>Ga0080064_1001810_pt1 | contig 40278 bp, 47 predicted proteins | sample Subgrocontami54m_FD_69260 | JGI IMG/M metagenome (GOLD analysis project Ga0080064, IMG submission 69260) | Subsurface groundwater microbial communities from S. Glens Falls, New York, USA - GMW46 contaminated, 5.4 m (SPADES assembly) (version 2) ...
GGCGAGCGAGATGGCGAACGTCGGCATGGTCGGACTGGACTGGCAGGAGCGGGTCAACCGGGATCGGCTGCGTAAGTGCCGGCTCGAGCGCGGATGAAGGCGCACGGACTCGGCGCGATGCTTCTGATGTACGACGAGCATGTCCGCCATGTGACGAGCACGCTCACTTCGGGCTGGAACCGCCTGAAATTGGTCACGAAGGTGGCGGGGCCCGCATTGGGCCAGTTACCGACGCGCGTGGCGGACGTGGTGCGCCGGATGAACTGATGCCCCGCTCGCGATCACGCCCCCGCTCGCATGAAGCTCGGGAGTTCCTTGTCGGTCAGGCCTTGATACATGCAGTACTTGATCTCCTTCCTGACTCCCTCGTCGTTCTGGTTCAGGAGCGTCGGCACGCAATTGGTGCAAGCGGATTTTTTCGGGTGCAGGGATGGCTCGCCCTTGATCGATTCGATGAGCGCGATCGCGCAGTCCAGTTGCTCCCGCTCGCCCTCCGCGACGAGGACGATCGACCCCTGAGATTCCGTCATCCCACCCCCTCCGACGTGAACGGCCTTGAGGTCGAACAGGATCCGGAACGCCTCGATTTCCGTGACGACCGTCGCATTCATGATGGGGATCATCCCGATCCTGATCCCCTGGCAGTAGTACAGGGTGTCCTGTCCGCACGATCGGGCCGCTGCCCGGACCGAAGGAATCAGCTTCTCGAGGCCCACCGGGACGATCAGGTGGCACCCCCTGGCGCTCAGGATGCCGTAGCTCCATCCGATGGTTCCTCCGGCAGGATTCGCTACGAAGACGCCGACGTTTCCTTCAGGATCGACGGCATTGGCCCCTTTTATGAACACGGATCCGGCGCCGAAGTCCTTCAGCGTTTCCCCCATGGTCGCTGCGGGAGCATTGAGCACCCCCTTGCGCCACACCAGCAGCGGGGGCTTCTCCTCCGCCTGGGTCACGCAAAGGATGCGATTGACGACGAGGCCCGACAGGTATTTGTCCCGACTGGTGCACTCGCCGAAGACCTCCTCCGCCACGTAGACATTCGTGCCGCCGTGACCGATGGCGATTTCGCCGTCGGCCTGGGCCCGTTCCACTTCCGGCAATCGCGCCACGGCCTTGGCGATGAACCGCTTCGATTCGGCGGGGGTGAATACGAAGAGCGCTCGCATGGGATATTGGTCTCCGCTTGCACCGAAGATGGCAGGCTGCGATGATAGCAACAAGCAACGCGAGGCAGGGAATACTTTCTTCTTATACGAGTCATCCGAAAAGATTTGGAAAGGCGAAATTGGCGCAACCGGCGTTGCCGATCGCATGCGCGCGCGGCCAAGATGCGGTGGAATGCGAAGGCTGCTGATCGACGTGCGAGGAAATTGCCGATGGAACCGATGAACGTTGCCGGGCGTGTCCTGCGATGAGGTTCGCATGCGACACGGGTGGCACCTTTACCGACCTCATCATTGAGGACGATGCGCTCGGCCTGCGCATGTACAAGGCGGCGACGACGCCGCACGATCCGGTGCAGGGCGTGCTGAATGCTCTCAGGCTGGCGGCGGCCGACAACGATCTGTCGCTCGCCGAACTACTCGGCCGCGGCGACATGCTGATCCACGGCACGACCCACGCAATCAACGCCATCATCACCGGCAACACGGCGAAGACGGCATTTCTGAGCACCGCCGGCACCGGCACGGCGCAGTCGACGCACGACGCCATCCCGGGCGCGCCGCCGCAGGGCATCACCATCACCTCGACGGTCACCGTCGACACCGACGAGGCCATCATCGAGGTCGATCTGCGCGACAATCCGGATCAGATGGCCTGCGGCCTCAACGTCTCTGAATCGTGCACCCGCACGGCCGCCTATATCGGAATCTTCAACTCGATCGACCATACGGTGCCGAAGAACACCGGTGCCATGCGGCGTGTCCGGCTGCACCTGAAGGACGGCGGCGTTGTCGGCATCCCGCGCCATCCGATCAGCTGCTCGGCTTCGACCACCAACCTCGCCGACCGCATAACCTCGGCGACGCAGCGCGCCATGGCCGAGTTGGGCGAGGGCTTCGGCATGGGCGAAGTCGGCTGTTTCTGCCCGCCATCGTGCTCGGTGGTCTCCGGCAACGATCCGCGCACCGGCAAACCGTACGTCAACCAGCTCTACCTCGGCCACACCGCGGGTGCGGGCGCGCCGCACCAGGATGCCTGGCTGACCATGCTGCATGTCGGCAACGGCGGCATGTGCTTCATCGATTCCGTCGAGCTCGACGAGATCTACACGCCGATCCACGTCCGCACCCGCCGGCTCATTCCCGACAGCGAGGGCGCGGGGCGTTTCCGCGGTGCGCCGGGCATCGAGGTCGAATTCGGTCCGGTCGACTGCGACATGGAGGCGGGTTTCGTCGCCGACGGCAACGTCCACGTGCCGCAGGGCGCGCGCGCCGGCCTGTCGTCGGCGCCGTCGGACCAGTTGCTCCGGCGCGCCGACGGGATGACGGAGAAACTCGCCCAGAGTTCGCTGATACGGGTCGACAGCGGCGAGACGCTGGTCTCGATCGCACAAGGCGGCGGCGGCTACGGTGATCCGAAGACGCGCGATCCGGAGCGGGTGCGCCACGACGTGCGCGAGCGGCTGATCAGCCGCGCTCGCGCCGCCGAAATCTACCGGGTGGCGATCACCGAGGCCGGTGAGATCGACTACGCCGGGACGGCCGGACTGCGCGCCTGACGGGCGTGATCATTCATTCGATCATGGAGAAGGGAGAACGGACATGCGATTGCAGGGCAAGGTAGCGTTGGTCACGGGGGCGTCGGCCGGCATCGGCGAGGCGATCGTCAGGCGGTTTGCCGCCGAGGGCGCGACGGTCGCGGTCAACTACAAGAGCAACGATGCCGCCGCGACAGCGGTCGTCAAGGCGATCACCGAGGCCGGCGGCAAGGCCAAGGCATTCAAGGGCGACGTCTCCAAGGTCCCGGAGATCGAGCGCATCACCAGCGCGGTGATCGGCGAGTTTGGCCGCATCGACATCGTCGTCAACAACGCAGGGGTGTTCCGGACCGTGCCGGTGATGGAGACCACCGAGGAGATCTGGGACGAGCAGCTCGACCTCAACCTGCGCGCCACGTTTTTCATGGTGAAGACGCTGGTGCCGCACTTCCGCAGGAACGGCGGCGGCAAGGTCATCAACATCTCGTCGATCGCCGGCGTCGGCGCGTTCCCGAACTGCCCGGCTTATTGCGCGTCGAAGGGCGGCGTCGTCAACCTGACGCGCGCGCTCGCCGCCGAACTGGGCAAGGAGCACATCAACGTCAATTCGATTGCGCCAGGAAACGTGGCCACGCAGCTCAACGCCCACGTGCGCGGGCCGGGCAACGAGGCCTATGTCAAGCAGATGGCCGACATGACGCCGACCGGCATCGCCTTCCTGAATCCGGAGGACCTGACCGGGGCGGCAGTGTTCCTCGCCAGCGACGATGCGACGATGGTGCACGGCGCCACGATCTTGGTCGATGCCGGCTGGTCGATCTGGTGAGTGACGCCAGTCCAGTACAAGGGGGAACTTCAGTCTGGCGCAGCCGGCCTGTCAGATTTTCCCCAGCGCCTCGAGAATCCGTTGTGGTGTGAACGGCTGCGCGGTGACGCGCGCCTTGAACGGCCGCAGCGCATCGTTGATCGCGTTCATCACCGCCGCCGGCGCGCCGGCGGTACCGGCTTCGCCCGCGCCCTTGGCGCCGAGGTCCGACTGCCTGGTCGGCGTTTCGACGTGCGCCACGACGATATCGGGCATCTCGGCCGACAGCGGCACCAGATAGTCGACCATGCTGCCGTTCATCATCTGCCCCTCCGCACTGTAGAGACATTCCTCGTAGAGCGCGGCACCGATGCCCTGCACGATGCCGCCGCGAATCTGTTCGTCGACGAGCATCGGGTTGATGACGGTGCCGCAGTCCTCGACGCACCAGTGCTTGAGCAGCTTGACGAAGCCGGTTTCGGCGTCGACTTCCACGAGGCATGCCTGGATTCCGTTGGTGAAGGCGAAGCCGTAATCGCGCGGCGTGTAGTGCCTGGTGACGGTAAGCTCGGACTGGAATTTCAACGGTAACGTGTCCGGGCGGAAATAAGCGACGCGCCCGAGCTCGGCGAGCGTGAGCTTCGATTCGAGCGTCAGCCGGTTGACCACCTCGTTGCCGACGATGTCGAGTTCGGTCCGGTTTGCGCCGAGTATATGCGCTGCCACGTCGAGGATATTCGAGCGCAGTGCCCGCCCCGCCTGCAGCACCGCCTCGCCGCCGATGCCGGCGCCGCGCGATGCCCAGGTGCCGCCGCCATAGGGAGTTACGCCGGTATCGCCGGTGATCACCCGAATCTTGTCGATGGTGACGCCGACGGCGCTCGCCGCGATCTGGGCGAACACCCCTTCAGCACCCTGCCCCTGCTCGGTGACGCTCGACAGGCAGGTCACCATGCCGCTGGGATCGAGGCGCAGCGTCGCACCGTCCTGCGCGGAGATCCTGGCGCCGCCGACGCCGTAAAACGCGGGCGAGGGGTTGGTGACTTCGATCATCGCGGCGAGCCCGATGCCGCGATAAACCCCCCGCTGCCGCAGCGCGGCCTGTTCGGTGCGCAGCTTCGCGTAGTCCATGAGCGCAAGCAGCTTATCGAGCGATTGGTGATGCGAGAGCTTCTCGAACTTGAGGCCGGACGGGAAGCTGTAAGGGTAGGCGTCCTCCGGGATCAGGTTCCTGCGTCTGAATTCCGCCGGGTCGATGCCCAGCTTCTCGGCCGCGAGATCGACGATGCCCTCGGTGATGGCCACCGCGATCGGATGGCCGACGCCACGATACTGGCAAGAGACGTTCTTGTTGGTGAACACCACGTGCATCTGCGCGCGGTATTGCTTGTGCTTGTACGGGCCGCCGGTGAGGTTCACCACCTGGTTGCCCTCGATTCCGCTGGTGCGCGGATAGACCGAATAAGGGCCGATGGCGGTCAGGTCCCACAGATCGAACGCGAGGATCTCGCCCTCTTTGGTGCACGCGATACGGACGCGGGCCTTGTGTTCGCGCGCATGGATGTCGGTGAGGAAGGACTCGAGCCGGTCGGCGACAAACTTGACCGGCCGGCGCAGCATCACGGAAATCGCGGCAGTTGCCATCTCGTCCGGGTAGACGTGCACCTTGATTCCGAACGACCCGCCGACGTCCTTGCAGATCACCCGCACGTTGGCCTCCGGAATGTCGAGGTGGCGCGAGAAGATGTCCTGCATCATGTGCGGCGCCTGGGTCGATTGGTAGACCGTCAGCGTGTGGTCCGCCGCGTTGTAGTCGGCGAGGATCGAACGGCCCTCCAGCGTGACGCCGGTGTGGCGGCCGAACGCGTAGGTCTCCTCGGCCACGAGGTCGGCTTTCGCGAACGCCTCGTCGACCGCGTCGGTGCTGAACTCCCGCTTGAAGCAGATGTTGTCGCCAAGCTCCGGATGGATGACGTATTTGCCGGCGAGCGACTCCTCCATGTCGCAGACCACCGGCAGTTCCTCCCATTCGGCCTCCACCTGCTGCAGGGCGTCTTCGCCCTGCGCGCGGCTTTCGGCGACGATGGCCGCCATGGCCTCGCCCTGACAGCAGGCGCGATCGATCGCGATTGCAAACTGCGGCGGCGACTTGATGCCTTTCAGATGGCCGAGCACCGCGACCCAGGGCTTGCAGTATTCGGCCACCGCGCGCCCATCGAACGCCGCGATCACGCCTGGCTGGGCCGCCGCCTTCGAAAGATCGAGCCGCTTCAGCCGCGCGTGCGCGTAGGGGCTGCGGAAGAAGACGACGTGCGCGAGTTGCGGGAAGCGCAGGTCGTCGACGTAGGTGCCGCGGCCTTGCAGCAGCCGCTTCGCGTTTGGGCGCGGGATGCTCTGGCCGATGTAGCCCTTGTCAATGGCGGTGCCGGGTGCGTGCAGCGGCAGTTCGGCGCGTGCGTTCATTTCCGTCCTCCACGGCGCGAGGCCAGTACTTCTTCGAGCGCATCGATGATCGCTTGATAGCCGGTGCAGCGGCAATAGTTGCCTGCCATGTGCGTGCGGATTTCATCGCGCGTCGCATCCGGCCGGCTTGAGAGCAGTTCCTGCGCCGACATCAGCATGCCCGGCGTGCAGAAGCCGCATTGCAGCGCGTTGTGCCGGTGAAACGCCCCCTGCAGGTCGGCAATTTCACCGGAATCGGACAGGCCCTCGATGGTGTCTACCCTGCGGCCGTTTGCCTGGACTGCGAGCATCAGGCAGCCGCGTACGGTCATGCCGTCGACGCGCACTGTGCACGCGCCGCATACGCCGTGCTCACACCCCGTGTGAGCTCCGGTGAGGCCCAGTTCGTCGCGCAGGAAGTCGCTCAGATGCTGCCGCGCCGGGATGCGCCGGGTCACGGTCCTGCCGTTCACGGTCAGGGTAGTTAGCAGGGTCTTGTCCATGTCGCTTAGCGTGTCGTCAGGTAGTTTTCAGGCGCCGAGCGCGCCGAGCGCGCGGCCGAGCAGGACGCGCGCCAGGTGCAGTTTGGTCGCGCGCGAGGAACACAGATCGGCTGGCATCTCGAGTTCTTCTGCCAGGGTGGCCTGCGCCGCGGCGATGGCCTGCGCGTCGGGCTGCCGGCCCTCGAGCGCGGCCGCGGCGCGCACGGCCAGTACCGGCGTGCTGCCGGCGCCGAGGAACGCGAGGCGCGCGTCGCTGATTCGGCCGCCGGCAACGCGCGCATGCGCCGCCAGCCCGACGATCGCATAATCGCCGTGCCGCCGCGCAAGCTCGAGGAAAACCGACCGGTAACCCGCTCCGGCCAGCGGGAACTCGCCCGCGGTGAGCAGCTCGCCCGGCTGCAGCGCCGTTTCGTACAGCCCGCGGAAGAATTCGCGCGCCTTGACGCGGCGCTCCGCTCCGCGCCGCGCGAGCACGAACGTGGCGTCGAGGGCAATGGCGCAGGCGGGATACTCCGCCGCTGGATCGGCGAGCGCAATGCTGCCGCCGAACGTGCCGAGGTTGCGAATCGCGACGTGCGCGACGTTCCGGACTGCCTGCGCGAGTAGAGGCAGGTGCTGGGCGATCTCCGCTGAGTTCTCGATTTGCCGGTGCGTAGTGAGGGCACCGATGCGCACCGTTTGGCCGGAAACCGCAATGCCTCCCAGTCCCGGGACGCCGGTAATGTCGACCAACAGCTCCGGCTCTGACAGTCTCAGGTTGAGCGACGCGAGCAGGCTCTGCCCGCCGGCGAGAACGCGCGCACGGTCTCCGTGGCGATCGAGCAGGTCGAAGACCTCAGCCAAAGAGCCGGGCTTGACGTAGGAAAACTCCGGTGCCTTCACGGTTTGCTCCGAAAATTTCGACCCCCGCGCGCGGATTCGCGTGCGGCCGCGAAGCAGCCCAGGATGAGTTGTTTAGATATGCAGAGCGCTATTCGCGATGCAACCGAAAACCAGACGGCCCCGACGGCGCATCCATGTTACCGGATGCGCGGCCGCCGGGATACCTAGTGATGATGCCCGTGGCTGCGGCTGGCGCAGCCGGGACAGGAGTTGGAACTCATGTCGATCACCCGGCCGCGGCGTGTACCGCTGGTGTTGATGGAAATCTGCAGGGTGGGGCGCAGCGTCGAGCGTAACGAGCCGCATTGAGGGCATGCGCGGGACTCGTCGACCGAGCGCAGGAACGCCTCGAACGGCGTGCCGCAATCGTCACATTTGAAGTCGTAGACTCGCATTGCGGTTTCTCCAGTTTTCGGTCCTGCCCCGCGATTGTTCCGGCCGCGGGGCAGGTTTGCCGTTTTTCAGCACTCGATGACGGTGATTTCCTTAACCGGCCATTTCGAAAGGATCTCGACACCCGTCTTGGTGACCCGGATGACCTCCTCAATGCGCACGCCCTGGCCCTCGCCGTCGCCTTCCTGCGTCTCGATCGCGAAAGTCATGCCCTCCTCGATCGGCATCGGATAATCGAGCGAGCAGCCGCGCCAGACCAGAGGCGGCTCGTACAGCGTGAGCCCGATGCCGTGGGCCCAGTTGCTTCCGGCCGTCTGGTCCTCATGAACCACGCCGATGTCGCCCCAGATGTCGGGACCCGCCGGCCAGCGCGCGGCGATTTCCTTGGTGGTGATGCCGGGCCGGATGATGCTGATGGCGTCGTACAGCCAGTCGTACGCCCGCTTGTAGGCAGCCTTCGTCGCCTTGGAGGGCTCGCCGATGCTGAAGGTGCGGTAGTAGCAGGTCTTGTAGCCGTTCCAGGACGTGTTGTAGACGTCCATGTACAGCACGTCCCGATGCGCGAGCCGGCGGCCGGTCGTGTGCCGCAGGTTCGGCCAGGAGTACGGCCCCGAGGTGACGAACACCCCCGAATACACTTCGCCGCCGTTTAGGTAGCAGGCCTTGAAGGCTTCGGCGAGAATTTCATTCTCTCTCACGCCCGGCCGGGCAGTCTGGACCAGCGCTTCGAACATCGTGTCGCCGACGGCGCAGGTGTTGCGCAGGCACTCGACCTCCTCTGGCAGCTTGTTCTTGCGCGCCGCCAGCATGGCCGTGAATCCGTCGCCGCTGATCTTCACGCCCTTCGCTTCGAACGCGGCGCCGATGAACGGATCGAAGAAGTCCAGCCCGAGCACTTCCTTGTGCACGCCAGCGCGCTTCAGCTCCGGATAGATCTGGTCGACGAAGCGCAGGACGGCTGCCTTGTGGGCGCCGTCGCCCATGCAACGCGCAATCCAGCCCATGCCGGTGATGGCGTAGCGTACGTTCGCGGGAGGCAACCAGGGCGAACTGCGCTGCGTCCAATAGGAGATTTCGCCCTGCTCGTACACGATCGGGTGCTCGTCCCCGCGCACCAGCAGCGAGTAGCGAAGGCCGGAGTTCCCCGTCGTCCACGGCGGACTGTAGGTGCTAGTCATATAGCGCGTGTTCCACTCGTTCTGCGACAGGAACGCGCCGAACTTGCTCTTGTCGAAGAGTTCCGTCTTCGCCCGGGCGAGCCGCCCTTCACGCAGGTTGTTCATGTTCACTGGCTCGATCCAGTCCATCGACTGGAACGGGGGGGACTTGCCGTATGCGTCTGTCATGGTGTCCATCTCCTCTTCGCGTGGTTAGCCGTGGCCTGATTGCCCTCGACCGATCCGAGTACACTAGCAAAGTGAGATTCGCGGCAATAGTACCTTTTTGTTATGGGAGCTATTGGAAAACAGAAACTGCCCGAAATTTCCCGATCCGGTCATAATCTCCCGGCCCGGTCATCGATCGCCGGGTCGCGACGGGCGAAAGCGGGCAAACTGCCGCAACAGCGAGTCCGGCAGCAACGATCGCATTTGATTGCAAGATCATCGAGCAGAGGGGCGAAGACATGCCACGCCGATTCGACACCAGCAAGTTCGGTTTGGATCACCTGAAGGCAACTGCCGAGAAGTGTAAGAACTGGGGCCGGTGGGGCGCGGACGACGAGATCGGCACGCTCAATTTCATAACGCCGGGAAGCATTGCCGACGCCGCCCGTCTCATCCGGCGCGGCAAGGTCTTCTCGCTCGGTCTGAACTTCGACCGCCACGGTCCGCAACGCGGCCTGTGGGGCAACCGCTCGGCGACTGTGCCCAGGATCGCGTTTACGAATTCTTCTTCTGCGCTCCGCCTCTGCCTATCACCGGTGCGGTGGGCTCGCCGATCAACCCGCAGGCGATCAAGTGAGGTACGACGAACGCTTCTGATCGAAAGATAGTTCTAAGGAAATCCGATGATTAGCCATCTGAAGCAAGGCAAATCGGTCGAAGCCAAGGCGGAAATCGACAGCCAGGTGCGCGGCACCGTCGAGAACATCATCGCTGATGTCGAGCGGCGCGGCGATGCGGCGGTGCGCATGTATTCCGAGAAATTCGACAAATGGAATCCGCCGTCGCTGCGCTTGAGCGAAGGCGAAATCCAGGCTTGTATCGATTCGATCGGCCGCCGGGCGATCGAGGACATCAAGTTCGCGCAGGCCCAAATCAGGCGCTTCGCGCAGATCCAGATGATGTCCCTGCGCGACGTCGAAATCGAGACGCTGCCGGGGGTCGTTCTCGGCCACAAGAACATCCCGGTCAATTCGGTGGGCTGCTACATACCCGGCGGCAAGTATCCGATGCTCGCCTCGGCCCACATGAGCGTACTTACCGCCAAGGTCGCGGGGGTGAAGCGCGTGATCGCGTGCGCGCCGCCCTTCGAGGGAAAGCCGGCCGCCGCCATCATCGCCGCCATGGCCCTGGCCGGCGCCGATGAGATCTACACCATGGGGGGGGTGCAAGCGGTAGCCGCCATGGCGATCGGCACTGAGACCGTCAAGCGGGTGGACATGCTCGTCGGCCCCGGCAACGCCTATGTGGCGGAGGCCAAGCGGCAGATGTACGGGCGCGTCGGCATCGATCTTTTCGCCGGCCCGACCGAGACCATGGTGATCTGCGACGACACGGTGGACGCCGAACTGGTCGCCGTAGACTTGCTCGGCCAGGCCGAGCACGGCCCGACTTCGCCCGCGGTCTGCATCACCACCAGCAGGAAGATTGCCGCCGAGCTTCCCGCGGCCATAGAGAAAGTGCTCGCACGTCTCGATACCGCGCCGATCGCCAGTGTCGCGTGGCGCGATTATGGCGAGATCGTTCTGTGCGACAACGACGAGGAGATGGCGCAGGAGTCGGACCGCATCAGCTCGGAGCATATCCAGGTCATGACCAAGGATCCGGACTGGTTTCTCGACCGCCTGACCAACTATGGCGCGCTGTTCCTCGGCTCGCGCACCTGCGTCTCTTACGGCGACAAGGTCATCGGCACCAACCACACCTTGCCGACCAAGGGTGCGGGCCGCTATACCGGCGGCCTGTGGGTAGGGAAATTCATCAAGACCCACACCTACCAGCGCATCCTCGACGACGAGGCGTCGGTGCTGATCGGCGAGTATTGCTCGCGCTTGTGCGCGCTGGAGCATTTCTCCGCCCACAAGGAGCAAGCCGACATTCGCGTGCGACGGCTGAAAAAACCGGGTGAGGCGAGATAGTCGCGATGAAATCCCTGGCGAACCGAGTGGCGCTTGTGACAGGTGGAGCGGGCGGTATCGGCTCCGCCGTGTGCGAGGAATTGGCCGCTTTTGGGGCCGCCGTGGTCGTCGGCTACAGGAACTCGCGCGAGCCGGCCGAAGCGCTGGTCGCGAGGCTGCCGCAATCATCGTTGCCGCACGCCGCGTTGCGCGCGCCGGTGACCGACAGCGTCGCGCTGAGCGAACTCGCGGCGGAAGTCGACCGCCGCTACGGTCGCTGCGACATTCTGGTGAATTGCGCAGGAACGACCCGCTTCGTGCCGCATGCCCGGCTCGACGAGCTGGACGATGCGCTGATCGACGAAATCCTCGCGACCAACGTGCGCGGCCCATTTGCGGCCGTGCGTGCGCTGTATCCGCTCATGCGGCGCGGCGGCGACGCCCTCGTCGTAAACATCTCCTCGATCGCCGCTGTCACTGCCATGGGCAGCAATGTCATGTACTGCGCGTCGAAGGCGGCGCTCGACAACATGACCAAATCGCTTGCCCGCGCCCTGGCGCCTGAAATCAGGGTGGTTTCGGTGTCTCCCGGGCTGGTCGACACCGAATTCGTCAGGAAGATGGACCAGGCGTGGCGCGACGAACAAGCCGCGCGAACGCCTTTGAAGCGACTCGCCGCGCCGCAGGAGATAGCGCGAGCGGTGGTGGCGATGGCGACCAGCCTGACTTTCGCCACGGGAGTCATCATTCCGATCGACGGCGGTCGTCCACTTGGATGAAGTAGCGCTATCCGTCGAGCTCGCCCTGTCGATTTCCGAACGCTATGCGCTGGCGCTTGCAGGACGGTCTGTTGCCGAATTGCGACGTGCTGCCCCAGGCAGAGCGGGCGCGGCGGGGAAAGCCTCTCGCGCCAGGCCGAGTGGTAAGCGCTTTTCGCGTACGGCTTCGCCGATTTAGGGGTATTGCGCCATTTCAAACGATCTTTTGTTCTGGCTGTCGCTCGGACTAAAGCTGGTCTTGACCGCGGGCATCGTAGTCTCCGCCTCGGTGGTGGTCGAGCGTTCCGGGCCGCTCGTCGGGGCGCTCGTCGTGACCCTGCCGGTCACGGTGTGGCCCGCCTACGTGTTCCTTTCCCTCGACCACGACGCGACTTACATCGCCGCGAGCGCCCTGAGCGGCCTCGCGGTTTGCGCGGCCAGCGCGGTATTCATGCTGGTCTACCTTGTGCTGGCGCAAACACGCGGGCTTATCGCTAGCCTGTTAGCGGCCGTCACCTGCTGGATCGGTCTCGCCTGGCTCGTGCGTTCGGCCGCATGGACCGTAGGCAGCGCCGCTCTGCTCAATCTCATCGTCTATTCCGCCTGCCTGTGGCTCAGCCGTCACTTCCGCGAAGTCACGGTGCCGCGCGTCGCGCGACAATGGTACGAACTGCCGCTGCGCACCGCACTCGTGTGCGCCCTGATGGGGGCAGTCCTCGGACTGAGCCACTGGGCCGGACCAGGCGCAACCGGCATGCTCGCCGTTTACCCAATATCGACGACTTGCACGATGCTCATCTTGCACACGCGAATCGGCGGGCGCGCGAGCGCGGCGGTGATCGCCAACGGCCTGTGGGGAATACTCGGCGTCTGCGGTGGCCTGCTTGCGCTGTCCATGACGATCCTGCCTCTCGGCAAGGCAACCGCGCTCGCGCTGACGCTTGCGATCCCGGTGACCTGGAACCTGTCGGTGTGGCTCACCCGCCATCGCTGCTCGCGTGCTGGCGCGACGCGCAGGCCCGCCTCGTGAACCCAAATTCGTGGCGGGAATACTCCGCCCTGCGATGGCGATTCACGCTATCGGTCGGCGTATATGCCTCTTCGAATCTCATCTTCCATGTCTCTTGTAACCAACGCGCCAGGCTTATGGGTCTTTGCATACCTCACCGCAAGACCGGACACATTGCGTGCTACAAAACCGGACAAGTAATTTACTTCCGACCGCAGCTACGTTGCGCTTGACATGGGTATTGAAATAAATTAACGTAACTGATGAATTGTGAATCACCCCTCACTGTTAGTTCGTTTTTTGCGCCGCAGGACACTTAAGCGGTAACGCCGCGTTAAGTGTTAAGGCCAGAGATTTTGCTATGCACATCTTTCCAATTGCCTCGCAGCGCGAGGATTTCATGAGTTTTACCAGAATCGACAAGCGGCGGGCAGCTTGATGTCGGCCGAATCGCCAAGTGTAAGCGAAACGGCGATCAGACTCTTCGAGCCGCTGAAATTTCGCGGGATCACAATGAAAAACCGTGTTGTCGTTTCGCCAATGTCGATGTACAGTTCGCACGAGGGCTTCAGCGATGATCTGCATCTGGTCCACCTCGGGCGCTTCGCCCTGGGCGGCGCCGGACTCGTAATAATGGAGTCGACGGCGGTGAGCCGTCAAGGACGCATCACGCATGGCTGCAACGGGATATGGCTCGACGCCCATGTGCAAGATCTTGGGCGAATCACCGATTTTCTGCACCGATTAGGGTCCGTTGCCGGTATTCAGCTTGGGCATAGCGGTCCTAAAGGCGCCGGGCAGCGTCCGTGGCACGGCAACGGCCCGCTTGGACCCGAGGACGCAGCGCAGCGGCGGGAACATCCTTGGCCGATAGTATCCTCATCCCCGGCGCCCTGCGAGGAGGGCTGGGCGACGCCGCGAGCCCTCACAGAAACCGACATGGCTGAGCTCGTTCTCGATTACCGTTGCGCCGCGAGACGGGCGCGCGAGGCGGGATTCGACGTGATTGAACTGCATTGCGCACACGGATACCTCCTGCACGCATTCCTTTCGCCGCTATTGAACAAGCGCGACGACAAATATGGGGGCAGCCTTGAGAACCGCATGCGACTGCCGCTGCGCATCGCCGAGGCGGTTCGCGCCGAATGGCCGGACGATCATCCTCTGTTCGTGCGGATCTCGGCGGTGGACGGTGTCGGTATCGGCTGGTCGATTGAAGACTCGGTCGTCTTCACCAAGGCGCTCGCGGCACGAGGAATCGACGCGATCGCTTGTTCCACCGGTGGCATAAAGCTGCCGCGCGGCCAGCTTCTCGTCTCGCGCGATCCCGGTTTCCAGGTGCCGTTCGCCGCCCATATCCGCCGGGCGGCGGGCATACCCACAATTGCTGTCGGCTTGATCCTTGGGCCGCGGCAGGCCGAGGACGTGCTTCGCGCTGGCGACGCCGATCTCGTCGCGCTTGGACGAGAGATGCTGTTTAATCCGAATTGGGCTGCGCAGGCGGCGGTGACGCTTCGGCAGGGCGCCGGCTGGAAGGAATGGCCGGACCAGTTCGGGTGGTGGCTCGAGCGCCGCGCCCGGCAACTTTCGCCGAGAGCCGCCTCGTGAAGGGGCTGGGCCGGATTGGCGGCGGTTCGCCGATTTGGCGTATCGTCGTCTTGAGTGCATGCCGGGTGTTTGCAAACTTTCCAGTAGGGATTAAGTATGTTTAAGGTCATTGCGCTTCTCAAACGCAAGCCGGGGATGACAGTCGAGGATTTTCAGTACTACTGGCGGTACAAACATGGGCCACTCGTAGCTGGATGTGCAAAGGTCCGCCGGCATGTACAATCCAACGCTCTGCTACGGGGCTATCAAAAGGGTGAGTTGCTTTTTGACGGTATTAGTGAGACTTGGTTCGACTCAGCTCAGGTGTATGAGGCTTACCAGCACGACCCGGCGTCGTCTGTTATTTTGGCTGATCAGGCAAACTTCGTTGACCGGTCCCGTACCGTATTGATGCCAGTCGACGTCCATGTCATCAAGGACGGCGTAATCTCCGATGACGCGGTCAAGAGTATCGAGTTTGTGAATCGCCGACCGGGAATGACGCTGGAGCCCTTCCGCGAATATTGGCGAAACGTGCACGGTCCGATCGCCTCCCGCATCTCCGTGATCCAGCGATATGAACAAAATCATCTGCAGGCGAGCGTTTATGAGGCTGAGGCTATACCGCCCTATGACGGGCTCGCTATCACCTGGTTCGCCAGCACGGCCGATATGAAAAAGGCGACGACAACGGCTGAGTATGCGGCTACCCGGGCCGACGAACCCCACTTCCTTCCGGACGGCCATCTGCCAATCATCATCACGCGTGAGCACTTGGTTGTCGGCTAGCGAGATGCCGCTGCAGGTGTAACGACGACATGAGGAAGTGATGCAAATCGAATTGAACCAGCAGGAACTGCTCTCGCTCTACGAGACCATGGTGCTGATCCGCCGCTCGGAGGAGCGCCTGTCGCGGCTGTTCGGCGACGGCGCCATGGCCGAAGGCGTGCTGCATGAATGCCTCAACTTTGCCTCTTCGTGGAAACTGCCGCTGATATTCGCCTGCGAGAACAACGGTTGGTCCGAGTTCTCGCCATTGGATCGGCAGTTCGCGGCGCGACTTGGCGCGCGCGGGAATGCATTCGGAATTCCGGCGGTGCAGGTCGATGGCGGCAACGTCGAGGTGGTGCGCGCGGCGCCCGTGCTCAGGGTAGGCGCCGACTTCATGCCGATCCCGTTTGCGCGCGCGCTCGAGCGCGAGTGCCTGCGGGGCGAAGCGGATATCACGGCAGCGGTGCGCCGCTCTCTTGACTGGAAACCCAACGCGAGGATCAACCCATGACAGCAATACTCACGGAACGGCGCGGAGCCGTCGCGATACTTACCATAAACCGGCCGGAGACGCTCAACGCGCTCGATGTGCCTACGCTGATCGAGTTCGAGGCCGCGTTCGCAGCGCTGGAAGCCGATGCCGCGGTGCACGTGATCGTCGTGACCGGCGCCGGCGAACGGGCTTTTGTCGCCGGCGGCGACATCGCCGACCTCGATTCGCGTCAGGGACTGCCGCACTACCTCGAGTTCGCCGAGGTGGTTCACCGCGTATTCGCTCGCGTCGAGAACTGCGACAAGCCGACGATAGGCGCAGTCAATGGCTGGGCGCTCGGCGGCGGCACTGAACTGGTGCTGGCGCTCGATCTGCGCATCGCGGCCGACACCGCGCGGCTGGGACTGCCGGAGATCACCCTGGGCATGTTCCCCGGGGCAGGGGGGACGCAGCGCATCGTGCGGCAGCTGCCGCTGTGCCGTGCCAAGGAACTGATGTTCACCGGCGAACACATCACCGCGCAGGAGGCTGCCGCGATTGGGCTGGTGAACAAGGTAGTCCCGAAGGCGGAGGTTTTAAGCACCGCGCTGGCGCTGGCCGATAAAATCGCGGCAAAGTCCCCGCTGGTGCTGAAGCTCCTCAAGCGCACGCTGCGCCATGGGGCGGACATGCCTCTCGCTGCGGCGCTTCCGTTCGAGCAGGCGATGATCGGCCTGGTGCTCGACAGCCGGGACGCCCACGAGGGCTGCAGGGCCTTCATCGAGAAGCGCGCACCGCAATTCAAGGGCAACTAGAACCATGTCCTTGCAGCAGGTGCCGATGCCCAAGCTTGGACTCACCATGACCGAGGGCACGGTCATCGAATGGCCGATCGCCGTCGGCGGCACCTTTGCCCGGGGCAGGCGGCCATCCTCGGTGTCGGTAGCGAGCGGCGTCGGTTCCGCCCCGATGCAAGCGGCGCGCCGCAGTTGGCGCGGGAGATCGGCGTGGTGCTGTCCTGTGACCACCGGGTGCTTGACGGCGTGCGCGGACTGAAACTGTTGAATGGCGTACGCGAGAGGCTCGAGCTGCCTGCGCCGCTGTTCGCATAATCCCGTGGGAGAAAAGCGATGGATTTTCGTCTGACCGAGGAACAGAACATGATGGCCAAGACCGCACGCCAGATCGGCGAGCGCTTTGGCCTGGATTACTGGCGCCGCCAGGACGAAGCGAAGGTGTTTCCGCGCGAGTTCTGGAAGGCGGTGTGCGAAGCCGGCCTGTGCGGCGTCGCGTTGCCCGAGGAACACGGCGGCGCGGGCCTGGGCATGCTGGAGATGGCGCTGATCATCGAGAACCTCGCCGCGGGCGCGGGCGGCTCGACGGTCGGGCAGCTGTTCATGGTCAATCCGATCTTCGGCGGTGTCTCGATCTCGCGCTTCGGCACGCCGGCGATGAAGGCCGAGCTGCTTCCGAAGATAATATCCGGCGAGATCAACTGCTGCATGGCTCTCACCGAGCCGGACGCTGGGTCGAACACGCTCGAGATCAAGACCTTTGCGCACGCCGATGGCAAGGGCTGGCGCCTGAACGGCAACAAGATCTGGATCACTGCCGTTCCCGATGCGGCGAAAATGCTGGTGGTCGCGCGCACCACCAAGCTGGCTGAGGGCGGGCGGCGCACCTCCGGATTGTCGATGTTCATGATCGATGTCGACCGAGCCGGACTTACCCACCAGGCGATCGAAAAAGTGGGCACGAACACGCTCGCCTCGAGCAACGTCTTCTTCGACAACGTGCGCATCGAACCCGAAGAGCTGGTCGGCACGCTCGACGGCGGCTGGAAGGAACTGCTCGACGTGCTCAATACCGAGCGCATAGTCACCACGGCCGGTTTGGTGGGTACGGGCGAGCTCGCGCTGCGGCTCGCCGTGGACTACGCCAATCAGCGCAAGGTGTTCGGCAGCACGCCGATCAGTGCGTATCAGGGGCTGCAGTTCCCGCTGGCGCAGTGCTACGCGGAGATCGAGAGCGCGCGGCTGATGAATTACAAGGCTGCAGCGAATTTCGATGCCGGCCTGCCCTACGGCAGTGAGGCCAACGTCGCCAAGCTGCTGGCGGCGCAGGCGGTCTCCCGTGCCACCGAGCGCTCGATGCAGACCATGGGCGGCATGGGTTTCGCCAAAGAATGCCATGTGGAACGGCTGTGGCGCGACTGCCGCCTGTTCCGCTTTGCTCCGATCTCCGAGGAGATGGTCCTCAACTACATCGCGGTGCATGACCTCGGCATGCCGCGCTCGTACTGAACGGAGGAACTATGATCGCGCTGAGTGCTGCAGTTGGCTACCACGCCCGGGTAAGCCCGGACCGCCTCGCCCTGATCTACGGCCGCGAACGCGTCAGCTATGCGGCGCTCTTCGAGCGCCTGCAGGCGGCGGCGGGGCTGCTCGCGGCGCGCGGCATCGCCAAGGGCGACATTGTCGCGGTGCTGATGAAGAACAGCGCCGCCTTCATCGAGCTTGCACTTGCGGCAAGCCACATCGGCGCGATACTGCTGCCGATCAATTTCAGGCTTGCGGCGGAGGAGGTGGGATACATCCTTGAGCACGCAGGCGCGAAGCTCCTGTTTGTGGACGAGGAACTACTCGCTTCCGCCGGCGGCTTCGCCGCCAAGGTCAGCGTCGATGCCGCGGCGCAGTCCGATAGCCGGCTGCTCGCCCAGGGCGCGCAGCCGGCAACCCGCGGCGCAGCACTGGCCTCGGGCGACCTGTTCCGCCTGATGTATACCTCGGGTACCACCGACCGCCCGAAAGGCGTAATCCACAGCTACGAGAACTATTACTGGAAATGCCTCGACCATATCGTCACCCTCGGGCTGAGCGCCTCCGACCGGCTGCTTGTCGTCGGGCCGCTCTACCATGCTGGCGCCTTCGATCTGCCGGGCCTCGCGCTGCTGCTCGCCGGTGGAACCCTGTGCGTGCTGCGCGACTTCGAGCCGGATGCGGTGCTGGAACTGATTCAGGCCGAACGCATCAGCGGCGTTTGGATGGCGCCGGTGATGCTGAACCGTCTGCTCGCCTTGCCCGGAAGAGAGCGCTATGACCTGTCGAGCTTGCGCTGGGTGATCGGCGGCGGCGAGCGCACACCGGAGGAGCGCATTCGCGAATTCTCCAGCCTGTTTCGCCACGGCCGTTATATTGATGCCTACGGGCTCACCGAGAGTTGTTCTGGCGACACGCTCATGGAGGCCGGCATGGAAATCGCGAAAATCGGCTCGACCGGGCGCGCGGTGCCGCACGTCGGAATCCAGATCCGCGACGACGCCGGTCGCGTGCTCGCGCCGGGCGAGCCGGGCGAAATCTGCCTCCGCGGGCCGAAAATAACCAAAGGCTATTGGCGTGATCCGCAGAAGACCGCGGCGAGCTTTTTCGGCGACTGGTTCCGCACCGGCGATATCGGCTATCTCGATCAGGACGGGTTCCTGTTTCTCACCGACCGCAAGAAGGACATGATCCTCAGCGGCGGCGAGAACGTCGCATCGTCCGAGGTCGAGCGCGTGATCTACCGCCTGGCGCAGGTGAGCGAGGCCGCGGTGGTGGGCCTGCCGGATGCGCAGTGGGGCGAGCGCGTCGTCGCCGTCGTTGTATTGAAAGCCGGTGCGCAGCTCACGCGCGCGGAGCTGGAGCTGCATTGCCGTGAACACCTCGCCGGCTTCAAGATTCCGCGGCAGCTCATCATGCGCGAAAGCCTGCCGCGCAATCCTTCCGGCAAGGTTCTCAAGCGGGTGCTGCGCGACGAACTGGCGGCAAAGGATAAAACATGAAATTTGATGGAAAACTCGCGGTCGTCACCGGCGGCGCGAGCGGCATCGGCGCGGCGTGCGCGCGCTTCCTCGCCGGGCGCGGGGCACGCGTGGTCATCGCCGACCGGAACGTGCCGGCGGCCGAGTTGCTAGCGTCGCAGCTTGGCGGCAAGGCGGTCGCGCTCGATATAGGGGACGACGCGGCTGTCGAAACCGCGGCAGCTGCGATCGAAGCCGATCTCGGCCCCGTGTCGGTCCTGGTGAATAGCGCCGGCGTTCTGCAGCGCACGCTTCCCCCGAACCAGCTCGCCATCAACGAGTGGGATTTTGTGGTGCGCATCGACCTGCGCGGCACCTATCTGTGCTGTGCGGCGTTCGGTAAGCGCATGGCTGAACGAGGGCAGGGGGCGATCGTGAATATCGCCTCAGTAGCCGGCATGCGCTCGGGTCCGCTGCGTGCATACGGTCCAGCGAAGGCGGGCGTCATCAGTCTTGGCGAGTGCCTCGCTGCAGAGTGGGGGCCTCGCGGTGTGCGCGTCAACACCGTGTCGCCGGGATTCACGCAAACGCCGGCGCTCGATAAGGGGATCTCGACCGGAACGCTCGACGCCGCGACTATGGCCAAGAACAGTGCGCTCGGACGGTTGGTACGCGCCGAAGAGATCGCCGCTGCGGTCGGGTATCTCGCATCCGATCTTGCCTCCGGCATCACCGGTGCGAACCTGCCCGTGGACGTCGGATACCTGGTGGCCACACCTTGGGCGAGCTACGGCGGCCTGAGACTTCCGTAATGGGATCGCTTTTCGGGAAACGACGAATTATCGTGAATTCCAAGAAATGATTCATGACCGCTTCGAATCATCTCCTAGGGCACAATAGTTCATGTCCGATAATCTGCAAGCCGCACTCAATCCAAAATCGATCGCTGTAGTCGGCGCCTCCGACAATCCGCACAAGTCGGAGTTCGGCCTGGCGGCTTTGAACCTAAAGAGCGAGGACGAGGTCGGCGCCGCATTCGATGCGCGCTTCGGGCCGGTGGTGGCCGACGCGCTGGTCAAGCTGGCCCACGACTAAGACCCTGACAATGGCAGGGTTGTCTTAAGCTATAATTTCGCCTTCACCTTTTTCATTTCCTTCGGAGCAAGTTGATGAAAGTCCTAGTGCCCGTCAAGCGGGTGGTCGATTACAACGTCAAGGTGCGCGTCAAGGCCGACGCCTCGGGCGTCGAGACCGCGAACGTGAAGATGTCGATGAATCCCTTCGATGAAATCGCGGTCGAAGAGGCGGTGCGGCTGAAAGAGGCGGGCGTGGTCAAGGAAATTCTGGTCGTGTCCTGCGGCCCCGCCGCGAGCCAGGAGACGCTGCGCACGGCCCTCGCCCTCGGCGCCGATCGCGCGATCCTGGTCGAAACCGACGCTGAACTGCAGCCGCTTGCGGTGGCGAAGCTGTTGAAAGCCGTGGCGCAAAAAGAAAATCCGAATTTCGCCATCCTCGGCAAGCAGGCGATCGACGACGACTGCAACCAGACGGGGCAGATGTTGTCCGCGCTGCTCGGCTGGTCCCAGGCCACGTTCGCCTCGAAAGTGAAAATCGCGGACGGCAGGGCCGAGGTCACGCGGGAAGTCGATGGCGGACTGGAAACGATTTCGGTCAAGCTGCCGGCAGTCATCACCGCCGACCTGCGCCTGAACGAGCCGCGTTACGTCACTTTGCCTAACATCATGAAGGCGAAGAAGAAACCGCTCGAGACGCTCAAGCCCGACGCGCTCGGCGTCGATGTCAGCCCGCGCCTCGCCACCCTCAAGGTGGAAGAGCCGCCCAAGCGCAAGGCCGGCGTCAAGGTGCCGGACGCAAAGACGCTGGTCGAAAAACTCCGCAACGAAGCCAAGGTGATCTAAATGCCCATACTCGTTATTGCCGATCACGACAATCAGACCATCAGGGGCGCCACGCTCAATACCGTTGCCGCAGCTGCGAAAATCGGCGGCGACATCGTCGTGCTGGTCGCGGGCGGCGGTTGCGCCGCCGCCGCTCAGAGCGCCGCGCAGATCGCCGGCGTGAAAAAAGTGCTGGTCGCGGATGCGCCTCAGTACAAAGACGAACTCGCCGAAAGTCTCGCTGCCCTGGTCGTGTCCATTGCGTCCGGTTACAGCCATATCCTTGTTCCTGCGACCAGCTTCGGCAAGAATGCCGCTCCTCGCATCGCCGCTCTGCTGGATGTGGCGCAGATCTCCGAAATCATCGCCGTAAACTCGGCCGACACGTTTGTGCGCCCCATCTACGCGGGCACCGCGCTGGCGACGGTGCAGTCCAAGGATGCGGTGAAAGTCATCACGGTGCGCGCCACCGGATTCGACGCGGCTGCCGCGAGCGGCGGCTCGGCCGCGGTCGAAGCCGTCGCCGCCGTGGCTGACGCGGGATTGTCCAGCCTGGTACGCCGAGAACTGGTGAAGTCGGAACGGCCCGAGCTGACCGTCGCCAAAATCATCGTTTCAGGCGGCCGCGGCATGGGTTCGGCGGAAAATTTCAAGCTCCTCGAGCCGCTCGCAGACAAGCTCGGGGCGGCCATGGGCGCTTCGCGCGCCGCGGTCGATGCCGGCTTCGTGCCCAATGACTGGCAGGTGGGCCAGACCGGCAAGATCGTTGCCCCCGAGCTCTATATCGCCATCGGCATCTCCGGCGCGATCCAGCACATGGCGGGCATGAAGGACAGCCATGTCATCGTCGCCATCAACAAGGACGAGGAAGCGCCGATTTTCCAGGTGGCCGATTACGGCATCGTGGGTGATTTATTCAAAGTGGTTCCGGAACTCGTCAAGGAGTTGGGTTAACTCATCTCACCGCAGAGGACGCAGAGGACGCGGAGGTAAGGCAAATGCAACGAGGATTTCCTCGGCGTCCTCTGCGGTTAAGGCTTTTCGGGAGTGGCACATGAGTGACTATGTCGCGCCGCTGAAAGACATGCGGTTCGTGCTGAAGGAGCTCGCCGGACTGGATCAGGTGGCGAAGCTCCCCGGCTGCGCGGACGCGAACGCGGAGTTGGTCGATCAGATATTGGAGGAGAGCGGCAAGTTCTGTGCCGAGGTGCTCGCGCCGCTGAACCAGTCGGGCGACGAAGAGGGCTCGAAGTGGGACAACGGCCGCGTCACTACGCCCAAGGGCTTCATCGAAGCGTATAAGCAGTTCGTCGAAGGCGGCTGGAATGCGCTGCAGTTCCCGCCCGAGTTCGGCGGCCAGGGCCTGCCGAAGCTGGTGGCGACGCCGGTGATGGAAATGTGGAAGGCGGCGAATTTGTCATTTTCGCTGTGCCCGCTGCTCACCGGCGGCGCGATCGAGGCGCTGCTGCTGCGCGGCGCCGACGCGCTGAAGAAGACCTATTTGCCAAAAATGGTCGAAGGCACCTGGACCGGCACCATGAACCTGACCGAACCGCAGGCGGGATCGGATCTGGCGCTGGTGAAGGCGAAGGCAGTGCCCCAATCGGATGGATGGCTGGGCGAGCACTATCGCATTTACGGCCAGAAGATTTTCATCACCTACGGCGAGCACGACCTGGCGGAGAACATCGTCCACCTGGTGCTCGCGCGCACGCCCGATGCCCCCGAGGGGGTGAAAGGCATTTCGCTCTTCATCGTGTCCAAGTTCCTGGTCAATGCCGACGGCAGCCTGGGCAAGCGGAATGATGTGCACTGCGCTTCCATCGAGCACAAGCTCGGCATCCACGCGAGTCCTACCGCGGTGCTGGTCTACGGCGAAAAGGAAGGCGCGATCGGCTATCTCGTCGGCGAGGAAAACCGCGGCCTCGAGTACATGTTCATCATGATGAATGCGGCGCGCTTCGCCGTGGGGCTGGAGGGCATCGCCATTTCCGACCGCGCCTACCAGCAGGCGCTTGCCTACGCCAAGGAGCGCGTGCAGAGCCGCGATCTCGCGGGCGGCGCCAAGGCCGTACCCATCATCCGCCACCCCGACGTGCGGCGCATGCTGATGAGCATGAAGGCACAGACCGAGGCGATGCGCGCGCTCGCCTATGTGGTGGCGGCGGCGATGGACATAGCCCATCGCGATCCGGACGCAGCCCTGCGGGCAAGGCACCAAGCCTTTACCGACATGATGATCCCGGTGGTGAAGGGCTGGAGCACCGAGACTTGCATCGAAGTGGCTTCCACCGGCATTCAGGTGCACGGCGGCATGGGCTATGTCGAAGAAACCGGCGCGGCGCAGCACCTGCGCGATGCGCGCATCACGACCATTTACGAGGGCACCACCGCGATCCAGTCGAACGACCTGGTGGGGCGCAAGATGGCGCGCGAGGGCGGGGCGACGGCGAAGGAGGTGATCAAGGCGATGCGCGTGGTCGAAGGCGAACTGGCGCAGGCGCAGGGCGAAGACATGGCAGCCATCCGCGCCGGCCTGGGCGCCGGAATCAAGGCGGTCGACGATTGCGTCGCCTGGATCGTCGCTACTTACGCGCCGGACATCAAAGCGGTGCACGCCGGCTCTGTGCCTTTCCTCAAGCTGATGGGCATCGTCTGCGGCGGCTGGCAGATGGCGCGCGCCGCGCTGGTGGCGCAGAAAAAGCTGGCCGCCAAGGATGGCGACGCCTCGTTCTACCAGGCGAAGATCGCGACCGCGCGCTTCTACGCCGACCACGTCCTTACGCAGGCGCCGGGCTTGCGCAATACCGTGGTGCGTGGCGCCGCGGGCGTGATGGCGCTCACCGAAGAGCAGTTCTGAAAGGGAAAATTCATGGCCATGTACGAATCCGAGTTCACCAGGTTCATCTGCGAGTTGAAGCGGCAAAGGCCCCAGCTCGAGGCGGAGCAGAGAAAAAGCCGCGCCATCTGGTGGGACCATAAGCAGGACCTGGAGACGCTCAAGCGCGAACAGGAGTCCCGCGTCAAGCAGCAGGCCTATGTGTACCAGAACAAAGTCTGAGCTTTCTTGACCTCTGGGTTTCTCAACCGGGCAGGGGCCATTGCCTGCCTGGTTTTTTGCGCGGCCTGCGCGCAAGTCGCCCTGATGTCGGTGACGCCGATGATCGCTGCGCTCGCGCGCCATCTCGACCAACGCACCGCCAGCGAGATCGTCGAGCTGGAGCAAAAGCAGGACTGGCCCGGCATGCTCGGCCTGGCGCGGGCACAGCTACAGCGCGAGCCTGGCCGGGCGGATTGGTGGTTCCTGCAGGGCTATGCGCTTGCCCGGCAGGGGCAGCACGCCGTAGCCATCGAATCGTACCAGCAGGCGGTACGCATCAGCCCGGAAGATGAGGCTTCCTGGCTCGCTCTCGGCCGGAGCCAAAGCGCGCTGGGCCAGATGGAGCGTGCGATCCAGACGTATCGGCAGGCGCTTCGCTATCGCCCCGAATCGGCGCCGGCTTATCTGGCCCTGGGCGATATTTACCTAGGGCAGCGACAACCGGACCTCGCGATTCCGAATTATCGCGAAAACGTGCGCTATGACCCGGATTCAGCGCAAGGTTGGTACGGGCTGGCCGCCGCGTATCAGAGCACCGGGCAACGCGAACGCAGGGACGAGGCGCTGCAGGGGCTGCGCAAGCTCGATTCCGCCGCTGCGGATCAGTTCGAAAAGCAGTATCTGTCGAAGTAGCTAACCCGCGGCCATCCCGTCGTCGGCAGAGATGACGGCGCCGTTAATGAGGTTCGACTGCTCGGAGGCGAGCAGCAACACCAGCCCGTCCAGGTCTTCGGGCCGGCCGAGGCGCCGGCGCGGCAGCATGCTCACCAGCTTCTTGCCGCCCTCCGTGTTCCAGTAAAAGTCGTTGAGTTCGGTTTCTATATAGCCGGGGCAGATGGCGTTGATGTTGATGCCGTAGCGTGCCCATTCCACGGCCATCGTCTTGGTCATCTGGATCACTGCCGCTTTGGAAATGCCGTATATCGCTAGTTGGCTGACGATGCGCAGCGCGGACACCGATGAGATGTTGATGATGCGCCCGGGGCACTTGCGCGCGATCATGCTGCGGCCCACCGCCTGGGCGACGAAAAACGCCCCCTTGCAGTTGGTGTCGGTGACGTAGTCGTAGTCCTCTTCCTCGACCTCGATGGTCCGCTGCTGCTTACTGACGCCGGAGTTGTTGATCAGGATATCGATGCCCCCCAGGTCAGACTCGGCGGCGGCCACTGCGGCGCGCACGCTCACCACGTCGGTTACATCCATCCTCACCGCGCAGGCCTTGCCGCCGGCCTCCTCAATTTCCTGCTTTAGCTGTTCCAGCTTGTCGGTGCGGCGCGCCGCCAGCGCGACCCTGGCGCCGGCCTGGGCAAGAACCTGGGCGAAGCGCCAGCCGAGCCCGCTGGATGCGCCGGTGACGAGCGCGGTCTTGCCATCGAGGCGAATACTTTGCTGCATGTCGTGTCCTTTGTGCGCGGGTTTTTCCGGCGCCACGGTACCGCGTTCCGTCTGCGGCGGCAAGCAGTCTGTTGCGAGACTGCGCGATGACCTGGGTTAGTCTCTTTTATAGGGGACGGAATCGGGGGTGCCCATGCAAGGACGCGTCGCGTTCGATAATGCGGCAATCCAGCAGAAGCTCAAGTACGATGAGGTCTGGCTCGTGCTCGGGCCAGTTGGTTCGGCTTGATGGCTGGGCTTGAGGAGAATCTCATGAAATAAAAAGTCGTAACCCTATTGAAAAAAAACGTGCTGCGCCGTGCCAAGCGCCGCGCCGTCGACGAAGGTCGTCCCTTGAGCGATCTGATCCAGGACACACTCGAAAAATATCTCACTGCTGGGCTGCCGGAACCGGCGCACCGCGACGCGGCCTTCTTGCACAGCTTGAGGAAAGCGTCGTGGCCCTGCGGATGCTTCAGGTTGAGCGTGATGTTGCTTTTGCCCCGGTTGAGCGGCCAGTAACTGGTAGCCCTGTTGCCGCACCTTGGGCTCCATCCAGCGCCAGTAGTCGCCAATCCCCGGCTGTTCCACCTTGATGACTTCGGCGCCAAAGTCGGCAAGCATTTGCGTGCAATACGCCCCCGGCAACAGTCGGGTCAGGTCCAGGATGCGAATGCCCTTCAAGGGCGCGGGCTTGGCAGGGATGGTCATGAAAGCTCCGTAGGGGGTTAAGCCGAAAGACAGCGTTTCGCGCGGCAAAGGCCATCCTCATGAGCGCATCATAAATTAAATCCAAATGTTTGTTTGGTTAAATATGTGAACCAAGCTCGCGCGATGCCTTTGATGTGACACCAGCGACATCGTCGATGTACGGAGTACAGAGTACAGAGTACAGAGTACAGAGTACAGTTGACATTGAATTCTTTATGAACTATCGTTTGGCGAAAATAAAAATTGATCTTCAAAGCCGACCGTTCCATCAAACCTAGGAGCAGACGTTGAGGCAACGAGACATCCCTACCTCCCTGAGCAAGCGCAAACTGCTGAAGCACGCGCTGGCGGGCACTGGCGCCGTCGCTGCCAGCGGTGCCTTTCCTTTCCTCGACCGCCCTTGCCCAGGCGGCCAGAAGCAGCGTGATCCATATCGGCGCTTCGCTACCGCTGACAGGTCCCTACGAGAAGGTCTCGCGCATCTGCAAGAATGGGTATGACTTCTGGACCAAGACCTATGGCGGCAAGATGGTCGTTGCCGGTAAGGAGCGGGAGGTCAAGTGGACCATTTACGACGACGAGCGCGGTGGTATCCGGCGCGATGCCGCGCCGGCGATCCAATGGGTGGGTAATCCCGCTGTCGCCAAGATCGTCGCACCCAATAGCATGAGTGAATTCGTCGGCACCTACCCCAAGCAGGCTTGGTGATATTCGCTGGCGCGGCGGGCGCCTGCCGCTCCCGCGCCAGCTTGGGTCGCACAACGGAGAAGACAAATGGAAGACGTGGTTATCTATGGCCTGCTGCGCGGCGGCATTTACGCGCTGGCAGCCTTCGGCTTCAGCCTGGTGCTGGGTGTCATCGGCATTGTTAATTTCGCCCATGGCGCGCTGGTGGTGTTCGGCGGCTTGGCCACTCAGTACCTGGCCGTGCGTGCCGGTATGCCTTACCTGGCCGCCATCTCCGGCGGGGCGATTGCCACGGGCTTGCTGGCGGTATTTATCCAGCGCGCGTTCATTGCGCGCACCTTCCAGCTCGAGCCGCTGATGGTGCTGGTACAGACCTTCGGCATTGCCACGGTCATTACTGAGCTGGGCTCCATGGGTTGGGGTACGGAAGAGCGACTGTTGCGGCTGAAAACCGGCCTGCCCCCGGGTTGGTTCATTGGCGAGACTTTCGTGCCGTCGTTCGACGTGGTCATCTTCTTGGTTAGCCTGGTGTCGGCGGTGTTTCTATTTTTGGTCCTTGGAAAAACCGAGTTCGGACGGGCCATCCGTGCCTGCAGCGACAACCGGCAGTCTGCCCAGCTCAATGGAATCAACCTGGCGCGCACGTTCGAAAAGACGATGTTCGTCTCGGGCGTGTGGGCTGGCCTGGCAGGCGGCATGTTCGTCACCCTGAGCCCGCTGGCGCCGTATATGCACTTCTCGTGGACCATCGATTCGTTTCTGGTGATCATCATCGGCGGCCTGGGTAGCATGGTGGGCGCGCTGGTGGGTGGCCTGCTGTTCGGCGTGCTGAGCTTTGGCGCCGCGTTCTACGCGCCGACCATTGCTCCGGCCATAACCTTCGGCGTGCTGCTTCTGTTCCTCGTGTTCCGCCCGCAGGGCTTGCTGGGCGCCGGCCCCGCCACTAGAAAGTAACGGATATGGCTTTCCTCGAATTTTTCCAGCCCCGTGCCGGCACCAACCCGACCGCGCGGCAGTTGGGCCTGCTAGTGGCTGCGCTGGCGGTAACGGCGCTGATCCCGTTGTTCGCCAATGACTACTGGGTCCGCCTCATCATTTTCGTGTTCCTCAACATCGGCTTGGCCAGCGCCTGGAACATCATTGGTGGCTATGCCGGCTACCCCAGCTTTGGCCATGGCGTGTTCTTTGGCATTGGCGCCTTTGCCGGTGCGATCGGCATCGTGCGCTACCAGCTGCCCCTGCCGGTGGTCATGGTACTGGGTGGCCTGCTTGCCGGCGTAGTGGCCGCGATGTTTGCGCCCATCTTCAAACAGAAGGGCCTGTACTTCGCATTGTCCACCCTGGCCCTGATGCTGGTGTTCGAGACGGTGTTCCAGCGCTGGACGTTTACGCGCGGCCTGCGCTCGCACGACCTAGGCTGGACCATCGCCACGCAGATCACACTGGCGCAGTTCTATTACATCTTCCTCGCTTTGTTGGGTGCCGTGGTCGCCACGGTCATCCTGGTGGTGAATTCGCGCATCGGCTATGCGTTGCAGGCCATCCGCAAGGACGAAATCCTGGCCGCCTCCATCGGCATCCGCACCATCAAGTACAAGAGCCTGGCCTTCATGATCAGCGCGGTCTGGCCCGGCGTGCTGGGCGCGGCCTTCGCCCCCTTCCTGGCCTACGTTTCGGTGCAAAGCGTGTTCGAGGTATCGATCACCTTGAACATGATCCTCATCACCGTCTTTGGCGGTGCCGGCACCATCATCGGGCCGGTTATCGGAGGCATTGCGCTGAGCATCATTGACCAGATCGCCTGGGGCAGCTTCTTGAGCTACCACCGCCTCATCTACGGCGTGTTGATCGTGGCTATCATCACCCTGTACCCGGGCGGATTGGTGGTTCTTATCCAATCGATGAAGACCAGAAGGCACGCGCGCAAAGCCGCCGTGGTCAACGCAAGCGAGCGCGTGAGATGAACAAGCTACTTGAAGTTGAGAACGTCACCATGATCTTCGGTGGCATCACCGCGCTGGGGGGCATCTCCTTCCACCTGGGCGAAGGTGAAGTCTTGGGTCTGATCGGGCCCAATGGCGCTGGCAAGACGACACTGTTCAATGTGATATCGGGTCTCTTGCCGCCCACTTCGGGCGAAATCAAACTCTCGGGCTCGTCGATCGTTGGCTTGCGGCCCGACCAGATTTGCGCATACGGCGCCGTGCGCACCTTCCAGTCGGCCTCGCTGCTGATTGGCATGTCGGTGTGGGACAACGTCCATGTGGCCAGCCTGTTTCGCAGCCCCAGCCGCAGCAAGGGCGAAAGTGCCCGGGACTGCACGGCGCGCGCCATCGCTTTTTGCGGATTGCAGGACCGCGTGGACGCCGTGGCGGAAACCCTGACCACTGGCGAGCAAAAACAGGTGGAAATCGCACGCGCCATGGCAAGCAACCCCAAGGTGCTGATGACCGACGAGATCTTGGCCGGCCTGGATGCCACCGACAGCGAGAGCATCCTGCAGATGTTGCTGGGCCTGAAGGACCAGGGCGTCAGCCTGCTCTTTGTTGAGCACGATGTGCGCTCGGTAATGCGCATCAGCGATCGCGTGGTCGTCATTGCCCAAGGCAAGAAGCTGGCGGAGGGAAAGCCCGACGAAGTGGCGCGACAGCCGGAAGTGATCGAGGTTTATCTGGGAACCCGCTATGCTCAAAATCACTAACTTCCGAGGCGGCTACTACAAAGGCGCAGCGATCATCGACCGGATCAATATCGACCTGCGCGACATCCCCGTAACCTGCATCGTCGGCTCCAACGGCGCCGGCAAATCCACCTTGCTCAAGGGCATCTGCGGGCTGTTGCCCTGGCATTCGGGCGAGGTGCATTTCGACGGCCAGCGTATCGACCTGCTGCCGCCGCACGAGATTGCGCGCCGCAGCGTACGCATGGTAGCCGAAGGTCGGGGAACGTTCGCCACCCTCAGCGTGGAAGAAAACCTCAAGATCGGCGGCTATGGCCTGAGCGCAGCCGAGCGCCAGCGGCGCATCGACCGCGAGCTGGAGCGTTTTCCCTACCTGCGCGAACGCATGCCCCAGATCGCCGGCATGATGTCCGGCGGCGAGCAGCAGATGCTGGCCATTGCCCGGGCCATGATGGCCGACCCGCGCGTCCTGATCTTGGATGAGCCTTCGCAGGGGCTGGCCCCTATCATCGTCGACCAGCTGTTCACGCTGTTGCCGCAGCTCACGCAAAACGGCATGCAGGTCCTGCTGGTGGAGCAGGATGTCGGCCGAGGCCTGGAGTCCAGCGAACACGCGGTCGTCATCGAAAAGGGTGGGATCATCCTGTCCGGCCGCAGCAGCGACCTGCTCGAAGACGACCGGATCAAGGAATCCTTCCTCGGATTCGCATGAGCCAATGAATTGACCGTTCTTCCCATACGACATGAACCAAGACACTTCCGCCAAGCTGCTGAGCCCGCTGCAACTGCGTTCGCTCACGCTCAAGAACCGTATCATGATCTTGCCGATGTGCATGTACAGCGCGCGCGATAGCTTGGCCGACGACCTCCACCTTGTCCACCTCAGCCGCTTTGCCATGGGTGGCGTGGGGCCCGGTCTTCGTCGAGGCAGCTGCCGTGAGCGAGCAGGGACGCATCACCCATGGCTGCGTCGGCTTGTGGAACGATGAGCAGGCCGAACCGCTACGCCGGATCGCCGACCTTCTCCATCGCTTTGACTACGCGGCCGGCGTTCAGCTTTCTCACAGCGGCCAGAAGGGTTTGTCCGAGCGCCCCTGGGAGGGCGCGGTACCGCTGTCGGCTTCAACCTCCGCCGTGCTGCGCAGTGAGCCTGCCTGGACGACCATCAGCGTGAGCGCGGTGCCTTTCGACAAGGGTTGGCCCACGCCGGTTGAATTGACGCCGTAGGACCTGAATACGCTCGTCAAGGACTTCGTCGGCGCGGCGCGCCGCGCGCAACGCGCCGGTTTCGATGTGATCGAACTGCACTGTGCCCACGGCTACCTGCTGCACACCTTTCTGTCGCCGCTGACCAATGCGCGCAGCGACGAGTTTGGCGGCGACCTGCAAGGCCGCATGTGCTTTCCGCTGCGCGTGGTCGAGGAGGTGCGCGAGGCCTGGCCGCAGGACAAACCGATGTCGGTGCGGGTATCTAGTGTCGTTGGTGTCGACGTGGGCTGGTCGGCCGACGACACGGTGGCCTTTGCCAAGGAGCTTAAGCGGCGCGGCGTCGATCTGGTCGACTGCTCTTCGGGCGGCATGACGCTGCCCCGGCAGCAGCAGTTGGTCAGCCGCACGCCAGGCTTCCATATTCCCTATGCGCACTGTGTCAAGCAGGAGGCGCAGCCGGCCACCGTGACGGTGGGCCTGATCCGCGATGCCGCCCATGCAGAGGAAATCCTACAGGCCGGCCAAGCCGACCTGATTGCTGTCGCCCGCGAGGCCTTGTTCAACCCCAACTGGGCACTGCATGCCGGTTTGCGACTGCAGGGCAGCGACGCCTAGGCCCAATGGCCGGAACAGCATGGCTGGTGGCTGATGCGCCGCGCGCGCCAGCAGGGTGACCGCTACGACCAGTTCGCGCGCAGCCTGTACCAAGCCGCTTGAGAACTTCACCATGCACAAAGTCATCTCTCTGTACAAAAGAAAGCCCGGCCTGTCCGTGGGCGAGTTTCACCAGCGCTTTTACGACGTCGCGCAGCAGAGCACACCGCCCCAGGGCTACAAGAAGGGCGAGCTGCTGTTTGACGGGGTGAGCGAAAGCTGGTTCACCGATCTGGCCGGCGCCGAAGCGGCGCCCTACTTATTCAAAGTGCAGCACGGCTCGGCGGCGGGTATTGACGGATTGACCGATGCGCAACAAACAGTGCACATGCTGGTAGACCCTCATGTTGTGAAAGACATGCCCGTGCCGCGTGGGGCCATGAAAAACATCGAATTCGTCAACCGCCGCCCCGGCATGCCGTTCGACACGTTCCGCACCTATTGGCGGGAAGTTCACGGCCCGAGCGGCTCGCGCATCGAAACCATGCTGCGCTACGAGCAGAACCATTCGCGCTTTGAGGCGCAGGCCGGCACCGGGCACCGCTATGACGGCCTGGCCATTACCTGGTTTGCCTCGACCGCCGCGATGCGGGCGGGCGCGCAAACTGAAAACTATGCCATCACGCGGGCCGACGAGGTCAATCTTTTGCCGGATGGGCACTTGCCGATCAGCATCACCACCGAGGCCTTGATACGGGCCTCACGTAGCTGTTGGAGGTACGGCCTAAGCCGTACCGTTTTTCCAGATATCAACCAGTTTTTGGGCAATTGTCTTCGGTGTGTCGCGCCCTTCAGGTCGGTACCAAATGTAAGTCCATGCCAGCATGCCGAGCAGCCCGAGCCGGAAGTAGCTGGGGTCCACGTTCTTGCGTCGCGGCAACTCTTTAATGATCTCGGTAAACAAGTTCTCGAAGCGCTGGCGATTGCTGATCAGGCGGTCGCGTAGCTTCTTCGAACGCCGGCGCGGGAATTCGGTAATGACGATGCTCGCGTACACATAGTCGTTGAGCATGCTGTCCAAGTACCCTTCTGCTGCTTGTGTTAAGCGAGTCCATGCATCGGCATTCGGATCGATAGCGCGCATGATGCTGTCGCATATGCGCTGGATTGACTGCTCATGCACCGCGATGAACAGCTCTTCCTTTGATGTGAAGTGATAATAGATAGACCCCGGAAGCATGCCCAACACTAAGGCGATGTCGCGCATGGTCGTGCTGTCATAGCCAGACTTCGAAAATTGGCGTACCGCCGCTTCGATGACGGCCTCGCGTCGGGTGCCGACATCAGGTTTAGTTCTTGCCATGTGTTTTTAATAAGGGGTGCTTTTAGGCTGGATTTTCTCTAGGCCGCGCCGGGTAATCTTAATGCTGGCTTTCTCGCAATCCCATGTCGCTGCGGTACAGCCCTCGTCGCGCAACTCTACTTTCTTGACTTTCATCGTGGGCGTGCGCGATCAGGAGAGCATGCTGATCTAGCTCTCGGAAGGTCCAGCAGCGCCCATCAAGGCGCAGGAACTCCTTGTCAGGCTGCGACTGCGCTTGATGCTCGAGCAACTGGTGGAGCGCATTGGGCAGATGCGACACGCTAGGATAGCCGGACATTTCTAGTCTCCTTCCGTCGGCGGGCCATTCTTGAACGGTATCATCACACCAAATAAAAAACAACTATTTGATAGTTATAGGCTCGACTACGCTTTGTCAGAACTATTCATTGGCCGTCCTACAAAGGGGAAATTTACAAAAAAATGGGGATTGCAAAACAGCGACACGGCTTCTATACTACACGCAATAATCAAACAACCGTTTGGTAAAATGCGACAAGTCAATAGCCCCGATTGGAGTGCCCCATGGATTTTGAGTTGAAGCTAGAGCAGGTCGAACTGCAACGCATGGTCGCGGACTTTGCCCGGAAAGAAATTGCGCCCGTGCAGGAACAGATGGACCGGGATCACGAGTTCCCGTACGAGCTCTGGAAGAAATGGAGTGATCTGGGCATGGCCGGCATCCTGATCCCGCAGGAATACGGCGGCAGCGGGCTGGACTCGCTGAGTTATATCCTGGCCATGGAAGAGGTGGGTACTGTCAGCCAGACCTTCGCGCTGATCTGGCAAGTCCACGTGCTGGTGGCCAATATGCACGCCCAACTGGGAACCCAGTCCCAGAAGGACAAGTGGCTGCCTGCTTTCGCCGCCGGCGAGAAACTGGGCGCGATTGCCCTGACCGAGCCGGGAGCCGGGTCTGATGCCGGTGGCCTGCGCACGCGCGCCAGCCACTTGCCAAATGGCGACTGGTGCATCAATGGCAACAAGATCTTCATCAGCAATGCCGGCACCCGGATCAGTGACGGCATGGTGCTGATGGCTACCACCGGCGAAACCGAGGGGCGTCGCCGCCCGATCTCGTCGTTCATCATTCCGGCGGGCACCAAAGGATTCACCTTGGGCCAGTCCTTCGACAAGATGGCTTGGCACGGCATGGACACCCGCGAGCTGGTGTTTGAGGACTGTGTCGTTCCTGCCGACAGTTTGCTGGGTAAGGAAGGCGCCGGCTTGCGCCAAGCGCTGGCTGGCCTCAACCTAGGCCGGATCGTGTTCGGCATGCTTGGTTGCGCGCTCATCCGCGCGTGCCTGGAAGAAGCTCTTGCCTATGCCAAGGCGCGGGAGCAGTTCGGCAAGCCGCTAAGCGACTTCCAGCTGACGCAGGCCAAGCTGGCCAACATGGCCACCCATGGCGAAGGTGTACGACGTTTTGCCCATTACGCCGCCTGGTTGCATGCGCAGGGCCGCGATTGCCATACCGAAGCGGCCATGGTCAAGCTGATGGGCACTCGGCTGGCCGTCGATGCCGCCCGCGATGCTTATCAAATCCACGGCGGCTACGGCTTCATGCATGACTACCGTGTTAACCGCTTATACCGCGAGTCGCAAATTCTGGAAATCGGCGAAGGCACGACCGAAATTCAGCAACTGCTGATTGCACGCGCGCTGGGCTGCTGAGAACGAACGAGGCCAACAATGCTTTCCATGCAAATCGTTTCGCGCCTGTACCGCACCATGTGGGAAATCAGGGAGTTTGAATTGGCGGCGTCTCACCACTACAAGGAGGGTGACCTGCCAGGTTTCATCCACCTGTCGCTGGGCCAGGAGGCCTGTGCCGCCGGTGCCTGCGCGGCGCTGGACGATGGCGACTACATCACGAGCAACCACCGCGGCCACGGCCACTGCCTGGCCAAGGGTGCCAGCCCGCGCCTGATGATGGCCGAGCTCTTCGCCAAACGCGAAGGCTATGGCAAGGGTCGTGGCGGCTCGATGCACATCGCCGACGTATCCAAGGGCGTCTTGGGTGCCAATGGCATTGTCGGGCAGTCGATGGGCCTGGGTGTGGGCGCCGCCCTATCCCTGCAGATAAGGCAGAAGCCGCACTGCGTTATTGCATTTTTTGGAGAGGGAGCCTCGGGCACCGGCATCGCGCATGAAGCGATGAACATGGCCGCCATCTGGAAGCTGCCCATTATCTTTTTCTGCGAATCCAATCGCTATGCCGAAATGTCGCCATATTCCACCCATGTCCCGATCGAGAAGCTGGCAACGCGCGCGGCGTCCTACGGCTTTCCCGGCGTCACCGTCGACGGTGAAGACGTGGTTGCGGTTTACCATGCCGTCAGCGAGGCAGCAACGCGCGCGCGCGATGGCGGCGGCCCGACGCTGATCGAGGCCAAGGCAAGCCGCTGGCACGGTCACTACGAAGGCGACCCGCAGGTCTACAAGTCGAAGGAAGAGCGGGAAAACGGTTCAGCCTTCGACCCAATCGCCCGGTTCGAGGAAAGGATTCCCGCGCTGTGCGACATGAGCCGAGAAGAGGCTCTGGCCATCAAGGCGCAGGCCCAAGCCATTATCGAGGACGCAGTGACCTGGGCATCGAGTCTGAGCGAGCCTGGGATCGGCGCCATTCTCGAAGACGTTTACGCGGACTGAAACACCATGGCACGTACCAAGTATTACCAAGCCCTGACCCGAGCGCTGCGCGAAGAAATGCGACGCGACGAAAGAGTGATTCTCATGGGCATCGACGTAGGAGCCAGCGGCGGCATATTTGCCCAGACCCGTGGTCTTCATCAGGAGTTTGGCTCCAGCCGCGTGCGAGATACACCCATTGCCGAAAACGGCTTTGTCTCGGCCGCGGTCGGCGCCGCCATGACGGGGCTGCGCCCGGTTGTGGAAATTGGCTTTGAGGACTTTCTGACGTGCTGTGTCGAGCCGCTGGTTAACCAAGCGGCCAAGCTGCGCTACATGCTCGGGGGCCAGGTCGATGTTCCGCTTTTCCTCTATACCTTTGGCGGCGGTGGCGTTAACGCCGGACCGCAGCACTCGCAATGCCTATCGGCCTGGTTCGCGCACATTCCGGGGCTAAAGGTAGTCAATCCTGCGACGCCAGCGGATGTGCTGGGCTTGGTGAAGTCGGGCATTCGCGACAACAACCCAGTGCTCTGCATGCTGAGCAAGAAACTCATCGGAACGACCGGCGAGGTGCCCTCGGAAGGTGAAGAGTTTCTCATTCCCCTTGGCCAAGCCGAAATCAAGCGGGTGGGCTCAGATGTGACGATCGTGGCCATTGGGCAGATGGTCGGCCAAGCCCTTGAGGCGGCCAAGCTGCTGGCCAGCGAAGGCATCGAGGCCGAAATTGTGGACCCGCGCTCGGTGAGTCCTTTGGACATCGGCACGATTGTCGAGTCGGTTGTTCGCACCGGAAGACTGTGCGTGGTTCACGAAGGCTATGGTGCCTATGGCTTGGGCGCCGAGATCGTGGCGGGGGTTGCCGAGCGCGCAAGGACGTGTTTGAAGGCCTCGCCCGTTCGCCTGACAGGGCCGGCCGCGCCCAGTCCCTTCACCCCTTCGCTGGAAAAAGCCTACATTCCGGACGCCGCGGCAATCGCCAATGTAGTACGGCCCATGGTGCGCGCATGAGCACTTCCTCCTACCAGACCATCGCCACAGAAAGCAGCGGAAGTGCACGCTGGATCGTGTTGAACCGGCCGCAGGTTCACAACGCGATGAACAGACTGTGTATACGCGAGTGCCGCGCAGCATTGGCGGAGGCCGCGCAAGACGCTGGCATCCGCACCGTGGTGTTCACTGGCGCAGGCGAGCGCGCCTTCACTGCCGGGGCTGATATTTCGGAACTGCAAGGTATGGGCCCGGGCGACATTCTCCCCTACAACCGCGAGTGGCTCAACTTCTTCCGTGACGTGGAAATGTGCCGCAAGCCGGTCATCGCCGCTGTCAGGGGATGGGCCACTGGTGGCGGCACCGAACTTACGTTGGCGTGCGATTTTGTGATTTGTGCCGACGACGCGCAGTTCGGGCTGACCGAAATCAACATCGGAGTCATTCCCGGTGCCGGCGCAGCCGTTCGACTGACACGCTGGCTTGGCCGCCTCAAGGCCAAGGAAATCCTGATGCTGGGTAGGCGCTTCAGCGGCGCTGAGGCCGTCCAGTTGCAACTGGCCAACCGCTGCGTTGCGGCCGCTGAAGTCAGATCGACAGCGCAGGCGCTTGCTGACGAAATCGGCCAAAAAGCGCCGTTGGCGCTGGCCGCGGCGAAGGCGAGCGTAAACATTGGATCGGACTTCGGCTTTGACGCCGGCCTGGAATACGAGCTGCAGGAATTCGTGCGCTTGTTTTCTACCGAGGACCAAAAGGAAGGCATGCGGGCCTTTTTGGAAAAGAGATCGCCTCAATACCAAGGTACGTGATCAAGCAAAGCATAGGAACAGAAATGAAAGTTACCATCAAAGTGCCCAAGCTGGGGTTGACAACAGAAACCGTTGCGCTCCAGGAGTGGTCCAAGCAGGTTGGAGAAACGTTCAAAGCTGGCGAAGTGATCACTATCCTGGAACCGGACAAGGTCACCGTAGACGTTCCTGCACCTATGGGCGGAACGCTTATCGAGGTTCTGGCCCAAGCCGGCACCGAAGTTAAAGTGGGCGACCCGATCGCCGTCATGCAGACGGCCTAACGCTGTGTGCTCGCGCGAGATGACCAAGATTGCCATCGATCCCAAGGAACGGGTGCTGACTGAGCTTTTCAAGCGCACGGTCGAGCGGCATCCGAATCGGGTTTTTCTGCAGTTTGCTGCCCGAGATCTCACCTATTCTCAGGTGCACAGCCTGTCCAACCAGGTAGGTAATGCCTTGGTTGCGTTAGGCCTGGAGAGTGGCAGCAAGCTGGCGATCATGGTGCCCAACAGTGAAGAGTTCGTCCTCAGCTGGTTCGGCGCAGCCAAGGTGGGTGTGGTCTACGTGCCGATCAACACCGAATACCGCGGGCAGATCCTCGCTTATCAACTCGACAAGGCCGACGTCACCCACATGGTGATCGACGCGCAGTATTTGGAACGGTTGGAAGCGGTGCTAGCGGATGTTCCCAAGCTGCGGCATGTGTTCGTGCGGGGCAACAACGCGTTGCGACCCATGCTTGGCGGCCGTGTCTCCCTGACGCCCTTCTCGCGCTTGCTGGACGCACCCGCGCACGAACCGGCCCAAAGGCCCGGCTACACTGATCCGTTGGCAATCTCGTTCACGTCGGGGACAACGGGCCCGTCTAAAGGCGTGCTGACCACGCACTGTCACGTCGTCACCTTTGCCCTGGACTGGATCAGGGCGACGGGTTTTCCGGATGGCGGCTCGATTTATTCCCCGCTTCCCCTGTTCCACGCCATCGCTGCCTGGTTGGGTGTGGTACCAACGCTGTTGCAAGGTGGAAGAATCGCCTTGGCGGAGCGCTTCTCGGCCTCCGCTTTCTGGGACGAGGTCAGGCGTTACGACGCCCAGCTTGCGCATGGCATTTTTTCCATGGTCCCCATCCTGCTGAAGCAACCCGAGCGCGCGGACGACGCGCTTCAGCCGGCGCGGGTGTTCTACATAGCCAAGCGCGACCCTGTGTTCGAGCGCCGCTTTAACTGCCACGTGGTCGAAGTCTTCGGTGCCACTGAAACCGGCATCGTCACCCTTGCGCCGCCGAGCGACGAGGCGAAGATCGGCTCCTGCGGCCGGCCCAACAACGAAACCTTCGAAGTGATGATTGCCAACGAGCGTGACGAGCCGGTTGCCCGCGGCGAGGTCGGTGAGATTCTGGTTCGGCCGCGCCAGCCCTACGCCATGTTTGGCCAGTACTACCGCATGCCGGAAGCCACGATCGAAGCCTTTCGCAATCAATGGTTCCACACCGGTGATGCCGCGCGCGAAGACGAGGATGGCTTCTATTGGTTTACGGACCGTGTGAAGGATTCGATTCGCAGGCGCGGCGAGAATATTTCGTCCTACGAGTTGGAGTCCGCCGTACTTCAGCACCCAGCTATACTGGAATGCGCGGCGGTGGCGATTAAGTCCGATATCGCCGAAGACGACCTGAAGATCGCCGTCGTGCTGCGCGAGAACATGTCGCTAAGCGCAGAGGAACTCTGGAAGTTCTGCGAAACCCATATGCCGCGCTTCTGGGTGCCGCGTTACATTGAGTTTTTTGACGAGCTGCCCAAAACGCCAAACCACAAGGTGCGCAAGTTCGTGCTTCGCGGCAAGGAAAGTGCCGGCCACCTGTATGACCGAAACGCCACTGGCGCACACCGATAGCCGTTGTCGACGGCAAAGCAGCAACTTTCCTCTTAGTCAACGAAGGAACAATGCATGAAGGTCCTGGTATGCTGACTATTGGTCAGTACCTTGCGCTAAGCGAAAGTCATCTGTCAGTCAACCGCTTTGTGCCACCCAGCAGCTTCGAAATGTTTGCCGCCAAGGCATACGAAATGGGCTTCAAGCATGTTGCGGCAGCGCCGATGGTTCGATCCAGCTATCAAGCAGCGCACCAAGCTGACCTGGCTACGCAGCGCATGCGCTAGAGAGCCACGGAGAAGCGTCGTGAACTTTCCCCGAAGTCTTTACTTTGAAGACTTGCATGAGGGTCTGACTTTCAAGTCGCCCGCCCTAACGGTCACGGAGGATTCAATCATTCGCTTTGCGTTGGAATGGGATATGCAGCCTTTCCACGTAGACGTTCAAGCGGCGAAGAGTTCAATCTTCGGTTCACTTATTGGCAGCGGCTTACAGACCGTCATGTTGACATACAAACTCTACTATCAGACGGGTATATTCCATGGGACTGCGCTCGGGGGACTCGGATTCGAAGAAGTTCGCTTTCTTAAACCCTTGCGACCCAACGACACGATTTCTGTTGACTGTTCTGTTAAGGCCATCAGGCCGAGCAAGCAAATTGACCGCGGAATAGTCCATATCTCCTTAAAAACCTCGAACCACAAAGATGATGTTTTGCTGGTCATGACCTTGGCTGTGCTTATTGCACGGCGTCCTGTTTGAGATCGAGGCCCCATATGAATTATGTCGAAGTCAAGTTTCTAAACCTCGGTGATATGCAAGGTTTGCCAGTCGGTGTGAGGTTGCCCCTGAAAAACGTACTTCTTAACCGGGTGTAAAGTTGACGGTCAAGGAGATGCGAAATGATGACAGAAAAGGGCAGTAGAGCGGCGTACACGCTGGAGTTCAAGCTGGAGGCTGTACGTCTGGTACATGG
>Ga0080064_1001812_pt1 | contig 40267 bp, 32 predicted proteins | sample Subgrocontami54m_FD_69260 | JGI IMG/M metagenome (GOLD analysis project Ga0080064, IMG submission 69260) | Subsurface groundwater microbial communities from S. Glens Falls, New York, USA - GMW46 contaminated, 5.4 m (SPADES assembly) (version 2) ...
TCTTGTTTTTTTTTCAAGCAGAAGACGGCATACGAGATTTCCGGATTTGATGTTCTCACCGACTTCGGGGAGTTTGAAATCTAACATGATTGATTTTCCGTTAAATATAGTGCAGGGGCTGAAAATTTTCAGCCCCTACTATGAAATCATCGGATTCAGCTTCTTGGGATTGATTTCCAGCTTCTTTGCCGCTTGCTTGAGCACGTCCGTTTTGATTTTCTTTTCCTTCGCGAGGGTCACCAATGTGCTGAAGACGATATGGCGCGCGTCGACTTCAAAGAAATCCCTAAGCGCTTTGCGGCTGTCGCTGCGTCCGAACCCGTCGGTTCCCAGCGATAACATCGGCCCCGGAACCCATTGCGCGATGCCATCCGGAAGGATCTTCATGTAATCCGAGGCGAAGATGAACACGTCGCCTTGTCCTTCGAGGCATTTGGTCACATAAGGGACTTCAGCTTTTTGCGCCGGATTGAGCATGTTCCGGCGCTCGACGTGCAGGGCCTCGCGGCGCAATTCGTTGTAGCTGGTCACGCTCCAGACATCCGCGGCCACGCCATAATCTTTTTCCAGGATCTCCCGGGCCTCAAGGACCTGGAGAATGATGGCTCCGCTGCCGAACAGCTGCGCGCGCGCCTGTGCTTTTTTCTTATCGGAGTGTTTGAATTTATATATACCTTTGAGAATGCCTTCTTCCACACCTTTAGGCATCGGCGGCATGGCGTAATTCTCGTTGCTGACGCTGATATAATAGAAAATATTTTCCTGTTTTTTATACATGCGATCGATGCCGGCGCGGATGATGACGGCCAGTTCGAAAGCGAAGGCCGGGTCATAGGTGACAATGTTCGGGACAGTGGATAAAAGTACGTGGCTGTGGCCATCCTGGTGCTGGAGACCTTCGCCGTTAAGTGTCGTGCGTCCCGCGGTCCCGCCGACCAGAAAGCCCCGGCAGCGCGAATCCGCCGCCGCCCAGACCAGATCGCCGACGCGCTGCGGGCCGAACATCGAATAGTAAATGTAGAAGGGGATGGTATTGATCCCTTGCGTCGAATACGCCGTACCGGCGGCGATAAATGAAGAAATGGAGCCGGCCTCGTTGATGCCTTCTTCCAGGATCTGGCCGTCCTTGGCCTCCTTGTAATAAAGGAGGCTGTCTTTGTCGACGGGTTCGTATAATTGGCCGACATGCGAATAGATCCCGCATTGCCGGAACAGCGCTTCCATGCCGAAGGTACGCGCTTCATCAGGGATGATCGGGACGATGAATTTACCGATATCCTTATCCTTGAGCAGTTTGGTCAGGATCCGGACGTAGGCCATGGTGGTGGAGACCTCACGGCCTTCGGTCCCTTTATAAAATTCTTCGAATAATTCCTCCGGCGGCGTGGGTAACGGCTGGCTGGTCTCATGCCGCGCGGGCATGTAGCCACCCAGGGCCTTGCGGCGTTCGTGCAGATATTTCATGACCTCGGAATCCGCGCCGGGTTTATAGAATGGTGTCTCGACCGCGTCTTTATCGGAGATCGGAATACTAAAGCGCGTGCGGAATTGTTTTAGTTCGTCTTCATTAAGTTTTTTCTGCTGGTGAGTGATGTTTTTACCTTCGCCGCTTTCGCCGAGACCATAGCCCTTGATCGTTTTGGCAAGAATGACGGTCGGCTTTCCTTTAAAATCGACGGCCGCTTTGTAAGCCGCGTAAACTTTTACGGGGTCATGCCCGCCGCGGCGCAGGTTTTCCAGGTCTTCGTCGCTTAGATGTTCGACCATATCCAGCAGCCTCTGGTCGACACCGAAGAAATGTTCCCGGATATACGCGCCGGATTCGACGGAATATTTCTGGTATTGGCCGTCGATGACCTCACCCATACGTTTGGCCAAAAGGCCTTCGGTGTCTTTTTCCAGCAGGGGATCCCAGTCTTCGCCCCAAACGACCTTGATCACGTTCCATTGGGCGCCGCGGAAGATCGCTTCGAGCTCCTGGATGATCTTGCCGTTGCCGCGCACCGGACCATCGAGGCGCTGGAGGTTGCAGTTGATGACGAAGATGAGGTTGTCGAGATGTTCGCGCGAGGCCAGATGGATGGCGCCGAGCGACTCGGGTTCATCGCACTCGCCGTCGCCCATAAAGACCCAGATTTTGGCGTCGTCTTTGGGCTTGAGGCTGCGGTCTTCCAGATAGCGCATAAAGCGCGCTTGATAAATACCGGTTAAAGGCGCGAGCCCCATCGAAACCGTGGGAAACTGCCAGAAATTCGGCATGAGCCAGGGATGGGGGTAGGAGGAGAGCCCACCGCCTTCTTTTAATTCCCGACGGAAATTCTCGAGTTTTTCTTCGCTTAAGCGGCCTTCTAAAAAAGCCCGCGCGTAGACGCCGGGAGAGGCGTGTCCCTGAAAATAAACGAAGTCGCCGCAAAAATTGTCCGTGCGGGCGCGGAAAAAATGGTTGAATCCAACTTCAAAGAGAGTTGCTGCCGAGGCGTAGGTTGATATGTGTCCGCCAATGCCGGCTTCAGCGTGGTTGCCGCGCACGACCATCGCCATCGCGTTCCAGCGGATGATGCTTTTGATCTGGCGTTCGAGATCACGGTTGCCCGGATAAGACGGTTGTTTGCTCTTGGCAATGGTATTGATGTAGGGTGTATTGACGGTAAAGGGAAGGGTGACGCCGGCTTCCTGGGCGCGGATCTGCAACTGGTGGAGGATCTTCTGGGCCTGTTCCAGCGAGCCATGCTTGAGGACATAATCCAGGGAACTCATCCACTCTTTGATCTCTATATCATCGACCTCGGCTGCCTGACGACGAAGTTCATCTGGGCTCATACGTTTCCTTTTTTAAGCTTGATTTAATCAGCAATTGCTGGAAAGTCAGTTATTCTAGTATGCTTTAAGTATCCCCGCAAGGGGATTTTGTCAGAAGTGGTCGCCCCTATAGTTTTGCTCGTTGATATTGACAGTAACTCGCAAAACAAGCATAGGGGCATTAATTTCCCTCTGGAAATTAATGCCGGAGGAGAGATTTGAACTCTCATGGGATCACTCCCACACGCCCCTGAAACGTGCGTGTCTACCAATTTCACCACTCCGGCTCGACTTCACTTAAATACTTTCGTGTTTAAGCTTCGTAGGAGCTTTGTCCTACGAAGCTACTAATTCTTTTAGGTCCTCCGAAGCCAAAGGCGAAAGCGCTTTGGCGAAGGAGACCCAATTTCACCACTCCGGCTCGACTACGTCGAAATATCTTCAAGAGTATATCGATAAAGGCTTTGGCTGTCAACCCATTCGTATGCCGATGAAATCCATTGCCCCTAAAAATCATTGTTGTTATAATCAACCCCGTTATGGGAGAGACGATCGCGACCAACAAGAAGGCATTCCGGGACTATTCCCTCACTGATCGCTGGGAATGCGGGATTGAGCTTAAAGGCGGGGAGGTCAAGTCCATCCGGGCAGGGCATGTCAACTTTAAAGACAGTTTTGCCCGGGTTTCCGAAGGCCAGTTGTTCCTCTATAATCTGCAGATCGAGCCTTACCGGCAGGCTAGTTACCTTAATGAGGAGCCCGAGCGGCCGCGGCGGCTCCTGCTTCATAAGCAAGAGATCAAGAAGATCTTCGGGTATACGACCCAGCGCGGCCTGATCCTGGTCCCCACCAAGATGTATTTCAATAACCGCGGGTTTGTCAAAGTCGAGATAGCCCTGGGCACAGGCAAGAAATCTTACGACAAGCGCGAGGCGATCAAAAAGAAAGACCTCCAGCGCGACTTGAGCCGGCGAATGAAGAAGACCCGCCGATAATAAAAATTTGCCTCTCGTCGAAAAATCAGCTATAATTATTCCGTTCTTTTTCATAGCTAAGCTATGCACTGCTGTTATCCTCTGACTTTCATATGGGGGTGATCGGTCTCGACTTGAGTTGGCAGGGTATAGGTGGCATGCCGGGGAAGCTTGGTAGGCCCCGTTAACAATCCAGGCACACAATAAACGCAAACGATCAAACGTTAGCGGCAGCCTGGAGTTTCGTAGCTCCCATTATGGAAGCTCCGATGGCTCCACCGGTTGCATTCGCCTTAGTTCCTTAAACGAACTAAGCCCTCTTGCAGGTTTCGCCTGCGGGCTTGACAAGGGGACTCTAGCAGGCTGGTTAGAAACGAGTGTCTCGACGTTTTTAATAAGACCCTAGAGACTGGCCCTAAGGATCCTGTCTAGCGGAGGAATTAGGGTAAGACCAAAAGATAGACTACGCATGTAGAAGCTTATAGCCAGTGACCCAAGGACCCGGGTTCGATTCCCGGCACCTCCACCATTTCTTTTCCTAAAATAGCAAAAAGCCTTCAACCCGAAAGGGAGAAGGCTTTTTGCATTTATTCTAGAGAAAAGAAATGGTGCTCTGACGAGGCGCCGCCGAGTCAGAGCTACTTCCATACCCGAAAGGGCGTGGGTTTTTTGCTTTTTCAGATAAGAAATTGGTGGTGTTGGCGAAGTCCTCTGAGCCAACACCACTAAATAATCTGCCAAGGCTCCGCCCGAGACAGGACACCTGGTCATGCTCCGCATGACAGGGGCTGTGTCTGGTCCTTAGTTTTTCCTAAAATTTCATCTTTCCATTCCCTTGACAAGCGAGTACAATGAATTTATAAAATTATATAATTCTTTTAACGGAGGGAAATGCTATGCGTAAAGGTATTTTTATGGTAGTAGGGATCGCTTTTGTTTTCATGTTGGTCGGGTGCGAAACCTTCAGAGGGATCGGTAAAGATATCGAGAATACGGGCAGAAATATCCAGGAAGGTTTGTCGAAAGACAAAGGCGGTAGTTAACGCTGGCTGAACATGCCGGAGAAGATCTATAGGGTCGATGTCTGTATTGTCGGGGCCGGGCCGGCGGGGATGATTTTGGGGCTCTTGCTGGCCCACCAAGGCATCAAAGTCCTCGTTCTGGAATCCCACCACAATTTTGATCGCGAATACCGCGGCGAGGTCCTCATGCCGCGTTTCATCCAGATGATGCGCCAGATCGGGCTGTTGTCCTACCTTGAGAAGTATCCGCATTTAAAATTAAAGAACTTCGAATTTCATTATAAGGATAAGATCCTCGCCCGGATAGACATTGCCGGGATGTGCGCCGAGGCGCCTTACGCCTTATGGATGCCGCAGACGGTCATGCTCAACGCCTTGCGCGAAAAGGCCGTGACGTACCCGAACTTTCAGCTCATGTTCGGGGTGACGGCGCGTGACGTGATCCTGGAAGGGCAAAAGATCGTCGGTGTTACGGCCACGCGCCGCGCGGAGCAATTCGAGGTACGCGCACGCGTGACGGTCGGTTCCGACGGGCGGACCTCCGCGATACGCAAGACCGCCGAATTCAAAATGGAATACGAAGATTATGATTTCGACGTCGTCTGGTTCACGGTCAAACGCCACGAACAGTTTGAGAATACCGTCCGGGTATTTTTCACGCCGCGGCGGACTTATCTGGTCCTTCCAAAATATCCGGACTTGGTCCAGTGCGGAATTCTTGTGGGTAAAGGTGAATTCTCTGAAATACGCGCGCAAGGGATCGACGCGATGAAGCAAGAACTTTTAAACGCGCATCCTTCCCTGCATGATTTCGCCCGGCAGCTCACGGATTTTGAACCCTTTAGCGTGCTGCAGGCGCGCGTGTCGTACGTCGCGCGTTGGGCGAAAGAGGGGTGCCTGTTGATCGGCGATGCGGCGCACACCTGTTCGCCGGCGGGGGCGATCGGCGTTTCGGTCGCGGCCGCGACCGCCATCGTCGCGGCGGATGTGATGATCAAGGGATTCAAGCGTGGCGATCTTTCTTTAGCCACATTAGGTAAAGTCCAAGCTATACGCGCGTCCGATGTCCAGCGTATCCAGACCATGCAGAGCATGTTTACCAATGCGTCGTTTTTAAAATATCCCCGCTTGCGGCCGTTGGCGTTGTTTAGCATTTTCACTTTGGCGCGCACCGGCATCATGCCGAAATTCTTCCGCCGGATCGCCGTGATGGACCAGCCCCTGCCCATTGATCCCGCGATCTCGCTGGAAAATCCCGCCGTCGGTTGATTATTCCTGTTGACTTTCACTTCTTACGCTGGCAAAATACGGCACTATGGAAATCGGAATTGTCGGATTACCTAACGTTGGAAAATCGACTCTGTTTAACGCCTTGACCGGCGCCGGCGCGGCCGCGGCCAATTTTCCTTTTACGACGATCGAGCCGAATGTCGGTGTCGTCCCTTTGGCCGATGAGCGCTTGAACGTCCTGGCGCGAATGAACAAAAGCCGTAACATCGTTCCCTCGGGGATCCGGTTCGTGGATATCGCAGGGCTCGTCAAAGGTGCCAGCCAGGGCGAAGGACTGGGCAATAAATTCCTTGCCAACATCCGTTCGGTCGACGCTATCGCGCACGTGGTGCGCTGTTTTCGCGATGATGATGTCGTCAATGTCACCGGCGAACTGAATCCCAAAGAAGCTATTGAGACAATTGAGACGGAACTTCTTTTGGCGGATATCCAGCAGGCGCAGAAGGCCATGGAGCGTGTCCAAAAGCCCGCCAAAGGCGGCGACGCCAAGGCCAAAGAAAGGTTGGCCGCGCTGGAAGAGATCCTTAAAAATTTTGATCAAGGCAAACCGGCCCGCAGTTTGAAGATCGCCCCGGAAATACTTAGTGAATTGCAGTTTTTGACCGCCAAGCCGGTATTATATGTCGTTAACACAGATGAAAAAGGCGCGGACCCACAAATGCTCGCCGCCATCGAGCGCCGGGCCAAAGAAGAGAACGCAGGTATAGTAAGTCTTTGCGCGAAAATGGAATCCGAGATCTTGGAATTGCCTCCCGAAGAGAGAGCTTCCTATTATGACGCCGCCGGAATTTCTTCTCCGGGGCTTGCGCGTCTGGCCGCGGCCGGCCGTCAATTGCTCGGACTCATTTGCTTTTTTACCGCCGGGGAGAAAGAAACCCGCGCGTGGCTTGTTGCCAAAGGGACCAAAGCCCCGCAGGCGGCCGGGAAGATCCATTCCGATATCGAACGTGGATTTATCCGGGCAGAGATCTGCAAGTACGATGATTTTGTCAAACACGGCTCCTATGCCGCCCTCCAGGAGCGCGGATTGCTCGCCATCGAGGGCAAAGAGTACGTGATGCAAGAAGGCGACATCGCGCATTTCCGGTTTAGCGTGTAAAAAATAATTTTTGACATTATCACGTCGGCATGGTACACTTCTTTTCGTCATGAACAAATTAATGAATCACAAAATGCACAGCTGTCCCATTACGCTTTTTGCGGTCGTTGCCCGCAGAAAGTGGGCCAGAGAAGGTGCGTTTTGATTTGATTCATTAATTAAGTAAATAATTCAGGAATTTCTCAAAACCACCAACTCTTCAGGGAGTCTGGTGGTTTTTTTATTGCCATCGGGTTCTCTGGAGGGGCAATAAAAAAACCATGAGAGGAGGTGAATAAGATGAACAATACGATCGCGAACAATCAGCCCAATGATCTGGTTGTTTACGACCGGGTGCTCAAGGCGACATCCTTGCTGTACTTTAAGGATGCGCTCTTGAATCAACGCTACGAAGACTGCGCGGAGCTGATCCGTACCGCAAAAAGCTTCGGCGCTCAACCTGGCGAAATAAGCCGGATCGTTGCTGAAGTAACCGGCATCAACACCGGACAGTATGGGGCGTACAGGACCAAAGGGAAAAGGCGGTTTTAATTCTTGGAGGGATTGATATGCCACATGCATGTCCATAACCCCGCTGTTTCTATTCAATTGTTTAGAAACAGCGGGGTTTTTTATTGACTTCTTGCGTTCGGTTTAGGACAATACACATTGTTTACCGTAAGGAGTTTCATGAGTTATAAATTATTCTTATTTTTGCTTGTTTCAATTCTTGCAGCGGCTTCCCCCGTCCGCGCGCAGGCGGTTTATGACGCGCACACCGAAGTGGAATTAGTCAGCGGCGTGGACGCGGTCGTCCCGGGCGAGCCGTTTGACCTTGCGGTGCGGCTGAAGACCGACCCGGGCTGGCACGTATATTGGAGAAATTCCGGCGATTCGGGATTGCCGGTGAGCGTTCGTTGGGATCTCCCCGAAGGGTTTCAGGCCAGCAGCATCCATTGGCCGATACCGCAGCGTTTGGAAGAAGCCGGCCTTACGACGTACGGATATCCCCAAGGGGCCTTCCTTATTAGTCATATACTAGCACCGGGAACATGGGCGGGAAATATTGCCGGGTTCAAAGCGCATGTCGAATGGCTGGCGTGCGAGCGGATCTGTGTGCCGGGTAAGGCCGATCTGGTGATCAATCTGCCTGTCGGCGAATCTGCCGCGCCCACTGCCTGGACTTATGAATTGGAGCAGGCGCGCAAACAGTGGCCGCAGCCAAGCCCTTGGACGATCAGCGCCTTTGCTGATGCGCGATCGATCGGCCTGAATGTCGGAGTTCCTGCCAGCGAACAATCCACCATTACTTCTCTGGAATTTTTTCCTGACCGTAACGATCTTATAGTTCATTCCGCCGCGCAGACGCTGCGCGCCACCGACCGCGGCCTCGAGCTATCCATACCTAAGTCAGAGATCCAAACCGGCAAAGTTGGTTCCTTATCGGGGATTTTGGTTGTCCGTGACGATCAGGGGAAGCGGCGCGCGTTTGATGTGAAGGTGGCTAAAGTGGCGCGGCGTGCGGCCACGCCGCCGTTGGAAATCCCGGCTTTACCCGGAGTATCGTTATGGCTGGCGTGTTTATTTGCGTTTATCGGCGGACTTATCCTGAATTTGATGCCTTGTGTCTTGCCGGTTTTGTCGATCAAAGTGCTTTCGCTCATTGAGCATGGGGGAGAACGCAAAAAAGCGCTTCTCTCCGGGATGGTTTTTACACTGGGTGTCCTGGTCTCGTTTTGGCTTCTCGCCGGGCTTTTGATCGCGCTTAAAAGTCTGGGCCAGCAGATCGGCTGGGGATTCCAGTTCCAGTCCCCGGCCTTTTTGATCATGATGTGTTTGATTTTGCTCGTGTTCGCACTGAATTTGTGGGGGCTCTTCGAGATCAACGTATTCTTCCCGAAAGCCGTGGCGTATATCAACCAGCGTTACGGTTATTCGAAGGCGTTTTTCTCCGGCGTTCTGGCGGTCGTCCTGGCGACACCGTGCACGGCGCCTTTCATGGGCACGGCCATCGGCTTTGCCCTGACCCAGAGCGCGTTCGTTAACCTTTTGATCTTTACGTTCCTGGGATTGGGGCTGGCGTTTCCTTTTATGATCCTTTGCGCGTTTCCGCAAACCTTAAAATTCGTTCCCAGGCCCGGCCCGTGGATGAAGACGTTCAAGAAATTTTTAGCGCTTTTGTTGATCGCGACGATTTTTTGGCTTGTCTGGGTTTTAAGTTTTCTGGTCGATACCCGGCCGTTGGTCAAGCAGGCTCAAACGGATAACACTTCTATTCAGTGGCTTGATTACTCACCGGAATTGATGAGCAAGCTGGCGCAGGAGGGTAAACCCGTTTTTCTCGATTTCACGGCGAAATGGTGTATCAATTGCCAGGTCAACGAGCGCGTGGCCTTAAGTAATAGGGAAGTCGCGGATAAATTCCGGGAACTTGGCGTCGTGGCGGTCAAAGCGGATTGGACGCGCTTTGACGGGCGCATCACCCGCGCCTTGGCTGGGCTGGGAAAAAACAGCATTCCCGTTTACGTGATCTACTCTGGAGAGAATCACCGGAATATGAAAGTTTTGCCAGAGATCATCACGCCGGCGACAGTGTTAGAAGCGTTGAAAACTATTCAATAAAAGGAGTGTCAACATGTCAAAATCATTAATCATTTTATTTCTCGCCGTCGGATTGACGGTCGGCTTCTTTGCTAATTCGTTCGCGCAGGTTGAAAACGGCAAGGCCGCGCCGAACTTTACGCTCAAAGACAGTAACGGCAATGAGGTTTCGTTGTCCCAGTATCAAGGGAAATTCGTCGTGCTTGAATGGCTGAATTATGATTGTCCGTTCGTCAAAAAGCATTATGGCAGCGGCAACATGCAGAGCCTGCAAAAAACTTACACGGGCAAAGGGGTCATCTGGCTTTCCATCGCGTCTTCGGCCCCGGGTACTGAAGGATATTATGAGGCCGCGGACATTAATCGGCTTAATGCTGAAAAGAAGGCTTCACCGACGGCGATCCTGCTCGATCCAGCGGGAACGGTGGGAAAGCTCTATGGTGCCCAAACAACTCCGCATATGTATATTATCGATCCCCAAGGGGTTCTGGTTTATCAAGGGGCTATTGATGATATTCGTAGTACGAATCCCGATGACATTGCCAAATCAAGAAATTACGTAAGTTCCGCGCTGGATGAGGCGATGGCGGGCAAACCCGTGAGCATTCCATCGACTAAATCGTACGGCTGTTCGGTGAAATATCAAGAATGATTTTAAAGGACGTTTTGTGCGGGGTTGAAGACGGGGTTTTGCAGTTGAAAGTCAACGGCCAGGAACACATCGCCTCCACAACATTTATCTTGCCGAAATGAATTCCATTTCTTCAGAGTCCATAACGGAACGAGACCGCATCATCGACGCTCATCGTCGGTTAATTCTTGAAATTCGAGAATTAGAGCCGGAGATCGGTAAGTTGGCCGCTGTTTCCGATCCGCGCTGGAGAGAATTGGAGCAAAAGCGCAGCGCGCTGGTCAAAGAGATCGAACCTTTGATCGACGAATACTGGAACTGGGTGCCGGCGGTGCGCTTGAGCCGGTGTCCTTTTTGCCAGAATGATCTGATGCGTCTGTTTGATCCGGTCGATCTGACCGGGTTCTGGTGGATGGACCAGACCCAACGACCGCGGCCGGAGCCGCCGTGCTGTGAACATTTTTGTCTGCTTCTGGGCGCGGTTAATTTAAATGGATTGCCTCCCAAGGGCGGCCTTTTTGAATGCCGGCCGGGTCCGGATATGCCGTTTGTCATCCCGCGGATCCTGGAAATGCCGACGATGACCGCGGTCGTGTCGTGTGTCCTTATGCAGTGCGGCTACAGCGCGTATCCGATCGCTTATTTTTCGCAAGTGCCGCCCAAAACAAGATCATTGACCCAATCCTGGGCGCAGAAAGAGTATCGGTTCGCGCTGCAAGACGGGCACTGCGGCTGGGATATCGTTGATAATATCTATGATTACAACCTTATGCCGTGGAGCAAGGAGGGAAAGCTGCGATTGGGCGATCCCAGCACTTCTTCCCGGGATGATCCGTTCAAAGACCTCAAAGGCATGGGCAGAGAGCAGGTTCTCATCGACAATGAGCTTAGATATTCATTTAAAAGGATCGTCTGAGACGCGGGCTTAAATCCTCATTGACAATCGGCCTCGATACGCTTATTCTCATTAAAGTCTTAAAAGGGGACAGCGCCCTTTAAGACACTTGTAGTTTATAGTTAAAAAGGGCGCTGTCCCCTATAAATCTATAAAGAAGAGGGAGTTTTTGTGGAACATTCAGAGTATAGTTTTTACGGGTTGGGAATAGCACCCAAGATCATCGACATCATCAATGACTTGAAATTTAAGCACGCAACGCCCATCCAGCACCAGGCAATTCCTTTGGCGCTGGAAGGCAAGGACGTGATGGGCATCGCCCAGACCGGGACCGGCAAGACCATGGCCTTCGCGATCCCCACGGTGCAGAAGCTTTCCCAAGGCAAAGACGGTCGTGCGCTGGTCGTTGTGCCCACGCGCGAGCTTGCCATTCAGGTGGAGGAAAGTTTCTTTAAGATCGGCCGGCCGTTCGGGATCAAAACGGCCGTATTGATCGGCGGCGATCCCATCAAAAATCAATTAAGGGCGCTCGCCCTGCATCCGCGGGTCCTGATCGTCACTCCGGGCCGGTTGATCGATCTGATGGAACAGCGCAAGGTAAGTCTTAACGATATCCGCATCCTGATCCTCGATGAGGCTGACCGGATGTTCGATATGGGTTTTTCTGACCAGATCGATACGATTTTAAGAGCCGTGCCCAAAGAACGCCAGACCTTGCTTTTCTCGGCGACGATGCCCGCGACCATTTTGTCCGTAGTGCGAAGCCATATGCGCATGCCGGTCTCCGTTGAGATCGCCCGTTCCGGCACGACCGCCGAACACGTCACGCATGAATTATTTATCATCCAGAATGACATGAAAAGGGTCCTCTTGGGAAAATTGCTCGCGCAGTTTCGCGGGTCGGTTTTGTTGTTCTGCCGGACCAAGATGGGCGCGCGCAAGATCTCCGCCGCGCTGCGCCAGCAGGGCCACCGGGCCGCCGAGATCCATTCTGACCGTTCGTTATCCCAGCGGCGCGAAGCGCTCGAAGGCTTTAAAAGAGGGAAGTACCGCGTGCTCGTTGCCACCGACATCGCCGCCCGCGGCATCGACGTCAAAGGCATCGAGCTGGTCATCAATTACGATCTTCCGGATGATGTCGAGAATTACGTGCATCGCATTGGACGAACCGGTCGCGCCGGATGTCCGGGCCACGCGATCTCTTTTGCCACTTCGGACCAGAAGGAAGGCGTGACCAGCATCGAGCGCCTCATCAAGTTGGCCTTGCCGATCTCCAGCCACCCGGAGGTGCCCGCGGCCCAGTTTTCGCAAGTCAGCGTGCGTGGCGGCTCCTGGACAAACAAAAGATTTTCCCGCCGCGGCGGGGGATACCGAAGACGATAAAGAAGAAAAGGCCGTAGGATCATGATAACCCAAAAATTATTATCGATATCCTTGCTGGGAACGGAATGGGTCCTTTACATTTTGGTCCTGCTTTCCGTGCTTTCCTGGGCGATCATCGCCGAGCGACTTTATTTTTTAAAGAAAAAACAGGGGGATATGGAAGCGTTGACCAAGAAAATGGAAAAATTTTTGCACGACGGGAAATGGGAAGAACTTATCGAGTTGCTGGAGAAAGACCATTCTTCCGCGGCCGACGTGGGCCGGCGGATCATAAGTTACGCCCTGAAAAACGGCGATGCTGTTGAAGATTATCTCTGGGTTGTTTTGTCGCAAGAAAAACTGCGCTTGGAAAGCCGCACCGCATTTTTGGGGACCGTTGTCAGCATCGCCCCGTTCTTGGGGCTGCTGGGCACTGTTTTGGGTATTATAAACGCCTTCCACGGGCTTTCCTTGAACAAGCAAGGCGAAAACATGGTGATGGCGGGTATTTCCGAGGCGCTGGTCGCGACCGCCCTGGGTTTATTTATCGCCATCCCGGCCGCCGCGGCGTACAATTATTTTATCCGGGTGGTCAAAAAGATCGTCATATCCTCCGAGAATTTCGCCAGGTTCCTTCTCATTTCGTTTCCCAAGAAAGAAGAAAGAGGTGGGCATGTCTTTGCGGCACCGGGTAAGTGAAGAAGATGAGATCCTGGCGCAGATCAACGTCATCCCCTTGGTCGATGTCAGCCTGGTGCTCCTTATTATTTTTATCGTGACGGTCAGTCATATCCTCACGCCTTCTATCAAGATCAACCTGCCCCAATCCGCCCGCGCCAGCGGCATGACGGGCATGGAAACCATCGATATCGTCATTTCCAGCGAGGGGATCATTTATCTTAACGATGAGATCGTCACGATGAAAGAACTGGAAAAGCGGGTGACGGCCCTGCACCAAAAGGATCCCGAGAGGACCGTTGTCATCAGCGTTGACAAATCGACTTATTTTCAGCGTGTCATCGACGCGCTGGATCTCTTGAACGGGCTGGGAATAGCCAAGCTGGATATCCGGACGATCAAAGGCAATTAAAGACAGTGTCTGGATTGGGGATATTTCTTAAGATTTATTCATAAGTAACCTGCTTTAGCCAAAATTCACCCAAAGTTTACTTCTCCTTCACAAAAAGCTCACTTTATACTACTATATATACTTTATTATACCTTCCAAAGGAGTGCATTCATGCGTGCCGCAGTTATCGACATCGGATCCAATTCCACCAAGCTGGTCATCGGCGAAAAAGCCGGGGATGACATCAAGGTCCTGGAATCCCTGAAAAATGTGGTCGCCATCGGCCAAAACACCTTTTATAAAGGGCGAATTTCCCAAGAGATCTTCAATGAGATCATCCGTGTCCTGGAAAGATATAAGGTTCTGATCAAGCAGTACGAGGTCACGGAAACGAAAGTGATCGCGACAACCGCGGTGCGCGAAGCGGAGAACAGGGATATTTTTCTGGATACCGTTGAGCGTAAAACGGGATTCAAGATCGAGGTCTTGAACGTCGGCGACGTCGTTTATTTCATCGACGCCTTCCTGTCGTATAAACTCAAGAAAAAATATCCGATCAACGAAAAGAATCTGCTGATCGCGGAGATCGGCGCCGGCAGTCTCGATATATCTATTCTGGAAAAGGGCTACACGCTCTTTAATTTCGGGATCCCCATCGGGACGCTGCGCCTCAAGCAGTTCAAGAGCATGGTGGAAGGGAGCCAAAAGGAGGTTTACGAGGCGCTGGAGGAGTATGTTGAGAACGAGGTCACCAACCTTAAAAGAAGCATCCCCGCCATCAAGCTCGATGACATCCTGTTCATTGATGAAAGTTATTCCGCGGCGTTGCCGCACATCCTTCCCAACCTTAAGCGCGAGGAGGAGTTTTTCCCGTTACAGTTCCGGGAATCCAGGAAATTGCTGGCGCGCGTGATGCGCAGCAGCCCCGACGAACTCATCAGGAAGAATAATGTTTCGCCCGATATCGCCGACACAATCGACTGTTACGCTCTGGTCGTCAATAAACTGTTCAAATTGATCAAGAAACGTTCCATTTTCTTGCTGGAGACGTCCCTTTCCGAAGCGCTGTTGGCCAACACGATCTTCGGGTTCGATCTGGCGGAAAAATATAATAAGACCAATCAGCTTGTTTCCGTGGCCAAATTCATCTGTTCTTTGTACGGGTCGGACCTCAAACACGCCAAGCAGGTCGCCAGTCTGGCCGAACAATTGTTCAATCAGATGAAAGGCGTTTTGGGGCTGCGCGATAACGACCTTTTGTATCTTTTGCTGGCGGCCTATCTGCATAATATCGGCATGTTCATCAACAACCGTTCGCACCACAAACACACGGAATATATTATCAACTCCTTAAGCTTTTTCCGGCTCTCCCCGCAGGAGATCAAATGCATCGCCTGCATCGCGCGTTATCACCGCAAGGCCCACCCGCAAAAGACGCACTATTTTTACGGCGGCTTGCCCCTGAACGAACAGCTCCTTGTCCAGAAACTGGCCTCGATCCTTCGGGTCGCTAACGCCCTCGACAGCGCGCACAAGCAGAAGGTGAAGAAGCTGGAGATCCAGGCGAATCCAGACGGTGGATTGACGCTGGTCGTTTATTCCAACGATAATTTTGCTCTCGAGAAGATTTCTTTCAAGGACCGCAAGCAGTTGTTCGAAGAGATCTCCGGAAGCCAGCTTAATTTGCTGGTCAAGAAACAGCCGGCATGAACTCATGAAAAAAGAATTCCCGGAAAAAGAGAAATTTATCCCGCGGGACATCAGCTGGCTGATGTTCAACCAGCGGGTCTTGCATGAAGCCCTCAGCCACGACAACCCCTTGTTGGAGCGGTTGAAGTTTCTCGCCATTTTTGTCAATAATCTGGATGAATTTTATATGGTGCGCGTGGCGGCTCTGCTGAATTTGAAGAATTCGGACATCAATAAACCGGACCACCTGGGGTATTATCCGCAGGAACTGCTGGATCAGATCGGCAAGCAGGTCAGGGAGCTGATCAAGCAATTATATGAGATTTATCAAGGGATCTGCGCGGATGAATTGGCCAAAGAAAATATCCGCGTTGAAAGCGTTTCGAATTTAAGGAAAGAGCAAAAACGGTTCGTTCAGGAATATTTTGAGAGTACACTTTATCCGGTCATGACGCCGCTGGGGGTTGACCCGGGACATCCTTTTCCCATATTGCCGTCGCGGACCATGGCCTTTGCCGTTCATATCAAACGCAAAGCCAATAGCTTTCTGGCCGTCATCCCGATCCCCAAGAACATTCCCCGCGTCGTACGGATCCCTTCCAAGAAAAATGAATACATTTTTGTCCTGATCGAAGATATCATCCGGGAAAACATAAGTGTTTTTTTTAAAGGGTACAAGATCAACGGTTTTTCTTTGTTCCGCGTGATCCGTGACAGTGAATTGAGCGCCGAAGAGGATTTTACGCCGGATCTGCTGAAATTGGTCGAGAGCGAAGTGAAAAAAAGGACGCTGGCCAAGGTCGTGTATCTGGAAGTCGATGAGAAATGCAGCGAAGAGCTCCTCGATATGCTCTGCCAGGGCCTTAACTTCACCAAGGAAGAAACAGTGCGCGTTAGCAGCCATCTGGATTTGACCTATCTTTTCGAGATGGTCCGCAAGGTAGAGAAGCCGGAATTGTGCTACCGCGGCTATATCCCGCGTAAACTTGAATTCGAGAATATTTTCGAAAAGATCAAAAGTGGGGATTTTATCATCCATGTGCCGTACGAATCGTTCGAGCCGACGGTCGAGCTGGTGCGTACGGCCGCCCGGGACGAAAAAGTGCTGGCGATCAAGATGACGCTTTATCGCACCAATAAGGATTCCGCCATCATCAGCGCTTTAAAAGAAGCGGCCGCCAATAAAAAACAGGTCACGATACTGCTGGAGATCAAGGCGAGATTTGACGAGGAGAACAATATCAAATGGGCCCGGGAACTGGAAACGGCCGGTTGCCACGTGATCTACGGCATCCCGGGGTTGAAGGTGCATGCCAAAATGACGCTCATCGTCCGCGAGGAAGAAGGGGCCATCCAGCGCTACGTCCATTTGTCGACGGGTAACTACAATGAATACACGGCGCGGGTCTACAGCGATATCGGCTATTTTACCAATAACGACGATTTTGCCAAAGACATCTCGGATATGTTCAACGTGATCACCGGTTATTCGATGCCGCCGGCCTGGAAGAGGATCGTCAGCGCGCCCAAGGACCTGCGCGAATACATCATCGCGCTTATCGATAAGGAGATCCGGTTCCATAAAAAGAACAAGAACGGGATCATCATCGCCAAAATGAATTCGCTGGAGGACCCCCGCGTCATCGAGAAATTGTATGAGGCCTCAAATGCCGGTGTCAAGGTGCGCTTGATCGTGCGCGGCATTTGCTGTCTTATCCCCGGCGTCAAGGACTTAAGCGAGAACATCTGTGTCAAAAGTATCGTGGGGCGGTTTTTAGAGCATACGCGGATCTTCACCTTCAATAATAACGCCAGCCCGCGCGTTTTTCTTTCGTCGGCGGACTGGATGAAACGCAATTTTGACCGGCGCATCGAGCTGCTTTTCGAGATCCGCAAGGAGGAGATTAAGTCGCATTTGAAGGAGATCCTGGAATTGTACTGGAAAGATAATATCAAATCCTGGGAATTAACGCAGGAGAGGGCCTATAAAGAGATCAAGGCCAAGGATGAACAGTTCAATTGCCAGGAGTACTTGATCAAGCGCCACGGAGGCTAAGATGGAGTATGTCGGCCATGTTCAAAAAGACATCGCGATTTATATCCGGAACATTCACCGGCACTATAAAAGTCTCTCCGGCAGAGGAATAGTTGAGCACCTGCATCAAATCCGGGTCAACGCGCGCCGGTTGCGTAACGCCCTGTCCGTCCACAAGAACCTTTTTACCGAACGACAATTGCGGAAATGGGATAAAAGTATCCGCCAGGCGATCGAAGTGTCTTCGCAGGCGCGGGATCTGGATGTTTTTATCCATTTTTTAAACGCTTATATCAGAAAGCCAAGAAGTATCTCCGAGCGTTGGGTGCTCATCGCGTTTATAGCCGCGCTGAAGAAAAAGCGCAAGGAATTGCAGCCGCGGATCATCCGCGCCCTGGATGATTTCAGGAAGCGGGGTACTCTGGAAGACATTGCCCGGAACTTGCGCCGTTCACCTGTCGAAAAAAAGGATAATAATGTCCGGAAGATCTATAAGGTCGCGAGAAAAAAATTGTTACGCCGGGTCAAAGCGTTGATAGTTTTCGAGCCTTTTGTCTATCAGCCGCGCCGGGTCCAGGAATTGCATCAGATGAGGATCGCCGCCAAGCATCTTCGCTATACACTCGAGGGGTTCACGCCCATCTACGGGACGCGTTTGCCCTCTTTGATCGAACGTGTCTTATTGTTCCATCGGCAACTCGGCAATATCCATGATTACGACGTATGGACGGCACATATCGCGCGATACATACGCGAGAAAGTAAAAACCAGGCAGGAAAAGATCATTTTGGGTAAAGTCAAGCGTCACTGTGTCGATCTGCGTCAAAAAATATACCATACTTTCGTCCGGAACTGGTCGAGGGCACGCGAGAAGAATTTTTTTGAAGATCTGCTGGAATATGTCTATGCCCATTAATGAGAATAAACAGAAATGAAAAAGAAAACAAAAAATAAAGTGTACGTCGGGATAGATATCGGCGGGACCAAGATTGCCGCCGGGTTGGTGGATCAGGCGGGGAAATTATTCGCGGTAAAAAAATCCCCGACGCCCGAAGGGGGGTCGGGCCTGCGGATATTCCGGCTGGCGAAAGAGTTGGTCCAGGGATTGCTGAAAGAAGAAGGGATCAGCAGCGCACGAATACGTGGTATCGGAGCGGGTGTGCCGGGTATCGTCAAGCCGAACCACCGGGATATTCTCATCACGCCCAACGTGGGGTTATCCAGATATCCTTTGGCCGCGCAACTGGAAAAATCTTTTAAAACTAGGGTCGTCCTGGGCAATGACGTGAACCTGGGTACGCTGGGCGAGAAATGGTTCGGCGTTGGGAAAGGTGTTGATAATATTATCGGATTGTTTCCCGGGACGGGTGTTGGCGGGGCGGTCATTATCGATGGGAAACTCATCACCGGCTCCCAGGGAGCCGCCGGTGAGATCGGGCATATGATCCTTGACGTGCATAGTCCCTGCAAAAGCGCAGGACTTTACGGGACCGTGGAGGCCTTGGCCAGCCGGCGGGCGATCGAACGCGCTATCAAGGAGGCGGTCGCGAAGAAGGTGTCGACCGTCATCACGAAATTGCAGGGAGGAAGGCTCACGACCATCAAAAGCAGGGTTATCGCCGAGGCCTTGCGCAGGAAAGACCCCTTGACGACGCGGATCGTCAATGAGGTATGCCATATCCTGGGGCAGGCTTGTGTTTCTTTGCGACATATCTTGAATCCCGACATGATCATCTTGGGTGGCGGCGTTATCGAAGCTTGCGGGGATCATATGTTACCCCGGATCCGAAAAATATCTGCAGCGGACCCATTTTTCAAAGGCATTGATGACTGCCGCATCGAACGGTCATTTTTGGGGGATGATGCTGTTATTCTGGGCGCGGTGGTCCTGTTAGGGCAGGTCTTGGGCGAGAAAATAACGGCCGCAACGGATTATTATCCGAAGTTGCGCGCGGACAAAAACGGGAATGTTTGGGTCAATGATAAATTGGCCAGAAAGAATATTTATATTCGTGCCGATGGGAAGATGAAGAAGCTCAACGGAGCCGTCAATGTGGCTGATCTGAAGATGTCCCGATGGCTGGGAATAAACGTGTTAAAGCAACTGTGCAAAAAGGGCCCGAAAGTATTGATCGTCGGCTCCACGCGTGGCCGGTTGCGGATCACTTCGGAAGGAAAGAAATTCCTCGCAGACCACTTCATCGATACGCGATTGACCGATGTCAAAGAGGCACTGAAGGCCTATAATGCGGTTAAGGAGCGTAAAGCCCTGATCATTTACCGAAAAGAAATTTGATAAAGAGTTGGCCAAGAAAAGGTGCGCTGTCTTGACATTTCGGACAGCTTGAGTATGATAGATACAGATATCAGTAGACGCCTAATCTCTGGGCTTCTTTCAGAGAGCGGGAAACCTTCCTTAGGTGAATCTCATCCGGTAGGGTGAGAAGGGATCATCTGCTTCCCTAACCAACAACTAATCTCGCCGGCACAGCAGATATTCCGCGAAAAACTGTAATCACCAACAAATGCGGCATGCTTTGCCATTGCCGCTTTATCGGTTTAGGCCAAATAAATGGGAAAAGCGAACTATTCGTCGGCAAATAAATTAACGGTCCGTCTGGAGCTGGTGAACAGGCCGGGTGTTTTTGCCCGGGTTGTTAAAGCGATCGCTGATGCAAATGCTAATTTGGGAGCGGTGGATATCGTGGAGGCAATGCCGGATCGGGTTATCCGCGATGTCACTTTTGATGTCGCCAGCGACGAACACGGCCAGCAGATCATAGACGCTTTGAACAAGCTGGAGAATGTCAAGGTAGTCTCGTTCTCCGATCCCATCTTTCTTCTGCATTTGGGCGGCAAGATCCATGTCCAGAATAAGGTCCCTTTAAAAACAAGAAATCAGCTTTCCATGGCCTATACTCCCGGAGTGGCCAAAGTGTGCACCGCTATCGCGCGGGAACACAGCAAGGTGAACACGTTGACGATCAAAAGCAACAGTGTCGCCATTGTGACGGACGGGTCGGCGATATTGGGTCTCGGGAATTTGGGGCCGGAGGCGGCTTTACCGGTCATGGAAGGGAAGGCCATGCTGTTCAAAGAGTTTGCCGATATCGATGCCTGGCCGATCTGTCTGGCCACGCAAGACGTGGAAGAGGTCATTGAGACGGTCAAGAATATCGCACCGGTCTTTGGGGGGATCAACCTGGAAGATATCAGCGCCCCGCGCTGTTTTGAGATCGAATCGAGGCTCAAGAAAATATTGAACATCCCGGTCATGCACGATGACCAGCACGGGACGGCGGTCGTTTTGCTGGCGGCCCTCAAGAACGCTTTGAAGATCGTGAAAAAAGAGATTAAAGATATCCGGGTGGTGGTCAACGGCGTGGGAGCAGCGGGCGCCGCTTGTTGTCGGATCCTGTTGTCCGCGGGCGCGCGGCATCTGTTGGCATGCAATCGAAAAGGGGTCGTGCTGATCGTTGACAAGGAAAATCTGGATAAGGTCCGGGAGGACCTGTTCTCTTGCATCGATGCCAGTAATCCGCGCCTGACCCTAAGAGAAGCATTGCGCGGGGCGGATGTCTTTATCGGCGTCTCGGCCGGAAATGTTTTGTCAGTGAACGATTTAAAGAAGATGAAAGACGACCGGATCGTTTTTGCCCTGGCGAATCCGGATCCCGAGGTCGATCCCCACGAAGCCTTGAAGATCTGTCGGGTGTTCGCGACGGGACGATCGGATTTTCCCAATCAGATCAATAATGCTTTGGCTTTTCCGGGGATCTTCCGTGGCGCCCTCAACGTACGCGCAAAAATGATCAATGAAGAGATGAAGCTTGCCGCGGCCGAGGCCATCGCCGGGCTCATTCCGGCGGATCAGCTGAATGAAGAATATATTATCCCGAGTATTTTTGACAAACGTGTTGTCGAGAACGTGGCAAAAGCCGTTGAGCAAGCAGCCTATCGGACAGGGGTCGCCTTTAAGCGTTCTTTGAAGAAAGAGAATAGCGAATTATAGATCTTACCTGAAGCGCTATATGGAATTCTTGCTTTTTGGTCAAATTGTATTTTATCTCGCGGGCGCGATTCTCCCATTTATTCTTAAAGATGGCGGAGTCATCAACCGTTGGACGCATATTTCTGCCATCGCAGGCGGATTGATCGGGGTAGTCTACTCCCTGGCTGTCCTTGTGACCGGGCAAGGATTTTCATTTGCAGCGCCGGGACTGCCTTTCGTGGGGAATTTGTCGCTCGTCGTTGACCCGTTGTCCGCCTTTTTCATTTTTGTCATTTCGTTTTTGTCGGTGCCCGCCACCATTTTTGCCATCCGTTATATCCAGGAATTCCAGGACAAAAAGAGAATAGCGTTTTTGGGATTTTTTTATAATCTGTTTATTTTAGCGATGATCCTCGTTGTTTGCGTGCACAACGCGTTCTATTTTCTCGTTTTTTGGGAAATAATGTCCCTGGCTTCCTATTTTCTGGTCGTTTTCGAACACGAAAAGATCCAGGCGCGCCGGGCCGGGATCATTTATCTGGTGATGACCCATATCGGGACGGCGTTCATTGCCGCTTCGTTTTGGCTTTTGGCCGGGCACGCGGGGTCGTTCGCGTTCGCGGATTTCCATCTTCAGGCGGCGACCCTTCCCCCGGCATTAAAGAACGCGATTTTCTGGACGGTATTGATCGGTTTTGGGACAAAAGCGGGCATTATTCCTCTACACATCTGGCTTCCCGAGGCGCATCCCCAGGCCCCTAGCCATGTTTCGGCATTGATGTCCGGGGTGATGATCAAAACGGCCGTATACGCCTTGATACGTTTCTTTTTAAGTTTTGTGGGAGAGGTCCCCTTATGGTGGGGGGTGGTGATCCTTTCGCTGGCGATCATCTCCGCCGTCCTGGGCATCCTTTACGCTTTAATGGAACGCGATCTTAAGCGCCTTTTGGCATTTTCGAGCATCGAAAATATCGGTATTATTTTGCTGGGTTTTGGGATGACCCTGATCTTTGTCGCGACCGACAAACCGGCGTATGCTTCTTTTGCTTTGATCGCGACACTTTTCCATGTCTTGAACCATGCGTCTTTTAAAGGATTGCTTTTCTTGGGCGCGGGAGCGGTTTTGTCTAAAACACATACTGGTAATGCTGAAGAGCTGGGAGGGTTGATCAAGAGAATGCCCTGGACCGCGGTTTGCTTTCTGACGGGCGCGGTCGCTATTTCAGCCTTGCCGCCGCTTAATGGATTTGTCAGTAAGTGGATGATATTTTGTTCCTTGCTTTCGGCGCATCAGTCGCAAGAACTGGCGGTCCGGTTTTTTACCCCCATCCTTGCCGCGTTGTTGGGGTTTGCCGGAGCGCTGGCCGCGACCTGTTTTGTGAAGGCCTTCGGGATCTGTTTTTTGGGCGAGCCGCGTTCGGAGCAGGCCCGCCACGCCGTGGAAGTAAGCCCGTCCATGCAATGGGCGATGGGTCTGCTGGCGGGAAGCTGCCTCGGCTTTGCTTTGCTGGCGCCATGGATCGTTTCAATATTGCAAAAAGTCTCCGGAACTTTGATTGAAGCAGATACACCGATCCCCAACTTTACTTTTAATGGATTGTTCATTACGCTTGCCGACTTTGGCCAGATCTCGCCATTGGTATTCGGATGGATGTTATCAGGTGCTATTCTTATTTTGTTCGCTGCTCTTGCTATTTTTGCAAATCGTAAGGTCATGCTGGCCCCAAGCTGGGCCTGCGGGTTGCCCGGACTCACTGCCAGGATGCAATATACAGCGACGGGATACTCCAAGCCCATCCGTCGCATATTTTCGTTCCTTTATCAGCCTACCCGCCAGGTCGAACTGGAGGATGAAGGGCATGAGATCCTGCGCACGGCCCAACGCTTTGAGTCGAAGACCACCCACGTCTTTGATGAATGGATCTACCGGCCGCTGGCAAAATGCATGTTATTCGTTTCTAAAAAGGCCAAACTGATGCAGACGGGGCATATTCAGCTGTATTTAAGTTACATCTTTATCACCTTGATCGTGCTTTTGGTTTATTGGAGTCGTTTATGACCAAATTTCTTTTGCTGTTTTTTCAGTGGCTTTTACTGGTCGCGCTGGCCCCGTCGGTCAGCTGGTTTATCAAGCGGATGAAGGCCGCCTCGCAAAATCGCCGTGGCCCAACCCTTGTTCAGGTTTACGCGGATTTGATCAAACTTTTTCCCAAAGAGATGGTGGTCTCACAGACCGCGTCATGGATCTTTCATGTCATGCCGTTTATTCTTTTGGCTTCGACCTTCGTTGTGGCCGCGCTCGTTCCCGTCCTCTGGACGGATTCATTTTTGGGGTTTACGGGAGATATCATTGTTTTTGTTTATCTTTTGGGGTTAGGCCGGTTTTTTCTGGCGTTGGCGGCTTTGGATACGGGAACCACCTTTGGCGGCATGGGCTCGAGCCGTGAAATGGCGCTCTCCTCGTTGGGAGAGCTCGCCCTTTTGCTCGCGTTTTTTTCTTTAGGTGTTTACGCGCATGCCTTTTCTTTCGCCGGGATCATGACGCATTTTGCCGCCCACGGGCCCATGGAGGTTCTCTTTTTTACCAACCTTGCCTTTGGGGCGATCTTGATCGTCACCCTGGCGGAAACCGCGAGAATTCCGGTGGATAATCCCGCCACTCATCTGGAGTTGACGATGATCCATGAGGCGATGATCCTGGAATATTCGGGGAAATATCTTGCGCTCATCGAGTGGAGCCATCAGATCAAGCAGCTGGTATTTTTGAGTCTACTTGCCAATCTTTTTTTACCATGGGGGATTTTCAACGTGCCGACGACGACGGCGCTGGGATGGTCGGTCCTGGTTTATCTGGTCAAAATTTTCTTTTTGGCATTCGTGGTGGGCTGGATCGAGATCCACAGCGCGAAACTGCGCCTTTTCCGGGTCCCGGATCTGTTCGCCATCGCGTTTGTCTTGGCCATTCTTTCTTTATTGGGACAATTGATGTTCAGGGGCTAGAAAATGAGTTCGGAATCCATCGTTCACCTTGTTCATTTTTTGGGAATGCTGCTTTTGATCACCTCATTGGGGATCATCGCTTCGCCGCTGTTGTCGGCGTGCATCCGGTTTTACGCGATGCATTCGTTCTTGCTTTCCCTGATCACCCTGGCGATCGCGTATAACCATCACCTCTGGCATCTCGGAATCTCCGCGCTGCTGACGTTTCTTTTGAAAGTGATCGCCATCCCGCAGATCTTCTTCGCGATCAGCCGCAAGATCGGGGTGCGCAAGGAAGTGGAAAGTTATATCAACATTCCATCGTCGCTGTTCCTGGCCGTTATTTTGATCTTTGTTTCTTTTTATGTTACAGCGGGCGCGAAGACCGGCAGCGCTCTTTCTTCGTGGGAGTTTTTGCCTATAGCCATTGCGACTGTCTTTTTAGGCATGCTGGTCATGACGACCCGCAAGAAGGCAATTACCCAGGTCTTGGGGTTGCTTTTGATGGAAAACGGGCTTTTTTTGATGGGGATCACCATGACCTTCGGGATGCCGTTATTAGTCGAGCTGGGGATCCTTTTTGACGTTCTGGTGGGGATCATTATGATGGGGATCTTTATTTTCAAGATCCGCAGCGCTTTTGAAGGCATCGATGTTGATGATATGACTGTCTTGAAAGGATAGAACGTATGTCAGTTGTTGGTTTATTGTGCATTCCTTTTTCCGCGGCGTTTATTTTATTGCTGCCGTGGCCGCGAAAAATAATGCGCTTTATTTTTATGGCGGGGGGAATGCTTACGGCCGCAAGCGGATGGACGCTTGTCTTTGGATCGCATTTCCAACCGAGAATATTTTCCCTGGGCGGGAATCTTATGCTGGATTCTCTATCGGCGGTCTTTGTCCTTTTGATCGTGACGATCGGCGTTTTGTCGAACATTTATGCCTCCGGCTATCTTTTCAGGGAAGGCCCCGCCGAGCTTTCTCTCGGGAGATTAAGGCGCTATGCTTTTTTCTTCCATCTTTTCCTTTTTACGATGCTGGTGACGGTTCTATCGAATAATCTGGGACTGATGTGGATCGCCATTGAAGCCACGACGCTCGCGTCAGCTTTTTTGGTCAACGTGGACGACAAGAAAAGTTCCATCGAGGCCGCCTGGAAGTATTTGATCCTTTGTACCGTTGGCATAGCCCTGGCGCTTTTCGGGGTGATCCTGGTTTATTATTCCATCGCATCCCGCCTTCCCGCAGGCGAGGGAAGTGACTTCCTGCAATGGAGCTTTCTTGTGGATAAGGCCGCCGTGCTGGATCCGCAGATCATCAAGCTCGCTTTTATATTTGTCCTGGTAGGATACGGGACGAAAATGGGCCTGGCGCCGTTTCATTCCTGGCTGCCGGACGCTCACAGCCAGGCCCCGGGGCCGGTGAGTGCCTTGTTGTCGGGTGTTCTTTTGAGTTGCGCCAGCGTCAGTCTTCTACGATTCCATATTTTGACCAAGGCCGCAACGGGGTCCGCGTTTTCCAACGACCTTTTGATCTTATTCGGTATATTTTCCGTCGCGGTGGCTGTTCCTTTTATCTGGGAACAGGCGGATTATAAACGGGTCCTGGCGTATTCCAGCGTCGAGCATATGGGGCTGGTGGCGGTCGGTTTCGGGTTCGGCGGTCTTTGGGGGATCTACGGGGCGCTGCTTCATGTCGTTAATCACGCCTTGACCAAATCGCTGCTATTTTTTTGTAGCGGGCATTTGCTTTATCAGTTCCAGACCAAAGAGATCAAAAAGGTACAGGGAATTTTTCGCAAAGATCCGTTCCTGGGGAGCATTTTTTTCTTTGCCGTGTTGGCCGTCGCGGGGATGCCGCCGTTTAGTATTTTTTTAAGTGAATTTTTCATTCTGACGGCCGGATTTCTTGCCAAGAAATTTCTGGTTTGCGCGATCCTGCTGGGCCTTCTGGCCCTCATTTTCGCCGGGTTTTTAAGACAGGGGAGCCACATGACCTTTGGTGCTTATAGCGGCGGGGCGCCTTTGCGCGAACGCAACGTTCTGATGGACGGTGTCCTGGCCGTCGGGATCATTGTCATTTTTGTGATGGGATTTTATATCCCCGGCCCCTTGCATGAATTGATCCGGCAGGCCAGTCTTCTGGCAGGAGGCAATACCCCATGAGCAATGTTTTCGAATCTATCCTTTGCCCCAAAGAGGAAATTGCCAAGAAAGTTCCATTGCTGATGCAGGATCTATCGTTACGTTTTGTCTTTCTTCTCGCCGCTGACGAGAGAAAGGAAAAGAAATCTTTCGGGATTTATTATGTATTCGCGTATCTCAAAGAAGACAAATTTCTGGTGATCGAAACAAGGATCGAAGAAAGAGATCCGACGTTTTCTTCCCTAACGCCTTTTCTCCCCCAGGCGAATTGGTTTGAGCGCGAGATCCAGGACCTTTTTGGCCTGACGGCCCAAGGGCATCCCGATCCACGCTCTCTGGTCCTTCATGAAGACTGGCCCAAAGGGGTTTTTCCGCTGCGGAAAGATTTTGAAGAAAATAAAATTCCACGGACAAAAGGGGAATATCTTTTTGATCGAGTGGAGGGAGAAGGTGTCTTTGAAATTCCGGTTGGACCAGTTCACGCGGGGATCATTGAGCCAGGACATTTCCGGTTCTCTTCCGCCGGGGAAAGCATCTTAAAACTCGAGATCCGGCATTTTTACACGCACAAGGGAACGGAAAAGCTGGGTGAAGGCAAAGACCCGGCGCATCTTCTTTGTCTCGCGGAGCGGATCTCCGGTGATAATTCCCTGGCGCATGCGGTGGCGTGCGCGCAGGCGCTGGAACGTTTAAGCGGCACACAAGTTCCCGTGCGGGCCCAATTCTTGAGGGTGGTTTTCCTTGAATTGGAACGCGTGCATAATCATATCAGTGATATCGCTGGCATTTCCCTGGATGTCGCTTTCAGTTTCGGGGCCAGCCAGCTGATGCGTCTGAAGGAAAGACTTTTGCAGTTGAATGAACGGATCGTTGGGACGCGTTTGTTGCGTTCCATCATCGTCCCCGGCGGTATCAAAAAAGACCTCAACGAAGAGGAGATCAAATTTATTTTGCAAGAGATCAAAAAGATCAGAGATGATTTTGCGCAAACGATCAGGATCATTTTTCAGATTAATTCGCTGATCGACCGCATTGAATTTACCGGTGTGATCAAAAAAGAGATCGCTGAAGTTCTGGGCGCGGTCGGGCCGACAGCGCGGGCGTCAGGGGTTGATCGGGATTTAAGGCGAGACCATTCTTACGCGGCTTATTTTCAGCTTTCATTTATCGTTCCTGTTCTCACCGAAGGAGATGTTGAGAGTCGCATGAAGGTCAAGATCCAGGAGGTTTATGAATCATGCAAATTAATTTATGAGGCCTTGGCGATGATGTCCCCGGGGCCGGTTAAAGTGGCAATGAACAATATGCCGCCCGCGCAAAGCGCGTTTGGGTGCGTCGAGTCACCCCGGGGTGAATGTTTTCATTGGATCGCAACCGATGGGGAAGGGAAGATATCCCGCTGGAAGATACAATCTCCGTCTTTCGTCAACTGGCCCTTGATCCAGTATGCCGTGCTGGAGAATATCGTTCCCGATTTTCCGCTGATCAACAAAAGTTTGAATTTGTCCTATTCTGGGAATGACCGTTAGCTAATGTAGGGAAAGGAGTACTAAGTGTTTCAGCTTGTCCGAAAAAACGCGCAGATAGGGACCGTGACAATTCCCTATAAGCCGGGCTGCCAGAAAGCGCCGGAAGGTTTTTTGGGTGCTCCGCAAATTGACGCGCAAAAATGCACCGGATGCGGCAAGTGTGTCCCCGCCTGCCCGACGATCGCCTTGGCGGTTGAAGATCATCCGGCAAAAGACCAGAGATCTTTATTCCTTTCGTACGGGGATTGCACTTTTTGCGGCCTGTGCGCGCCGGCCTGTCCTTATGGCGCGATATCTTTTCAGGGGAAATATGAGTTGGCAACCAAAGACAAACAAGCGCTCACGCTGGAATATCCGTTTTCATTATCGACGTGTTCGAAGGATTCAGCTTTTATTCCGCAGGAGAAACTGCCTTTTAAGGGAGAGCCCGGGGAATTGCGTGGCACAAAAGAAGATCACACGGCGCCGTTTTCATTGGAGGAAACAGGAGCCCGGCTGAAAGATAAAGTTGCCCGCCTTTTCGGGAGATCTCTGCATGTCCGTGAGGTGGACGCGGGGTCTTGTAATGGTTGCGAGGTCGAGATCAACAATCTTTCCAATCCCGTTTACGACGTGGAGCGTTTCGGGATTCATTTTGTCGCTTCACCGCGCCACGCCGATATGCTCCTGGTCACGGGGCCGGTGACCCGGCAGATGGAGCTCGCTTTAAGAAAAACGTATGAGGCCACCCCATCCCCGAAACTTGTTGTGGCCTGCGGCGGATGCGCGATCGGCGGAGGAATTTTTAGAGGCAGCTACGCCGTTGTCGGGGGAGTCGACCAAGTTGTACCCGTCGACGTCTATATCCCCGGCTGTCCTCCCCGGCCCGAGGCCATTTTGCACGGGATTTTTTTAGCATTAAATAAAGTAAAATCGTCTTAATTACAATAGTTTCTCGCCAATGATGGATGCCGCCGCGAAAAAACGAAGTCTGGATATATCCCTTTACAAGGGCGCTTTCGGAGTTTTGACGACGGGTTTGACGCAGGAATTTTTTACGCCGTTCATCCTTTTTCTGGGGGCTACGGCGCGTCACGTTGGGGTTTTAAACGGCGCGATCAATTTTTTTTCTTCGATCATCCAGCTTTTTAGCGCGGAGATCGTGGAAAAATTCAAATCACGCAAAAAGATGGTCAGCGTTTTTATCATCATCCAGCTGGCCGCTTTGGCAATGATCGTCGCGTTGACCGTTGCCGGATGGATGCATTATTGGGCGTTCATCGGCCTGGCCGTAGCGTTCGTCGCTGCGGGAACGGTTTTCCAGCCAGCCTGGGCGAGTTTTCTCTGCGACCTGGTAGGAGAGAGCAAGCGCGGGGAATATTTCGGGTGGCGAAGCCGGAATCTCGGCCTGCTTGGCGTCGCGGGCATGATCGCCGGCGGGATGATCCTGCATCGCATGGAACAAAGAAATCTTTTGTACGGTTTTTGCCTGCTGTTCGGTCTCGGTCTCTTAAGCCGGTTCTTCTCATTGCTGTTCCTGCAGCGGATGAGCGAGCCCTCCTCGACCTACAACAAAGAGGACGTTTTTTCTTTCCTGCAATTCTTTCTGCGTCTTAAAAAAAGTAATTTTGCCAAGTTCGTCATATTCGTGGCTGCCATGAATTTTTCCGTCAATCTGGCCGCGCCGTATTTCGCCGTGTTCATGCTCCAGGACCTGTCGTTCAATTATTTTCTTTATGCGATGATCACCATTGCCGCCCCGCTGACATTGTATTTGTCGGTCCGCCGCTGGGGCCAGCACGCGGATAAAGTCGGCAGCCTGCAAGTCCTGCGGTTGACCTGCAAATGTTTCCCTTTGATTCCTTTGTTATGGATCGTTGACCAGACGCCGTGGTATCTGTTGATGGTAGAGATGTTTTCCGGGTTTCTCTGGGCCGGATTCAATCTGTGCGCGGCGAATTTTATCTATGACGCGGCCAGCCCGCAGAAACGTACCCGCTGCATCGCCTATTTTAACGTCGTCAACGGCTTCGCGCTTTCCTGCGGGGCGCTTTTGGGCGGATTTATGGTGCGCCACCTGCCGCCTTTATTCGGGTATAAGATCTTGATGCTGTTTTTTATCTCCGCAATGTTGCGCCTCGCGGTGTCCTGGACCCTGCCGCGGATGCTCAAAGAGGTGCGCCACGTAGAGCACATCAAGAGTCTGGACCTGTTCTTCAGCATGATTCGTTTGCGTTCGATCCCCGGCATCGACCGCGGCAGTCTGCGCAATGCTCAGGCCTAAATGGCAAGCAGCGTGCAGGAAGTATATTGACACGCGGCCCTTTTGGGGTATACTCTAAACTTTCGGATACGTCTTAACAGGCCATGATGCAAACGCAAATGATGAACACTGAAACTTTCGAAATATTCCGAGATAAGATCATTATTAAACTGCAGGACCGCGTCTGTGAAACGCCAGGGGAGATCCTTGCCAGCCCGCTTTTTCGCGCGATCCTCGAACGCGCTATCGACAAACTTGTCAAAAGGAACTCCTTTCTTTTGGGTATTTTCGAACGCCGACCCGTCCCCGGTCAGGACATTGATCTTTTTGTCAAGACCCTGGGAGCCCTGGCGCATACGCCGACACATTCCATCGAAAAAATTATTCCCGGCGCGCAGCAGTTCCTCAAGAATCCAGCCCTTTTTAACGAATTCATCGAATATGTTTACAATTACTGGCGGAGTTTCGACCGGTTCCTTATCGCCAACGACAACGGCCAGCACTGGGACCAGATGCCTTATCGGACGTTTCATGCGACGGTCGGGCAGCTGACGGGCCTGATCCGCGGGATGTATCGTGACATCCAGGAGAACGTCACCGGTATTCACCCGCGCATTTACCGTCAGGTGGCCGCCGGGGCGGAGGTGTCTTCCATCGCCGTGCTCAAAGAGGTTCCGTTCCCCGCACCGGTTTACAAAAAACTCAACGTGGTGCCGGTCATCCGCCAGATCCTGATCTATCCGCCTTTGATCCTCAACCCGCCGATGAACAAGCGTTCGGGCAAATTCGAGAGAGTCTCTAAAAATCCTTTGGAACTTTTTGACCTTGATCCGGCGGAATGGTTGTGTTATCCGGCGAAAGTCGGGTCGCTGATCATACTGATCTATTTTCATAACCGTTTTGCCGAGCTGGGACATTCGCTGTGCAACCTTTTTGAAATGGCTGAAGACGAGGACTTGGCCCGCAAGCCCGACGCGGTGTACACTTTCGGCGTTCCGGACGGTATCCTCAACGAATTTGGGTCTTTCCCAACCGTGTTTTACGATGATGAGAAAAACGGTATTCTGGTGGGGGCAATTCCGGGCCGTGACGAATTCGGTTATTTCGGCTATTTAAAGAAAATGGTTTTGACGCTGCACAATATCATCATGATGAAAAGAGGGAAGCTTCCTTTTCATGGCGCTTTTGTCCGGGTCCGCCTTAAGGGGGGACAGGACAAAACGATCCTTTTCATCGGGGATACGGGGGCGGGTAAATCCGAAACGCTGGAAGCTTTGCGCGATCTTGGCGAGACGAGCATCCAGGACCTGATCGTTATCGCCGATGATATGGGATCGCTGGAAATGACGAATAAGGGCATCGTTGGTTATGGCACGGAAACCGGGGCTTTTTTGCGGCTTGATGATCTGCCTCCGGGCTACGCCCTGGGACAGATCGACCGCGCCATCATCATGAGCCCAAACCAGGTCAACGCCCGGATCATCCTGCCCGTGACGACCTTCCAGAACGTGGTCAAGGGCCATCCGGTGGATTTCATTTTGTACGCCAACAATTACGAGGATATCGATGAAGACCATCCTCTTGTTGAATTTTTTGCGACCCCTGATCAGGCCTTAAGCGTTTTTCGCGAGGGGACCGTCATGAGCAAAGGAACGACCACCACGACCGGGATCGTTCATTCTTACTTCGCCAATGTTTTCGGTCCGCCGCAATATAAGGAAGTTCACGAAGCCTTGGTCCAGAAATTCTTTCAGGCCTTCTTCAGGCATGGTATCCCCGTCGGGCAGATCCGCACGCGCCTGGGGCTGGCGGGATGGGAGCGGCAGGGGCCCCACGAAGCATCTCAAGAATTATTGAAAATTATTCAGCAGAGCTCGCTCTGATCTTCCGCCTTTATATAATTTAACGCCCCCTTAGCTTAACGGATAAAGCACGAGCCTCCGGAGCTTGGGATAGAAGTTCGATTCTTCTAGGGGGCAGACTTTTTATGATTATCCTCCACATCGACATGGACGCTTTTTTCGCCGCCATCGAACAGCGGGACGATACCAGACTTAAAGGCAAACCCGTCGTCGTCGGTGCCGATCCCAAGGGCGGCCGGGGCCGCGGCGTTGTTTCCACCTGTTCGTATGAAGCTCGCCGTTACGGCATCCACTCCGCCATGCCCATCTCAGCTGCTTACCGGCGTTGCCCCGAAGCGGTATTCCTTCCGGTGGACATGCGTAAATATGCAAAAGTTTCGCAATCGATGTTCGCTATCCTTTATGAATTTACGCCGGAGACGGAACCTTTAAGCATTGATGAGGCGTTTTTGGATATCACCGGAAGTATCCGGCTTTTCGGCGCGCCTCTTGAGATCGGTCGGAAGATCAAGGAGCGGATCAGCCAAGAATTATGTTTGACCGCTTCGGTGGGGATCGCGCCGAACAAGATGGTCGCGAAGATCGCTTCCGCGCACGCGAAACCCGACGGGTTGCTGGAAATAACGACGGACGATCTGCTTTCCTTTTTATGGCCGTTACCGGTTTCCAAAATGTTCGGGGTTGGAGAACAGACCCAAAAGATACTCGACACGATGGGAATCCACAGAATCGGCGATCTGGCCAAGGCATCGGTGGCGGCGCTGGACGAGCGCTTGGGCGCGCGCGGCCAATATCTTTGGGATTTGGCCAACGGCATCGATGAGCGCGAGGTGGTTCCTGGAGAAGAAGCCAGATCTGTCAGTCATGAGCATACTTTCGAAGAGGACACCGTGGATCAAGAACAATTGAACATTGTTTTGTCCGTTCTTTGCGAGAAGGTTTCCCGTCGCCTGCGGATGGAGGACCTTAAAGGGAAGACCGTGACGCTCAAGCTGCGTTCCGGCGATTTTAAAACGATCACGCGGGACGTCACGCTAGCGGACCGGACGAATTTTTTTGATATCATCTATAGGGTGAGCAGGTCGCTCTTGGATAAGGCCTGTCAGCCCGGTAAAAAATATCGCCTCATCGGCGTGCGCGTTTCCAATTTTCACCAGCCGTATGTCCGCGACAGTCTTTTTGAGGAAGTCACCTCCCAAAAGACCGAGAAAATCCATCGCGCCGTGGATGCCATCAAGGCGAAATTCGGGGAAAAGGGCATCATCCGCGGTCGAAGTTTTTGAAAAAACAACATAGTCAAAAAGAAGCGGTGGTGCTAGAATAACTGCATAGTTTTTCAGGTGAGAAGAGGAGGACAAAGAACACGATGGGTGCGGTAAAGACGATTTTGGTCGTTGATGATGAAAAGGAAATCCTGGATTGGCTGGAAAAGAAACTCTCCGGCGAGAATTACGCCGTCTTGAGGGCGTCGGCGGCGAAAGAGGCGCTGGAGAAGACGCGCAAAAGTAAACCCGACCTGGTCTTGATGGACATCGTGTTGCCGGATATGGAAGGCTCCGATGCCGTGCGTATTTTGGCCGACGATCCGGCCACGGAACATGTCCCCGTCATTTTTATGTCAGGCATTATTTCCAAGGAAGATGAGCCTACCCAGCTTGAGCTTAATGTCGGCGGCCGGTTGTACAAGGCCTTGAGCAAACCCTTCGAGTTCGAAGAACTTCTCAAAGAGATCAAAAAGACCCTGCTGTAGTCGATGATCTTAGAAGGGTGATCTTTATGGAATATCCGCAGATTCATCTTCATCCCGCCTTGGTTCATTTTCCAGTCGCTTTATTCGTCAGCGCTCTTTTCATGGAAGCGGCGTCTTTTTTATTCAAAAAAGAATTTTTTCACCGCAGCGCCGTACATCTTTATATATTGGCCTGTATCCTGGCGCCTTTTGCCGTCTGGACCGGGCTTGAGGAGGCCGAGCACGAACATTTAAAGCATCCTCTGGTCAATGTGCACCGGAATTTCGCTTTGGCGACGTTGGGGGTTTCCTGGGCCGGCGCGGTATTACTGGGAGCGGTCCATAAATATTTTTCGAGATATTTCCGGATCGTGTTCGTTGTCTTGATCATTTTGACCGCCGCCCTGGTGACCCTCGCGGCCTATAATGGCGGGCGTCTGGTGTATGAATACGCGATCGGCGTGGGATCGTGATATGAAAATACCGGGGAGTTTTAAGATTTTAGTTGACTATTCGTCAGGGAATTGGTAATAATAGAAACTTATTGAGTCTTCCATTAAAAAAAGGAGGGGAACGTGTTTAGAGCAATCGGTCGTGTATGTTTCGGGATCATTTTGGCGGGTGGCTTTGCGTTGAGCGCGTGCGCCCAGGACACCGAGGGAACAAAGGATCTTCAGGCGGCCTTTGGTTCGGTCGTCAAGGCTTCGGAATCAAATATTGTCATCTCCCAGTATAACAGCGAGCAGGAAATGGACCAGGAAGTCACGTATACAGTCGATCCGCAAACGCATCTGGAGGGAGCGACAACCGTCGCGGAGATAGCCGCCGGAGAAGAAGTCGAAATTCTGTATGAAGAGATCGATAGCAGCAAGGTCGCGCGATTTATTTCCAAAGAATTATTACCGGATGACGAGATCCAGGATGATTATCCTGACGAAGATGTGTCTGATAACGCGATGGATAACGCAACGACCGAGGATCTTTAAGGCGGCGTTTGTGTAAAGATAATAAAAACGGCCCCATCCTTAAAAGATGGGGCCGTTTTTATGAATTTATTATATTCATCCGCAGCATAAACCGTTATAATAATCCCGCGAAACAGGCGACAGCCCATGCCGAAAAATAACGCCCTTTTACCTATTGCCGAAAAATATTTTGAGCGGGATCCCGTTGCCGCCACCCACGCGCTGGAGGCGATGGGATCCGGTGACGCCGTTGAGGTCCTTAAGACCATTCCTTTGGGTATGGCCACCGAGGCTATGAAGCATCTTAACGACGCGTACGCCGCGGTCTTGCTGCAAAAAATGCCCCGCAGTTTGTTTATCCGTATCGCTAATAATCTCGATGTGCGCCAGGCCGCCAATATTTTCTACGAATTTCCCGAGGACATGCGCCGGGATTTTCTGGAACTTCTGGAAGAAAGAAAGAAGCGGGAGATCCAGGAGCTTTTGATCTACCCGCGCGAGAGCGCCGGACAGATCATGACGGTAGATTTTATCGCTTTTCACAGCGACCTGAAGGTCAAAGACACCGTCTCGAAGATCCGCTATCTCGCGCAGAAGAATTCCAAATCATCCTATATTTACGTCATCGACAAGGAAGGGCGTTTGATCGGCGTGTTACGCATGCGTGATCTTCTGATCGCCGATGGCAACACGCTGCTGGAGTCCATCATGCACCGCGACGTCTTTAGCGTGAATTGTTTCCTTGACCGGGAGCAGGTCGCCAACGAGTTCTCCAAAAGAAATTATTTCGCCATTCCGGTGGTGGATCACGAACATAAACTGTTGGGCGTTATCCGGGCCGAACAGATGATCGCGGACGTCAAGGAAGAGGTGAGCGAGGATATCCAGAAGATGTTCGGCGCCAGCGGTAATGAACGGGCGTTTTCTCCGATCACGTTCTCATTGCGCACGCGTCTGCCGTGGTTGCACGTCAACCTGATGACCGCGTTTCTGGCGGCGACGGTCGTTTCTTTCTTCCAGGACCTGATCGCGCAGATCACTGTTCTGGCGGTTTATTTGCCGGTTGTGGCCGGACAAGGGGGGAACGCGGGTGCGCAGTCTCTGGCGGTTGTGATGCGCGGGATCGTTATGCGGGAAATCCCTCCGGCGCGTGCCAAACAACTTGTCTTAAAGGAAGCCTTCATTGGTCTTATCAACGGCCTTATCATCGGGACGATTACGGGGATCATCGCTGTCTTATGGCAGGGGAAGCCATTTTTGGGCCTGGTGGTTGGGCTGGGTATGTTAGTTAACCTCACCGTGGCTGGTTTTGCCGGCGCGCTTATTCCGCTGACCATGAAGGCCTTGGGCCGTGACCCGGCCCAATGTTCCAATATTATCCTTACTACGATCACCGATGTGATGGGTTTTCTCGCCTTTCTCGGTTTCGCCACTCTTTTCCGCGGATATTTGGTCTAGCGTCTAAAACTAGCGATAAAAACACTTGCAAGGCAATAAGATAAGTGCTATTGTATTTTTCCCTTATAGAGAAGGAGAAACGGTTGTGTCGCTGAAAATCAAGGAAACGAAGATGAAGAAAAAGAACGGCCATGGAAGGCGCAAGACCATCCCCCGATTTTCCTTAAGTCAGATCACGGAAAATATCATCCATCCTCACCCCACGGTTTATCACGACATCAGTTTGCTCACCGAGCAGGACATTTACCTCTATAAAGAAGGCAGTCATTTCCGTCTTTACGATAAATTAGGCTCACATCTCACGACCCGCCACGGCGTCCCGGGTACGTATTTTGCCGTGATGGCCCCCAACGCGCATAAAGTTTATGTGATGGGGGATTTCAACAACTGGAACAAACATTCGCACCCGCTTTCCGCACGCTGGGACAGTTCCGGGATCTGGGAAGGGTTCATCCCCGGGGTGGGCAAGGGCACTGTTTATAAATTTTTTATCGAGTCCAGCCAGAACGGTTACCGTGTTGATAAGCGCGACCCGTTCGCGTTTTACTGCGAAGTGCCACCGCGCAGCGGCTCGATCGTCTGGGATATCGATTATACTTGGAACGACGGCACCTGGATGGCCGAGCGGTATAAACACAACAATCTGCATTCGCCGGTGGCGGTGTATGAGCTGCATTTTGGTTCGTGGAAACGCAAGATAGAAGAAAGCGGCCGGTCGTTGACCTACCGTGAGATGGCCGACGAACTCATTGCCTACGTCAAGCAGATGGGGTTCACCCACGTTGAATTTATGCCTTTAATGGCATTTCCCTTTGAGGGTTCGTGGGGTTATCAAACGGTCGGATATTTCGCGCCCACCAGTCGTTATGGCACGCCGCAGGATCTGATGTACCTGATCGACCGGCTTCACCAGAACAACATTGGTGTTATCTTTGACTGGGTGCCATCGCATTTCCCTTCTGATGAATACGGCCTCGCGTATTTTGACGGCACGCATCTTTTTGAGCACGACGACCCGCGCAAAGGATTTCATCCTGACTGGAGCAGCTATGTCTACAACTACGGCCGGCGCGAGACGAAAAATTTCCTGATCAGCAGCGCTTTGTTCTGGTTCGATAAGTATCATATCGACGGTATCCGTGTGGACGCGGTCGCTTCGATGATCTACCTCGATTATTCGCGCAAAGAAGGCGAATGGATCCCCAACGAGTTCGGCGGCCGGGAGAACCTGGAAGCTATTGAATTCTTGAAAAGACTTAACGCGGTCGTGTACACCGCCTATCCTGACGTGCAGATGATCGCGGAGGAATCCACGGCTTGGCCGATGGTCTCGCGCCCCACCTACGCGGGGGGTTTGGGTTTTGGCATGAAATGGAACATGGGCTGGATGCATGACACGCTGGAGTACTTCAAGAAAGACCCCATCCACCGCAAATATCATCACAATGACCTGACCTTCAGCATGATCTACGCCTTTACCGAGAATTTTATGCTTTCGTTGTCGCATGATGAAGTGGTTCACGGCAAGGGATCGCTCTTGCGCAAAATGCCGGGCGACGATTGGCAAAAATACGCTAACCTGCGCGCGTTGTACGCTTATATGTACGGCCATCCGGGCAAAAAGTTGCTTTTCATGGGCGATGAGATCGCGCAGTGGGATGAATGGAACCATGACTGCAGCATCGATTGGCATTTACTGCAATACGGCCCGCACCGCGGGATGCAACAATTGGTCAAAGACCTCAACCGTCTCTACAAAGCCGAGCCCGCTTTGTACGTGAACGATTTTCAGCAAGACGGTTTCGAATGGATCGACTGCAACGACGGGCATAACAGTGTTTTGAGTTTTCTGCGTAAAGGACAAAATCCCGGGGACAATATCGTCGTTGTGTGCAATTTCACACCGGTTGTGCGCCGTGATTACAAAGTTGGCGTCCCCGCCGGCGGTTTCTGGAAAGAGATCTTCAACAGCGATGCGAAGGAATACGACGGTAGCGGTATGGGCAACTGTGGCGGCGTCCAGGCCTGGGACGCGGGCTGGCACGGCCGCCCCGCCTGTCTTTCACTTACTCTGCCGCCGTTGGGAGTTCTGTTCTTCAAAAAAGTGTGACGCGCCTGTCTCCGGTGGTCTCGTTCCTATCTTCCGTAATTCACTCCAAGCGGTATTCTCCATTTTTTATCAGGTTAGTTGTGACAAATCAGCGCTTCCGTGGTATATATCTTATGTATGATGAACCGTTATATTTGTATCCACGGACATTTTTACCAGCCGCCGCGGGAAAATCCGTGGCTCGAAGAAGTCGAACTGCAGGACTCCGCGCATCCTTACCACGACTGGAACGCGCGTATTACCGCCGAATGTTACGCGCCTAACGCGGCCAGCCGTATTCTTGGTTCTGATAAAAAAGTTTCCCGGATGGTCAACAATTACGCGTCGATGAGCTTTAATTTCGGGCCAACGCTTTTGTCCTGGATGGAACGCCACGCGCCTGAAGATTATCAAAATATATTGGCGGCGGACAAGGAAAGCCAGGCGCGGTTCTCCGGCCATGGCTCGGCGCTCGCGCAGGTATACAATCACATGATCATGCCCTTGGCCAACGCGCGCGATGAGCAGACACAGGTCATCTGGGGGATCAGGGATTTTGAACATCGTTTCGTCCGCAAGCCCGCGGGGATGTGGCTCGCGGAGACCGCGGTCAATACCCGCACACTGGAGATCCTCGCCGAACACGGTATTGGTTTCACGATCCTCGCCCCGCACCAGGCCGCCAAGGTGCGCAAGCTCGGCGAAGAAAAATGGACGCCCCTTAAAGACGCCGGCGTGGATCCGCAAATGGCCTACGTTTGTGTGCTGCCCTCGGGCAAAAAGATCCATTTGTTCTTTTACGACGGGCCCATTGCCCGGGAAGTGGCGTTCGCGGATCTTTTGCAAAGTGGCGTCAATTTCGCGAACCGTTTGCTGGGAGTTTTCCCGCGCGACCATAACCAGCCCCGGTTAGTCCACATCGCGACCGACGGTGAAACGTATGGTCATCATCATAGTTTCGGGGATATGGCTTTATCGTACTGTCTGCATCATGTCGCATCGCAGGACCTTGCCCAGGTGACTATTTATGGAGAATACCTGGAGAAATTTCCGGCGACCCACGAAGTCCAGATCGTGGAGAATACTTCCTGGAGTTGCGCGCACGGGGTGGAGCGCTGGCGATCGGATTGCGGGTGTAAAATCGGCAGCCACCGCGGGTGGCACCAGAAGTGGCGTGGGCCGCTGCGCCAATCGCTGGATTGGCTGCGCGACACGCTGGTGCCGCTTTATGAAGAGCATATGCGCATTTTTAGCGACGACCCGTGGCGGATACGGGATAATTATATTGCAGTGATCCTGGATCGTGACACGCAAAACGTTGAAAATTTTCTGAAAGAACACTGTCGTCAGGAACTTAACGCCCAGGAAAAAGTGAAGGCTTTAAAGCTCCTGGAGCTCCAGCGTCACGCGATGCTCATGTATACCAGCTGTGGGTGGTTTTTCGACGAGATCTCCGGCATCGAAGGAGTGCAGATTCTTCAGTACGCCGATCGCGTCCTGCAGCTGGCGCAGGAACTTTTTGGGGAGGATCTTGAGGGACATTTCAAAAAGATGCTGGAATCCGCGCCCAGCAATATCGCTGATCTGCGTAACGGCGCCGCGGTCTATGAAAAATTCGTTGTGCCCGCCAGGACGGATCTGACGGGGGTGGGCGCGCATTACGCGGTTTCCGCCATGTTCGATGAGCACACCGGCGGGAAAAAGGTCTATTGTTACACGGTCCGGGAGCAAGTGTATGATCTCAAGCAGACGGACGGGCGCACTTTTGTCATCGGGCGTTTGCATGTCCGTTCCGATATCACCTGGGACGAAGGAAGCGTCGATTTTGCTGTTG
>Ga0080064_1001813_pt1 | contig 40251 bp, 38 predicted proteins | sample Subgrocontami54m_FD_69260 | JGI IMG/M metagenome (GOLD analysis project Ga0080064, IMG submission 69260) | Subsurface groundwater microbial communities from S. Glens Falls, New York, USA - GMW46 contaminated, 5.4 m (SPADES assembly) (version 2) ...
TCGTACCGCTCACCCAAGGGCGTCGCCGCGTAACCGGCTGACGCCCGCGTCGACACACATCGAATGCCTTGGGCGCGCCTCGCCATCGCAAACACGTCGACCTCCGCTCACGCAAAAATAAATCGCGTCGAGCGCGATCGTTTCGCCGCGCTTTTCGATGTTCGTCTACAGACGACGTCTGGGTCGTGCACGACCGGGGGCTGGAACACTACGCGGGTGGACGTTGGCAGAACGTCCGGATGCCGCTGACCGCGATCATGCGTGGCGTATGGGGATTTGCCATCGATGACGTCTGGTTCGTCGGTGACGGTGGTGCGATTCTGCACTGGAACGGGAGCGCCCTCGAGGCGCAATCGAGCGGCACGAGCACAAGACTGTTGTCCATCAGTGGCACGTCGCGAAGTGACCTGTGGGCGGTCGGCGACAGTGGCCGAGTGTTGAGGTCATTGGATGGCGGCCGCGTGTGGTCCGAATTGCGCACCGGCCTCGACCTGCGTGCGACGCACGTCGTCGCGCTCGGCGGGGGACAGGCGCTCGTTTCGCTGCTCGACGCGGGCGGCGGCTCCGAACTCCGTCGATGGACTGGCACTTCGTGGGCGGTGCAGGCTATCGGTCCGATTGGGCCTGTCGTCGCGCTTTCGCGCGCGGACGCTGACACGGTGTGGCTCGCGTGTCGCGGTGGCACGCTGTGGCGCTGGCGACCGGGGGAGTGGACCATGCTGCCAGCGACCGCGTTGGCCGGCACGCGCATTTCGTTTGAGCGCGGCGCGGGAGCATGGGCGAGCGGCGGCAGCTCCATGCAGCGCGTCGGATCGCGATGGGTTCGGTGGGGTGTTTTCCCTCATTCGATCCGTTCGGCCGACCCGAGAAGCCTGTGGATGCTGAGCAATCTGAGCGGGCAGGTGTCCCAGTGGCACAGCGGCCGGTGGACGAGGCACATGATGGAGTCCAGCTTACAAACCCGCGATCTGTTCGTCGCTTCCGACCGCGACGTCTGGCTCGTGGTCGAGGGGAGTGGAGGCTCGCGCCATTGGGACGGGGTTTCGTGGATGACCTGGACGTCTGCGAGCGGCCGCGAGCTGTACGGAACCGCGTCGAACGACGTCTGGATTCTCGGCAATGACGTGATGCGGTGGGACGGTATTACGTGGGGCGCAACGACGTTTCCCGGTTTGCGGTCGTTTGACGCGATGGGGGGCGTGACCCGTGACCGCCTGTTTATTGCGAGCCCTGCATTTACTGCAGGTCGCGCGCTGCTTTTCCAATGGAATGGCTCGAGATGGTCGGTCGCCACGGATCAGATCCCGCTCTATGAAATCTTTGGCCTCGCGGCATCGGCGCGCGATGTGTGCGTCGGCGGCACTGCGTTCAACCGCGGATCGACCGTTGTTTGCTGGGACGGTGTGACGGTCACGGCGCCGGCGGGTACGTTTCCAGGCGACGTGGCCGACATGACGCAGGACTCGGCCGGCCGGATGTGGGCACTGACGCGCGACGGCGCGATCTTGACTCGCGATCCCTAGGTCCGGTGTGTCGACGACCTCGACGAACGCCCATCCCCGGCCACAACGACCTTGAATCCCAAACGGCCAAGACCCTCACCGCTGGACGGAGAGTCGATCTCACGGGCGCTCGTTCACGTGTCGATGAGTGGAATTGCGAGCGAGTTCGTCGTCCCGTTGCTGGCGAGCTTCATGCGGCATCCCGATTGGGAGGTGCGCAGTACGGCGGCGCTATGCGTTGGCCATCTCGCGAGGATCCACCATTCGTTCGATCGCGAAACGTTGCTTCCGCTGCTTCGGAACCTGCAGACGGACTCCAGGATCGCTAGAAGGATCGATGATGTCTTCGACGACATCCAAAAGTACACGAAGCCGCCGCACCCTCGTCGGCGCGCGCGAAACCTGTCGTAGCCGAGGTCGAACAGGGTCGCGCACGAGTCTCTTCCGATCTGCAGTCTGTAGCCCGAAGCCCGTGGCCTCTCGTCACGACGACGACATGCTCGCTGCGCGAGCGAGTGACTTGTGGGCGCACGCACTGGGCACGACCACCGTCGCCGCGGTTACCACGCGCGCGGCGCACGCCAGCAATCGACAGCATGCTTGAAGGATGCTACGAGCATGCCATGTCGAACCTCCAGGTCAAGAACATCCCGCCCGCGCTCCATCGTAAGATTCGCGCGGCAGCTCGTCGCCGCGGGCGCACGGTCCGAGACCTCGTGCTCGACGCTGTGACCCGCGAGATCCAGAACGAAGAGTTCCTCTCGCGGCTCGCGCGCCGCGAACCGGTCGATCTCGGTCGCCCGGTGGCGCGCTCGCTCGCCGAAGTTCGTCGCGAACGCGAGCGGGAGATTGGCGGGTGATCGTCGTCGACGCGTCGGCTGCAGCGGAATACTTGCTTCAGACCACGCTCGGTCTGCACGTCGGGCGGTTGCTCGATGGCGAGACACTTGCGGCTCCCGAGCTTCTCGATGCGGAGGTACTCGCGGTGCTTCGGCGGGAGGTTCTGGCCGGACGGCTTGCACGCCGTCGTGCAAGCGAAGCGGTCGAGGATCTCCGCGACTGGGGCATCGAGCGGGTTGCGCACCGTTCGCTCCTGATCTACGCGTGGTCCCTTCACGGCCGGGTGACGGCGTACGACGCGCTGTACGTCGCACTCGCCCACGCCCGTCGCGCCGCATTGGTCACGGCGGACGGCCCGTTGTCGCGAGCACCGGGAATCGGTGTGACCATTCGAAACGTCCGACGCCCGTAGCGCCGAGCCGAACACCCCCGCGGGAGATGACGCCGCTCGCGCCAGGTGTGACAATGGGGACGGTGTTCGCGCTTCGATCGCTGGGCTTGTCCATCTGCGCGCTCGGCCTCATCGCCGAGGACGCGTCCTGCGTCTACCCGCCCACCGAAGTGCTCGTGTTTCTCGACACCGATGCGCCGCTGACACAGCCGCTCACCATTGTCGCCACGGTTCGGCTCGGCGCAGCGCTGAGCGGAACGGGCACCGTGCATCGTTGGGTCCGGGGCGCCGGCGTCGCGGGTTCGATTCGTTTGCCGGGCAGCTTCGCCATCGTCCCACCGGCGAGCGGGAACATCGACCTCCCTGTGTCGGTCGTCATCGACGCGTCGCTCGCGGCGGTCAATCCCGCAGATCGGCCGCTACAGTTTCGCGTCATACAGAGACTCTCGTTTACGCGAAACCAGACGACGTACATCCGCATCTTTCTCTCGACGCAGTGCGGCGGCCTCGCGACGGGCTGCAACGCGGCGATCCCCGCGCTGTGCACGATTGCGCAGCTCTGCGAAGATCGAGGGCAGACCTGCGGCGAAGCCGGGCGTTGCGTTCCCCAGGCGATCGTGCCCCAACCTTTGGTCGACGCCGGCGCAACTACGGTGGACGGAAGTCGTTCCGACGTACGGAGCGACGGCTCCACCGACGTCAGCATGGACGGCGGCGGTCCCGACGCGGCGCAGGATTCGCCGAACGATGCGGTGATCGACGCGCCCGACACCGGCATGACGTGCGATGCCGGACGGACGCCGTGCGCGATGGCCTGCGTCGACTTGAATACTTCTCTCCAGAATTGCGGCGCGTGCGGAAACGTTTGCACCATCGCGGACAACGACTGCGTGTCTGGCGCGTGCAGCTGCACGGGCGTCGACCCCAGGGTCTGCGGCGGTCGGTGTCTCGACGTGGACTCCAATCTGCTGCATTGCGGCAGTTGCTCAACCAACTGCCAGCGCCTGGGCTTCTCTCGATGCCGCGGTGGCGCCTGCCTGTGAAGCGGGCGCGGCGCTCTGGAAACCTGAACGTCGACTTTGACCTAAACGCAGACGTCGACATCCACGTCGAGATCGACGTCGACATGAACCTGAACTTGAACCTCAACGCCACCATCAACGAACGCCCATTCCCGGTGCCCCGCGTCCGATCCATCCCCCCGCCGGCTTCCCGACTCCCCGCCTTCCTGTTCTCTCCGTCCGACCTCTTGCTCATTTCGTAGTACGTTCTCGAGTCATGAATCCCAGCCCCGTTCGCGTCGCTCGGTTTTCGCCGGCGCTGTTGCTCGCAGTGTTCGCTGCCTGTTCCACGCCCGCCAGCACCGACGTGACGGATGTCGCAGTGGATGCAGCGATGGACGTCGCACCGGCCGAACCCGGCATCGTCGCGAGATTCAATCTCCCCGCAAACGGGATGCGACCGGCACCGTTCGAGATTCCATTTCCCAGCGACATCTACCGCGATCCCGACGGCACGCTTGCCGACGACCTGGAGAATTTCTCGGTCGCTCGGATTCGCCAGAACACCGACGCGTTCAGTTCGGCATTTCGCAACATGGATGGATTCGGTGTGAACACGGGCGCGATGTTTCTCATCGATGCGACCGGCACGGACGCTGCGGGCAACCGCGTCGCGATCGACCCCGCGTCGTTGCCGGCGGATGGGCCCGCGTCCCTGATGCCGAGTGCGAGTGCGTTTCTCATCGATCTGGACCCGTCCGCGACTCCCGCGACCGCGCGCATTCCGTGCAGCGCGGGCTGGCAGGGTCCGTTTCGAATCATCACGGTGCTACCGGACCGAGCGTCGCTGGCTCCGGGCCGACGGTACGCCGCTGTGCTGACGACCGGCATTCGCGCAACGGTCGCGCCCTACACGCTGCGTGCGACACCGACGTTCGCTGCGATACGCGACAACGCTCCCGGTGCGCGCGCGGGTTCGATCGGGATGCTGTACGGCGACGCGATCGACCGCGCCGCGATGCTCGCCGGTTCTGGCTTCGACCGCTCGCGGATTGCCGCGCTTTCGGTGTTTACGACCCAGACAACCCCACGGCAGATGCGGCGGGCGCGCGATGCCATCATCGCGGGTCGCGCGGGTCCAGCGCCCACGTTGTCGACGGACACGGCCACGGCGGCACCATTTTCCGTCGTCCGTTTCGGCGCAACTGCGCACACGGGTTGGACTGCCACTCTTGACGAATGGCTCGGCACACCCTTGCGCCGCGGCGGCATGGACATCCCCGGCTTCCCGTCGTCGACGGATCCCGCGGGCACCGGCATCGCGCACGACGCGATCGGTGCAGTGCTTTCTGGAACCTACGTGTCGCCGGATTTCCGAACGATGGACGCCGAGATTCGCTTCATGGCCGACGGCACGCCGATCCCCGTGATGGCGAACCAACGAATCGCCGTAACACTCATTCTTCCGCGAAGCCCAGCGCCTGCGGCTGGGTATCCTGTCGTGATCTACGGCCACGGGCTCGGTGGCCAGCGCCGCGAGATGCTCGGACTCGCGAACGAGATGGCGCGAGCGGGCATCGCGATGGCGGCAATCGACTGGGCGACCTTCGGACAGCGGAGCGTCCCGTCGGAGGCTGCCTCGCTGGAGCCAGGCACGTACCGGGGTCCGGATGGCTTCGGCGACGCTCGGTCGTACGCAACCCTCGACTTCTTCGGAAACCTGGTCAATCTCGTGGCGTTTCGCGAGAACATCCGACAGTCCGCGCTCGACGTCGTTCAGCTGCGCCGGGTGCTCGCAAATCCCGCGCTGAACCTCGCGTTCGTGGCTGACGAATACGGCGGCACCGCGCCACGCATCGATGGAACTCACGTCGGCTACGCCGGCAACTCCCTGGGTGGAATCATGGGCACGGTGATCGGCGGCATGGAGCCCGACATCAATCCACTCGTCCTCAACGTTCCGGGCGGCGCCATCCTCACACTGCTAGCACCCGAGGTGCCAGGGCAAGCACCGCTGCTCGCGACCGCTTCCAACATCATCTTCGGAGCGCCGAGCGATGCGGTGATCGATCGCTACCATCCCCTGTGCAATCTCGTACAGATGATCATTGACGGCGCGGATCCGGCATCGTTCGCGCGTGAACTCGCGCGACCGGCCATGGGCCGGGGGCACGACGTGTGGGTCGTCGAATCAGTCAACGACGAGACAGTGTCGAACGCATCCACCGAGCTGCTCGCGAGTCTGATGGGACTTCCGCAGATTCAGCCGGTGACGCTCACGGTACCGGGTCTCAGCGCGATCATGCCGCCCGTCATGGGCAACATGCCGATGGGCGCCACTGCGGGCTTCTTGCAGAGCATCCCGAGCACGCACGGTTCGAACCTCACTTCACGGTACGGCGAGCACCGCACCGCGCCGCCGTTTCCACGCGCCACGGGAACACGGTTTCCTACGTTGGCGCGTCCGTACCGCGTTCGCGAGTGGATCGTCGCGTATCAACGCAACATCGCGGCGTTCCTTCTCTCGACGTTCGCAGGCACTCCGCGCATCGACATCACGGGAATGGTCCCGCTCGCGGACATGGACGACGATGGCTGGACCGACGACGAAGAGCGCACTGCGATGACGGATCCGTACGATCCCATGTCGCACCCCGCGGGCATGCCACCGCACGTGCGAGACGTCGGGTTCTAGGCTACGCCCCGCGGGCTGAAGCCCACATCAACGAGCCCGGCACCGCCGGGCTTGCGATGCGTGCACATGCGAACTCCGGTGCGAGTTGCCGTGGCTTTCAAGCCACGGAACTTCGTTTGAACACGCGAAACAGGTACGCCAGCGACGGCAACAACACGCACAGCCCGATCGGAACGGCGAACAGCACGAATCGAAGTGTCGCCGCCGGCGCTGCGGCCGTGTGAACGTCGATGTCGGGCGCGACGAGATACGGATAGTTCGCAGCACCCCAGCCCGTGAGCAAGCACGTCACTTGGACGATCGTGGCCAGTCGCGCGACACGGTACGCACGCACGCGGAGCGCAGCCCCCGACGTGAGCGCCGCTGCGACGCCCGCGGCGAACAATGGAACGCTTCGGGCACTGAGCAATCGCGTCCAAAACGCCGGCGCTTCGTGTCGCACGATGGGCAACACGGCGACGGACAGCGCGACCACCACGGTCCCCGACGCGATCGCGCGATTGCGGAAGTCCTCGCGCAGCGCGTCCGACGTCTCGAGCGTCAGGTACACCGCTGCGACGTACGCGCAGATTGCAAGCGCGAACAAGCCGAGCGCGACCGCCATCGGCGACGCCCAGGCGACACCCGACTGAATCACCCGTCCGTCGATCAGTCGAATGCGCCCCGACGACACAGCGCCAAGGCACATTCCGAGAAGGACGGGCGTCACTGCACTCGAAGCACCAAAGAGCGCCCCCGTCGGTCGATCGAACTTGTCGCGGTGCGGGCCGTACGCACGAAAGACGAACGCCGTTCCGCGCAGCACGATCCCAACGAGCGCGAGGTGGAACGGCACGAACAGCGCTTGCGTGAGTGACGCGTAGCCGGAGGGGAACGCCGTCGCGAGCAGCACGATCACGAAGATCAGCCAGACGTGATTGGCCTCCCACACGGGACCCATCGCGCGCGCGATCGCCTGGCGCTGTTCGGCGCGACGCGGCCCCGACGCGAACAGGTCCCACACGCCACCACCGAAGTCGGCTCCACCGAAGACGGCGTACGCCACGACGCCCGCGAGCACCATCGCGGCCACGGCAACTTCAGCGGACATCGGAGTCCTCGCGAGCGCGGCCGTCTGCTGGAAGCGCCGGCGCTTCCGTCACCGACGTTGCGGGCAGCGCCCCGATCGGAATTCGCGCGAGGCCTCGAAGCAGCGACACCAACACGATGCCCATGCCGACATAGAGCACGCCGAATGCCCAAAACACCGCACCCGCGTGCGGCACGGTGGTCACCGCGTCGCGCGTTCGCATGATGCCCTGGATGATCCACGGCTGACGCCCGACTTCCGTCACGAACCAACCGGCCTCCAGCGCCACGAAGCCCAGCGGTGCGCACATCACCGCGGCGCGCAGGAGCCACACCCAATCGTCTCGACGCCGCCAACGCAGGAACAGGAACAGCACGGACAGTCCCGCGAGCGCCATGCCACACGCGACCATGAGTTGAAACGCAACGTGCGTCACAACCACGTTGGGCCACAGGTCGCGCGGAAACGCACGCAGCCCGCGGATCTCCGCGTGCGGGTCGTCGGTTGCCAGAACGCTGAGCATGTACGGGATGCGAACCGCGAATCGCACCGTGCCCGTTCGCACGTCGGGCCAGCCCCCGAGTGTCTCGGGAACGTCGCGCGCGGTGTCGAAATGCGCCTCCATCGCGGCGAGTTTCACCGGCTGCGTCGATGCCACGAGTTGCGCGCTCGCGTGGCCGCTCGGCAGTTGGAGCAACAGCGCACACGATGCCACTGCGAGGGCGATTCGAAGCCCCGCACGATGGTAGTCGTCGCGGCGACCGCGCAGCATCGCGAGTGCGTACACGCCCGCCGCGGCGAAGCCCGTTGCTGCGTACGATGACAGTGTCGAGTGCAATCCCATCACGCGCCACGCGCGTGCGCGAAATGGTGCGAGCGGATCGACATCGACCATGTGCCCGGCGACGAGGTGAAATCCCGTGGGCTGTTGCATCCACGCGTTCGCCGCGATCACGACGAGCCCCGAGAGCATGCCACTGACCGCGACGACGACGCCTGCAAGCCAGTGGGCCCGCGGGCTCACGCGGTCCCAGCCGTACAGATAGATCCCGAGAAAGATCGCTTCGATGAAGAACGCGAAACCCTCGAGCGTGAACACGGGACCGATGAGCGGACCCGCAAACGACATGAAGCCCGGCCACAGAAGGCCCAACTCGAACGAAAGTGCGGTTCCCGACACAGCCCCGACGACGAAGAGAAGTCCTGTCGCCTTGCTCCATCGTCGCGCGAGAACGAGGTAGTGCGCGCGGCCCGTGCGCAACCAGAGTCCCTCGGCGATGACCAGCAGGAGCGGCAGCCCGATGCCGAGGGCTGCAAAGACCATGTGGAACGCGAGCGAGATCTCCATCTGCGCGCGGGCGGCCGTGAGTGTATTCATGGCGACCCACCGGACGTGCCACGGACGACACGCACACCGACGACTTCGGCCGGTGCACGCAGGAGTGCAACGCGAAACGCGGTCGCGCTCGACGCTCCGGTGACCGCGATGTCGACGGTGATTCTCCCCGACGACGCCGCGACGCGTGCATTGACATGGTTGAAGCCAGCGAGTCGGAGCGATCCCACGAGGCCGGCCTGCCACGGCCAGTCGGTGCGCGCGTCGGCCGACACGCCCACGCGCCACGCGACGGGCAGTGCAGGAAACGCGCGCGCGACGCGTGACGAGGTTGCCGCGATCGACGTGACCGACTCGCCGACTGCATACGACACGACGCCCGCACGGCTCGGGAACGGTGGCTGGGTCACGGAGTCTTCGGGAACGTCCAACACGACGTGGATGATCGCGCTGCCGTTCGCCGCACGTTCCGTCAGCGCGTCGACGATCGTCGGAGTGGACGGCGATGCCACGATGCGGCCTTGCGTGTCGTATCGAAGCGCGGCCCGACGGCACGGTCCAGGCGAACGTTGCGTCGACACGTGAAACGTCGCACACGCTGCGCAGTTGCAACCGTCGCACACCGGTGGATCGATTGCGTCCTCGACGTGCGCGCGTTCGCGCAGCCACTGATCGAGCGTGATCTCGCCGAACGAGCCCGGCCCACTGCGCGTCCACGCTTCGCGAAATGCCGCGGCGTTCGCGACGCCGACAAATCGAAGGTGCCACGGTTCATGTTTGAATCCCGTGCGCGGATCGGCGGCGTTGACGAACTCGCGCGCCGGTTCGCACTCGGAGCCCGCGCGGCGAAAGTCGACGTGGAGCGGGTACGGCAACACGAAGCCGAACTCGTGCGCGTGGTCGGCCAGCCAGCGTCCGCCGGGAGTGCAACCGAATCCAGGCCGAAACCGATTGCCCGTCGATGCCCACGACTGCGTGAACAGGTCGATGGCCGTGCCGAGTTGATGCTGCGAGTGACCTGGCAGCGCGCTCGCGTGGGCTGCGTCGCAGAAACCCGCGCGGTCGCGATAGGCCCACATGCGAAAGACGGAACACTGCACGTCGTGCCCGCGGAACGCCGAGTCGATCCACGGCCGGTGACCGACTGCCGCGAGCGCCGCAGAGAGACGTCGGAACGCATCGGCCGCGTCGCGGCGGAGACACTGATGATGCGGCGGAACGCAAAGCCGCGCCGACGTCGGTTGCATCGTGCGAACGTCGACGAGATCGGATGGCGCATACACCGGATCGAGGGAGAACCGCGGTGAACGATCGACGAGCGCCAGCAGGTCGTTGCCGTCGACGAATGGGACGGGCGGAAGCAGGTCGTCGCGCGCAATCGAGTGTCCGCCGCTGTCGGGTCGCGCGAAGCCGGGGCAGCGCAGCGTTTGCGTCGCGGCGGGCGTGGCGCGCGTGGCGGGCGTGGCGGGCGTGGTGGCGGCGGCGGACGAGAGTTGTCTCGCGGGCGGACGCTGCGCGTGCACGAGCGACGTTGTCGCAATGGCAAGGACAGTCATGCGTGCGACCCGGCGCATCGGCGCGACGGTAGCAAGCATTCCGTCTCGCTTTCTCGCGATTTCGTCTACGATGCGCCGTCGTGAGTGATGTCCGCCGACCGTACGTCGCCGTTGCGGGAAACATCGGCTCGGGCAAGTCATCGCTGGTGCGATGGCTGTGCGACCAGTACGACCTCGACCCGTTCTACGAGCCGCACGAGCACAACCCGTACCTCGAGGACTTTTACGGGGACATGGGACGCTGGTCGTTCCAGTCGCAGCTGTTCTTCTTGATCCATCGGTTTCGGCAGCAGAAGGAACTCGAGCGCACGCCTCGGGCGGTCGTGCAGGACCGGACGATTTACGAAGACGCCGAGATCTTCGCGGCGCATCTGCACGAAACCGGCTGCATCGACGCCCGCGATTGGGAAACGTACCAGCAGTTGTACGGAACGCTGCTGCGTGAGCTTCGTCCGCCCGACCTGATGATCTATCTTCGCTGTCCGTTCCGCGCGCTGCGAAAACGCATTCGCGAACGCGGGCGGAAGTACGAGCGCGCGATTCCGGCCAACTACCTTCGCTCACTCGGAGACTTGTACGAGCGGTGGTTCGAGCAATATCGCTTGTCGCCCACGCTCGTGATCGACTCGGACCGCTTGGACTACGTCACGCGCCTGTTCGATCGCATCGAACTGCTGCGCGAGATCGACGCGCGCCTCGGCGTGGCGTCCCTGTTGCCGGGAACCGCACCGGCTCGACCACGACTTTCTACGCCCGAACCGACGCCGCTATTTGGCGGTCTCGCGATCGAGCGCGATGCGGGCGACCCAGAGACAAGCGACCGCGTTGGCGAGAATCCATAGCGGCAAAAGCCACCGGCCCATCGGCGCTGCGAGAAAGCCGGTGAACCATCCGCCGACGACATACGCAAACGTTCCGAGCGCGAGGCCACCGATGGGCGCGCGCCACTTCGGTCGACTGAATCCCACGGCGACGAAGAGCAGAACGATCGCGGCGTTTGCGAGCGGCAGCCAGCGATGAACGGACATTCCGAGCAGCATCGTCCAATCGCCGAGCGGCCGCATCGCGAGGTCCACGCCCGGAACGACGCGCGGCACGAACCACGGTAGGAAGAACAACCCGAGTCCCGTGAACACCGCCGTGGGCAGCCACGCGTACACGGGCGCCAGCGCTCCCTTCGCCCGACGGACCATGAACACGATGAACGCAAGCCCCGCGAGCAGCGCGAGTCCGCGTGCCCATGCCAGGCGCGTCACCGCCATTCGCACCGCCGCGGCGGCGTCGACGATTCCCGCGCCATAGTGCTCGCGATCGGTCGAGCCCGTCGACGAATGCGATGCCGAATCGCGCAGCACGCGCTCGACCGCGTCCGGGTTGTTGACTCCGAGCGCGTAGATCATCGCGGCGATGCCCGCCACGTGCGGCGCGGCCATCGACGTGCCGGACCACGCGGCGAACTGCTCGCAGCGATCGCGACCGTGATTGCAGATCGTGTGCTGTGTGACGTTGACTCCCGGCGCCGCGATGTCCACTTCGGGACCCCGCGAGCTGAAGTACGCGAGCGCGTCACCCGGATCCGTCGCGCTCACCGCGAATGACCCCGGCGCGTTCGCCGGCGACTCGACGTAGCGACCGTTGTTGCCCGCCGCGCACACGACGACAGCACCGTGCGCGCGGGCGTACACGACCGCGTCTTCCATCACGCGCGATCGGAATCCGCCACCGAGGGACAGATTGATCACTTGCGCTCCGTGATCGGCCGCGTACCGAATGCCCTCGGCGACGTCGGCGAGTGAGCCGTACCCGTCTTGATCGAGAACGCGCACGGGGAGGATCGTCGCGCAGTACGCGAGTCCCGCGACACCGAAGCCGTTGTTCGTCGTCTGCGCAATCGTGCCGGCGACGTGCGTGCCGTGACCCTGTTGGTCGCTCGCGTGTTCCGAGTCCAGCACGAAGTCGAACCCCGGCAAGCACCGCGTGCCGGCGAGATCGAGCACGCGCGTGAACTCTCCGCGGTTCTCGCACGCGACGCCCGTGTCCACGACGGCGACGGTGACTCCGCGACCGCACGAGTAGTTCCACGCCGTCGGCGCGCCCACGCGCGTCATGTGCCACTGCTGCTCGAGCTGCGGGTCGTTCGGCATGAAGCTCGCGCGAACCCGGAAATTCGCGTCGGCTCCCGTCACGTGCGCCATCGAACGAATTCGCGCCGCGACCGACGCCGCGGTTCCCGCGGGTACGATTGCGCGCATCACCCGGTCCTCGCGGGCCATGAAGCTGTTGGGCAAGAGCGTCACCCCGGCCGCCCGGGCGATCGCGGCCACGTCCGCGTCCGACGCCGAATCCTCGAGGTCCACCACGATCTCGTCGCCGGCCGCCGTGTGGACGATGTCCGCCGACGTCTGCGCAAGTGCGCGTGGCGACACGGCAATCACGGAACCCGCGAGGACGAGCACGGCGGCGGCGGCGGGGAATTTCATCGCGAGGGCCTCCTACAGAGATGGAACACGTGAGACGTCCGACGTGTTCCCGCGGCGTTGGATGCGGGTCGAATACCGGTAGCTTGGCGCACTGGCGCAGGGGGTCAAGGGAGGTCCGCCGCGGCAAACCCGCGTGCCCGGGGAGACATTATGTACAAGTTGTCTAACTCTCGTGACCATGATAGGCAGATGGTCATGCCACGGACCTGGAACATCGCCGAGGCCCGCTCGCACTTCTCCGAGATCGTCCGACGGGCGAGTGAGGAACCGCAGCTGATCGTGAGTCGGACGCAGCCGGTCGCGGCGATCGTGTCCACGGCAGACCTCGCGGAACTCAACGAGCACAGGCGGCAGCGACAGAGCACCACACTGGCGGCGCGGCTCGCGGAGATCCGCGTGATCTGCGAACAAGAGGACTACCAGTTGCCGGTCGTTCGCCGGCGCGACCGTCGAAATCCGCTCACCCGCTGAGACACGCCGTGCTCCTCGTCGACACCAACGTGCTGAGCGAGCTGATGCGCCCGCGACCTGCCCCCGTTCTCGTGCGGTGGGCGGCGGCGCAGGCCCGCTTTGCGCTGAGCGTGGTCACGATCGAAGAGGTCGAGTTCGGCCTGGCCCTGCGTCGATCGGCGCGGCTCGAGGCCGTGTTCGAAGCGCTGCTCACCGAGCACTGCACGGTCTTCGACGTCACCGTGGGCGTTGCTCGGCGATCGGCGGCGCTGCGGGCAACGCTCCGCACGGGCGGGCGCACGCGAACGCAGGCCGACATGTTGATTGCCGGCACGGCGGCGGAGCACGGACTTGCCGTCGCCACGCGCAACGTTCGCGACTTCGACGGTTGCGGAGTGCGTGTGGTGAATCCGTTCGTGGCGTGACGGTTGCCCGTGCCGTCGCTCGCGACGCTCGCCCCGAACGGAGTGGGTGGCGCCGTGCCGCTCGATCCGATGTCCGCGATGGCGTTTCAGCCCGGGACGCCCGGCGTGTTCTCACCGATGACAGCCGGCGACATGAGCTCCCTGGATCTCTCGCACCCGTCGTTTCGCGTCGGCGGCAGCATGAAGATCAGCGACGTTCTGCGCGCCCTGACGAAGGTGAGGGCGCGCTCGACGATCGGGGGCTTCACGGGCGCGACGTCGACGATGGTCGTGACCAACAACCGTGCGGACGCGATCCCGGTGCTCGCGCCCTACGATCTCGCATCGGCGTCGGTACCGGACGGCGCAAAGCCGATCACCGCGACGCAGGCGTTCCCGCTCTTCCGCTACGGCGGCCGAGTGAAGGCGCTCTCGCTCGATGAGCTCGCGACGCCGCCGGACTCGTCGATGAACTACATGCTCTACAACCGAATCGTAGCGACCACGGGCGTGCTGTCGACGCTGGACACAGCGATCGCAACCGGCGACGGGGTCGCGAACCTGAAGGGCCTCAAGACTCTCTGCTCCGCCGCGGAGAACAACCGGACGGCGCCGACGAGTACGAACCCCGAGCAAGACGTGCGACGGATCATCCAGGAGATCACGTGCACCGACGGTGGCGTCGGCGACGGGATCCAGTGCCTCATCGGCGGGCTCAAAATGCGCCGCACGCTCATGAGCACGCTCTCCGGTCTGTGTGGCATGAGCGGCTTCCGCATCGACCGACGAACTCGACGGATGACGTACCACTACCTCGGCATTCCGTTCTATCTCACGGGCACCGACGAGAGCGGAGCGACGGGCAAGCTCTACGGCGCCAACCTCGGCAACTGCGGGCTGCAACTCGTGTACATCGCCGGGTCACCCGAGTCGTACGGTCTCACAGTGCAGGAGACGCCCGTGACCGCGGCCACCGGCGCACGCGAGTTCATGGTGCACGGGGCGTGGGCTCTCGTGTGCTGGGAGAAGGAAGCGCTGTTCGAGATCACCGGGATCACGTTCGTGGCGTAGGGGGCTGGGGATGGCATGTGTCCACTCCGATGCGGCTGACACGCGTTGTCTCCGGGCGCGGCTGACTAGCCACGTTATTCGCCCACGGCAAAGCGTGTCCAGGAGAGGCACGCTGTGGAGCTAGAGATTCACATTCACGAATCACTGCCGAACGCCTTCGAAGTGCTCTGTCGTGACGTAGACGATGCCTGGCGGGAACGCTGGGTGCAGCGAATTGCGAATGTCGAATTCCATCGAGACACGGTTGGAGTTCAGAGCACTCCAACCGCTCAGGAGATCGGTCCGGCACGGTGCACACGCTTCAAACAACCACGTAGTCGGAGTGACTTCTGCGCGCAACCCACACGTACGCGCGGACACATGCAGGATGATGGGATTGCCATCGTTCAGTGGCGGCCGCTCATAGAGAGTCACCGCCAGCATGTGCTCGCCGGACGCTTCAATGAGCATGAGTGCTTCCGTCTCGTCCCTGTCGGTCTCATAGACGTCTGGAACTTCCATCGGCTCGCGTCGGACAACCCACCGGCGACCGAAGTACCGCCCAGTCCACTCGACGTCCGCGGTGCCGGCAGCGGCGTCACCGCAACCGCGTTCGCCCGGCGCGCCACCGTCCGCAGCCGACGCGTCGAGTGCTGCGACGGGCACATCCGGCGCCTCGAGCGCCGTCCTGGAGCCGCAGTGGCTTGCTGCGAGGGCCGTGCAGAGTCCCCGGGCGAGAATCCCAATCACGCGAAGCGGTTTGCCAGCGACGTTCCATCCCATCGCCGAGATCAGCAGCAATTTGCGATCCGAGGCGCTCTGTGGACCTAGAACTTCACATTCGAGATTCATGGGTTACGTCGCTCATTCGAGACGCGGTCACGCGCGCTCTCGCCACACCCAATGCCACATCTGCGTCGTGTGCGCCATTTGCGACGCCACTGACTCTCAGTCTGTTGGGACCACCGGAGTACGTCGTTGATGCACAAGTGTCTGGAGTCGAAATCGTTCGCGGCCGATCGAGTGCAAGACAGTTCTTCGGACGGAACAATAGCGTGCCAGTCACGCCTGTGCAAGGCAGTGATGTACTCTTGGTGTTGTCACTGACACTCTCGACGGCAACTCAGGCATCGCTTCGGACTGCGAGTGTACGTGACCCTCCGACGACTTCGTATGAAGTCGTACTCGACATTGCCATCGACGCCAGAGCCGCTTCGGGCAACGTGGCGATCTCAGCGCCTTTCGGCATTCAGCGACTGCGGTATCGGCCCGTCAGTCCTGGCATCCCACTTAGTACGTATTCCGCCGCCGCCTTCCCGCAACTCGCCGGACTGACATCCTTACTCTCGATCAGCGTGCCTTTTCAAACAATCGTCAGTCGCCTACTTCCTCCGACGCCGAGCGAGACCTACGCGGTTGTCAACGCCGGTCTTATTCTCCGAAACCAGATGCTTATCGTCCGCGCGCAGGTCGAGTACGACGACGCATCCTGGAGCCTACACGCAGGAGCCGCAGACCCCGCAATCGCGCGCGCGCTCCAGCAAACGACCACGGACGAGTGGGCAAACTGGTGGCGATTCTTCTACATGCTGGGCGGGGCGCCGGACGTCCCTGGCGCAACGTTACTGTTTCTCCCGTGGCAGCGACCGCTACCTGCCGGCCGCGATTTCGCGCTCGTGCTTCCAACCGCAACCGTGCGGTCCATCCTGCTCTTTCGGCTCGCCTCGTCACTCGCCGCAAGTCGGCATCGACTCGGTCGCGTTTCCGACATTCACTTCACCGGGAGCTCGTCGTCCGCGCGATTCATGCTGTATTCAGACGTATTTTTCCGAAGTGACATCGTCTGCGTCCCTTTCTCGGGGATCAACGTGCACTTCTGGGCCGATCTCACGTTCCAGATTACCGGGGGAGCGTTGGTGGCCGAGTTCACCGCGACGGCGACGCCGTTTCTTGGCGATTCCATTGGGTGCGTCCTCGCCGGCGCGGGCATCAGTTTCGGGGTCCTCGGCGTATGGAATCTGATTGCGATCCGCGCCGCGGGCGCGTTGGGAATCACCGGGGGGTTCGTCCCGGTCACGGGCGGCACGATCACACGGGTTCCTGGCACGGATCGCTATCGGCTGAACGTGCCGATTCCGCCGTTGCCGCTCGGTCCGGCGAGTCTCACGCTCAACGGGCTCGACGCCGACGAAGGCGGACTGCGTGTCCTGGCGTCGGGCGGGACGGTCCCGGTGGCCGTCCGCCTGCCATTGCGATGGTCGACGCCGTACGGATGGCGGGTGGCACAGCGCGGTGGTTGCGCAGATCCTCGAAGCGCGGCGGAGACGGAGTTGTGGGTCCAGAATGCTGGTTCGGTTCCGGAGACGGTCTGCGCGGTCGTCGACGCATCTGCGGGCGTCACACCCTTGATCGTCGGCCCGACGTTGCCTGCCATTGTACCTCCAGGTGGGCGCCTCGTCTGGCGAATCCGCGTTCCGAGAGCGCTCTTCGATGAGCGAGATCAATGCCGGAACAATCCAGAGGCCTGCCCCGTGCCCCTGCCGATGAGCGGCAACACGTTCGTCGTGCAGACCACCACGTCGACGGCCACACGATTCATCACGCTGCCTCGGATCACGATCGACTGGAGGGAGCAGATCGACGCGACGGGCGCCGTGCAGAACTTCCTCTGCGGCCTCTCGGCGGAAGTCGGTCGTAATCTTCCGGAGGCTTCGCGCGTCGCATTTGGACCAGAGACCGAGTCGCGACCACTCCTCGACAGCGGCCCGTACGCGAAGGCGAGTGCCGACTTCGCATCGCTCCTGATGATGTCGCTGTCACCGCTCGACTCGTCCGGCGTCCTCGCGCTCCCCCCCGGCCTCGACGCGCAATCGACGTTGCTCGCCATGCTCCAAGGCCGCGATCCGTACGCCGGCGGGTGACCGCGCCCCCGCCCTCAGCGCAGCGCTGTGTTGCGCTTCTCGCGCCACCACACGCTCGATGTCCGCCTGCGGCGCACGCTCGAATCGCGGTTCGAAGTCGAGTTTGCCGATCGAAGCCTTGAACGCGATCTCGTAGATCGACACGACACTCACCGCGACGTCGCTGTCAGCGTCGGCGATCGTCGACCGGGCGCGACGACTGAGACGTGATGCTCGCGATCGGGCACGATGAACAAGTCGTCGGGCACGTTCCAGTGGTGCGGCCCATGGTCTACCCCTCGACGTCGCGCATCGTGACGCGAGGGTTGCTGTTGGTCAAGTGAGATGACCAACCGATGGATGTCGCGACGATTGCGGAGACGCCGGTGTCGTCGCGCTGCTACGATGAGCCGATGCCCGGCGACCCTGCACGAAAGCAGGCCACGTACGAGGACGTGCTTGCGGCGCCGCGACACCTCGTCGCCGAGGTCGTTCGCGGCTCGCTCTCGCTGGTACCGAGGCCGCGCCCGCTGCATTCGCGGACCAGTTCGCGCTTGGGAATTCGTCTCGGCGGCTTCGATGGCGACGGGCAAGACGGCCCGGGCGGCTGGGTGATCCTGGACGAGCCGGAGCTGCATCTGGGGCCCGAGATCGTCGTTCCGGATCTCGGCGGATGGCGTCGGGCACGCATGCCCGAGCTGCCGACCGACCTGCCGTACTTTGTGCTCGCTCCGGATTGGGCGTGCGAAGTGCTCTCGCCGTCGACCGAGCGCCTCGATCGCAGCGACAAGGCCGAGATCTACGCCGAGCATGGCGTCACCAACGTGTGGTTTGTCGACCCGGAGATCCAGACGCTCGAAGTGCTGCGCCTCGACGGCGCGACGTACCGTCTGATCAAGACGTTCGGCGGTGACGCGCACGTGCGAGCCGAGCCGTTCGATGCGATTGAGTTCGCGCTGGCCACTCTCTGGCAGCGGTGATTGCCGGGCGGCCGCACGACCACCCGCGCGCCGGCGGATCGTTACCCCCGCAGCGCCTCGACCGCCCGCAACGCATTCCCGCCGAGCAACTTGCGCACACGCCCCTCGTTCCAGCCACGATCGAGCATGATCTGCACGAGCCGCGGGAGTTCGAGACACGTTCGCAGATCCCGCGGCGGCGTGATCGCACCATCGAAGTCGCTGCCGAGCGACGCGTGGTCTTCGCCCACGGTGTTCACGATGTGTTCCAAGTGGCGCACGACGGACTCGGCGCGTCCGCCCCACACCGGATCGCCGAGAAAACTCGACTGGAACATCACGCCCACCGTTCCGCCGGTGTCGGCGATCGCACGCAGTTGTTCGTCGTCCAAGTTGCGCCAATGCTTGTGAACGCCGGACACGCCCGTGTGCGTCACGATCAGCGGCTGCGACTTGTCGTGCATTTCGACGGCATCGAAGAAGCCTTTGCGATTGATGTGCGCGAGGTCGACGAAGATCTTCTTTTCGTTCAGCCGACGAACGTACGCGCGACCGAAGTCGGACAGTCCCTCGTCGGCGCCGCCCGACAGCGGTGAACTGGTCACGCCGATCTTCGACGTGGACAAGTGCACGAGCGTGATGCGCAGCACGAGTTGGTCCGGAATCAGATCGAGCGCATCGAGATCTCTGTCGAGCGCGTTGCCACCCTGGATGCCAATGAACGCACCGTGTTTCTTCTTCGCGCGCGCGGCGCGGTATTCGGCCGCCGTGCGCACGACTTCGAACTCGTCGGGCACGCGGGCGATCTGTGCGCGGAGGTCGGCGAGGTTTCGCACGAAGACGTTCGGCCGCTCTTCCTCCGTGCGCAGTGGATTGGTCGTGATCACCCAGATCGCGCCGGTCATCGCGGACTCGCGCACGCGCGGAAAATCCACCTGGCTGTAGAAGCTCGCGGCGAAGAGTCCTTCGCCATGCCGCTTCGTGAGGTCGTAGCGAAAGATTCGCCACCAGATGAACGAGTCGACGTGCAGGTCGATCACGTCGCTCGAGAGATACAGGTCGACGGCCTCCCGGGAGATCCCGAGCGATGTGGCCACGCGCGCCGGGTCGTCGTGGGGGTCGCGATATTCGAGCGCGGTCATGGCGGGGTTGCGGAGGGTACCACCGGAATGCCGGTTCGGGACGGTGCCCGTGCTATCGTTGCGGTCGTTGGCCGGCGGATGCGTCGGCCTCTCCTGGAGGCGGCCGTGATGGTCCCGAAGCGACTCTTCCTTTTGCTCGCGTGTGTCTCCTCGCTGTCCGTTGCGTGCGGCGCGCGCACGCTTCTCCGCGTCCCTCGTGACGGCGCGCCGGCGGGCGACGCGTACGTTCCCGACGACGTCCAACTCCCGGACGGCTTCATGCCGCCCGACGGTTCCGTTCGTTGCATGACCAACGGCGACTGCGCGGCCAGCGAGGTCTGCGCAGCCACGCCGTGCGGCGCCGTGGGTTTCTGCCTGGAGCGCCCGAGCAGCTGCGACACCGTGTTTCAACCCGTCTGCGCCTGCAACGGACAGACACAGCCCAACCCGTGCGAAGCCCTGCGACTCGGCTTGCAGATCGCGCGTCTGGGAACGTGCGAGCCGCCGCCGCCGCCGCCGCCGCCACCACCGCCACCGCCACCACCGCCACCGCCGCCGCCGCCGCCGCCGCCGCCGCCTCCGATCGACGGAGGCTTCGCCTGTTTCGACAACTCGAGCTGCCGCCCCACGGACTTCTGTTCGGGTCCCGGTTGCGGCGGTCGGGGTTCGTCGTGTGTTCCCCGCCCGACGACGTGTCCATTGATCTTTGATCCCGTGTGCGGGTGCGACGGCATGACGTACAACAATCCGTGCTTCGCGTCGGGCGCCGGCGTGCGCGTTCAGTTCCGCGGCCCGTGCGCGACCTTCGACGCTGGAACCGACATCGGCCCGCCGACCGATTCGGGACCACCGCCGGACGCCGGCGGATGCCGCACGAACGTCGACTGCGGTCCCGCGATGTTCTGCCAGTTCAGTTTCGGCACGTGCACGCCGCCGGGCATCTGCATCCCGCGCGAGCTTCCGTGCGGTGCGTTCCCGTTGTGCGGCTGCGACGGACGGACCTACGCGCAGAGTTGTGATCTCACCCGCGCGGGCGTCAGCGTCCGAAACCTGGGGCCGTGCCGGTAGCGTCGTTGCGTCGGTTCGCGATTGTTGTTGCGGCGACGTTCGTGTCGCTCGCGGGATGTTCGCCGGTGTTGTGGGCACTCGCGCAGTTGCGAGTGCATCGCCCGCCTCGAACCGTGCAGGTCGGTCAGACCGTCACTGGCGACACTTCCGCGCCGGACCAGCGTCGCCGCGCGAGCTGCGCCGGACCGCACGAGGGCGACCACGACGCGGATCAAGCGTGGACATTCGTGGCGCCCGAGGCACGATGGTATCGAGTGCGTGTTCGCGGGGGCTACGACGCCGCGGTGGCGGTGTACCGTGGGTTCGACGATCGCGACGAACTCGGCTGCAACGACGACGACGGCGGTTCGCTCAATCCGCGGCTGCGCGTGCGACTCGAGCGCGGCGAGTCGTACACCATCGTCGTGGACGGCTACCACGGTGACCACGGGCCCTACGAACTCACGGTCGAACCGGCCTCCGATCGCGACGATTCGCCCGTCCCACCCGCGTCGCGCGTTCCACACGAAGATGCTGCCGCGATGACCGCGCGATGTGCATCGGCACCGATTCTCACTGCGGGAGCGCACACCGGCGTGATCGATCCCGCGGTCGCGAGCGCGAGCACGTCGTGCGGCGGCGGGGGGCCGGGGGGCGATACGATCTACCGCCTCGTCGTTCCGCAAGCTGCGACGGTACGCATCCGCGAATCGTCCGCGTTCGATGCGGTGCTCGAATTGCGAGCCAGCTGTACGGCGGGTGCCCGCGCGCTCGCATGCAACGACGACGCGCCGGACACGCGACATGCCGCGATTGAAACGCACGTCGCTGCGGGAACGTACTTCCTCGTCGTCGACAGTTTTTGGGAACGCAGCGGCGGGCCGTTCACCCTGGACGTCGCGATCGAACCCGATGTGACGGCAGCGGCGCCAGCGGCGAGGAGTCCGTGAGCGGCCGCGGCGGTGGCCGACTCACCCCATCGCGGCGCGCACCACCAGCAACAACCCCGCACCCACGAGCACGACGTACACACCGATCGTAAACGCCCGCACGGACACTCGGCGGTGAGTCCACTCGCCGACGACTGTTCCAGCCACCAGCGCGATTCCCAACACGAGCGAGTGTTGCAGCGTCGCGAGGCGCACGGAGCCCGCGCGCACGTAGACCGTGACCAGCACGATGTTCAGCACCAGCCACAGGGCGCTGAGCGTCGCGCGAAATCGGGCTTTGTCGTCGGCCATTTCGCGGCCCGAGACGTACACCGCGAGCGGACCCCCGGTCGCAAACGCACCGTGAATGGCACCCGCGAGAAACAGCAAGCCGGTCGCCACCCATCGCGAGAGCGGCCGCTTGCCTCGTGCCGACGGACGAAATTGTTGGGCGAGTTGCAGCGCCGACAACACCAGCACGAACGCACCGAACACCGCCCGCAACGCGCGCGCATCGAGCCGGCGGAACACGAAGATGCCCACGGGAAGTCCCACGAGCATCGCGGGGAGCACGCGACGAAACAGCATCCCGCGGTCGACGTCGCGGCGGTATCGCACGACGAGGTATGCGGACAAGAGAACGTTGAGTGGGACGAAGATCGGCAGGACGACGTCGATGGGCGCAAATTGCGACGCGAGCGCAACGGTGACGACGGTGGCGCCGAAGCCGAGCGACGACTCGACGACGAACGCCAGAAGAACGACAACGGCGAGACGGACGTCCATGCGAGGCGGATGATTGCTCTCCCTGGCCTGCGTTGATAGGGTCCCGCGCCCGGAAGCGTCTTTCATGCTCGTCGTCCACGACTATCGTTTTGCCCGCCGCGAACGCCCCACGGCGCTGGTCATCGGCAATTTCGACGGTGTCCACCGGGGCCACCGCGAGATCCTGCGGAGCGCCGTCGCGCAGGCGCGCACGCACGAACTCGACGCGGTGCTGATCACGTTCGAGCCGCACCCGACCCGCGTACTCGCGCCCGATCGCGCGTCTCCGTTGCTCACGCCGATCGATCGCAAGCTGGAGCTGCTCGCCGCCGCGGGGATCGAATGCTGCGTCGTGCAGACGTTCGACCGTGCGTTCAGCATGCTCGGTCCACGCGAATTCGCGCGGTACGTTCTGTTGGGATTGCGCGCGGCGGACGTTTTCATCGGCGCCAATTTCCGCTTCGGCAAGGACCGCGCGGGGGACGGACCGCTGCTCGAATCGCTCGGACAGGAGCTGGGATTTCGCGCGCACGTCGTGCCCGCGGTGCTGCAAGGCGACGAAGTGATCAGCTCGTCGCGCGTGCGGCGTGCGCTTGCGGATGGAGACTTGCCGCTCGTCGAGGCCATGCTGGGGCGTCGATTCGATTTCGACGGGCTGGTGGTTCAAGGCGACCGACGCGGCCGACAGATCGGATTTCCCACCGCGAACTTGGACACCGGCGTCGAAGCCCTGCCGCGCGACGGCGTGTACGCCGTTCGGGTGTTCAACCGTCGCAACGGCCCAGCCGACGTATTGGCCATGGACGGCGTGATGAACATCGGTGTGCGGCCGACGTTTCGAGCGGGTCGCTCGGTCGAAGTTCACATTCTCGATCGCGATGAAGAACTCTACGGTGCCACGCTTCGCGTCGAGTGCATCGCGCGAGTGCGAGACGAGATGCGCTTCGACGGTGTGGAAGCACTGCGAGCGCAGATTCAAGCGGATGTCGTGCGGGCGCGAACGGTGCTCGCGGAGGTTGCCCCATGACCGACGGGAAACGTGCGGAAGACCGCGAGAATCGAACGCTGAGCGATCGACTGATCCACGGACTGCTCCGTGGCACCGACAAGGCGCGCAGCTTGCTGCAACGCGTTCGCGAGGCGATCGGCGTTCCCGACGTCGTGCCCGCGAGCGCAGCGCCGGCGCCCGCGAAACGTGCGGCCGTGGACACAGCATCGACGACGAGTGCCGTGCCCAACGCCGCAGGGTCGAGCGATTCGGTCGCGTCTTCGTCCGAGCCTGCCGAACTGGGTGTGAGCGACGAGTTCGTTACGTCGTCGATGGGGCACGTGCTGCTCCGGCAGGGCCGCGTGCGCGATGCGCGACGCGTGTTCGAACGCGTGCTGGCGCTGCGCCCCGGCGATGCCGACGCGACGGCGGGGCTGGCGGAGTGCGGTCGCGCGAACGCCGTCGTCCCCGACGCGGCCGGCGACGTCGCCGTCGTTCTACCGCGTGCTGACGACGAACCGCGCGAGATGTTGGACCGTCAGCGTCCGCCGCGAGCGTACGGGGTCTCGGAGATTCACGTGCTTCCGGTGGACCCGGCGACGATCGCGATCGTGTGGGAGGTGACGGACACCGACGTCGCGCACGCGCGGGCGTTGATCGATGCCCAATGCCACCTCGCGATCTGCGTCTTGTCGCGATTCGACTCGGTCGACGGTGAGCGGCGCGAGCCGCGTTGGATCGAGTGGGTCCCGGCGGTAGGCGACTTCTTCGTCCGCGGCCTCGCGACCGGCGCGCAACACGATGTCGCCATTGGGATGCGCGGGAGCGATGGGAGTTTCGTCGCGGTTGCCAAGGCCGATGCCGTTCGCGCGCCGCGCGGGAGACCTGCCGTTCATGCCGCCGACGTGCAGGCGACTGTGCGCGTGCCACCGGTCGACGAGACCCGAGCGGCCGTCGTGTCGCGCATCGTCGCGGTTCACACGCCCGATGGCGCGTCGTTCGACGTACCCCTCGGCGCAACGGACCCCCTGTCGGCGTGGGCGGCGTTGCGCGGCGAGCCCTCCGGAGTTGGCGACGACGGGCGCGCGCCACGCTCCCCCAGCGCGTTCGGGCGTTTCGTCGTGCAGCATGCAACGGGCGAACTTCGCGCGGGTGGACCGGGCGACGACGACGTCGAGTCGCTGACCTGGCGCGATCAAGACACGCTTCGCGTTGCGTGGAGTTCGTCGGGGCAGTGGCGTTGGGCCGACGTGCGCTTGGATTCGGGTCCGGGCCTCGCGTATGGCAGCGCACCCGTCGGTGCGTGAGCGCTGCGGGCGTGACGTTTCCGATCGTACCCCAACGCAACCTCGCGCCCGCTGCGCGGATAACGTTCCATGCTGCCCGACATTCCGCCCGTCGACGGCTGGACTGCCACGTTCGAGACCGTTGAGATTTCCCGCGCCGTCGAGGCCGATCATGCTCGACGCGTAGCGGCCGCGCGTTTCGTTCCGCAGCTGTGGCTACGACTGTCGTGGAACGTCTCGTCGTTTGCGCGGATTGACCTGCTCGACGCGATCATCGACCCGTGGGAGCGGGGCGCCCTGGGGCTCTCGCTCGAAGTGCGGCTGATCTGGCCGCTCCCGGAGTCGCGGCGTGCGAACACCGGAGTCCCGACGGACGCTGCGGAGGCACGATGATACGGAGGTCGCACGCAAGGCGCACTCGATGGTGGCTGTTGGGCACGTTCGCACTGGCACTGTGCGGGACGCCGCGCGCGGCGACCGCCGATCCACCGTCGTGGCTCGACGGCGCGATCGTCGCGAATGCCCTGCACGCCGCGCTCTTGCACGCCGGGCTCGGCGACGATCCGACGCAGGGCATGGCAACGCGTGCGCGTGCGAGCGGAGCGATGCCGCAGCTGTCGGTGCGCATCGGGCGCGGCCTGGGCACGTCCGCCACGCAGAGCCTCGCCACTGCGGACCGCGCGACGTACGACGACTCGTGGTCGTTCGACGTGCGGGTGGGTTTCGCGCTCGATCGACTCGTGTACGCAAACGCCGAGGTCAATCTCGCGCGGCTCCGGATGGACCGTGCGGCGCGACGCGCGCGGCTCGAGATGGAAGTCGTGGAGGTCCTGGCGGCGCTCGAACGCTGCAGCATTGAGCGACAGCGGCCAACGGCAACCCCGGACGATCGGGTCCGCGCCGTCATCGAGTGCGCGCGCCAGCGCGTGCGGCTCGAGACGATGACCGGGACCACGGTCGATGCCCTTGGACGCGTCCGCTGAGCCCGCCTATCGGCATGCCGACAGCGACGGACAATCGCCTGAAGTTCCAGCGACTTACACCCAACGCATGCGCCCACCGCCGGAGATCCGACAGTGGGCGTTGGGGCCGCGAGACGCTATCGCCCTAAGGACTCGGCGCGGTTCACGATGCGAGGCGTAAGGAAGATCAACATCTCGGAGCGGCGATCGCTGTTCCGCCGACGCTGGAAAAGCGCGCCCAAGATCGGAATGTCTCCCAGGCCCGGGATCTGTTCGACGTTGCGGCCCGTGTTCCGAGTGTAGATCCCGCCGATGACCGCGGTGCGGCCGTCCGGGATGAGCAAGTCGGTCTCGGCCTCGCGTTTCAAGATGGTCGGATCGCCTCGGGCACCGGTGTTGTTGAAGTCGGGTTCGTCGCGCGTGATGCGGACGTGCATCGCAACCGATCCGTCCGCCGTCACGTGCGGGCGAACACGGAGTTGGAGCTTGGCTTCCTGGAACGCGGTCTGCACTCCTTGCGCGCTGATCTGGGAATACGGAATCAACGTTCCCTGCGCGATGATCGCTTCGCGGTTGTCGAGTGTCAGAATGCGCGGTGAACTGACAATCCGAATCTGCCCGTTCGACTCCGCAGCCGAGAGTCGAACATTGATGTTCACATTGCCATTGATCGAACCGAGCGTGATGCCGAGTGCGCCGCCCTGTCCCTGACTGACGTTCGCGGGAAGATTGACTGCAAAGTTCGGATTCGGGATCGATCGCGAGATCGGAGACAGACCCGCAGTATTGGTGACGAGGTCCGTCGCACCGCCCGCAAAACCGATGTTGCTCGGAAACACCAGGCCAGTCGGATTCCCAGTGGCCGGAGACAGCGTCGTGTCACCGCCCCACTGAATGCCGATGTCCCGGAGATACGTACTCGTCGCTTCGACGATTCGCGCCTCGACGAGCACCTGCGGAGTCTGCGTGTCGAGCGACCGCACGAGTCGTTCGACCTGGTTGAGATTCGCCGCCACGTCACGAACGATCAAGACGTTCGTTCGGTCGTCGACCGAGATCGTTCCGCGCGTCGAGAGCAACTCCCGCGCTCGCGGCGACATTTCACTCGCGACGGCGTAGCTCACCGGAATCAGCCGCGTCTCGAGCGGTTCGAGGGTTTGCTGCTGACGCAATCGCTCGATCTGCATCTCGCGCTCTTTGTCCAGCGTGGCCTGCGGAGCGACTCGAATGATGTTTCCCTGTCGCTGCATGCCGAGGCTGCGCGCCGCGAGAATCACGTCGAGGGCCTGGTCCCACGGAACGTTGCGCATGCGAATGGTCACGTTGCCGGACACGTCGTCCGACGTCACGATGTTCACGCTGCCGACTTCGGCGAGAAGCCGAAGCACGTTGTGAACGTCCGCGTCGCGCAGATCGATGTCGATCCGCCGGCCCGTGAAACGCCGCCCGCGTGCGCCGGCGATCTGCATCGGCGCGACGGAGAAGAATCCTGCCTGATCGCCATCGTCGGTCGCCAACGTCTCGGCCGTCTCTCGCGCGATCACGATCGACCGTGGACGAACGGGCACCGGCGCATCGCCGTTGTCCGACGTCCCAGCGGATGGCGTCGCCGAGTTGCGGGCGTTGGCCGCGGCGTCCGTCCGCGCGCCGAGCGCCACCGAAGGCGACGTCGTGGCGGGAGGCGGATCGCCCGGTTCCGTCTGCGCACGCGCGATCGACGGGGACGATACGAGCGCAGCGATCGCCGCACTGAGAACGACTTGCGGCGCGCAGCGCGACACGTAGCGCAACGGACGATTCATGGAGGGACCTCGTTCTGGCTTCACGCCCCCATCCTAGGAGCAGTGAATTCGAACCACGAAGTTTTTGGCAACGATTGCCGGGAACGTCAGTTGCCGCCGAGGCCCGAAGTCGGCAGCGAGCCGCGGCCGCCCGTGGGATCACCCGTGACGACGATCGGCGGCGGTCCATTCGTTGCACCCGGCGGCGGTCGGTACGGATCCGGCGGTCGCTGTGGCGTCGGCACGTTGGGAGTCCCCGGACCCGTTTGCGTGGTCACGCGCGTGTCGCCCTGTGGCCCCGTCTGGATCACGAGTGTCTGCTGCGACGGCGGCGGCGCTTGCTGCGGCGGAACCACCGTCGTGTACGACTGCACGAGCGTGCCGCCGACTTGTCGCTGCGAAACCACTCCGGGTGGCTGACCGGGAGGTCCGCCGGTCGAACCGACGCTCCCGGGTGGCGCATTGCCGACGCCCGGCGGCAGGAACGGGAGGAACGGATTCGCGCCGCCCCCCGGCACCGACGGTTGCGGCGCTCCCGTCGTGGGAGTCGCGCTGTCCGGCACGGCGGGACCGAGTGTGAGTGAACGTTCGGCTCGTCCGGCCGTGGGATTCAGCCGGTCCTCGCGTTCGAACACGACCTCGCCCGGGATCTCGGTGAGATTGTTGTCCGCGCCGCGACGAACGCGAGAGCCGACGATTCGCGCGACGCGCCACGGGACCTGGTGCGGAATGGAACCCTCGGGACCCGAGCTGATCGTCTCGGGGCGACCCACATAGTCCGCCCGGCGGATCACAGTGCCGCGGCCCGTTGGATCCACGACCATCGCATAGGGATTGTCCGTGCCGACGATGACCGCGACGACGTGCAAGTCGTCGAGCGCGAACTCGCGAAGTCGAATGTCGTTCTCGACGATCTGCACCTGCGGCCCCACGGGGATGAACTCGCGTGCAAACGTCCGAAATGGGTCCCGCGTCTGCGGGCTTTCCGTAAAGTCGCTGTCGTTGATGGTGAGCGGTGGCGGTCGCGATGCCGCGCCGCCGTCCGCGTTGGCTGCGTTTGCCCCAGTGGCCGCGCCGCTCCCACCGCCGGCAGCGTTGTTGGCCGCGGGCGTTGCGTTGTTGGCGGCATTCGCGGGCTGCGTCGCCGGATTGCTCGATCCGCCCCGCGCGCCGCCCGGCCGTCCGCCCGCGCCCTGTTGCACGGGAGAGTCGCAGCCTCCGAGTGCGAATCCGAGCGTCACGAGCGTCGCGATGACCCGTACGCGAGTCGTCGATGCGGGAACGCCGAGCGCGATGTGAAGTCGTATGCTCATCGTCGCGCTCCCCCTGCTGCGGGCGCACCGGGACGGGCACCGGCGGCTCCGGGCGCCGGCGGTGGCGTTTCGTCCGACCGAAGTGTGCGGAACGTCGTGGCGAGCGCGGTGGCGTGCAAACGGATTTCACCGTTTTCTTCGACCGGAGTGGAGAGAGCGATGTTCTCCATGTTGATCACGCGCGGGAGCGCGGACACCGCGCGAAAGAATCGCGCGAGTGCGAGGTAACTCCCGGTGACTTCGATCCGGACGGGAACTCGAACGTAGTACTGCTCGGGATGCTCGTCTTGCGGTTGGATGAGTCGAATCTGCAACCCACTCGCTTCCGCAAGGTTGTTGATGCTGCGCAGGAACCCGGGGATGTCCGGGTTGTCCGGGAGGATTCTTCGCAGTTCCCGCTGGCGGGTGCGCGAACGTTCGAGCGCGGCGACGTCTTCGTTGTAGCGATTGAGATCGCGCTGCGCCTGACTCTCCTGGCTGCGAATGGATGCCTCGCGTGCCTGTTCGCTTTGGAGCGTGGCGGCGAAGGGTTGATAGAACAGCAGGTAGTACAACACTCCCACCATGACGAGCGCGCCGATGATCACGGCGAGCTGCGTTGCAGCGTTCATGTTGCCGAGCGTGAGTCCGGACTCGGCAGTTGCTTTGGGTGCGGCCATGTTAGTACCTCACCCGCGCGACCACTTTGAATCGCTGTACCGAGATCTTCGTCACCTCGTCCTGGGCGCCTTCGGAGCGCTCGAGTCGAACCTGCTCGAAGTATTGCGACAGCATCATTCGCCGCATGAATTCGCCGACGTCGTCGGGTGTGCGACCGTCGCCCTCGATCTCGACTTCGCGATTCTCTTCTTCGAATCGCCGCAGCCACAATCGGTGTGGATCCCACGTCGAATTGAACATCAGTGTGGGATTGTCACGTTGGATGTGATCGAGCAGCACCGGGTCGATCGAGGGCCGGCCGCCCGGCGCGAGCAGGTGGGACAGTTCGATCAACATCGATGTCGGACCAGTGCGCGCACTCTCGAGGTGGCCAATGGCTTCCTCGCGCGCCTGAATTTCCGCCAGGTCGTGGCGCACGCGGTCGTGATCCGCGATGCGCGAGCGGATGGACCGCACGCGGCCGTCGGCGAGTCCGTTCGCCGTACGCACGTCGTCGAGCGTCTTCGTCTGCGAGCCGTGGTACAGGAAGAGCCCCGCGACCGCACCGATCAGCACGACGCCGCCCAGGATGAGAATCAGCTTGCCTGTCTCCGCGGACGACGGCGCCGACGCCCGCTGTTCGCGCTTGAGGGACGGAAGAAGGTTGATTTTCAGCATCAGCGCTTCTCCCGATCATGGCGAAGAGCGAGCCCCATCGCAACCGTGGCTTGTGCAGCCCGCATGCGCAGCAGGTCGGTGTTGACCTCGCGAGGATCGACCGTGACTTCTTTGAACGGATTGAGCTGTTCCACCTGCGTCCGCGCGCGGCGTTCGACTGCCGACGCCAGCTCCGGAATGTTGCTCGTCCCGCCGGCGAGGTAGATCTTCTGAATCTCCTTTTCGCCCGAGGTCGCAAGGTAGAAGTCCAACGATCGCTGCACTTCGCCCGCAAGACCTTCGACCACCGTCTTGATGATCCGCGGCACTTCCGTGGGAACGACGGCGCCCGCCTGCGGTCCGTTCGGGCCGCCCGTCTTGTACGTCTCGGCTTCCTCGAACGAGATGCCGAGTTGTTTCTGGATCTCCGCGGTGATCGAATTGCCGCCGTTGGCAATGTCGCGCGTGAAGGCCGGGACGCCGCCCGACAGAATGTTCAGCGTCGTCAGCGTCGCACCGACGTTGATCAGTGCGAACGTTCCCTCGGCGGGGATCCCGTAGTTGACCTCGAAGATGTTCTGCACCGTGAACGCGTCGACGTCGATCACCGTGGGCTTCAGCTTCGCCTCGCGGGCGATCTGCGCCGTGTCGTTCAATTCGTCCTTTTTGGCCGCGACGAGCAGCACGTCCATCTGACCCTGGTCGGGTCGGCGCCTTAGGACTTCGTAGTCGATCTGGACGTCCTTGACGTCGAACGGGATCTGCTGCTCGGCCTCCCAGTGGATCTGCTCGCCGAGCTCCGCGTTGGTCATGAGGGGAAGTGTGATCCGTTTGATGATCACCGAGTGCCCGGAGACCGACAACGCCACGTCGCGCCGCTTGACCTTTTGCTCGCTCCACAGGCGTTGCAGCCCTTCGACGATGGCCGCCTGGTTCATGACGTGGCCGTCCACGATCGTCTGCGGCGGAAGCGGGTGATACCCGAATTTCACCAGGGTTCTCTTGCCCCGGACTTCCTTCAGTTGGCAGAGCTTGATGGCGCTCGACCCGATGTCCACACCGACCAGGTATTGGCCTTCCGACATATTTCCTCAGGCAGCAGTCGATCGCACGCGAGGCGGCCTACCGGGAATTGAAGCATCCTCGCACCCGGGAATCAAAAACTACGCGGAAAGCTCCCGACCTTGACCGGGGCGCCCCCTCGGGCTACCCGGGTTTCCCCCGTGGCGCGATTCGTCCTGACCGGCCTGCTCAGCGCGGCCCTCTGGCTCGCGACGAACCGCTGCGCCCATGCGCAAGCGACCCCGAGCGATCACGTGTACGTGGTCTCGTCCCGGGACACGCTGTCGGCCATTGCGCAGCACCTGGGTGTGACCACCCATGCGCTTGCGTCACGAAATCATCTCAGTCCGCCGTACGCGTTGCGGGTGGGCCGACGGCTGCGTTTGCCGAGCGAGACCGCACCCGAGGTCGTCCGACGCCTTCCACCCCGTGACGCGCTCGAGTCGAACGACGCTCGACCGAGCAACCCCGATCGATCCGCACCGACTTCGACCCTCCGACCGACGCGCCCCGGTCAGCGTTCGAGCACTCACCATGCCGAACGCGCCACCGCTCCCGAGTGGGGGCGCGTGCGTCACCGCGGCTTCGTGCGACTGGTGCGAGAAGCCAACGAAGAGCGGCTGCAACTGAACCTCCGCCATGTGACGCCGCACGGCCAGCGGCGAATGACGCGATTCCTGCGTTCGTCCGACGGGCGACAGCACGCGATTCACCCGCGTCTGCTCCGCCTGCTGGCGATCGTCAGCGATCACTTCGGCGGACGCGAGTTGCATGTCGTCTCCGGGTTTCGTCCGTTTCGCCGCGGGCAGTGGACGGCGCACTCGAATCACAACATAGGCAACGCGATCGACTTCCGGGTCGCGAACGTCCCCAACCGGACCGTGAGAAATTTCTGTCGCACGTTCGTGAACGTCGGGTGTGGGTATTACCCACGCTCCGTGTTCGTGCACATGGACGTGCGCCAAGATCAGAGCGCAACGTGGGTCGATTGGTCGCGGCCCGGTCAACGTCCCGCGTACGGCCGCGAGGATCGGCCGCCGCCCGAGTCGTCGCACGCGCACGCGTCGCCAACCGGTCCGCCGCCCGAGGGCGCGGATGGCGCAGACGAAGGCGTGGACGACGTGGCGCAGGACAACGATCGGCTGCACGCAGCGCAGCCCGATCCGAATGACGAGCGGCCGAGTGGCGAAGGGACAAGCGCGGCGAGTGCGACTCCCGCGATCCCGACGAGAGACGCGGGAGCTGCGCCGTGAGAGGGGAGCGTTGAGGTTCGGAGCGAACGTCGACGGTGGTGTTCAGGTTCACGTTGAAGTTGAAGTCGACGTCAGGGTCGACGTGAAGCTCAACACTGACGTTGACCCGATCCTTGATCTAATCGTTGACCTCAACGTCAACCTCAACCTCAACGCAAACGCCGACCGATCCGTCAGCCCCCCGCGTCCGAGCCGCTCTCCATGCTCGCGTCCCTGAGTGCCGCGTCCGACCCCGCATCCACCGGCGTCACATCGATCCCGTCCGAAACCACGTCCCGCGCCGCGTCCACCCGCGCGTCGCCCGCAGCGTCCGAGCCCGCTTCCCGACTGCCCCCATCGCGGCACGGGATGTCGATGCGGGGGCCGCCCGTGTCACAGCGGAAGTTCAGACACTGAACCACGCTGCCGCAGCGGGGGAGCGGGTTGCAGTCTTCGTACGTCAAGCAGTCGCCGACGGGTGGAGCGTCGGGATACGCGCCGTCGCGACACGCCACGATCGTCGTCGCCGCGGAGCAGAATCCCTGCACGCACAATCGAACGGCACCGCACACGACACTGGCCGCGTTGCATTGATCCGAACGCTGACACGGGACTCCGCCGTCGCGCGACGGACGGGGGGATGCCGGGCAGCCGGCGAGCAGACTCGCGAGCAGCAACCACCCGGTCCACGTTGTCGAACGCACCATCGTCGTCGAGCATAGCACTGCGCGCATCCGCACTGCCTCCAGCGAAACGAAGCGCGAAACACGGCGCACGCGCGTCGTCACGGGACGAGCGGGACTTGCGGAAAGCCGGCGTCGGGAGCTTGGTTCGGGTCTCCCGCGTCGTCGGTGGCGGCGTCGGATATCGCGGTGTCGGTCGGCGCGGCACCGTCGTCGCCGGCGCTCGGATCGGCGTCGTTCGGCTCGGCGTCGGATCCATCCGCGGTCACGGAGTCGACCACGGCCCCGCAGTCGCTCTCGCCGGTCACACCCGTGCGCGCGTTGTCGCAGCTCGCGGGCTGCGCTGCATCGGGTGCCGCGGCGGCGTCGTTCGCACACGTGTCACTCGACATCGAGAGAAACCCGTTGGCGCGGGCACTCGCGTCCCCGCGGACCGTCGCGGGTGGATTGGGAATGTGCCAGCCCACGCACGACCCGACGAGCGTGGCCCACACGACGAGCCACGCCACACCGAGCGCGCTGCGCCGACGACGAACGTTAGAATTCCCGCGGCGGATCGTCATTCCGCCACCCCTTCGTCCCGCGCGTCCGGCCCGCCGTCGTCCGTAGCCGACGCCTCGACCGCAGCGTCGTCCGCCGTCACGCCCGAGTCTCCGGGGGCATCGTCGGCGGAACCATCCGCTGGGCTGGCGTCGCTGGCGCTGGCGTCGCTGGCGCTGGCGTCGCTGGCGCTGGCGTCGCTGGCGCTGGCGTCGCTCGGGCTCGCGTCGCTGGCATCGGTCGGGATCGCGTCCGTAGCGCTTGTGTCACTGGACGACGCGTCGTCTGCGCCATCGGTCGACGCATCTGTTGCATCGACCGATGCATCCGGCACAACGGCGTCGGGCGCCACGTCCGCGCCGGGGCTGTCTGCCTGACCGGCAACGTCTTCAGGCGAGGGGACGTCGGCCGAACTCACGTCCGCGGAGGCATCCCGCGGCGCCGAGCCCGCGTCGTGCGCGTCGGCGAACGACCAACCGATGTCCGAGCCTGCAGCGTCAGCGGTCGACGCGTCGGAAATCCGCGCGGCCCCGTCGGCTCCGGTGAGCGGGGGATTCGGGATGTGCCAGAGCGAGCACCCGGGCGCACCGCCCAAGACGATCACAGCCCCCAGCAACAGTGCCCGAACGCGCTTCATCCCGGAGCGATGGAAGCACGATTCGCGCCGACTGGAAAATCCATGGGAATTCCGGGGACTCCCCCGGTCGCGCCGTCGCGCGGCGGCACACTCAGGCACAACCCTGACAACTGCGATCGCGGCGAGACGTTCGGCACCCGGCGGGCCTAGTCCAGCAACCCGAATTCCTCCAAGCGGCGGTAGAGCGTTCGGCGCGGCATTTTCAGAATTTCCGCGGCGCGAACCTTGTTCCAGTTGGCTTGCTCGAGGGCCTCGACGATTCGTTGTCGCTCCGCGGTCTTGCGCGCGCTGCGCGGCGATCCCGCGGGCGGAGGTGCAGAAGGTGCGGTCGACGGCGCGATCGCTGCGGCGTCGGTCGTGTCGAACTGCAGTTGGTCGGCTTCGATGACGTCGTTGTCGGCCATGACGGCCGCGCTCTCGAGCACGTGACGAAGCTGTCGAACGTTGCCGGGCCAGCGTCCTCGCGTGAGCCGAACCACGGACTCGGCCGCGAGCCGCCTGCGCGTGATCCCCTGTTCCTCGGCGAAGCGCGTGAGAAAGTGATTCGCGAGCGCGGGCAAATCGTCGAGCCGCTCGCGCAGCGGCGGCAAGCGAAGCGAGACGACCGACAACCGGTAGTATAGATCTTCCCGAAAACGTCCCTCGGCGACGAGGTCCCGCAGCGGACGATTCACCGCCGCGATCACGCGCAGGTCGACGTCTTCCTCCACCTCGCTCCCGACGCGTCGAACCTTGCGGTCCTGCAGAACCCGCAACAGTTCGACCTGCATTTTCATCGGCATGTCCGCGACTTCGTCCAGCATCAGCGTTCCGCCCGACGCACTCGCGAGCAGACCCTTGCGATCCCGATCGGCGCCCGTGAACGCGCCGCGCACGTGCCCGAACAGCTCGCTCTCGAGCAGCGTCTCCGGAATCGCGCCGCAGTGCACGACGACGAACGGTCCCTTCGCGCGCGCGCCCGAGAAGTGAATCGCACGCGCGATCACCTCTTTGCCCGTGCCGCTCTCGCCCTCGATCACGACCGGGACGTCCGCGTCTCGAACGCGCTCGACGACGGCTGCGACCGTGCGCATGGCCGCCGAGTTTCCCACGACGCCTTGCAGCGCAAACCGCGAGCGCAGTGCTTCGTTTGCGCGGGCGAGCGAACGACGGGCGTCCTCGAGTTCCATCGTCCGGGCTGCCAAGAGCGACTCGATCTCGCGGTTGGCCGTCTCGAGCTGGCGGCCGCGATCTTCCAACTCGCCGATGAGCCGCGCGTGGTCGACGGCCACCGCGGCTTGCTCCGCGAACGCCTTCACGAGCACGACATCGGACGGTGACCACAGGCCCCGGCGAGCGCGGTTCTCGAGGTACAGCACACCGAGTGTGCGCCCCCGCACGCGCATCGGGATCGCCGCCACCGCACCGATCGCCAACTCGTGCACCGAGCGAAAATCCGCGAACCGCGAGTCGCCACGGGCGTTGTGCGTCGCGATCACTTCCCCGTCGATCAGCGCGGTCTCCGCGATCGAGCGCGAGAACGTCTCGTCGAGACCCGGGCCGCCGCTCGTGCCCACGCTCGCGCGCACGGCGAGCGCACCGTCGGCCTCGAGCAGGAGAATCGCACCGCGCTCGGCATTCGTGAGTTCCACTGCACTGCGCACGGCGAGATCCAACACGCGTTCGAGGGCGGTCTCTTCGCCCACACGTCGCGACAACTCGAGCAGCAGCATCAAGCGCTGGTCGTTTGCGATGATGGTCGGAGCGTTGCCCGCAAGCGCGCCGGTCAACGGCATGAAACTCACGGACGCACGGGCGTCTCGCGGCGACGGCGACGAACCCTCGGACCGAAGGTTGCCGCGCTCGGGAACACTCCAGAACGCACTTCGCAAGTCGGGCGGGAGATTCGCCGCGGTCGTCTCGAGCACTTCGAGCGCACGCTCCCGGTCACGCCGCGCGTGAATCTCGGCACCGGTCGCCTGGTGCGTCTGCGCGCGCACGGCGAGCGCGTGCGATAGCGAGTCCCAGTCGTGGACGCGTTCCGCGAGTTCGATGGCCTCGCCGAGAAGCTTCTGTGCACCGCGCGCATCGCCACGCGAAAACACCACACGCGCTTCGAGCATCCGCGCCCGTGCCGCGCGTGGCCCGAGATCGGGCACGGCATCGCGCGCGGACGTGAGTCGCTCGGCCGCACGTTGCGCGTCGCCTAGAGCGCCGCGATCGAGCAGAACCGCCGCGACCTCGAACGCCATGTCCGCCACGGCCGTCGACTGACCCATCGCCGCGAACTGCTCGCTGGCCTCGAAGATCAGCCCCAGTCCCGCGTCGACCTCGCCAAGCCGCGCGCGCGCGACACCGAGCAGCGCCGTTGCGTGCGCGCCGATCTCCCGATAGCCGAGCGTTCGTGCATCCGCCAGAACACTCTCCACTTCGGCCCGCGCACGTGGATAGCTCCCGAGAGCCATCAGGTCCTGCGCCGTGTTCAGTCGTGCGACGAGCGCCGTGTCCGGCTTGCCCGCGCGCTGCGCGAGACGCGACGCGGCTTCGAAATGTTCGAGCGAAGCGGCCAGATCGCCGAGTCGGTCGAGCAGCGTGCCGAGGTTGAGCCGCGCACTGGCCATCTGCCCGACGTCGCCTGCGGAGCGCGCGCGATCGAGGGCGCGTTCGTACAGCGCGCGTGCCTCGGCAAGATCGCCGGCACGATCGCGCGCAATGGCGAGGTACGCGAGAACGCGGGCCTGCTCACGAACATCGTCGCTCTGCACGAACGTCGCGAGCGCTTGCTCGAGCAACTCGATTGCGCGTGTCTGCTCACCCAGATAGCTGACGCTCAATCCCCACAACGCGAGAAGCGGCGCGCGAACGACCGGTCGGGTCGCGCGTCCGAGGGCCTGCTCGCAGCGCGCAGCGGCCTCGGCATAGTGTCCTCCGCGGAACTCTACGTTTGCCAACTCGCGATGGAATTCACCGGCGGAATCCCCGTCGGCTGCGAAGTCCGCCCCGCTTCGGAGATACGCGACAGCGTCGTCGGTCCGGCCGACTTGCACCAGTGCGCGGCCCGCGAGCAGTCGTGCGCGGCGCGCGAGGGACGGATCGGGATCGTCCACGACCATCGCCGCGATGCGCGCGGATTCGGCGTGATCGCCCCCCGCGTGGCGTAGGTCGGCCTCGAGAAAACACAGACTCGGCGAGTCGGACGTGGCGTCGAGCCGTCGCAGGTCCGCAACCAGGGACGCCGCGGCGAGGGGAAGTCCCTGCGCGCGCAGCTCCGCGACGGCCGGCTCGAGGTGAGCCAACGCGCGGCCCGCATTGCCCGCCCGCACCCACGCCGCGGTTCGCAGTGCGGCCGGTCGGCGGTCGTCGTCGAGCAACGTCGCAGTGCGCTCGAAGATGGCCGCGCGAGACGACGCGGGCAATGCGTCGACGACGGCGTCCGCGAGGGCCGCTTGTGCGAGATGCACGCGTCCATCGGCGCGCACCGAGACCATGCCCGAAATCCGCGCGCGCTCCAGCGCTTCGGCATCGCCCGTGACCTGCGCGACGAGGGCCGCGTCCGCAGCCGACCCGAGCGCGACGATCGCCGCGAGCGTCTCGCGTTCCGGTGCTCCAAGCGTGTTCACACGTCGCAACGCGATGTCCCGCGTCCGGGTGGACACTTGAGTGCGCTCGACGTCTGCGACCGTCACACCGCCGACGCCCGCGAGCGCGAGCAACAACTCACTGACCCCGAGGGGCAGACCGCCCGCCTTGGTCTGCACCGCCGCCGCGACGCCCGGCTCCACGGGCCCGAGAATCTGTGCGCAGAGCGCGGTGACAGCCGTTTCGTCGAGCGGGCCGAGCGCGAGTTGCGCGGCCGGCGAGAATCCGTGTGCACTTGCTTCGTTCGTACTCGCCGCGAGCACGAGCAGCGGTTCGTCTTTCTCACACCCATACGCGAGCGAACGAAGTTCCGCGGCGACGGCCGGATCGGCCTGGTCCAGGTCGTCCGCGACGACGAGCACCGGAGTGCGACGGGCCGCACGTCGAAACGCAGCGACGAGCGCATCGGGACCGGACGGCTCGAACGTCGTGCCAGACAGGATCTCGGCGCCGGCGCGCAGTGTCCGCATCGGGCCGTCGCCGGGCGCGCCCGGTACGGCGAGCACTTGCACCCCACGCAATTGCGCGCGCCACGTGAGTTCGCGCAGCAGCGTCGATCGCCCCGATCCCTCGTCGCCGACGATGAGCACGCTCGCCGCGCCGCCCTCGCGACGAACGAGCCGCCGCGCAATGTGTTCGAGCAACGCGCCGAGTTCAGCCTCGCGACCCTCGGGACGAAGCACGACGCGGTTTGGAATCGTCCGCGCGACCGCCCGACCGCCGGTGATCGCGACGAGCACATCGTCGGCCGTGGCGTACCGACGGTCCGGGTCGACGGCACATCCGCGTCGCGCAATCTCGAAGAGCGCCCGCAATTCCGTGCGTCCCGCGACGCTCGCGGGCGGCTCGCTCTCGGGATCCGGAGCGCCGAGCAGCTGCAACAACGTCGCGCAGAGTGCGTAGACATCGGCCCGCGGATCGGGCGCAAGGGATTCACCGCTTGCCAATGCGATCCGGCGCTCGGGCGGCAGGAACGCGAGCGTGCCGCCGCGGACGCGATCCGCCGCACCGAGTGCGCCGTGCGCGAGACCGAAGTCGATGAGAATTACCTGCCGCCCATTCTCCGGCACGATGAGATTCGCGGGCTTCAGATCTCCGTGAACGACGCCGACGCGGTGCAGCGCCGCAAGCGTTTCTGCCGCGGACGATACGAGCGCGACCACACGCGCGGCGTCGAGAGATTCCGGCGCGCCGAGCGCAACGTCGAGCGGGGCGCCGTCGACGAACGCTCGAGTGAAGAACGGGCCACCAGGATCGGTTGCGTCGGCCTCCGCGAGACCGAAATCGAACACGCTCGCGACGGTCGGCAGGCCGAGTTGGGCGAGCACTTGAAACTCGTTCACGAGCCATTGCGCGACGCCGGCCTGGGCGTGCGCGTGCAGACGCTTGAGGACGACCTGCGCGCCGTCGGCCAGTCGGTCGCGAACGAGAAATACCCCTCCCCCGCCGCCTTCGCCGACGCGGCGCACGATCTGGTAACGGTCGGCGAGGCGCACGCTGGGATGATAGAGTCGGGACTCGACTGACCGAAAGCAGGAATGCGCGGAGCGGAATCGTGACCGCGGGCAGCGGCGACGGCAAGGGCGACGGCGACGGCGACGGCGACGGCAAGGGCGACGGCGACGGCAAAGGCAACGGTCGCGATCTCGCTAGGGCTCGAGGGGAGGAAACGTCAGTTGCGTGCACGCAGGTCCACAGGTCGGCTATAACGCTGGCGCCCGACACAGAAGCGTCGGCACGGAGTTCTGATGTCGATGTACCGAATTCGTCCGTCTACGTTGTGCGCGATCGTTTCGATCGGGTGCGTGCTTGGCGCCAGCGCGTGTGCGTCGCGTCCACCGCCGCCGCCACCGCCGGTGCAAGCTCCACCGCCACCTCCACCACCGCCGCCACCGCCGCCACCGCTCGCGGGAACCTATGAGGGTGCGACGCGAACGACGATCACGTTCACGGCGCCGCGCGCGCAGGAACCGCGCACGAGCGAAGGCACCGGACGCGTCGTGGTCGCCGACGGGGAGAACAACGCTGAGACGCTCACTGTGAGCGGCAGCGACGGCAGCGCCCCGTGCACGTTGCAGGGCACGAGGAGCGGCAACAGCATCACCGTGACCGCGGCGCAGAACTGCGAAGACTCACGCCCGGGGGCGACGGCAACGCTGACGCTCGGCGCAGGCACGGCGAGTCTCGAAGGCACGACGCTCACCGTGGACCTGAATTGGACCGTGTCGCTGCGAACGACGCAGCGGGGCCGGACCAACACGATGACCGGTTCGTCCGTGTATCACTTCAGTGGCGCGGCGGCCGCGGCAGCGAGTGCGCCGACACCCGCCGGCACCGCAGGTGCCACGACGCCGCCGA
>Ga0080064_1001815_pt1 | contig 40245 bp, 38 predicted proteins | sample Subgrocontami54m_FD_69260 | JGI IMG/M metagenome (GOLD analysis project Ga0080064, IMG submission 69260) | Subsurface groundwater microbial communities from S. Glens Falls, New York, USA - GMW46 contaminated, 5.4 m (SPADES assembly) (version 2) ...
GGCCGGAGATGTGGCTTGCTCCTGCGGTGGACGGCGCCGGGTTAATCCCCGGCCTCGATCCGGTGCGGCGCCCGCGGGCAGGTTTTCGCAAAGCCTGCACTCGGGCGGCGTCGGGGCTCCGCCTGGGGTCACTAGGGACCCCCGCCAGGAGCTGGCTGACGACCGGAGGCTCGGTTAGTTGACGGCCTCCGGCGGAAAGCGCGGCCCGGCGCCGGAAGGAAAACGCCGCCAGTGGAGCGCCGGGAGGCGAGACACACCGATCGCAAGGTGTGTGCCGCGCCTCATCAGGCGTGGATTTGTTGATGCGCCTTTCGGCGCTCCGCTCCCCTCGTTTGCAGGGAGCAAAGAGAAGAACTACGGCGCGCCCGCGCCGCAAACAACAGGGCGGGCGGAGCGTTGGCTTTCCACTCGTCATGGCCGGGCTTGTCCCGGCCATCCCGATAAGGGAGGCACTGCCCTCCTAAGCGAGATGCCATCGGAACTCGGGCCTGCCCGAGTTCCGCAATTTCAAGCTGCCGCACATCGAATAAACCCGATGTGCGGTGACGAGCGCGGGCATGACGACAGAGAACGTCCGGCTGTCTGAAAATTGAATCTGAAAAGCAGAACGGGGCCGGCGTTACTTCCGCACGCAGATGACCCGCACGACGGAAGCTTTTGCCTCGGCGGCGCCGAAGCGGCCCGGCACAGGGTGCACATCCTGGGCGTCGAGGAAATTGCGGATGGTTTCAGCGGAGATGACAATGGCCGGCGGCGGCAGATTCGACGGTCCCGCGCCGGCGAAAATCTGCGGCTTGAGCTGCGCCATGCCGGCAAAACGGTTGTCAGCATCGATCACCGCCGCGCCGGAAAAGCCCGGCGCCGGGACAGGATCGACCGCGCGCAAACCGCTGCCGCCGCTTCCCGCGCCAAGACGTGCGCGCACGCTGCTCGCGGCGCTACCGCCGGCTTGCGCCTGGGGATCGGCGACGCCGATCAGCGTGAGTTCCCGCCCCAACGCCTTCTCGCTGGCGAGCGGCAAAGGAACAAGATCGCGGTTACCATAGACCCGCAGCAGCGCGACATTGCTGGCCTGATCCTCCGCCACCGGATGCGCATTGCCCAACCCCGGAACGACGATGACTTCGCAGCCGTCGACCACGTGGCGCGGCGTTACGATATGGCCCGCCGTGCTGACCACGATGCCGGTGCCGTATTCGACCTTGCCGGAAACGGGCGGATCCTTGGCCGCGATGGTCGTCTCGGCCGGCGAGAATGGAACGAAGGCGCTCCACGTGGCAGGCAGCAGCGGCGCCATAGTGCCTTCCATCGCCTGATCGTAAAGCACCGTGAGGCCGCGCACTTCGCCGTTCTTGAGATAGCCGCGCACGTAGAATTTTTTCAGACCTTGCAGGCCGGAGATGACGAAGGAGTCGGGGCGCAGCTGGCTGGACTCGACCCTGCGCTCCACCGGCTCCTTCTTCTGCTGCTCAAAGACGGCGGCGAGCGTCGTGCCCGGCTCCTTGATGCGGAAGGTTTCCATCGCCGCCTCGCCACGGCCGGAGCTCCAGCGGCTTCCCAATTTGTCCCGCGCCGACTGCGGCATAAGCTTGCCCGGCACGCCGACACGCACGCCGGTGCGCGCATCCTCGATCACGCGCCAGCCCACGGCGTCGCGCTCTTTCTTCGCGGCCGCGGCCAGAATCTCGCGCTCCTGCGGATTGAGCACGCCGGTCTGCTTGGATCTGTTGGTTTTCTGGAATTCCCGGATGGCGGCGATTTCGCGCTCGGTGAATTCGCCGTTGGCCGTGCCGCGATAATCGCTGGCCCAGATCAGGTCCGTTTGCACGGAGACGCGCTCGGCGAGCGGCATGGCCGCATAGGTCGCGCGCGGCGACGGAGTGGCCGGCTGCTTGGCGGACTCCTGCGCGAACGCAGGAAATATCCCCACGAGCAACGCAACAAAGGCTACGGAAACCCTCATGCCCACCCCTACGCCACCCGAGTTTACCCCTGTCCGGGCATTTTATCCGAAGCATTTGGGCCGGCAAATGAGGCAACCGCAAGAGGGGGCTTGACCCCGGCGGGGCCTCGTCGCGTGATGGTTAAGTTCTTTGGTCAGAGGAAGAATTAGCGATGCTAACTCCCGAGGAACTGGAACGCTACGCGCGGCATATCGTCCTGCGCGAGGTAGGCGGACCCGGCCAGGCCGCGCTCCAGCGCGCCCGCGTGCTGGTGATCGGCGCTGGCGGACTGGGCGCCCCGGTGCTGCTTTATCTCGCCGCCGCCGGCGTCGGCACGCTCGGCATCGTCGATGACGATGCGGTGTCGCTTTCCAACCTCCAGCGTCAGGTGATCCACGCCACTCCCGATATCGGCCGGCCCAAGGTCGAGAGTGCCGCGGAAGTGATCCGCCGCCTCAATCCGCATGTGAGCGTGGAGGCGCATGCCACGCGGCTCGTTGCCGCCAACGCGCTCGATGTCATTCGCGGCTACGACATCGTGGCGGATGGTTCGGACAACTTTGCCACCCGCTATCTCGTGTCCGACGCCTGCTACTTTGCGCGAAAGCCGCTGGTCACCGCCGCGGTGGGTCCGTTCGACGGCACCTTGACCACACTGCGCCCGCATGAGCGCGGCGCGGACGGAAAGCCGAACCCGACCTATCGTTGCCTGTTTCCCGAGCCGCCGCCCCCCGGCACCGTGCCCACCTGCTCCGAGGTGGGCATTCTCGGCGCGCTCCCCGGCGTCCTCGGCTCGCTGATGGCTTTTGAAGTGATCCGCGAGATCGTCGGCTTCGGCGAAGGCCTAGCCGGCCGCCTGCTGATGATCGACGCGCTTGCCATGCGCTTCGAGACGCTCAGCTACGCCTGGGACCCGGCCAACCCGCTGTCGGGGGAAAGGCCGACGATCAAGGACTTGTCTGGGCATCCGTGACCCTCATGGTGAGCATCGCCATAGCAGGCGCAGCCTGCGTACACTTGGCTGCGATGCGATGCGTCTCGAACACCGCAAGTCGGCTATAGCCGACTTGCGCACTCATAGTGCCGATCTCCGGGTAAACCCGGGATCGGTAGGCCTCATCCTTCGAGACGCGCCTATGGGCGCTCCTCAGGATGAGGGGAATGCCAGGGGCCTGTGACCTTTTCACCGCCGATGCGGGCTGTTCAGGGCTCTTTAACCCATTGCCGACACTATGGAATGCCTATTCGGCGTCGCCATACCTTTCTGGGCTTTCCGCGTATGAACCTGTTGCGTGATCCGAAACGGCCCGCAGCCTGCGCTCTCGCTATTGCTCTCACATGCCTTTTCGGCATCGCCGCGGCCAAAGCGGCCAGCGAAATAGCCGTCGGGCCGAGCGGCCTGCCGCTGCCCCGCTTTGTCAGCCTGAAGGTCGACAAGATCAATGTGCATGTGGGTCCGGCCAAGACCTACGAGGTGACCTGGGTCTATACCCGCGTCGGACTGCCGGTGGAGATCACCGCCGAGTTCGAGAACTGGCGCCGCATCCGCGATGCCGAGGGCGCCGAGGGCTGGGTCTATCACTCGCTGTTGTCCGGCCGCCGCACCGGCATGGTCATGGCGAAGGAGAAAGATGAACTCATGCCTATCCGCGAGGCCGGGGACCTCGAAGGCACGGTGACCGCGCAGCTTCAGGCCGGCGTTGTGGGGACGGTGAAAAAGTGCACCGGTTCCTGGTGCCGCATTTCCGGCGACGGCTTCGACGGCTGGATCGAACAGGAACGGCTCTGGGGCGTCTATCCGAACGAAAAGATCGATTGACGGCGCTTCAATCTTTCTTGCGCCGCAAGCGCACCACCACATCAATGTGCGCCACTTCGTAACCTTCCGGAGGTGCCGGTGCTTTTCCGACCACGATGTCGGCTTCCGGAATGTCGAGCAGCGCGTTGTCGCCTTCCAAGAAGAAGTGGTGGTGGGAGGAAACGTTGGTATCAAAATACGCCTTGGAGCCGTCCACTCCGACTTGGCGCAGCAGCCCGACCTCGGTGAATTGATGCAGCGTGTTGTAAACGGTAGCCAAGGAAACCGGCACCTTGGCCTTGGTCGCTTCCTCGTAGAGCATCTCGGCGGTGAGATGCCGGTCGCCCTTGCCGAACAGGATCCAGCCAAGCGCCATGCGCTGGCGCGTGGGGCGCAGGCCGACCTCGCGCAGCAGCGCCTTCACGTCATGCCAGGGACAGCCGTTCAGGCCTGCACGCGAAACTGGCGCGGATTGCGGCTCGGCGGGGATCGCCAGCGTCGAAAAAGTCATGGTCCGTACTTGCGTCATCGGCCTACACAAACCTTCGATCGGTTCTAAATCATTGCGACTAAAGCACAAGATACGGCCTGGCTCCTGCATATGCAACTCTCTCGCAACATGGGACGGACCCGCCCTCACGCCGCAAATGTCGCGGATTGGCCGACTTTAACCGGTAGAATCCGTGTGTTAGGAAATCGCTCGATAAGAGTGGGCCGCGCCATAAGGACAGGGCAGGAATGCAAAATCGACGCATGAGCTTTGATTACGAGGATTTGCTCGCCTGCGGCCGTGGGGAGTTGTTCAAGGAAGGGCCGCAACTGCCGCTCCCCCCCATGCTGATGTTCGACCGCATTTCTGAAATCGCTGAAGCGGGCGGCGAACATGGCAAGGGCCTGATCCGGGCCGAGCTCGATGTGAAGCCGGACCTCTGGTTCTTCCCCTGTCATTTCAAGGGAGACCCGGTGATGCCGGGGTGCCTGGGCCTCGACGCGCTGTGGCAGCTCGTCGGTTTTTTTCTCGGCTGGCTGGGCGCGCCCGGCAAAGGACGGGCTCTCGGCATGGGCGAAGTAAAATTTTCCGGACAGGTTCTCCCCAGCGTCAGGAAAGTGGTCTACGGCATCGACATCAAGCGGGTGATGCGCTCCAAACTCGTGCTCGGCATTGCCGACGGCTGGCTGTCGGCCGACGGCCTGGTGCTGTACCGTGCCAGTAACCTCAAGGTCGGGCTGTTCCGCGACGACCAGATGCTGCAACCGAGCGGCGCCTGACCGCTAGGCGAACTCCCGTAGCTGCGATGTTGCAGGATTGTCATCGGGCGGCCATTGGCTCAATGTGATTGATCGGCCGTGCAATCCGGCGAGCGAAAAGAGGCAAGCATGAGACGTGTTGTCGTCACCGGGATGGGGATCGTCTCGTCCATCGGTAACAACACCCAGGAAGTGCTGGCGAGCCTGCGCGAGGCGAAGTCCGGCATCGTGCGCGCCGACAAATATGCGGAACTGGGATTCCGCTGCCAGGTGCATGGCGCACCCACGCTTAATCCGGAAGAAGTCGTGGACCGCAAGGCGATGCGCTTCCTCGGCACCGGCGCCGCCTGGAACCATGTCGCCATGGAGCAGGCGATCCGCGACGCCGGACTTGAAGCGAACGAAATATCGCACGAGCGCACCGGCATCATCATGGGCTCGGGCGGCTCCTCTACCCGCGCCATTGTCGAAGCTGCCGACATCACCCGCAGCAAAGGTCCCAAGCGCGTTGGCCCCTTCGCCGTGCCCAAGGCCATGTCGTCCACCGCCTCCGCCACGCTCGCCACCTGGTTCAAGATCAAGGGCGTGAATTATTCCATCTCGTCTGCCTGCGCGACCTCCAATCATTGCATCGGCAATGCGATGGAAATCATTCAATACGGCAAGCAGGACATGATCTTCGCCGGCGGATGCGAGGAGCTGGACTGGACGCTGTCCGTGCTGTTCGACGCCATGGGGGCGATGTCGTCGAAGTTCAATCAGACGCCGGAAAAGGCTTCGCGCGCCTATGACGCCGACCGCGACGGTTTTGTCATCGCCGGCGGCGCGGGTGTGCTGGTGCTGGAAGAACTTGAACATGCCAAGGCGCGCGGCGCCAAAATCTACGCCGAGGTCGCCGGCTATGGCGCCACCTCGGACGGACACGACATGGTGGCGCCCTCGGGCGAAGGAGCGGTGCGCTGCATGAGGATGGCGCTGGAAGGCGTCAAGGCGCCGGTCGATTACATCAACCCGCACGCCACCGCGACGCCGATTGGCGACCTCAAGGAAATTGAAGCGATCCGCGAGGTGTTCGGCGGCAAATGCCCGCCGATCTCAGCCACCAAGTCGCTCACCGGACATTCGCTCGGCGCGGCCGGGGCGCAGGAGGCGATCTATTCGCTGCTGATGATGAACAATGGCTTCATCTGCGAGAGCGCCAACATCGAGAACCTCGATCCTGCTTTCGCCGATATGCCGATCGTGCGCGAGCGGCGCGACAACGTGAAGCTCGGCTGCGTGCTGTCGAACTCGTTCGGCTTTGGCGGCACCAATGCCTCGGTGGTGTTCAAGAGGCTAGAAGTATGAGCTTGTTCTCTCTGCCAAGAATTATCAGCGTCATTCCGGGGCGCGGGCGAAGCCCGCGAACCCGGAATCCGGTTGCTTGCGCCAGCCTCTGGATTCCGGGTCCGACGCTTCGCGTCGTCCCGGAATGACGTAAAAAGGGACGGACACGCATGCAGGATCTGATGCAAGGCAAGCGCGGTCTCGTGATGGGAGTGGCGAATGACCACTCGATCGCTTGGGGCATTGCCAAAACCGTCGCCGCGCACGGCGCCCAGCTTGCCTTCACTTACCAGGGCGAAGCGCTCGGCCGGCGCGTAAAGCCGCTGGCGCAATCGGTGGGTTCCTCGCTGGTGCTGTCCTGCGATGTGGAGGATATCGCCTCGGTCGATGCGGTCTTCGCCGAGATCAAGAAGCAATGGGGCATGCTGGACTTCCTGGTGCACGCCATCGCCTATTCCGACAAGAATGAGCTGAAGGGCCGCTACGCCGATTCCACGCGGGAGAACTTCCTCCGCACCATGGTGATCTCCTGCTACGCCTTCACCGAAGCGGCCAAGCGCGCGGCGGCCTTGATGCCGAACGGCGGCTCCATGGTCACGCTCACTTATAATGGCGGCACGCGCGCCATGCCGAATTACAACGTCATGGGCGTGGCCAAGGCGGCGCTGGAAGCTTCAGTGCGCTATCTGGCGGTTGATTACGGCCACCGGCAAATCCGGGTGAACGCCATCTCCGCCGGGCCGATCCGCACGCTTGCGGGCGCCGGCATCAACGACGCGCGCTACATGTTCGCTTTCCAGCAACGGCATTCGCCGCTCGGTCGTGGCGTGACGCTGGAAGACCTGGGCGGCGCCGGGCTTTATCTTCTCTCTGATCTCTCCACCGGCGTCACCGGCGAAATTCATTTCGTCGATTCCGGATACAATGTCATCGCCATGCCGCAGCCCGATTTGCTCAGGATCGATAACGACGAAGAGGCCGCGAAAGACGCGGCGCAGTAGCGGCTTGAACAACGCGCGCAAAAAAGGGCGGCCGCGCGGCCGCCCTTTGTAAATATCAGACTGCGTCATGCCCGCGCTTGTCACGGGCATCCACGTCTTAACCGCCGATCAACAAAAAAGACGTAGATGGCCGGGACGAGCCCGGCCATGACGAAGGGATGCTACCGGCCATCCGAAATTCTAGATCCGGTAAATCACTCGGTATTTCGCCTCATAGTCTCCGATCGCCAATTCGCGGCGCGGCTGGAAGATCACCGAGATGATCTTGTCCGGCTGGATCTGATTTTTGGTGACCGCATCGTTCAATGCTTCCTCGGTCGCGGGCACGACGATCTCGCGGATGTCCTGAGACTTCTTCATGACATTTGTCTCCTTCATTCCGCCGCGACCGCGGAAGGCAGGTCACCGGCGGCGAGACCCGCGCGTGCCGCGACGCCGATGCCGTAATCCGGGTCGGCCCTGTAGAAATGCGCCACCTGGCGCTTGACGATGTCCATCGGCACGCCTGCCATGGCCGCGGCGATGTTGTGGAAGAGCTGATCCTTCTGGTCGGCATTCATCAGCCGGAACAGATCGCCCGCCTGGCGGTAATCGTCGTTACCGTCGCGGTGGTTGTAGCGGTCGGCGTCTCCGGAAATCTTCAGCGGCGGCTCGCGGAAGCGTTCGTCCTGCGCCGGCCCGTTGAAGGAGTTGGGCTCATAATAAGCGTCCGGGCTCGGGTGGCCCTCCAGCCGCATGGCGCCGTCGGCGTGATAGTTGTGCACCGGGCAGCGCGGCTTGTTCACCGACAGCTGGTTTGCATTGACGCCGACGCGATAGCGGTGGGCGTCGGCGTAGGAGAAGATGCGCGCCTGCAGCATCTTGTCCGGCGAATGGCCGATGCCGGGCACGATGTTGGCAGGGCTGAGCGCCGCCTGCTCGACCTCGGCGAAATAGTTCTCCGGATTGCGGTTAAGCTCCAGGATGCCGACTTCGATCAGCGGATAATCCTTGTGCGGCCATACCTTCGTCAGATCGAAGGGGTTGTACCAGTGCTTGCCGGCGTCCGTCTCCGGCATGATCTGCACGGAGAATTTCCAGCGCGGGAAATCGCCCTTCTCGATCGCCTCGAACAGGTCGCGCTGGTGGGTCTCGCGGTCGTGCGCGACCTTCTGCGCAGCCTCGGCGTTGGTCCAGTTCTTGATGCCCTGCTGGGTCTTGAAATGGAACTTGACCCAGTGGCGTTCGTTCTTGGCGTTGATGAAGGAATAGGTGTGCGAGCCGAAGCCGTCGACGTTACGGTAGCTCTGCGGCAGCCCGCGGTCCGACATCAGGATCGTCACCTGATGCAAGCTCTCCGGAGACAGCGACCAGAAGTCCCACATCGCCGTGTTCGAGCGCAGATTGGTCTTCGGGTGACGCTTCTGGGTGTGGATGAAGTCGGGGAATTTCAGCGGGTCGCGCACGAAAAAGACTGGCGTGTTGTTGCCGACCAGGTCCCAGTTGCCTTCGTCGGTGTAGAAGCGCAGCGCGAAGCCGCGCACGTCGCGTTCGGCATCCGCCGCGCCACGCTCGCCCGCCACCGTGGAAAAGCGCAGGAAGGCCTCGGTCTTCTTACCGACCTTCTCAAAGACCTTGGCCTTCGAATATTTCGTGATGTCGTGAGTGATGGTCAGCGTGCCATAGGCGCCGGAGCCCTTGGCGTGCACGGTGCGCTCGGGAATGCGCTCGCGGTTCTGATGGGCGAGCTTTTCCAGCAGATGGAAATCCTGCATCAGCAGGGGGCCGCGCGGGCCGGCCGAGATGGAGTTCTGATTGTCGGCTATGGGGGCACCACTTTCCGTGGTGAGAGTGGGCTTCGACATGGTCCTGCTCCGTTTTCGTGAGATTCTTGGGAGGACCATGCAGCCAAGCATGGATAAGGTCTAATCGTATTGATTCAGGTCAACGATAAGTATATCTTATCACGATGGTCACCTTCCGGCAGCTTCGCTATTTCGATGCCCTGGCCCGGCATCGCCACTTCGGCCGGGCGGCGGAGGACTGCGCCATCAGCCAGCCGGCCCTGTCCATGCAGATCCGCGACCTGGAACGGCTGTTGGGCGCGCCGCTGGTCGAACGGCGTCCGAACGATGTTGGGCTGACGGAACTTGGGTCGGAAATCGCCCGCCGCGCCGAGAATCTGCTGATTGGCGCGGACGAACTGGTCGAATTCGCCCGCCAGCGCCAAGGCGTGCTGACCGGCACGCTGCGATTTGGCCTGATCCCAACGCTGGCGCCCTATCTGCTGCCGCAGCTCCTGCCGGCGCTGCAATCACAATACCCGGACCTGAAGCTCGAATTGCGCGAGACGCAGACCAATATGCTGCTGGAGGAACTCGCCCGCGGTAGCCTACATGTGCTGATGCTCGCGCTGCCGGTGAACGATGCCGAGATCGAGACGCTGCGGCTGTTCGATGATCCGTTTCTGCTCGTGGTTCCCGCAAGCGATCCACTTCCGCGTGACGCGCAGGTGACCGCGCGCGATGTTAATCAGCGGAGGTTGATCCTGCTGGAAGAGGGCCACTGCCTGCGCGATCAGGCGCTCTCCTTTTGTTCCACGAGGGGCGGCGAAGCGCCGGCCAGTCTCGGCGCGACCAGTCTTGCGACCGTGATGCAGATGGTCGCCAACGGCTACGGCGCAACGCTCTTGCCCGAGATCGCCGCTGACGTCGAGGTTCGCGATACGCGCGTCAAGCTGCTGCGATTCACCGATCCGTCACCACGCCGGATCATAGGCTTGGCTTGGCGGCGGACCTCTCCGCGCAAGGTGGATTTTCTCGCGCTGGGGCAGATCGTCAGTCAAACGCTGGGCGTGTCGGCAAGCTCCTAATAAAAAAGGGCGGCCGCAGGGCCGCCCCTTTGAATTTCTCTCCTCATCCTGAGGAGCCGTGCGCAGCACGGCGTCTCGAAGGATGAGGCCCTCACCCTTCGAGACGGCGACTTCGTCGCCTCCTCAGGGTGAGGACGAGGAGATCACTCCCCGCCTGCGGCCTCGCGCGGCTGTTCGCCCTCGGCCCTGGGCTTGGCTTCGAGGTCCTCGCCTGTCGCCTGATCGACCGCCTTCATGGACAGCCGCACCTTGCCGCGATCGTCGAAGCCCAACAGCTTCACCTTCACCTTGTCGCCTTCCTTGACGACGTCTTTGGTATTGTTCACCCGGTGCGGCGCAAGCTGGCTGATATGCACCAGCCCGTCTTTCGAGCCGAAGAAGTTCACGAAGGCGCCGAAGTCCATGACCTTGACGACAGTACCTTCGTAGATGTGGCCGACCTCGGGATCGGACGCGATCGACTTGATCCAGTTGACCGCGGCCTTGATCGACTCAGCGTCGGCGGAGGCGACCTTCACGGTGCCATCGTCCTCGACGTTGATCTTGGCGCCGGTCTTTTCCACGATCTCGCGGATCACCTTGCCACCGGTGCCGATCACTTCGCGGATCTTGTCGGTCGGGATCTTGAACGTCTCGATGCGCGGAGCGTATTCGCCGAGCTCGGCGCGCGCGGTGTTGAGCGCCTTCGCCATTTCACCAAGGATGTGCAGGCGTCCGCCCTTGGCTTGGCCGAGGGCCACCCGCATGATCTCTTCGGTGATGCCGGCGATCTTGATGTCCATCTGCAGGGCGGTGATGCCCGCATCGGTGCCGGCTACCTTAAAGTCCATGTCGCCGAGATGATCCTCGTCACCGAGAATGTCGGACAACACGGCATAGCGCTTGTCTTCCAGGATCAGGCCCATGGCGATACCGGCTGTCGCTCGCTTCAGCGGCACGCCGGCATCCATCAGTGCGAGCGAGGTGCCGCACACGGTGGCCATCGACGACGAACCGTTCGACTCGGTGATCTCCGAGACAACGCGGATGGTGTAGGGGAAGTCTTCTTTCGACGGCAGGATCGGGCGAATGGCGCGCCAAGCGAGCTTGCCGTGGCCGATCTCGCGCCGGCCGGGAGCACCGACGCGCCCGGTCTCACCGACCGAGAACGGCGGGAAGTTGTAGTGCAGCAGGAACGCCTCTTTGTAGGTCCCGTGCAGCGCGTCGATCCACTGCTCATCCTCGCCGGTGCCGAGCGTCGCGACCACAATCGCCTGGGTTTCGCCGCGGGTGAACAGCGCCGAACCATGGGTGCGGGGCAGGAAGCCGGCCTCGGCGACGATCGGGCGCACCGTGACAAGGTCGCGGCCGTCGATGCGCTTGCTGGTGTCCAGGATGTTCCAGCGGACGATCTTGCCTTCGAGCTCCTTGAACACGCCGGCGACCTGCTGCATCGGACGCTCGGGATTGTCCTGACCGTCCGGGAAGAAATGCTCCATCGCCTTTTTCTTAAGGGCAGCGACGGCGTTCTGACGCTCTGCCTTGGCCGGGATCGCATAAGCCCTGCGTAGATCCTTCTCGATGATGCCGAGCATCTCCTTTTCGATCGCGGCCGTATCGGGCGTTGCGAAATCGCGCGGCTCCTTTGCGGCCTTCTCGGCAAGCTGGATGATGGCGTTGATCACCGGCTGAAAGTGCCGGTGCCCGAACATCACGGCACCGAGCATGATTTCTTCGGACAGCTCCTTGGCTTCCGACTCGACCATTAACACCGCGTCTTCCGTGCCGGCGACGACAAGGTCGAGCTGGCTTTCGACCATCTCGTCGATCTGCGGATTGAGCACATATTCATTGTTGATGAAGCCGACGCGTGCGCCGCCGATCGGGCCCATGAAGGGGGCGCCGGACAGCGTCAGCGCGGCGGAAGCCGCCACCATGGCGACGATGTCCGGATCATTCTCCTGATCGTGCGATAGCACGGTGATGATCACCTGGGTGTCGCAGCGCCAGCCTTCGGCGAACAGCGGACGGATCGGACGGTCGATCAGGCGCGAGGTCAGCGTGTCCTTTTCCGTCGGACCCCGCTCGCGCTTGAAATAGCCGCCGGGAATGCGGCCCGCTGCATAGTATTTCTCGGTGTAATTGACGGTGAGCGGCAGGAAGTCGATGCCGACCTTCGGCTGCTTGGCCGCGACCACGGTCGCGATCACGGTGGTCTCGCCGTAGGTGGCGATGACGGCACCGTCGGCTTGGCGGGCTATCTTTCCGGTCTCGAGGGTGAGCTTGCGCCCGCCCCAGTCGAGCTCAACGCGATGGATATCAAACATTTCATTCGTCTTTCATGGTTTTCGTGGAAGGGCGAAAGCCATGAGCAAGACGGCAAGAGGCTGCGTCGCGCGCGCTCGGCGCGGGCGAAAACAGCGTCCGGCGATCCTGCCATGGCTTTCATGTCTTCCTCGGTTTGCACGGGCGCCTGATGGCCCGGGTTCTTGGTGGACAGCCGTATTGCCGTCCGACTCAAACGGCGGAAACAAACGTCCGCCAAAAACGCGCGGACATTCCGCGCGGAATTATCTTCAGCGGCGAATGCCAAGCTTGTCGATGATCGCCTTGTAACGCGCCTCGTCGATGCGCCGGAGGTAATCGAGCAGTTGCCGGCGCGTGGATACGAGCTTCAACAGCCCGCGCCGCGAATGGTTGTCCTTCACATGGGTCTTGAAGTGCTCGGTGAGGTTGTTGATCCGTTCACTCAGGATCGCCACCTGCACCTCGGGCGAGCCCGTGTCGCCCTTCGTCGTCGCATAGGTCTGGATGACCTCGGCCTTTCGGCCGGTCGTTATCGACATCGTCAGTTACCTTCTCGAATGCGGGCACCACCCAGGATGCCGGCCAGATTGAACACGCGCTTGGGGACGATCTCGCCGCGGTCGACCTCGGCCAGGGCGATCAACTGCCCGGATGCCGTGACATGGACCGTGCCGCGGAAGATGGGTGCGTCCCGTCCGCGCAACAATACGGCCTGCCCCCGTTGGAGCTTGGCCGCGTCTGCCCGGCTGACGGCCAGCGCCGGGATGTCGTCCAGCGCGGTCTCGACGGGCAAAAGAGCATCGGCGAGGTTGCCCCCGCCGATGGCGGCTCTATGGCACAAAGCCTCGAGTTGTTCCAGCGAAATCATGCTCTTCTCGGTAAAAGGGCCTACGGCGGTGCGGCGCAGGGCTGAAACGTGGCCCCGGCAGCCCAGCGCGCGGCCCATATCCCGGGCCAGCGCCCGGACATAGGTGCCCTTGCCGCATTCGGCCTCGAACAAGGTGTGGTCGGGGTCGGGAACCGAGGCCAGATCCAGGCGGTGGATGTTCACCGCCCGGCTGGCCAGCTCGACTGTCTCGCCGTCGCGGGCGAGGTCATAAGCCCGCTCTCCCTCCACCTTCACCGCTGAATAGCGCGGCGGCACCTGCTCGATAGTGCCGGTGAATTGCGGCAGCAGGGCCCGGATCGTGTCCGCACTCGGCCGCTCCGTGCTGGTCTCAACCACGCGGCCTTCGGCGTCGTCGGTGTCGCGTTCCTCGCCCCAGCGCACGGTGAAAAGATAAACCTTGCGGCCATCCATGACGAAAGGAACGGTCTTGGTCGCTTCGCCGAGCGCAATCGGCAGGCAACCGGAGGCAAGCGGGTCCAGCGTGCCGGCGTGGCCCGCGCGCTTGGCGGCGAACAGCCGCTTCACCACCGCGACCGCGTGGGTGGAGGTCATGCCGACCGGCTTGTCGAGCACGACCCAACCGTGGACATCGCGCTTGTCGCGCCTGATTTGGCGCTGCTTGGAGGTCCCGCCCTCATCCTGAGGAGCGGGCGGCCCACCGATCTCGGGTTTACCCGAGATCGGCGATGTTGAAGACGCAAGTCGGGTAAACCCGACTTGCGGGCTTCGAAACGCCGCCTTTGGCGGCTCCTCAGCATGAGGCCGAGAAAGTCCCTTTAGGTCATCGGTCACTGGTCGCGATCCTTATCCAGATCCCGTTGCACCGCAGGTGTCCGCAACAGCTTCTCGATGCGCTCGGCCTCCTCGAAACGCTCGTCGAGCAGGAAGCGGATGTCCGGCGCGAATTTTAGATTCACCCGCTTGGCGATCTCGCCTCGCAGATATTTCTTGTTGCGCTCGAACGCGGCGAGAACATCCTTGGCATCCTTGCCGCCGAGCGGCATGACATAAATGCTGGCCAGCCGCAGGTCCGGGCTCATGCGAACCTCGGGAACGGTGATGAGATGTCCTTCGAGCACGGGGTCATGCACCTCGCCGCGGGAAAGAATTTCCGCCAGCGCATGGCGCACGAGCTCGCCTGCGCGCAACGCACGCTGCGAGGGCACATTTCCGGTTTCTTGTCGATGACCTTTGGCCATGATCTGTCAATTCCTTGGCCTCATGGTTCGAGATGCGCTACGCGCTCACCATGAGGAATTCCCAGTAGCCCTCATCCTGAGGAGGCCGCGAAGCGGCCGTCTCGAAGGATGAGGGAGGTATTTCCTTGGACGGGTGAATGTTCAGCGCAGGCGTGAGCTTCGAACTCACAGACTGCGTTGGATCGTCTCCACCCGGTAGCATTCGATCACGTCGCCGACCCGCATGTCCTGGTAATTTTCGAAAGCCATGCCGCATTCTTGGCCGGCGGCCACTTCCTTGGCATCGTCCTTGAAACGCTTGAGCTGCGAAAGCTTCCCTTCGTGAACAACGACGTTGTCACGGATAAGCCGCACGTTGGCGCCGCGTTCCACGGCGCCGTCGGTGACGCGGCAGCCCGCGATCTTGCCCACCTTCGAGACGTTGAAGATTTCCAGGATGGTCGCGTTGCCGAGCATGGTCTCGCGCAGCGTCGGCGCCAGTAGGCCGGACATGGCCTTCTTCACGTCATCCACGAGGTCGTAGATGATGTTGTAGTAGCGGATTTCGATGCCGGCCCGCTCGGCGGCCTCGCGCGCTTCCTTATGCGCGCGCACGTTGAAGCCAATGATGGGAACGCCGGAAGCCTCCGCCAGCGTGACGTCGGATTCGGTGATCCCGCCGGCGCCGGCGTGCAGCACGCGGGCCATGACCTCTTCGGTGCCGAGCTTGTCGAGCGACTGGATGATGGCTTCGATCGAGCCCTGCACGTCGCCCTTGATGATGAGCGGGAATTCCTTACGCCCGCTGGTCTTGAGCTGCGTCATCATCTGTTCGAGCGAGCCGCGCATGCCGGTGGCGCGCGCCACCATCTTTTCCCGCTTCTGGCGGGCGCGATAATCGGTGACCTCGCGGGCGCGTGCCTCGCTTTCCACCACCGCCAGGCGGTCGCCCGCATCGGGCGTGCCGCTGAAGCCGAGTACCTCGACTGGAGTGGAAGGCCCGGCGCTGTCCACTGGAGCGCCGGTATCGGAGAGCAGAGCGCGCACGCGGCCCCATTCGGCGCCGGCCACGATAAGATCGCCGACCTTAAGCGTGCCGCGCTGGATCAGCACGGTCGCCACCGGGCCGCGGCCGCGGTCGAGCTTGGCTTCGATAACGGTGCCTTCCGCCGGCCGGTTGGGATTGGCCTTGAGCTCAAGAATTTCGGCCTGCAGGCCGGCCACTTCGAGCAAGCGATCGAGGTTGAGTTTCTTGGTGGCCGAGACTTCGACATCGAGCACGTCACCGCCCAAGGACTCGACTTGCACTTCATGCTGGAGCAATTCGGTGCGCACGCGGTCCGGCTTGGCGTCCGGCTTGTCGATCTTGTTGATGGCGACGATCATCGGCACCTTCGCCGCCTTGGCGTGGTGGATGGCTTCCACTGTCTGCGGCATCACGCCGTCGTCGGCCGCAACCACGAGAATGACGATGTCGGTGACCTTGGCGCCGCGGGCGCGCATGGCAGTGAAGGCGGCATGGCCCGGCGTGTCGATGAAGGTGATCTTGCCGCCCGTGGGCGCCGTCACCTGATAGGCGCCGATGTGTTGCGTAATGCCGCCGTGCTCTCCGGCTGCGACCTCGGTCGAGCGGATCGCGTCCAGCAGCGAGGTCTTGCCGTGATCGACGTGGCCCATGACGGTCACCACCGGCGGGCGCGGCATCATCGCGGCTGGATCGTCGGCGGCGCCGAACAAACCTTCCTCGACGTCGGACTCGGCCACGCGCCGGACACTGTGGCCCATTTCCTCGGCGACGAGCTGGGCGGTATCGGCGTCGATCACGTCGGTGATCACCACCATTTGTCCCTGCTTCATCAACAGGCGGATCACGTCCACCGCGCGCTCGGCCATACGGTTGGCCAGTTCCTGAATGGTGATGGCTTCCGGGATGATGACTTCGCGGATCAGCTTTTCCTTCGGCTCATCGCTGGCATGCGCCTTCAGCCGCTGCGTGCGGCGGCGGAAAGAAGCGACCGAGCGCTCGCGCACCTCGTCTGCGCTGAGCGCGGTGACCAGCGTCAGGCGGCCGCGCTGCTTCTGCGGGCCGCGCGGCGTCGGCTTGGGCGCGGCGGCCGGGCGGGCAGCGCCGGGGCGGCCGGGGCGGCGCGGAGCCTCATCTTCTTCGGCTTCGGCCGCGACCACCCGTGAATGCGGGCCAGCCTTCCTTCCCTCATCTTCCCCGAGGCGTTTCTTGGCGACCTCATCGGCCTTGCGCTTGGTTTCCTCTTCGTGGCGCCGGCGGTCGTCTTCCTCGCGCTTGCGCGCTTCCGCGGCCTCGCGTTCCGAACGGTCGGTCACTTCGCGGCTGGCGCGGCGGCGCACCTCTTCCTCGGCGGTCTTGCGTTCCTCGGCTTCGCGGACGCGGAAATCCGTCAGTGCATGCGCACGCGCGCTGCGTTCCTCCTCGGACAGAGTGCGCAGCACCACCCCGGAAGGCTTTGGAGCCGGCGCGGCTTGCGAGGCAGCCGCCGCAGCGGCAGTCGCGGCCTTTGTTGCTGTGCTGCGTTGGCCCTGGGTCCGCTCAACTTTAGGCGCGGGCGCAGCCGCCTCGGCCTTCGCCTCGCTTCCGCCGATGACGCGGCGTTTGACCTTTTCCACAACCACCGATTTGGTGCGGCCATGGCTGAAGCTCTGGCGCACCATGCCGGTCTCGGCGCTGCGCTTGAGCGTCAATGTCTTGCCGCCCACGCTGAGCTTCTCGCCGGGTTTTTTGGTCTCAGCCATGCAATCCTAATCCTTGGGCATCTGTTTCGGCGTATTCCGATCAGTCTGTTGCCCCGGCTCACCGGCCCGGAAACGGGCAAGAAGCGCGCACCGCGCAACAAAAGTTTGGGTGGCGGGTCCGGCGAGCAGGGCTGCATGTATCACATTTGGCCGGCCTAATGCCAAATCCAATTGGGCGGATGTGAAGGCATCGATGACGCTGATTTTACGCCCTTCCGCCTCCATTCGCCGCCGTATGGCGCCCGCAATCTTGCGCACGCCGTCCGCTGCGGCATCGCCGGCGCGCAGCACGGCCACCACCTGATCCCGCACCAGCGCCGCCTCGACCTTGCTAAATCCGGTCACGACCTGCCCGGCCTTTCCGGCGATGGCCAGGGCATCGAGCGCGGAGCGCTCCAGCAGACGCTCCGTCGCCTGGATCATGTCCGGCGGAATCTTGACTTCGCGGCCGAAGCTTCGCCCGAAAGCGCCGCGCCGGACCGCCTCGGCCATCGCGCTTGGCGTGGCCGTGATCCAGATGCCGCGTCCGGGCAGCTTGCGCTTAAGATCGGGAACCACCTCGCCATCTGGCCCGACAACGAAGCGGATCATCTCCGCGACAGGTTTGACCGTCCGGGTCGACACGCACAACCGTTCCGTCCCGGCGCCGACGCTCCTCGGTCCGGTATCGAATTCGCTATCGTGCGTGTGTGCGAGCATCAGAGCGCCTGATCGCCAATCCCTAGGCCTGAGCCTCTGACGTCTCCGGCGTTTCGCCGGGCGCTTCCTCCGCAGGCGGCGGCGCCAGATCCGCTTCAGTGATCCAGCCGGCCTTCAGGCGCGCTTGCATGATGAGCGCCTCAGCCTCCTCGCGTGAGATTTCGTAGCCGTCGAGAATACCCGGGTGCTTTATGGTCTCGCCGTTCTTGCGCTCGGTCCAGCCGGCGAGGTCGTCGGTGGCGCAGTCGGCGAGGTTCTCGACCGTCTTGATGCCGCCCTCTCCGAACTTGACCAGCATGCGCGAGGTGACGCCGGGCACTTCTTTGAGCGCGTCCTCGACGCCAAACTCCTTGCGCTTGGCGTCAAGCTCCGCTTCCTGCTGGGCAAGATATTCGCGCGCGCGCTCTTGCAGTTCGCGGGCGGTGTCTTCATCAAAGCCTTCGATGCCGGCGATCTCCTTCTCGTCGATCAGCGCAAGCTCCTCCACCGACGTGAAGCCTTCGGAAGCGAGAAGCTGCGCCACCACTTCATCGACATTCAAGGCGTCAATGAAGATGCGCGTGCGGTTCTCGAACTCGGCCTGGCGGTGCTCCGACTCTTCCTGCTCGGTGAGGATGTCGATGTCCCAGCCGGTGAGTTGAGAGGCAAGCCGCACATTCTGCCCGCGCCGCCCGATGGCGAGCGAAAGCTGCGCGTCCGGCACCACGACCTCGATGCGCTCGCGGTCTTCGTCGAGCACCACCTTGGCGACTTCCGCCGGCGCCAGGGCATTGACCACGAATGTGGCGATGTCGGGCGACCACGGGATGATGTCGATCTTCTCGCCTTGCAGCTCGTTGACCACCGCCTGCACGCGCGAGCCGCGCATGCCGACGCAGGCGCCGACGGGATCGACGGACGAGTCGCGGGAAATGACCGCGATCTTGGCGCGCGAGCCCGGGTCGCGGGCCACCGCCTTCACCTCGACGATGCCGTCATAAATTTCCGGCACCTCTTGGGTGAACAGCTTTGCCATGAATTGCGGATGCGTGCGGGAGAGGAAGATCTGCGGGCCGCGCGGTTCGCGGCGCACGTCGTAGATATAGGCACGGATGCGGTCGCCGTTGCGGAAGACCTCGCGCGGCAACATCTCGTCGCGGCGCACAACCGCCTCGCCGCGGCCGAGATCGACGACCACGTTGCCGTATTCCACGCGCTTGACGATGCCGTTGACCACGTCACCGATGCGGTCCTTGTATTCCTGATATTGGCGGTCGCGCTCGGCCTCGCGCACCTTCTGCACGATCACCTGCTTGGCCGATTGCGCGGCGATACGGCCGTATTCGAGCGGCGGCAGCGGGTCCGCGATGGTGTCGCCCACCTGGGCCGCCGGGTTGTGCCGCCGGGCGTCATCGAGGCCGATCTGAGTGGAAGGATTCTCGATCGTGTCAACGACAAGCATGTGACGAAAGAGCCGCAGCTCGCCGTTCTTGGGGTTGATTTCGGCATGGACCTCGGTTTCTGCGCCATAGCGGGAGCGCGCCGCTTTCGCGATCGCGTCCTCCATGGCGTCGATGACGATGCTTCTATCGATGGCCTTCTCGCGGGCAACCGCGTCGGCAATCTGTAAAAGCTCGAGCTTATTGGCGCTGACGGCCATTGCTCAGTCTCCTTCATGCTGGGCAGCACGCCGCAATGCGTCGGGCGTCTGCCGGAAATGTTCTGATTCAGTGGCTTTCCTGGCGCCGCGCTTGTGGCGCGACCGGTGTTCTTTGCGCGCTTGCTTGGCTTCGCGCTCGGCGGCCTTGCCGCGCCGGAGCGCTTCCTCGACCAGCGCGTCGGTAAGCACAAGCTTCGCCTCCGCCATGTCCTCGATCGGAAGCAGGAACTCTTCCTGCTCGCCCGCGACCGCGTCATCGCGGCGAAGCCGCACCGCGTCGCCCTGAGTTCCGAGCAGCGTGCCACGGAATCTCTTTCGGCCTTCGATGCCGCGCGCCATCTCCACCTTGGCCAGATGACCGGCATGGCGGTCGAAATCCGAACGCCGCACCAGCGGGCGGTCGAGGCCGGGAGAGGAAATTTCCAGGCGGTGCGGCCGGTCGATCGGGTCGGCCACGTCGAAAACCGGCGACAAAGCGCGCGACACGATCTCGCAATCCCCGACGGTCATGCTGCCGTCCGGCCGCTCGGCCATGATCTGCACCGTCAGCCCGGCCATGGGGGAAATCTGCACGCGCACCAGCCGGTAGCCCAAACCCTCGATCACCGGCTCGGCAATCGCGGCCACGCGCGCCGCCAGCCCCGGCTCCACCAGGAGTCGAGGTTCCACCGCGGGAACAGGGATATTGGCCGTTTCGTCCATTGAGGCCCGATTTTGGTAACAAAAAAGAGCGGGTCCCGGGGGGCCCACTCTCACAAACCCGATCGGATCATCCGACCGCTATGAGATGTCCATGACAGACAATCCAAATATAGCGATTTGCCGCTTTTGTGCAAGGGCATAAGGGCTGCCTGCCGGAGCTGATGTCGCGGGTAATGGATAACCGTTCCTTCAGATTCGCCTTCTAAATTCGGCGGAAGGACCGGATTGCCCGGACTCCGAGGGGATTTGAATGGCCGTCGCCGCGTCGCTGATCCCGGAACTGGAAGAGGTTCTCCAGCACGGCTCGCGCGAAAAACGCGCCGATACGCTCAAGCGCATCACCAGCCTCTTTGTTGACGGCGCCAGCAACTACAACGAAGAGCATGTACGCCTGTTCGACGACGTTTTCGGCCTGCTCATCGCCGAGATCGAGGCCAAGGCGCGCGCGGAATTATCGGAAAAACTGGCGCCGGTGGAAAACGCTCCCGTTACGGTCATGCGCAGGCTGGCCCAGGACGACGACATCACGGTCGCCGGCCCGGTACTCATGCGCTCCGGGCGGCTCGACGAGACGGCGCTGGTCAATATCGCCAAGAGCAAAGGCCAGGCACATCTGCTTGCTATTTCCGGCCGCAGCGAAATCGGCGAGGCGGTCACCGACGTCTTGGTCAAGCGCGGCGACCGGGTGGTGATCCGCAATGTCGCCGGCAATCAGCGCGCGCGGCTCTCCGAAACCGGCTTCTCCACCCTGGTCAGGCGCGCCGAGGGTGACGGCGTTCTCGCCGAGAAGGTCGGGCAGCGCCCGGATATTCCCGATCATCTCTTCCGCGCCTTGCTGATGCAAGCGACGGACGTGGTGCAAAAGCGCCTGCTGGTGAAGGCAAAGCCGGAAACCGCCGACGAAATCCGCCGCGTGCTGGCCAAGGTGTCGGGCGAAATCGGCGCCAAGGCTACCCCGCGCGACTACACCGCGGCCCAACGCGCCGTGCTGGAGCTCAAACAGGCCGGCGGCCTGGGCGAGAAGGAGCTGGCAGCCTTCGCCAAAGACGGCCGCTTCGAGGAAACCGTCGTGACTCTTTCCATGCTGTGTCAGGTGCCGCTCGAGGTCGTGGACCGGCTGATGGGGGCCGAGCGGGCGGACCCGGTGCTGATCCTCTGCAAGTCTGCCAGCCTTTCATGGCAAACCGTGCGCGCCATCATGACCGCGCGGCCTGGGTGCCAGGGAACTTCGACCCAAGGCCTCGACGAGGCCTATGCTAATTTCGAAAGGCTGTCGCCAGCCACGGCGCAGCGCGTGGTGCGTTTCTGGCAAGTGCGCCTCGTCAACGGCAAAGAGCGCTCATAGGCTCGCCGTCGCCCGCGCTCACCGTCTTCGGAAAATCAGATAGCAGGGCACGCGCCCCTCTCGCTTGGCTTTGGCTTCGTAGCGCGTGCCGCTGAAGCCCGGCCAGGGCTGCCGCCAATCCTCGGCCCTTTCCGCGGTCCAGCAGAAATCCGCGGAGCGCAGCACGCGTAGCAGCGTCCAGGCGGCGTAATCCGCAATATCCGTGGCGAAGCGCAATTCTCCTTGCGGCCGCAGGATGCGGGCGAGGCGCTTGAGATTGTCGTTCTGGATGAAACGCCGCTTCCAGTGCCGCCGCTTCGGCCAGGGGTCGGGATAGAGCAGATCGACGCGCGCCAGCGAAGCGGCCGGAAGCCAGTCGATCAATTGCATGGCGTCGCCGAAATGCAGGCGGATATTTTTAAGCTGCCGCGCCTCGATCGCCGCCAGCACCTTGGCCATGGCATTGACGAAAGCGTCGCTGCCGATGAAGCCGGTGCGTGGATGCGCGCCCGCTTCCGCAACCAGGTGCTCGCCGCCGCCGAAGCCGATTTCCAGCCGCACGTCCTCGGTCCCCTCCGGAAAGAGGGCGCGCAGATCGGCCGGGGGCTTGCTCCGTGTATCGAATGCCAGCCGCGGCAGCAGCGTGTCGAACAGCGCGGCCTGGCGCGGCCGCAGCGCATGCCCCTTGCGCCGGCCGAAGAAGGCGCGGGCGACTGGTGTCGTTGGTTTCATTCGTCACTGTCATGCCCGGCCTTGTGCCGGGCATCCACGTCTTCCCAGGGCCGCGACAGTCAAAGACGTGGATGGCATCAGAACTCGGGCTTGCCCCAGGGCAATCGCATATGGAATTCGGCAGAGAATCTGGTTCTCCCGATCGGGCCGGTCGTGAATCAAAATGCTCCGAACTATTTTGGGAATACTGCCTCGGGAGAATCTTTTGATTCCTCCTATACTCATATGCGATTCCCCTGGGGCTTGCCCGAGTTCTGCGCTATCCATTGCCGCAAGTCAGGTAAACCTGACTTGCGGTGACAAGCCCGGCCACGACGAAGAGGGATTACCCCACCGCGCCGCGCAGCTCTTTGATCAGGTCGGTCTTCTCCCAGGAGAAGCCGCCGTCCTTGTCCGGCGCGCGGCCGAAATGGCCGTAAGCGGCGGTGCGCCGGTAGATCGGTCGGTTGAGCTTCAGCGTGCGCCGGATATTGGTGGGGGTGAGCCGGAACATCTGCGGCAGGATTTTCTCCAGCTTGCGCTCGTCCACCTTGCCGGTGCCGTGGGTGTCGACCAGCAATGACATGGGGTCGGCCACGCCGATGGCATAGGCGATCTGGATGGTGCAGCGCTCGGCAATCCCTGCGGCCACGACATTCTTGGCCAGATAGCGCGCGGCATAGGCGGCGGAGCGGTCGACCTTGGTTGGATCCTTGCCGGAGAAGGCGCCGCCGCCGTGCGGGGCATAGCCGCCATAAGTGTCGACGATGATTTTGCGGCCGGTCAGCCCGCAATCGCCGTCGGGGCCGCCGACCACGAAATTGCCGGTCGGGTTGACCAGGAAATCGGACGGCTTCTTTGGCATCCAGCCCTGAGGCAGCGCCGAGGCAACCGCGTCAGCGATCAGCTCCTTCACCATGCCCGGCGTGTATTTCTTGCCGTTGCGGCTTGCCGCATTGTGCTGGGTGGACACGACGACCTTGGTGGCGCCGACCGCCTTGCCGTCCACGTATTGCACGGTCACCTGGCTTTTGGCGTCCGGCTGCAAATCGAAGAGTTGTCCGGAGCGGCGCTTTTCCGACAGCACCTTCAATATTTTATGGGCGAAGTAGATGGGAGCGGGCATGAATGAGCCCTTTTCATAGATTTCGCTCTCCGTGCAGGCGAAGCCGAACATCATGCCCTGGTCGCCGGCCCCTTCCTGCTCTCCGTCCTTTCGCTTCTTGGCGTTGACGCCCATGGCGATGTCCGGCGACTGGCCGTGCAGCAGCACTTCCACGTCGGCGCCATGGTAGGAGAAGCCGTCCTGGTCGTAGCCGATGTCGCGCACCACATCGCGTGCGATCTGCGTGAGCATCTCGCGATTGATGACCGCATGCTGGCCGTATTTGTGAAACAGCGGCGCCTGGCCGCGTCCTTCGCCGGCGATGACGATCTTGTTGGTGGTGGCCAGCGTCTCGCAGCCAAGCCGGGTATTCACCTGGCTATCGTCGGCAATGCCGAGCTTGATATCGTTTGCGATGAAGGCGTCGAGAATGGCATCCGAAATCTGATCGCAGACCTTGTCGGGATGACCTTCAGAGACGGACTCGCTGGTGAACAAGTAGTTCTTGCGTAACACGAAACCCCCCAGAACGCCGCTTTGCGGCCTTGGCTGATAGACCGGGGGGTGTTTGTTGCAGTGTCCTCACAAGGGGTCAAGATGGGCGGCGGGACGGCAGTCGCTAGGCCAAATTACCGGCGGCTGCTCAGCGGTCATCCTCGCCGGCGATCTGCGAGACCAGATCGACGATCCGCCGCCGCAGTTTTGCATCTTTGATCCGCATGAACGCTTTGGTCAAAGCAAGTCCATCCGAGGTTGCGAGGAAATCGGACACGTAAGCAGGCGACGGAGCCTCGCCCATGCCGCCAGCGCTCCCGGGCACATCCGGCGCGCCCTCGAAAAAGAACGAGACCGGGACTTGGAGGAAATGGGCGATCTGTTGCAGCCGGCTGGCGCCGATGCGGTTCGTACCCTTCTCGTATTTTTGTACTTGCTGGAAGGTTAGACTGAGCGCGTTGCCCAGCTTCTCTTGACTCATCCCGAGCATCATCCGGCGCATACGCACCCGGCTGCCGACGTGTCTGTCTGTTGGATTTGGCGACTTCTTTGTCATTTTTGTCATTGCGACTTTCTTTCTTCCTTGCGCAACCTATTGCATGCAAAAACTTTCACAGCAATCCGGAGTTTTCCCGCAATTGGTGAACACCGTCAAAAAATTATGAAAAATTGCGTCTGGTATACAAGGTTAAATGGTGCGCCGGGCCTTTATCACTTCGGATGATGCGGCAATTTCCAAGAAACGCGAAGATAAGCGGCGTGACAATTTGAACGGGAATCTAAACGTATAAGTAGGCATTCTCGCACATGCGCTACCGAAAATCACTATGTGCGCATGCGCCGCCGCATGACAAGCAGGAAGGCTGCCGCAAGCGCGAGGCCGGCCGTGCTGTCGCCGGTGCGGGCATAGACCGTGGGCTCAATCGGTTGCGGCAGCGGCGAGTCCAGGATTCCTTCGGTGCCGAGCGGCAGCGATTTGATGATGCGGCCGAGCGGGTCCACCACCGCGGAAATGCCGGTATTGGCGGCGCGCACCAAGGGCAGGCCCTCTTCAATCATGCGGACTTGGGCTTGCCGGAAATGCTGGTATGGGCCGGAACTGATGCCGAACCAGCCGTCATTGGTGAGATTGAGCACCCAGCCGGGCCGCTCGCCGCGCGGCACGGCCTCGCCCGGAAAAATGATCTCGTAACATACCAGTGGCAGGAAGCGGGGGGCTCCCGGAATCACAAAGGTGCGGTGACGGTCGCCGGAAAGAAAGCCGCCCACAACCTTGGTGAGCTGCATCAGTCCCATGCCTTCCAGAAAATTCTGCAACGGCAGATATTCACCGAAAGGCACCAGGTGCACCTTGTCGTAGATTGAGAGAATGGAGCCGTCGTGGTCGATCACATAGACCGAATTATAGGCATGCCGTTCGGATTGAGCCGGGCGCACGGCGCCGGTGATCAAGATGGTGCCCGGCGGCAGCAGCTCCGCGATTTGCGCAAGCGCATCGGGTTCGCGCGTGAGGAAGAACGGAAAAGCCGATTCCGGCCAGATCAAATGGGTGACGTCGCGAATGCCCGTCGACTGCGGGCCGCTGGCGCGATCCGACAACGCGAGATAGCGGTTCATCACCTGTTGCTTGGCGGAATAGTTGAACTTCTGGTCTTGCGGCACATTGGGCTGCATCAGGCGCAGGCGGACGCCGCTGACGAAGCTTGTCGGTGTGGCTGCTAGCCGCACCGCGCCGTAAATGCCCATGGCGCAGAGAATGACGAGGCTGCACATGAGCGGCAGCCAGGGCCGCCTGGTGTCGGTGCGGTCGTCAATAAGTGTCGCGGGACTGGCGAAGACGGCGATTGCAAGAAATGTGAGCCCCCACAAGCCGAACAGCGAAGCGCTTTGCGCCAGCACCAGCGGCCCGGTCAAGGCGTAGCCAAAGGCGTTCCAAGGAAATCCGGAAAGCAGGTGGCCGCGGAGCCATTCGGCGATCGTCAGCGCGATCGCGAGCGCCAGGATGCGCGCCGGACCGCGCGTCCATATCGCGCGCGCGAGCGCCGCCCCGAAAGCGGTGAAAAGCGCGAGCCCCGCCGGCAGGGCCAACACGGCGATCGGCAATAGCCAGCCGAAGGTCTGCGCGTCGACCAGGAAGGCGTAGCCGACCCAATAGAGGCCAGCCAAAAAGTATCCGAAGCCGAAGCACCAGCCGGTCGCCGCCGCCGCCAGCATTCCGCCCCAGCGCCCGGCGGCCGCGCCGTCGATCAGCCAGGTCAAAATGGCGAAGGTGACGAACGGCGCCGGCCACAGATCGATCGGCGCCAGCGCCAGCGCGGAGGCCGCGCCAGCCGCAAACGCGATGACGGCGCGCTGCCATCCCCATGCGAGCACGATCGAATGGGCCAGGCGCGTGAGGGTCACGGCCGGCGCGCGTCTTTGAAGGGAGCAGCCTCGGAAGTCCCCGCCGGCCGCTCGGCCACGGCCGGATGTTCGGCGGAGGTTGAAGGCGCGTTCGGCAGGCTGGGCAGGCCCTCGCGCCGCTTCGCATCCCGGCTGCGTTCGGCGCGCCGCTTGCGCTGATAAATTCTGACCTTCTTGACCCGCCGCGGGTCGGCGTCCAGCACCTCGATTTCGAAAAGTCCGGGCCCGGGCACCAGTTCGCCGCGCACCGGCACCCGCCCGACCTTGGTCACCAGATAGCCGCCGAGCGTATCGACGTCATCGGCCGCGTCGCCGACATCGAACTCCGCGCCGACGATTGCGGTCACGTCATCCAGGCCAGCGCGCGCGTCGGCGAGGAACGATCCGTCGTCCTGCCGCACGACGGCGGGCGTTTCATCCTCGTCATGCTCGTCGGCAATGTCGCCCACGATCAGCTCAACGATGTCCTCCATGGAGACGAGGCCGTCGGTGCCGCCATATTCGTCGATCACCAGCGCGAGGTGGATGCGGGTTGCCTGCATTTTCGCCAAGAGGTCGATCGCCGGCATCGACGGCGGGACAAAAAGGATGGTGCGGACGATTTTGGTCGAAGACAGGGCAAGCGAAAGATCGATCGCCTTGAGATCAAGGCCGGCCGGCAGCGGCTTCTTGCGCTTGGCGTTGGCCTCCGGGCTCACCGCGGCGCGCGCGGTCATGAAGGCGATGAGGTCGCGGATATGCACCATGCCGACGGGATCATCGAGCGTGTCGTTGTAGACAACGAGCCGTGAATGCGCCGCCTTCTCGAAGACCTTCACCAGATCTCCCAGCGAAATATCCTGCTGCACGGCGATGATGTCCGCGCGCGGCAGCATGACGTCCTCGATGCGCCGCTCGCGCAGGCCGAGGATGTTTTTGAGCATCGTGCGTTCTTCCGGCGAGAAGCCGGTTTCGTCCGGCGCGCCGCCGGCGAGCACAACCTCGAGATCGGCGCGGATCGTGCCGGGCTTCCAGCCGAACAGCGTGCGCAACATCCGCCCGATCCAGCCGCCGCCTGCCTTGCGCGCAACCTCGCTCGGGCGCGGGACCGGCACCGGGAGATTTCGTATCTCGCCCTCGCCGGCGGCGGGTTCGCTGCGTTTGGATGGTTCGCTGTCAGGCATTGCAGTCAGTCAGATCCGGCGCCACGCGCGGCATAGGGGTCAGGGATGTCGAGCCGCGCGAGGATCGCGCGTTCGAGCCGTTCCATCGTCTCCGCCTCCTCGTCCACTTCGTGATTGTAGCCCCGCAGATGCAGGAAGCCATGCACGGTGAGATGGACCAGATGATGCAGGAATGGCGTTCCCTGAGCGCGCGCCTCCCGGGCGGCGGTCTCATAGGCGATAACGATGTCGCCGAGCAGAGCAGTAGGGCCGCATTCGCCGCGCTCCTTGGCAGGAAAGGAGAGCACATTGGTGGGCTTGTCGATGCCGCGCCAAACGCGATTAAGCGCACGAATTCTCGAATCATCAGTCAGCACGATAGCAAGCTCGGCGTCCTTTGTTGACACATCGGCCGCCGCTTCCGCAATGGCACGGCGCAGCATGGCGTCGATGTCGGGTTGCTCCTGCCACAGCGGCGATTCCCGCACGATGTCAAGGGCGGGCGTTCGCGTGAAGCGCCTGCGCGGCGAGGGGCTCATTCCTTTGCCCCGCGGTTGCGCGCCGACGGCGCCGCTTTGTCGTAGGCCTCGACGATGCGCGTGACCAGCTCGTGGCGGATCACGTCTTGATGGGTGAAGGCGGTGTGGCCGATACCCTCGACGCCCTCCAGAAGCCGCACGGCTTCCGCGAGGCCGGAGGTCTGCCCCGGCGGCAGGTCCACCTGGCTCGGGTCGCCGGTGACGACCATGCGGCTGTTCTCGCCGAGTCTGGTCAGAAACATCTTCATCTGCATCGAAGTGGTGTTCTGCGCCTCGTCGAGAATCACCGCCGAATTTGTGAGCGTGCGCCCGCGCATGAAGGCGATCGGCGCAATCTCGATCTCGCCGGTTTGCAGCGCGCGCTCGACAATGCGCGGATCCATCAGGTCATAGAGTGCGTCATAGATCGGCCGCAGATAGGGATCGACCTTCTCGCGCATGTCGCCGGGCAGGAAGCCGAGCCGCTCGCCGGCTTCCACCGCCGGGCGCGATAGGATGATGCGGTCAACTTCTTTCCGCTCGAAAAGCTGCACCGCATGGGCGACGGCCAGCCAGGTCTTGCCGGTGCCGGCGGGGCCGGTGCCGAACACCAGCGCATGCCGGCGCAGCGCGCGGATATAGGCGTCCTGCGCGGCTGTGCGGGCGCGCACCGGCCGCTTGCGCAGGTTCATCTCCTCGAAATTCGGCCGCGCCGCGGCGGCGTCGAAATCGAACAGCGAGCCTTGGGCGATGGCCAGGCGTATCGCCCCTTCCACGTCTCCGGCGGCGAGCTCATGCCCACGCTTGAGCTGCTCGTATAACCCTTCAAGCACCCGTCTTGCTTGTTCGCAGGAATCACGCGTGCCTTCGATGGTGACGTGATTGCCGCGCGAGTCGGCGACGACGCCGAGCCGGCGCTCGACCAGGGCAAGATTCTGTCCATATTGCCCGAATAGCGCCGAGGCGAGCCGGTTGTCCTCGAAGGCGAGAACGACCCGCGTCGGCGCGCCGCCCTCGGCAGCGCCGGGAAGGATCGATTCATTGCCGGGTCCGAATGTGCGCAACCGCTCAGGCTCCTGCCGCAACCAGCGCCGGCCGGGACTCAACTGATGCAACCGAAGTTTCCGCGAGGTTGCCGAACAGACTGTATGAATCCAGGCCGGTGATCGCGACGCGGCGAACCTCTCCAATCAAGGCCGCCGATGCCGCAACATGCACCGGCTGAAGATATGGGGAGCGGCCCACGAGCTGGCCAGGATAGCGTCCCGGCTTTTCAAACAGGACTTCGACGCTGCGGCCAATGCATCCCTGGTTGAATGCGGCCTGATGCCGGTCGATCGCTTCCTGCAAGCGCGCAAGCCGCTCGATTTGGGCCGCTTCCGGTACTTGGCCGGGCATGTCCGCGGCCGGCGTTCCTGGGCGCGGCGAATATTTGAAGGAATAGGCGGCGGCAAAGCCCACTTCTTCCACTAAAGAGAGTGTCGCGGCGAAGTCATCCTCGGTTTCGCCGGGAAAGCCGACAATGAAGTCGGAGGAGAAGGCGATCTCGGGCTGCGCGGCGCGCAACCGGTCGAGCGCGTCGAGATAGTCCGCGCGCGTATGCCGCCGGTTCATGGCGGCGAGAATGCGGTCGGAGCCCGACTGCACCGGCAGATGCAGAAACGGCATCAAGCCCGGCAGGTCGCGATGCGCGGCAATCAAGCTCTCGTCCAGGTCGCAGGGATGGCTGGTGGTGTAGCGCAGGCGCGCGAGGCCGGGCACTTCCGCGACGCGATGCAAGAGCTGGCCCAGGGTCCAGGGGAGCCCATCGGGGCCTTCGCCGTGATAGGCATTGACGTTCTGTCCGATCAGCGTGATCTCGCGTACGCCCGCGTCCGCCAGCCGCGCGACTTCAGACATGATCTTGCCCGCCGGCCGGGACACTTCCGCGCCGCGCGTATAGGGCACGACGCAGAAGGTGCAGAATTTGTCGCAGCCTTCCTGCACCGTGACAAAAGCGGAAACACCGCGCGCGCGCGTGGCATCGCGGCTGGGCGCGGCGACGAAATCGAATTTGTCCTCAACCGGGAATTCCGTATCGACGACCTTGTCGCCCCGCTCCGCACGCGCCAGGAAATCCGGAAGCCGGTGATAATTCTGCGGGCCAAACACGAGATCGACCGTGGGCGCGCGGCGCATGATTTCCCCGCCCTCGGCCTGGGCGACGCAGCCGGCGACTGCAACCAGCACCCGCCGTCCTTCGGCCGCCGCGGCTTCCTTCATTTTGCGGATGCGGCCAAGCTCGGAATAAATCTTCTCCGCCGCCTTTTCCCGGATGTGGCAGGTGTTGAGAATGACGAGGTCGGCTTCCTCGGCGCGCGCGGTCTCGACGAATCCCTGCGGTGCCAGCGTGTCCGCCATACGATGGGAGTCGTAGACGTTCATCTGACAGCCGTAAGACTTGATATGAAGCTTGCGAGGTCCGCTCATGCCGGTCGGGTCGTTTCGATCCGCGGGGGTCCTCGGGCCAGTGGCCCTTAAGTTACTAATAAAACTCATGATTTTGGCTTCGCCCAAAGGCGGCTAGCCAGCCAGCTTGTCATACCCGGTTTTTGCGGGAAATGGAATGCTCATGCTGCGGGGTTCATACGCCCGCGCAGCGTGTCTGCGGTGAGCCCGCGCACGGCGCTCTCCAGCGATTTGACCAGCGCCTTGCGCTCCGTGGCGGCGTCATAGGCGATCGGCTCTCCCCACGTTACAACGGCATCAACGGCGCCACGGCGAATGAAATCCCTCAAGTGCGGCACGAAGTCGAGGTCGCCATACCAGGCGACCAGCGGGCGGTGCTGGCGGCCCATCGGCAGCCCCTGAAAGCGCGTGTAGCAGATCGACAAGGGCTGAACCAAAATCTTTTGCGTCGGCGCGGCCTGCGCCAAGGCATCGCGCACCGCGCCCAGGAGGGCGGAGCGGAACGGCAGCACGCGATTGCCGTCGCTCGATGTTCCTTCGGCGAAGAGCACCACCGGCGTGCCTTCGCTCAGCCGCCGCGCGATTTCGGCGACCGCCGCCGCGGTTTGATGCCGCCGCGCGCGGTCCACGAACACCGAGCGTTGCGCCTTTGCCGCGCGTCCGATCAGCGGCCATTCGGCGACCTCGCGCTTGGCGATGAAGGCAACGGGTGCAATCGAGCTGACCAGGATGATATCCAGCCAGGAGATATGGTTGGCCACGATGAGCATGGGGTGATCGCGCATCTGCGCCCCCACGACGCGGACACGTACGCGAAGCAGCCGGCGCAGAAGGCGGTAATAGGCGACGGTGAGCTGCGGCGCGCCCGGCAGCCGCAATTGCTCCAGCACCCACAACATCCCAATCAGCGCCGGCGTCATGGTGAGAAAGACGGCGGCAACCGCGGGAACGCGCAGCATCAGCGGCGGGCTTTGTCGTCGTCGAGCGGCAGGGCGTAAAGCTCCAGCCGGTGATCGACCAGGCGATAGCCGAGCTTGCGCGCGACTTCCGCTTGCAGACGCTCGATCTCCTCCGACTGGAACTCGATCACTTTGCCGGTACGCAGGTTGATGAGATGATCGTGGTGGGATTCCGGCATCTGCTCATAGCGGGCGCGGCCTTCGCGGAAATCATGGCGCTCGATAATGCCGGCATCCTCGAACAGCTTCACCGTGCGATAGACGGTGGAGATGGAGATGCGGTCGTCAATCTTGATGCAGCGCCGGTATAATTCCTCGACATCGGGATGGTCCGCGGAGGCGCCCAGCACGCGCGCGATGATCCGGCGCTGCTCGGTCATGCGCATGCCCCTCTCGGCACATTGGGCTTCTATGTCGGTCTGCTTGGGCACGTTGCGAGGCCTCTCCGTCGGTCCCCCGGCATCATATGGGCGGTGCCGGAGTGCGTCCATTCCCCCATTCACGCCAGATCACGGCGCAGCACCAGCGCGGTCGTGCCCTGGTCGCCCGCATCGCGATAGTAGCCCGCGCGGCGGGCCACTTCATGAAATCCCGCGCGCGTGTAAAGCCGGCAGGCGGGCATGTTGTTCTCGTCGACCTCGAGAAAGACCGCGCGAGTGCCGAGCCCCGTCAGCCGGCGCAGGTGCAGGTGCAGCATGGCTCCCGCCAGCCCGCGTCCGCGCGCGGAAGCCGCGACCGCCACTGACAAGATTTCCGCCTCGCCCGCCGCCATGCGCGAGATGATGAAGCCGACAAGCGCGCGTCCGAGCAGGGCCCGATGCGCCACCACGGCGCGGTCGGCCAGCAAGCGCTCGAACTCGCCGTCGCTCCAGCCGCGCCGGAAAGAAGCCGCATGCAGCGCCGCCATCGCGGCGGCGTCCCGTCGCGCCGCCTCCGACAGCACGGGCTCGCTGCGCCCGAACAAGCGCGTGATAATTTCCTTCATCGGCGCGGCAGCCGGGACGCGTCCTGCGGCTGCGCGTCCGGCGCCCGCAGATAGAGCGGCTTTGGCGCCGCGTGATTTTCAGCAGCGGCGGCCCCAAGTCGCGCGACCCAATCGATGTTTGGCGCCGGCCGTGAATCGACCACGGTCGGAGCGGACTGGCCCGGCGGCCAGGCGGCGACAATCATGTCCGCCGCCGAGCCCACGATGCGCACCGGCCCCAGGGCGGCGGCGCGCACGGCGTCGCGGATCGGCGCGATGCGCGGCGATACCAGCGTGCGCCCGCCAGCGCCGAAGACTTGCAGGTAGACCTGGCCATGTCTCGCATCGATGACGGCCACCACCGGAATGGAGTCGTCCTGCGCGATGTACGGTGCCGCATAAGTGGCGAGCGTGGATAGGCCGACCGCAGGCTTGGCGGCCGCCAGCGCAATGCCGCGCGCGGCGGATATGCCTACGCGCAATCCGGTGAAGCTGCCCGGCCCGGTGGTGACGGCGATGCGATCAAGCTCGACGAATTCGATATTCGCCTGATCCATCACCCGGGCAATCAGCGGCAGCAAGGCCTCGGCATGCCCGCGGACCATGGGAAGCGACTCGCGCACGCTGAGCGCCGCCTGCTCGGTGTCGAGAACGGCGGCGGCGCAAGCGGCAAGCGCAGTATCGATGGCCAGCACACGCATGGGCGTCTGTTATCGTCATCCGCAAGAGCAGACGATCCAGTAAACGCCTCACTTCAAAATGTCACGCGGAAGCAGAAGACATCGCCCATTAAGTCGGGCGAACCTCGACCACGTCGGGGACGAAATGCCGCAACAGATTCTGAATGCCGTGCTTCAAGGTTGCCGTTGAGGACGGGCAGCCCGAGCAAGAGCCCTTCATGTCGAGATAGACGATGCCGTCCTTGAACCCGCGGAAGGTGATGTCGCCGCCGTCATTGGCCACGGCCGGACGCACACGCGTTTCGATCAGCTCCTTGATGGTGGCGACGGTTTCGGCGTCGGCGGCATCGTAGAACTCATCGCTTTGCGCGGCGTCCGCCTGTTCCTCTACCTTGAGGATCGGCGCGCCGGACATGAAGTGCTCCATGATGGCGCCGAGGATGGCGGGCTTGAGCTGCTGCCATTCGCCCGCGGACTTGCTGACGGTGATGAAGTCCGAGCCGAAGAACACCCCGCTGACATCGGGTATTTTAAACAAGCGCTCTGCCAGGGCCGACTTCGCTGCGCTTGCCTTGTCGGGCATGTCGAGGGTGCCGGAAGCAAGCACGCTGCGGCCGGGTAGAAACTTCAGCGTCGCCGGATTGGGCGTCGTTTCGGTTTGAATGAACATGGCCTTTTCCTCGCTCAGGCGGGTTTAAGGCCCGCAGGGCAGCAAAATCATACCAGATAAATGGCGCTTTTTGCGACCAGGTCAACCGGGGCGTACTGGCCCTGGGTTACGACATGGCGTCCAGGTCTTCGTCGGCGAGATGGCCTGGAACCACCGCGATCGGGATCGGGAAGGTTCCCGCGGTCTTGCCGAGACTGCTGACAAGGGGCCCCGGCCCGTCCTTGCCGGTGCCGGCGGCAAGAACCAGGATGGCGATGTCCTCGTCCTCGTCGATCAACTTGAGAATTTCGTCTGACTTATTGCCTTCCCGGATGACGCGCTCCGGGGTGATGCCGGCGACGCCGTTGGCGCGCGCGGAGGCGCGGTCGAGTGCCGCGTTCGCCTCCTCATGTGCCTCCGCGCGCATGATGTCGGCGACGCCCAGCCATTGCTGATTGCGATCCTCCGTCTCGATCACGCGCAGCAGGACCACGGCGCCGCCAATGCGCACCGCACGCCGGCTGGCGAAATAGATCGCGCGGTCGCATTCCTCGGTTTCGTCCACGACGACCATAAATTTCGGCTTGTGTCCCGCTTCGTAGCTGCGGCGCTTTCGGCTCATCGGTTCTCCCTCGACGGCAAGCGGCCGTCAGTCGTTCGAACGGTCATCTGAAAATCAGTTCAAATTTTCCCAGAGGCGGCCGGAGAGATAGGATGTGATCCTGTCGGAGACAATGGTGGCACGGCCCCCGCATCCGCCACAAGCCGCCATCATGTCCAACTCGGCAATCCGATACCTGTGCATCAGCGGTGGACAAAACCGACGATGTCTTTGACCGACTTCATGGTTTCTGCGGCAAGCACCTGTGCGCGCGCCGATCCGTCCGCCAGCACGGAGTTGATATAGGTGGGGTCGCTGACCAGCCGGCGCATTTCGGCGTTGATCGGACCGAGCTTCGCGACCAGGAGTTCGGTCAGCGCAGCCTTGAACGCGGAAAACTGCGCGCCGCCAAATTGCCGGAGCACTTCCGTCTTCGTGGTGCCGGCGAGTGCCGCGTAGATACCGACAAGATTGTCCGCCTCGGGACGGTTCTCGAAACCCTTCTCCTCGTGCGGGAGTGGCTCGGGATCGGTCTTCGCTCGGCGGATCTTCAGCGCGATGGTGTCGGGATCGTCCGTCAGATTGATTCGGGACTGATCCGACGGGTCCGACTTCGACATTTTCTTCGTGCCGTCGCGCAGCGACATCACCCGCGTCGCCGGCCCCTGGATCAGCGGCTCCGGCAGCGGAAAGAACTGATCGCCGAAGCCGTGCGCGTGGATCGATTTGGAAAAATCGTTGTTGAATTTCTGCGCGATGTCGCGCGACAGCTCCAGATGCTGCTTCTGGTCCTCGCCCACGGGCACATGCGTGGCGCGGTAGACCAGGATGTCGGCGGCCATCAGCGTCGGATACGAATAAAGGCCGATGGAAGCGTTCTCGCGGTCCTTGCCGGCCTTCTCCTTGAACTGGGTCATGCGGTTGAGCCAGCCGAGGCGGGCGACGCAGTTGAACACCCAGGCCAGCTCCGCATGCTCGGCGACCTGGCTCTGATTGAACACGATATTTTTTTTCGGATCGATGCCGCAGGCGATAAAGGCCGCGGTGACCTCGCGGGTGTTGCGCGGCAGCTCTTCCGGGTCCTGCCACACGGTGATGGCGTGCAGGTCGACCACGCAATAGATGCAGTTGTGGCTTTTCTGCAGCTCGACGAATTTGACGATGGCGCCGAGATAGTTGCCGAGATGCAGATTGCCGGTTGGCTGCACGCCGGAAAAAACCAGTTCCTTGAATGCCATGGCGGCAGACCTCACCCTTCGCGCTGCGTCCCATGCCATGGCGGTGCGGCGGGGCGCAAGGGGCGTATTGAGGGGCACGTCACAGCTCGCGGCGCATCGCCTCGACCAGATCGCGCAGCCGCGCCACGCCGAGGATATGCAGCAGGACGGCATAGACCGCCAAACCGCCGCCGACGAGAATGGCCAAGGCGAGAAGCCGTGCGCCGCCGGAGCCGCCGAGCCAGGGCGTGAGAGTCATTTCGGCGGCTTTGAGCGCGAAGCCCATGACCAGAGCTGCAAGGCCGATGCGCGGCAGGTGCCGCCGCGCCGCGCCGTCGAGCGAAAAGCCGATCCGCGTTGTGATCAGAAAGCCGAGCACGCCCGCTGTTGCCCATCCCGATACGGCGGTGGCGATGGCAATTCCGACATGGCCAAGGATCGGCAGCAGCGCCAGGCTACCGCCGAGCGCGATGACGAAACCGAACAGAGCGGCATGCATGGGCGTAGCCGTGTCCTCGCGCGCAAAGAAAACCGGCGAAAAGGCTTTCACCAGGACGTGTCCCGGCAGGCCGAGCGCAAAGGCGGCGAGCGCCGCCGCGGTCGCCGCGGTATCGGCCGCCGTGAAGGCGCCGCGCTCGAACAATACGGCGACGATAGGATGCGCCAGCACGGCGAGCGCCACCGCCGCGGGCAGCGCGAGACCAAGCGCAAGCTCAAGCCCGCGCGATTCGGCTGACGCAAGCTCGGCGCGATTGCCGCTGCGCAGCGCATGGGTGAAGGCGGGCACCAGAACAGTGCCAATGGCGATTCCGACAATGCCCAGCGGCAGCTCGATCAGGCGATTGGCGTAGTAGAGCCAGGACACCGCGCTGGGCGAGGCCGAAGCCACCATCACCCCGGCAATGATGGTGATCTGTGGAATGCCGCTGGCGACGAGACCCGGAATGGCCAGCGCGAGAAAGCGGCGCATCTGCGGACCGAATGACACGCCGAGCGGCGTTATCCGTTCGGGGCCGATCCATACGCCGGCGCCGATCAGGACAAGCTGCGCGAGCCCGGCCAGCGCGACACTGGCCGCCAGGATGCGGCCGGACAAGGCGCCGTCGCCGGCTTGCAGCATGAAGATGACGAACAGCGCCGCCAGCATGGTCGCATTGAAGGCGGCGGTGGCGAGCGCGGCGAAGGCAAAACGGTGATTGGCGTTGAGCACGCCCATCAGCACCGCCAAGGGGCCTGCCAGCGCCAGATAGGGAAGCATCAGGCGCGCCAGCTCCACGGCAATGGTCATGCGCGGGCCGTTGAAGACAAACCCAGGCGCCAGCACCACCACGATCGCCGGCATGGCGAGAGCGAGCAGGGCCACGGCGCCGGTCAGCCCCACCGCCAGGGTGCCGATCAATTGCCCGGCAAAGGCGCCCGCCGCCGCTTCGCCACCCTGGTCGCGCGCCCGTAGATAGAGCGGCACCACTGCGGCATTGAGCGCCCCTTCCGCCAGCAGCCGGCGCGCCAGATTGGCGAGCTGAAAGGCGACAAAAAAGGCATCGGCGCGTATCCCAGCGCCGAACACCGCGGCGATCAGCACGTCGCGGGCAAAGCCGAGGACGCGCGACAAGAGCGTAATGCCACCTACGGTCGCGACATGGCGTGCGAGCGACATGCTCCCTCCCCCGGCTCACTCTAAGCATGCGGAAACACGCGCGTCACCGCCACATTTGCCGCTCAATCGTGAGGCGCTTGCCGGGAATCGCTTGCCCGCTATAGTGCGCGCCCGCCTCTATGTGAGTTGTTCATGCCCAATCCCCACATCGACGTCCTCGGAATCGGCAACGCCATTGTTGATGTCATCGCGCATGCGGAAGACGATTTCCTCGTGCAGCAAGACATGCGCAAGGGCAGCATGGTGCTGATCGACGAGGAACGCGCGGAAGCGGTCTACGACGCCATGGGCCCGGCCATTGAAATCTCGGGCGGGTCGGCGGCGAACACCACCGTCGGGCTGGCGAGTTTCGGCGCGCGCACGGCTTTTGTCGGCAAGGTTAAGGACGACACGCTGGGCCATGCCTTCATCCACGATATCCGCGCCGCGGGCGTCGCCTTCGATACGGCCCCCGCCTCCGACGGGCCTTCGACCGCGCGCTGCTACATCCTGGTGACGCCGGACGGCGAGCGCACCATGAACACCTATCTCGGCGCCGCGCAGGACCTGCATCCCAACGACATTGATGCGGAAAAGGTGGCGTCCGCGGCGGTGACCTATCTTGAAGGCTATCTGTGGGATCCGAAGAACGCCAAGGCCGCCTTTCTCAAGGCCGCGGCGGCGGCGCATGAGGCCAGGCGTATCGTCGCCTTGACGCTATCGGATGCATTTTGTGTAGACCGTTGGCGGGACGAATTCCTGGCTCTGGTGCGCGCGGGAACCGTTGATCTCCTATTTGCCAACGAGAAGGAGTTGAAGGCTCTGTATCAGACCGCCGATTTCGACAGCGCCGTGACCGCGCTGCGGCGCGATGCTCGGCTCGCCGTGGTCACGCGCAGCGAGAAAGGCTGCGTCATCGTCAGCCGCAAGGGGACGGAATCGGTCCGCGCGTTTCCGGTCGAGCGGCTGGTCGACACTACCGGGGCGGGCGATCTGTTCGCCGCCGGATTTCTGTTCGGCCTGGCGCGCGGCAAGGACCATGTCAACGCCGCCCGGCTTGGCTGCCTGGCGGCATCCGAAGTCATCCAGCATCTCGGCGCCCGCCCGGAGACGCCGCTCAAGGCGCTGGCCGCGGAAAACGGCCTGCTGCTCTGATCCTGGGCGGCTCCCCGACGTAACCATCGCCCAGCAGGATGGCATCACGCCCCCGCGGGAACAAAACCGGGGGCTGCGCGTTTGCACCGAAGCCGGAAATTCCTGGGAGATGACGGGGCTTCACCGCTTGCTTCATCGCTTCACGCCACTGCCCGGGGTGGATCTTGCCAAGGTGGATCACGATGATTGGAAACTGGACGAGCTGGAAGAAATTTCCCGATGCGCAGCGCGGCGAGCTTGTCGAGGCGCCGATCGGGCCCGGAATTTACGAGGTGCGCGATGTGGCCAGCGGTGACCTTGCAGCCTTCGATGCTTCGCCGAACGTCGCCTACGCCCTGTCCTCGCTGCGGCCGCGGCCCTCTCGGCCGTGGCAGAAGTTGTTCGGCGGAGCGAACGGCTCCTGGAATGGAAGCGAGATCGAATATCGCACTTGCGCCGCGGCGACCATGGGCGAAGCCAAGATCATGGCGCAATGTCTGCGCGGCCGCCGCCAAGTTTATTGGCGGCGCAGCGCGTTTGCCGTCCGGGCTGGGAATGCCGCTTGATTGCGCGAAATTACTCTTTGGGTCGGCCAGAAATAGTATAAGGTCGCCATGCTGAAATGGGCCGTTATCTTTCTGATCATTGCCCTGATCGCTGCGCTGTTCGGCTTCACCGATATCGCCGCCGCCTCGGCCGGCATCGCCAAGATCCTGTTCGCGATCTTCCTGGTGCTGTTCCTCGCCGCCATTGTGATCGGGCTGATGTTGGGCAACCTGCTCACGCGCTAGGGTGTAGCCGCGTCACACATCCACGCTCGCCGTCAGCGCATTGTCCTGGATGAACTCGCGGCGTGGCTCGACCAATTCGCCCATCAGCTTGGTGAAGATGTCGTCGGCCTCGTCGACTTCCTTGATCTTCACTTGCAACAGCGAGCGCGCGTTGGTGTCGAGCGTCGTCTCCCAGAGCTGGTTCGGGTTCATCTCACCGAGGCCTTTGTAGCGCTGCATTGTGATGCCCTTGCGGCCGGCGTTGGTCAGCGCCTCGAATAGGCTGACTGGCCCATGGATCGGCGTCTCTTCGCCTTTGCGGCGCAGCAGCCCCGGCCGCGGGTAGATTTCCTGCAAGGACGGCGCGTATTCGTCGAGCTTGCGTGCATCGGCCGAGCCGAGCAGCGCCTGGTCGATCACCGCGACTTCCTTCACGCCGCGCACGGTGCGGATGAATTGGAAGCCCTGGCCTTCGAGGAAATGGCCTTCCCAGCCGCGCTCGGTCTCTTCCGATAAGGCGTCGAGCCGCTTGGCGATATAGAGCGCGGCCTTTTCCGCCGTTTGCGGGTCGCCGGTGATCTTCTGCGTGAGCACGCCCGCGATCGCCGCTTGCTCGATCACTTGGCGGTTGTAGCGGCTGTGCAAGCCATTGAGGATGTTGCGGATGGCGCGCGCCTCATCGACCAGCTTGCGCAGGTCGGCGCCCGCGCGCTCCTCGCCGGTGGAAAGCCGCAACACCGCTTCCTCGATTCCGGTCGAGATCAGATAGTCCTCCAGCGCGCGCTCGTCCTTGAGGTATTGCTCGGACTTGCCGCGCGTGACCTTGTAGAGCGGCGGCTGCGCGATGAAGAGATGGCCGCGGTCGATGATCTCGCGCATCTGCCGGTAGAAGAAGGTCAGCAGCAGCGTGCGGATATGGGCGCCGTCGACGTCGGCGTCGGTCATGATGATGATCTTGTGGTAGCGCAGCTTGTCGGCGGAAAACTCGTCGCTGATACCGGTGCCGAGCGCGGTAATCAGCGTGCCGATCTCCTGGCTCGACAGCATCTTGTCCATGCGGACGCGCTCGACATTGAGGATCTTGCCGCGTAGCGGCAGCACCGCCTGGAATTCACGATTGCGTCCTTGCTTCGCGGAGCCGCCGGCGCTGTCGCCCTCGACGA
>Ga0080064_1000826_pt1 | contig 40234 bp, 47 predicted proteins | sample Subgrocontami54m_FD_69260 | JGI IMG/M metagenome (GOLD analysis project Ga0080064, IMG submission 69260) | Subsurface groundwater microbial communities from S. Glens Falls, New York, USA - GMW46 contaminated, 5.4 m (SPADES assembly) (version 2) ...
ATCGACGACGGCTTCGTGCTGTTGGGTCGCAAGGCCGATGGCAGCCACGTCGTCGTGTCGACCGGTGCATTCGAGCCCAAACGTGCGCGCACGCTCATCGAACAGCGCCTCCGCCGCCGTTACGACTACAAGTCGCCGTTTTTGGATGCGGAGGAACCGGCCGAAAAACGTCGGCGTCAGCGGCAAGAGGCTTTTCAGACCAAGGTCGCCCAGGCGTTGACCTTGTTCATGCCCACGTTCAAAGAGCCGTTCACCCCTGAAGAAATCCCGCTGGAGCGATACGCCTTGGTGCACCACGTAGAGGATCCGATGTACGTCATGCACATCGATTCGGATAACCGCGCGCGCAAGCTTCCACGCGACGCGTTCGAGCGCCATTTTTCGGGTGTGGGTGCCGTTGTGGCCAGCCGCAAGGGCTGGAACGAACGCGTGGCCCGATTCTTCGGCTTCGGCCGCCGCTAAGCTTGTCTTCCGCTCGTCGGAATCCGGTCGTTTCCCGCTTTTAGCATTCGCGCTGCTGGTCGTTGAAAAATAAAAAAAGGGGAGCCGCCAATTCGGACGGCTTTTTTTTGGGACTTAACCCGACGCGACGACGACTTTGGCCTTGAATTCGGCGATGGCGCGGAATATTTCCACGTCGCTGACCGGGCCTTGCCGCACGATCTTCGGCTCTTCGCCCGTCAAATCCACGATGGTGGATGGCTGCACCGGCGCCAGGTTGCCTTGATCCAGGATCATGTCGACTTTCTCCATGAACGTGGCACGGACTTCGTCCACGGCATGCAAGTGTCCTTCGCCGGAAATGTTGGCCGATGTGGTGGTGACGGGTTTGCCCAGTTCGGCCACGATGGCGCGTGCGAAATCGTTGCCGGGAATGCGGAACGACACGCCGGGGCCGCTGGAAATGCTGGGCGCAAGCTTCGCGTCGGCCTTGCGCGGCACGATCAAGCTGAGGGGTCCGGGCATGAACTTGTGCATCAGGTGGCGGGCGAGCGCCGACAGTTCGGCGTATTCTTCGATCATGTAGCGGTCGGACACCATGATCGGCATGCTACGCTCCAACGGCCGGTTCTTCGCTTCGAACACGCGTCGCACAGCGTCCTCATTCGTCGCATCGACCGCGATGCTGTACACGGTTTCCGTGGGCATGATGACGAGGCCGCCTTCGGACAGCGTGTCGGCGGCGTCCATGACAATCTTGGATGCGATGGTGCGGTTGCGCAGGACCTCCGGGGTCAAGGCTAACACTTTGGCGGTGGTGCGTTTCTTCATGGGGGTCTTCACCTAGTCTCCAGTATGGGCTGGACGGTTTCAGGATTGCCAAACATAGCAATAGACTTTATTTTTAAAATAATTCGGTACGGATTGTTTTACACTATTTACAGCAACGTTTTTCGATGGTTTCGTTTTCACACAGGTTTTTTTTCGGCAGACGCCGGTTTGCCCTTGCGAGCGCTGCGGGTGAAAAACGGTTTGCGTTGACGCGTGGTTGGCGCCTTATGCGGGTTTAGTGTCGGATTTGGTTTCCATGTAGCCGCATTTGCCGCAGGTACGGCGGTTCTTGTGCTCGGCCAGGCGGAATCCGGGTCCACACTTGGGGCAGGCTTTGCCGGGCGCGTAGGCCTTAGGCTTTTTGGTCTTTTGCTTTTCCGCCATCTTTATTTCCCTCGGTGCGGGCCAGCCTGTAGGCCGGCTCGGTCTGTTTCATGGTTTCGGCTTTGGAGTAGATCTTGGCGCTGACTTGGACGTTCTTTCGGCCGAAGTGGTGCGTAATCTTGTCGATGACGATGGTTTCCTTGTGGCCGAACTTCTTGGCCAACGCTTCCAGCACGTCTTTGCGCGACGGCGTGGTCTTCACGGGGTCCAGCTGGACGGTGACTTCCTTGCGGTCGAACAACGGGTTTTCTTTTTCGGATTTGACGGTCAATTCCATAGCATTCTTTCCTCTATTTGATTTTCAGCGCGTAGCGTCCGTTGGCCGGAGCCTGGATGGCTTTGGCCACTTCCGACGTCTCGTAGTTGAAGATGAAGATCTGGCCTTCCCATGACTTGGTCAAGTCGGTTCCGCCGCACACGGCGCAGGCGTGGCCGTCGACCATGGCGCGGCATTTGGTGCAGGCTTTGTCCGCGGCCATCTAGTTTTTCGCCCCCTTGCTTCCGGCTTTCTTTTTGCCCATGCCTTCGGGCCGCATCGTCAGCGCGATCTTGCTGTTGGGAATGGTGTCCTTGAGTGAGACGGTGGCGACTTTGGCCTTGACGACGTCGCCTTTCTTGATGGCGCGTTTGGATTCGCGGCCCACGAGGCTCTGCGTCTTCTTGTCGTAGCTGAAAAAATCGTTGGCCACTTGCGAGACGTGCACCAGGCCGTCGATGGGACCCAAGCGCACGAAGGCGCCGAATTCGACGATTTCGGTGACTTCGCCTTCCACGATCTCGCTGACTTGCGGGATGAAGGACAACGCGTCGAACTCGACGTCGAAGTATGCCGCGCCGTCGCCTTGTAGCACGCGGCCTTCGGACTGCACTTTCGCGCTTTGGAGGCAGACGATGATGCCGTGGTCCTTGTTGACGGTGCGTTCATGCTGGTCGCGCAGGATTTCCAACGCCGCCTTGTTCAGGTTCATGCTGAACAAATTCGGCGGGATGCGAACGCTTTCCTTGAACGTGAGTACCTTGTAAACCATGTGGTTGAATCCCCCAATAATCGCGTGAATCTTCAGGAGAAGACGACCCGTGAGCGGGCCAGGCTAATACTGGGAATGCCCTCCCTTTTTAACCTTTTTTTGAGGCCGGAATCCAGCGTCGCCACCGTCGCACCGGACTTTTTGGCGTACGAGATGAGCTGGTCGTCCGTCACGCCCACGGCCGGCACCAATTCCGGCTTGACCGAATCCAAGAACAATTGGGCCAGTTTCTTTTCTTTCAACGGTAAAAACGCGACTTCTTCCAACACCCTGCCCAACACTTGGAACCGCACGTCGGGCCCTTCTTGTTCCAACTGCTCGCGCAAGGCCACGCGGCTCTTGACGCAGGCCACGATGAAGTTGGTGTCGAGCAGAATGAGCATGGAATCCTTTCGTTTTTTGTTATTAATGCAGTTAACCTACTCGTATAGTTGTCCACAGGAAAGACTGCATAGCCAATCCGTTTGGCGTTGCGCGCGGCAGCGCCAACGCTTTTGCTGAATACGGGCCCGGTGGGATTTGGACCCACGACATTTCGGTTAAAAGCCGAACGCTCTGCCAAGCTGAGCTACGGGCCCAACGCTGATGTTGGGATTTATTTCTCTGCCGTCGTGGCTTTTTGTGCCTTTTGTTTAGGTGTTTTTCGCCCCGGTGCGTTTTTGCGCCCGGTTTGCTTGTTAGGCTTCTCGCCTTTGCGGTCGGGCCATGGAATAGTCAACGCGTACGCGGTAGTCGCGGCGGAAGGTTTCGTGATACGTGTTGATGGCTGCGTCCGTTTCCTGGATGTGCCGGTCGATTTGCTCATCCAGGCGTTTTCTGGATTCAGTGTCCAAGCCCCCGTGTTCGGCCAGTTGTGCCAGTCGGTATTCGGGTTGGCCGGTGCGGTGCGCGTGGTAGAGCCGTTCATACGTGAATTTGACTTTTTCCGGGCTTTCCATCAGCATGTGGTGCAGGATTTGCGCTTCCAGGGTGCCTTCGCGGCCGGAAATGGATTCGTATACGTCTGTACCACCCAGATTCCCGCTGGGCGTAGCGGTTGCTCGGGTGAGGCGGTCTTTGAATGTTTCAACCCGGAATGTGCCGCGGGGCTTAAGCGCGAACAGCACGTGCAGGCGATCGGCCAGTCTGTACTGATGGTACTCTTTGAGCGTGCGCAAGAACTCGTTGACGAATGCGTTGTTGGCCAAGTCCGTCGGCAGTCCGTTGGCCCATAAGCGTATTTTGGCCCACCAGGGCACGGTTTGCATTTCGCCTTTGGCTTTGGCCAGTTCGGGCTGTCCGTATTCCTTGTAGTATTTGGCCGATTCTGCTCGGGCATCGCGTACGAACTCGTCTGATTTTTCCTTGGCTGCGGCAGCGGTTAGGCGCCGTTCCATCATCAATTTGTGTCTGGCAAAGGCGTGGTACACGGGGTATACCGCGGCCGGGTCTCGGAACAACATCAGGTCAAGGTTCGGGCTTCGTCGCGGCGCTTTTTCGAATTCCTTGGCCAGGTTTTCCATGACGTGAAGGGGGATGCCGGAAAAACTTTCCAGGATTTTGTCCGCGTCGGCTCCGTGTTTTTCGCACGATTCGCGGAGCCGCCGGACGGCGATTTCCTCCATGGGCTCGAACCGCTTGAGATAGGCTTTGTAGTCGCCACTGAATTTCATGGGAAGTTCTTTGGCTAGACCATCAACCCGCTCCACATGCTTTTCTATTCGTCCTTTGGAGGGTCGTCGTTCTTCGGCCATGCTTGCAAGTAGGCGTTCAATCCCTAAAAAACCAATCTGCCCTCTTGCCGTGGCGTTAGGCTTTCTTGCCGATGACGGTCTGGAGGCGTTGGAAGATATCGTCGGGTTTGCCCACGCCCGGAACGTTTTGCAGCAGGCCGGCTTTTTGGTAGTAGTCTTCCAGCGGCTTGGTCTTCTCGTGGTAGACGGCGAGCCGCTCGCGCACGGTGGCGGGGTTGTCGTCGGCGCGTTTGCCTAGATTTCCGCCGCATTTGGCGCACGACCCTTTGGTTCCGGCGGCAAACACCGTCTTGCATTGCAGGCAGACCAATCGGCCGGAGAGGCGGGCGACGATTTCGTCTTCCGGCACCTGCAAATTCAACACGGCGTCCAGGCTCCAGCCTTTTTGTTTGAGCAATGCGGTGAGGCTTTCGGCTTGCGGCAAGGACCGGGGGTAGCCGTCGAGGATGAATTTGTCCTGCAAGCGGGCGGCGATCATGTCGGAGACGAGTTGGTCCGGCACCAGGCGGCCGGCGTCCATGAAGGCTTTGGCTTTTTGGCCCAAGTCCGTCTGGCGGGCGACTTCGTCGCGCAGGATGTCGCCGGTGGCCACGTGCTGCAATCCGAAGGCGGTCGCGAGGCGGACGGCTTGCGTGCCTTTTCCGGAACCGGGAGGGCCGAGAAGTACGAGTCGCATTGCTGCACCACGTTTTTGGATTTCGTTTTTCCTTTTTTCCGCCAAGGACGCGGATGTTGGTATTTGTTGGTTCAAGCTTTTTTTTTCAAACGATGTGGGCGACGCCGAAGACGCGCCAGCGGTTGTCGGCGCGGCGCATCACGGCAATCAAGTCGCCTTTCTCGACGCATACCGGTTTTTTCAGTTTGAGCGTGACGGTCTTTTTCTTCAATCCTTGGACGAAGCCCACCGTCGTGGCGGTGCCGACGCCCAGCACGAGGGGTTCGTTCGGCGTCAGCGTGGCGGGAAACACGCTTAAGAGGCGGGGCATGGGGGTGATTTCGACGGTGAGCTCGTACGCCGGTTCCGGCAAGGTGCCGGGGCGGCCGACTTGGCAGCCGACCAACGCGTCGGCCTTGGCCAGTGACGGGTCCAGGCTGGTGGACAATGCGATCAATCCGCCGGGCCCGGCTTGTTCCAGTTTGCTTGAGCCCGCGTTGAGGCTGAGCACTTTCGTGGTGAGCGGTTCGTACGTTTCCTTGTTCTTCTTCTGCTTGAGCACGCCGGGCAGGATTTGGATGTCGTCGCCGACTTTCACGGCACCGGACCGCACGGCACCGCCCAGCACGGCGCCGACAAGTTTGTCCAACTTGGCGCCGGGCTTGTTGACGTCGAAGCTACGCACGACGTGCATGCGGAACGTCTCGCCGGGGTTGCGTTTAGGCGTCGGAATGGTTTTCTGGATCGTTTCCAACAACGCGTCCATGTTGATGCCGGTGTTGGCCGCCGTAGGGATGATGGGGGCTTGCGCGTAGGGCGAGTCTTTGAGGAATTCGCGGATTTCCTTGGCGTGTGATTTCGCGCGTTCCTTGGTCACCAAGTCGGCTTTGTTCTGCACGATGATGACGTGAGGAATCTTAGCCGCTTCCAGGATCATGAGGTGTTCGGCCGTCTGCGGTTGCGGGCATTTCTCGTTGGCCGCGATGACGAACAAAGCGCCGTCCATGATGGACGACGCGGCAATGACGGTAGCCATGAGCGTCTCGTGCCCGGGCGCGTCGACAAAGGACACCAGGCGTTCGGCTTTCGCGTCGGATTGGCAGGCCGCGCATTTGGGCGTGGTGCCGTACTTGCCGCATTTGGCGTTGGCGCATTTGTAGACTTGGGCGTCGGCGTAGCCGAGCTTGATGGTGATGCCGCGCTTGATTTCTTCGCTGTGCGAATCCGTCTTCTTGCCCGTCAGCTGGTAGACCAGCGTGCTTTTGCCATGGTCGACGTGTCCGACGGTCCCGACGTTGATTTCCGCTTGCATCAAAGGTTCAACCTGAACATTGAAATCTGATAAAAAAAGCACTCCGCTTCTGGGGGGCTTTCCCAAGCAACTTCTGGCCTGGCCGCAATAAAAAGGCTTTCCATTGGATGCGGGCTTGGTTTTCCTGGTTTGGCTTTTTTGGCGTTTATTTTTGGCCCCGCAGCCGGGCGATGACAAATTGGTTTTCCAACGCGGCCAGGAACGGCAGGAGTTTTGGACCTTTATCGCGGCCGATGAAGATTCTGTAAGCGGCTTGGAAAAAGTCGTTGATTTTTAACCCGTGTTTTTCGCAGATGGCTTTGATGGCGTTGGATTGCGCGCTTTGGTCTTTTTCGCTTTGGAATACGTCGGCAAATTCTCCGAGTGCCGTTTTCTGCGGGGCGCTAAGCGTGGCAAAATCGGGTTTTTCGGCGATGCGGATCTTGGCGTCTTCCGGCGCAAATCGATCCAACCAGACTTTGGCGAAGCTTGAGCGGCCATCCAACTCGCCTTTTTCTTCCGCGCTCAGGGACTCGCCTTTGTATTTTTCCATGGCTTTTGCCAAGTCGACGCCGGGGATTTGGACGAGTTGGGCGACGAAGGAAAACGGGGGGTGGAAGTGTTCCGTCGGCGTGTGCCCGTCAACTTGGCTCAGCGCGAAGATGCGGGCCGTGTCCGGGTCGCGCGTGGTTTCTTTTCCGAAGTACACACGCGAGAAACGGTCCCAGTCGTCGTACAGGCGCGGGATGGTCTCGCCGTCGGGGTTGAAATCGATCGCGGTCTGCGGCTTGTAGCGCGTCATCACGAAGCGCAGCAACTCCGGCGGGAGGCTTTGGCCCATGTCTTTGGCTGATACGCCGACGCCTTTGGACGTGGACATTTTCTTGCCGCCCATGATGAAGAATTCGTACGGGAAGTTGTACGGGTGCGGGTAATCGAAGATTTTTTCCACGACTTCGTTTGCCACGTCGCGCGAACCACCGGCGGCGTAGTGGTCCTTGCCCGCGCCTTCGATGGTGACGCCGTGGACGACGAAGGCGGCGGCCCAGTCCGCCTTCCAGGTGAGCTTGGCATTGCCGTCGAACGGCGAGATGCGTCCGGCTGATTTACAGCCTGGAGCGTACTTGACGTCGTTGCATTGGTACGCCACGGTTTTTCCGTCAAAATCGCTTACAGACGTCGTGCCGATTTTTCCGCACTGCGGGCAGATGACGTTGATGGGAAGCCAGCCGCTGGGTTTTTTGACTTTTGCCACGCGGGCGTTGATTTCGTTGAACGCCTCAGCTTTTTCCAACGCGGTTTGGATCAGCGCATTGAGCTTTCCCGCACGGTACAGCTCAGAGGAGTAGGCGATGCGCGGCTTGCAGTCCAGCTTTTCGAAGACGTCGCGGAACTCCTCGGCGTACAACCGGGCAAAGCTTGCGTGGCCCTTGTCCGGCTCCGGCGATGGCACGTCGCAAAGCGGCTTTCCCATGTGTTCGCGAAAAGGATCCGGCACGCCGGGGGGGAAGCCGTCCATGGGGTCCAAGTCGTCGAAGCGGTAGACGTATTCGGCCTTCTGGCCGGAATCGCGCACGGCCTTGTAGATGACGTCGTGTATGAGCACGCCCCGCAAGCTTCCGACGTGGATGCGGCCGGATGGGGTCTTGGCGTCGCTGACGACGTGCGTGCCGTTGCGGGGTTTTGCATCGCTGGCGATTTGGTCGGCCCAGAAACGCGACTCTTTCGACTTTTCAGTGGACATGTGAATTCCATTTCCGTGATGCGGACAGGCCTACTTAACTTTTTGCGTGCAGTCCGTTTTCTCGGAGCTGCCTGGAAAAACCCATGAGGCTGTCGAACTTGCTGATGCCGTCCTTAATGGCGCGCGCCACTCCATCGAATTCCGACGCATTCTTCACGCTGTCTTTCCAGTCTTCACTGACTTTCCGAGCGGCTTCAATGATGTGGGTCAGCTGGGGCTCGGCTGCCAGTTCCATGGCAGCCTGATTGAATTGATTTTCCGTTCTTTGGAGGGGCTTTAGGCTTTCCTCTTGCATGTCTTGAACGTGAAGTCCTTCGACCATGTGCGTCGTATGCGTGTCGAAAAGAGCTCGGATGAGGCGGATTTGCCTGGTATTCAATTCCGTGTCGGTCTGGCGTAGCAAGTGTTCTTTCATAATGTGGGCGACGGCGTGCTGGATCATGCTGTGATTGTTTTTTTCTACGGCTCTTTCATCGATTTCCGTGCGGACGGCATCCGGGGTGTAAAGCGGGTTTTCGCGGATGTGTCCAATCATGGCGTTGACGCGCTCCCGCTGAGGTTTTTTGTTCAGTACTTCTTCCAGATGGGTTCTCAGCGTCATGGATTGCGCCTGTTGGTATGAACGTTCATTCCATCGCTTGATATCGTTTTGAGCATTACGGTTGGACCCACTCGGGACCACGGGGGCTAAGCCCCCTTAGTCCTACGTTACCCCGAACCCCCTTATTTTGATTTGCAAATTTGAAAGAAGGGGGCGCGGAGGAGTAATCCGGGAACGCTGGGAACCTACGGTTCCCCTCATTCCAACGTTTCCTCTGATCCCCTCCCTTTCGGTTCGTGCACAATGTTGAGGGGGAAATCCGGAGGACCGTGAAACTGAAAGGGGGACGCTCCCCCTTGCGGTTCCGAGGGATTACGGTTGGACCCACTCGATTTCGTAGTATTCATACTTGCTTTTGGGTAGGTCGATGCGTTTGACGCGGTAGTAGGTGATGGCCGTTTCGCGGTCGCAGATGGCCAACACGAGGTCAAGCCCTAAGGTTTTGGCCTGTTCGATGGCTTCGGCCAACTCCTGACCTCCGATCTGTTCTTCCTCGCTGAGCGCCAGCATGACGTAGGTGGGCGAATCGTGGCGCGGCGTCTCGATGTCGCCACCTTTGCGGTGGTACAACAGGAAGTCCAAGAGGTTTTCTTTGGGGTGGACCGAGGCTCCGGGAATGGCCAGGATGAACGTCTTCTTGACGCCGTGCGCCACGCGGATGGCGCGCGCCCATTCCGAGATGAGCATCTTGGACGCACGGGGAAAAACGTGGACGACGTGGCGCGAGTGCATCCATTGGCCGGCGTCCTGCGTGGGCTTGGCGCCGGGAAAATAGAGGCGGAAGTGGGTGCCGAACTTGAAGCCGGTCTTGGGAACGAAACCCCGCAGCCGCCAGTCTTCGTAGACGTCGTACAGTTCCAGGAAGTCGGGCCGGCGTTGCACGGCAAATTCCTCGATTTTCTTGGCTGGCACGTTGAGCTTGTACTTGCCGTGGCGCGCCAAGAACAGCGTCTCGTACGCGTCCAGTTTCAGGAACTGGCCGTGTTTTTTGGCTTTGTAGGTGCCGAATTGGCCGAACCAGTGGTTTTCGTACAACGCGTTGCCTTCCTCGTTGTCGTCGATGATGCTCATCAAGTCGTCGTAGAAGAATTGGCCTTTGGCCTTGACGTGGGGCGACTTGTAGTCCGCGGCGGGGTACTTTTCCGTCGGGCTGCGGCCGTACGGGCCTTTGGCGTCATAAATGGGTCGGGCGATGAGGCCGCGGTCGCGCCAGTCGCGGAAGCCGTAATAGCGGGCGAGGAACTTGGGTCCGTCAAAAGCGGCGGCGACTTGGTTGAACGAGACGGGCTTGCCGTTTTTCTCGCATTCGGCCTTGCGCACGTCCATGAGGTACAACGCTTCTTCCGGCTGCAAGTCGAGGAAGATCTTCTTGCCGTTGACCTCTTTGCCAAAGAAGCTTCGGTCGATGGCCTGGACGCTGATCAAGTCGGTGACGCGGATGTACGGATGCGGTTTTTCGTGGAGTTCGAAGCGGACGCTCATTGGGACATGTCCTCCGTCCGTCCCACCAGGGGCCGGGCGTTTGAAGTGACCATCGGCTATAGGGTAGTGGGTGGCTGGGCGTTAAAAAAAGGTCGTTTTGGGTTGTACCGCCGGCGCCGTCGATGGTTGGAATGGAAGGCAACGGCTGACGTTTTTAAGGTTTTTTGGATTGCTTGGGACGGTTTTTCCGTCCGTTTCAAAAAAGAGCAAAGGAGGAAAAGCGTTTCTTGCTTTTCCCCCTTTTTGGGTTAATGGATTCTTACTTGTTCTTCATGTCCATGGCGATCAGGACCAGACCGACCAGGATGAAGACTTGCTGCATCAAGTGCGTGAACGGCAGCGTCGTGATGCCCAAGTGCGTCAACGAATGCAACAGTTCGCCCAAGGCCAAAAGGACGAAGAAGTGGCCCCAGACGGGTTTCTTCATCTTGTAGGCGCCCATGGCCAGCCACAACGCCAGAAGCAGCGTGATCAGGTGGACCAACTGGTAGCCCATGTTGGGAATCATGTTGTAGATTTCTTGTCCGAATGCCATTATTCTTCTCACCTCAAACAGTCATCGGCCAAGCCGGCAACTGTTTTTTTCTTGAGACATCAGCCCAAATTGGGTATATAAAACGAACAGGATTTCGTCAATCAGCGTGAAATGGCGTTTTTCTTTTGGGTGGGGTTAGAGTAGTCACCCGTTTTTGGGATTCGACCGTTTTTGAGACTTTACAGTCGTTCGAAAGGGGCAGCTGGCTTGCGTCGGAGTAGTTTTAGGGTTCTAGTAGTATCCGGCGTCGTGCGTCCACTCGACTTTGCCGGACTTCAGCCAGGCATACGCCATGACGGCCCCCACGACCAAGCCGCCGAGGTGGGCCGCTCCGGCTACGCCCGTGACGTTGAACGTCTCGATCAGGCTCAAACCCACCCAGACTAAGGCGGCGAACTTCATGGGCATGGGGACGAACCACATGTAAATCGGCAAATTGGGCCGCAGCACGGCTACCGCCCCTAGGATGCCGAAGATGGCGCCGGATGCCCCCAGTGCGGGGATGCTCGCCGGCAGGATGCCTAAATAATACGTCGCGGCGTACGCCAGGGCGCCGGCGATGCCGGAGAGGAAGTAGACGGCCAGGAAGCGGCGGGAACCGATGATTTGCTCCAAATAGGGCCCGAACATGTACAAGGCGAAGCCGTTGAAGAACAGGTGCAGCCAGCCGCCGTGGAGAAACATGCTGGTCAGGATGGTCCAAGGATGTTGCGCTAGCGTGGCGGGGTCAAGGCAGACGAGGTTGCCCGGCGGACACCAATTTGTGCCGAACACCGTGGCTTGCGGAGTGAGAAAGACGTATTGGCCTAAAAAAACCAACACGATGGCGCCCAACAAGTACATCGCGATCATGGTATCATTCCTTGACTTGGAAGCTTTGCCCACCCAGGTGGAAACCACGGGTTTCCCCCTCACTGGTCCGACGCAATTCTTTCAGAATTGCGGCGCTCCCACAATTCGCAAGGCGAATTGTGTGGGGCCCACCCCCTTCCCTTGAGCATATCATGCTTCTTTCACTTGGAAACTTTCAAAGAACTTGGTGGTGGGTTTGAGCTTGCGGGTATTGCCGTGCTTCTTGGACTCCAAGTACCCCGCCATCTTCAGTTCCGTCACGTAGGCATAAATCTCGCCTTTGAAGAAGTGCTTCAAGTCGGACTGCAGCAATTCCTTCTTCTTGGCCACCAATGCCAGGATCCGCATGGATTTCTTGCTCAACTCGACTTCCTTGCTCAGTTTGGCCACGCGGTGCAGGTAGTGGGGTTTGAGTTGCAGGGCAGCGCCGTGCTCGTTGACGGCCAATTCGAACGAGCTTTCTTTGGGCACGATTTGCGCCAAGTCGCCCAGCAACGCATCCAACCGGTCGCGCGGCACGGCCAGCAAGTCCTGCAGTTGCTTGTGCGACATCGGCTTGTTGGCCAGGAACAACGCCGCTTCCAACACCCGCACGGGCTCCAATGCCACGGCCGGCTGGGCGTTCATGTGGGCGTCTTCCGGGTATTGCGGTTTGACATCGGCTGGGTTTTCGGCTTTTTGGACCGGCTCTCCGTCTTCATCCGTGTCCTCGTCGGCATCGTGCGGATCTTCTACGGTAGCCGGCGCGCTCAAGAGTTGGTCAGCGGACAGGATGGTGGCCGAGTCGGTGGACGGCCCGCTGGATCCGACCGGTGCCTGCACGTCGGAGAGGGACGCGGAACGCGGGGTTTCAAGGTTAAAGGGGTTGGACGAATCCGGGCCCGTCTTGGCGCCGTCGGGCTTGGAATCGTCGGTTTTGGACGGGTTTTGTTTTTCGTCGTCTTCCGGGCGGATTTCTTCCATCTTGGCCTGTTGCACCAAGCCGTCCAGGATGTCAAGCGATGCTTTCTGGTTTTTGGACGTCTTCTCGTTTTTCTTGACCGTTTGGTCAGCGGATTCGTCCAACGGCACTTCCCGAAAGTCGTCCTGGAATAGCTTCTGGTCTTGCGGAGGCAACGCCTCTTGGCCGTCCATAGGGATGGTTTGCTGCGAGGCAAGATTTAACGGTTGCCGTAAGCTGGCCGGTGGGTGGGCTTTGCCATGTTATGCGTCATTTAAGAACTCGCTTTTCTTTGTTATCATTATGATTCGCCTCTTCACAGTGTTTTGTGCTTCATTGGTCTTGCTCGGCTGCTTGGGTTCGTCCTCACCAACGCCTGTTCCGAATGAACAGAGTACGCTTGTGGGGTGTTGGGAATCCGAAGATGGGCAGACTGACTTGATGATTCGGGAGGATGGATACGGACGCTTTAGGACAACTCGCATCAGTGCGGATTCTCCCGTAGAAAGCATCGATTCTCCGGTCTCCATAAACCGTACTCATATTTCCTGGACCAGTGGCGTTTTTGGCAAGTCTCTCCGCATTGAAACGTTGCCCTATTCCATGCAGGAAAAGACCTTTTTCCAGGCAGATGGCTACCGCTTCGAAAAGTTTGATTGCTCACGCTTTCCAAAATGAGCGCTGAACCGTCGTCCAATCCCCTTTTTATAGACTTGATTTCATGGTAACGTTGGCGCTTCTGGATCTCAAAGCCATTAGCGACTAAGAGCGGACCCTCTTTTTTCCAACCGGGCTTTGCCTGGGTTTGGTCGAAAAATGGTTCGCGTCCAGAACAGGAGTTGAAGTTTAATTTATGGTAGAATTTTTGATTCCGCAAGAACAATACTTGGAAGCCGGCGCCCACATCGGCACGCGGCAGAAGCACGGCAGCATGCGCGGCTACATCTACAAAGCCCGCGACGACGGCCTGCACGTGCTGGACCTCAAGAAACTCGACGAACGCCTCCGCATGGCAGGTTCGATGATTTCCAAGTACCCGATGGCCGAAGTCTTCCTCGTCGGCAACAAGGACAACGCGCGCGCGCCAATCCAGAAGTTCTGCGAACTGACCGGCGCCACGTCGCTGGTCGGCCGCTTCACGCCCGGACGCTTTACCAACCCGGCGCGTGAAGACTTCTGCGAACCCCGCCTCGTCATCGTGACGGATCCGTCGGTCGACCGCCAATCGGTCCGCGAGGCCTTCTCCGTGCACGTGCCCGTGATTGCCTTCTGCGACACGAACAATGCGACGCACTATGTCGACGTCGTGATTCCCACGAACAACAAGGGCCGCAAGAGCATCGCTTTGATGTACTGGCTCTTGGCGCGGGAAGTCATGAAGGCCACCGGCGCCATTGCCAACAACGAGGCGTTCACGGCCACGCCGCAAGACTTCGAGGCGTAGATTCCGCTTCGTTGTTTTTCTTTTTCGCGAAATACCCGGCGTTTTTTTTTCGGCCGGCTTTTTTTCTTTTCGAGCTGCCGCTGATGCAAGTGGTGGTTTTCTGTTTTTTCCTTAGCGCCGCGTCGGCCCGTTGGCTTTGACGGAAAAACCGATTTTGTGGGCATTCAGCTCGTCGGCACGCTGCGGCAAGTCTTGCAGCTGCTCCGCGATGCGGGCTTTTTCCAGCAGCAGTTGACGCAGCACTTCCGTGTCCGGGATGACCAGTTCCTTGTTTTTGAGCCGGTCCGATACTTTCGCAGCCATCGTTTCGGGCATCTTGAATCCGTCGGGCGTCAAGGCCGCCATCTGGGCCTGGATGTCCAGCAGGCGTTTTTCCAATTCGGCGCGTTGCGGCTGCCGTGCGCGGGTTTGATGGTGGACTAAAGCTGATTCCGCGGTTTGAGGTTCCGGATAAGTCGGATGGTGGGTAGTCATTGGATAGGAATTGGGTGGTTGCACGTTTTTTATTCTTGGCTTTCCACTCTTTTGCCCTCATGACCATCGCTGAAGAAGTCGCAAGCAAATGGCAGGGCGTCCAACAAGTGCCGCCCAAGGGAAAGGAAACGACGTACTACGCCGATTTGCTGCGCCGGTTGATGTTGTCCAAGAAGCAGTTGGAGGAAACCGGACGCAAGTACACGATCCTGCCGGACTTGCGGGACTTGACGCGCAGGACCATGGTGCGCATTCCCGCGCAGCACGTGCCTTATCTGGAAGTGTCCGTCTTCGACTTGATTTCCAACCCGCTTAAGACGCACTTGCAGCCCGCCGTCTCGGAATTTTCCACGACCGGTCCGGACTACGAGTTGGTGTCGTGGTTCGTCCGCCACGCCAAAAAAGAACCCACGTTGGCGTTGGACTTCAAGACGTTGCAGGCGTGGGTGGAAAAGAACAAGCCCGTCGAATCCAACACGCCGGCGTCCGCCGGGGAAAAAAGCGTGGATGCCGAAAACGAAAAAAACAAATCCGACGACGCGCCATCGGCCAACCCCGCGCCTTCCGCTTCTTTGGCTTCAAGCGCCGACACGACCGTTCCCACGCCCCCTCCGGGCGAAAGCGACGGCACCAACGCCGACCGCATCTACGAACACGATTAATGGTTGTGGCCCCATGGATTCCGTCCTGCCCGCGTTGGAAAAAATCTGGGACAAGGTGCCCTACGCCTCGCGCCACTCGAAAGACCTGGACGAACACCTCGACGCCGTCTTGGTGGCTCTGGAGAATTCGCGTCCGCTTCTGACCGGCGTGTTTTGGCCCGATTTTTCCAAGACACTCACGGGCCACTCCTTCCGCACCAAGATTGTCTACTTCCGTCCGGCTTCCGGCCCTTTGCAAAGCCGCACCGTGGCGGAGGTGTTGAGGGACGTCGTGGAAGGAAAACGCTGAGCGGTAGATGCCATGAAGGAGAATACCGGGCCATTGCATCCTCGCTCCCAAGCCGCGCTGCGGCATATCGAAACCATCACTCGTTTTTGGAAAGACGTCCACACGCCGGATGACGTTTCGGCCGCGCTGGAACGATCGTTGGACCACGTAGACGCTATGGAAGATGAAGACCGTCATTGGCTTTTTTCCCGCCTGGGTGCTCTTGCCGAACGTCATCCGTTGAACGAAACGCGCAATTTTCCCATGCCCCGTTTAGGCGGCGTGACTGCCGAAGTTATCCGCCGAAGAATCAGGACGGAATGGACTAACCGGCAACGCGAACAAAACGGAGGTGGGGCCCGTTGGTGAACCGTTCTACGCTCGTATCCGCGTTGGACGCCGAATTCTCCTTCTACGCCGGTCAAGACGCGTCGAAAAACGGCCTGCAAATCCGTGGCCGCCGCACCGTATCGAAAGTCGCGGTGGCCTGCGACGCCGCGCTGGAAACCATTGAAAATGCCGCCCGCGCGCATGCCGACTTGCTTGTCGTGCACCACGGCCTGCGATGGGATGGCCAAGACCCGTTGACGAAAGACGTGCTTTTCCAGGCGCGCCTGAACGCCGCCCAAAAAGCGGGGTTAAACGTCTACGCCCAGCACCTGCCGCTGGACGCGCATCCGCGGTTGGGTAACAACGTCTTGCTGGCGGAAGCGTTGGGCTTGCGCGGCATCACGCCTGCATGCTCTTACGAAGGGGCGAAGATCGCGTTCAAGGGCCGGTTGGAAAAGCCGCTTTCCTTGGACGCCTTGGCTCGCCGCGTGACGAAAAAAATCGGGGCCGCGTACTCCGTCTTGCCGTTTGGTGCGTCCTATGTCAAGCGCGTCGCCGTGTGCTCCGGTTCCGGAGGCTTCTGCGCGTCTTTTGCCAAACGCGAGGGGTTCGATACGCTGGTGGTCGGCGAGTTCAAGCACTCGGATTACCACGACGCGAAAGAATACGGCGTGAATGTGATCGAAGCCGGGCATTACAATACGGAAGTCGTGGGCGTCCAAGCTGTCGGCCGCTGGATTGAGGAACGTTTTGGTATCCCGTTCGTCTTCATCGACGTCCCGACGGGTTTCTGATGCCTCAGCTATTGAATGAAAAAAAAAAGAAAAGTAGAAGCGGTTTTTGCCGCCTTCGCTTTCCTCGCTGTTGGCTACTTATATTTTTTCTAGCCGGTGCCCGGTGATCCGCTTCCGCTGGAAACCGGCATGGCGATGACGTCGCCTTCGTAGTACGGGTACGGCTCGGGATACGATGGTTGAGGCAACGTCACCGATGCCTGTGCCGCAAGAATGCCCAAGTCGTTGGCTTTGACATACTTGTTGGACACGGTGTACAGCGATTGGTCGATGTAGGCCGACCGCGTCACTTCGCTTCCGTAGCCGTAATAGTACTCGCCGGATTTGGCCAAGTCTTGCGGATCAGCGTGCGATACCGTGCCTTTCAGCTGGAACGCGCATTCCGCGGCCACCTGCGGCTCGCACGACGCCGTGCTGAAGACGTACGCGCCTTGGAACACGTGGTCGCCGTAACTCTGTGGCGTCACGCCTTGCGGGTACTGGGCCTTGTTGATGACCGCGAGGCTCACGGGAATGACCAGCAAGTTGCGCGAACGGCTAAACAAGAACGCCTTGTGATCGTGCAGGGCGTACGAGTCCGTTCCGCGATCCCCGATGCTATAGTTGGCGATTTCTTTGGGCTGCGACACGTCCGAGACGTCGAACATGGACAACTTAACGCCTTGGTACCACGCAAAATCGCCTTCTTCCGCCGGCACGGCGTCCTTGCCAAGGCCGATCAGATGCGTCTCGTCGTACGGGTGCAGGTAGTCCGAGTAACCCGGGATCTTCAGCTTGCCTAAGAGCGTGGGGTTGCGCGGGTCTTCCAGTCCGATGACGAAGAGCGGGTCGACTTTCTTGAACGTCACGATGTAGGCGCGTTTGCCCATGAAGCGGGCCGAATAGATCGTTTCACCCGGCGCCAGGTCTTCAAGCCGGCCCACGAGTTGCAGCGACCCGTCCAGCACGTAGACGTTGTTCTTGGACGGAATCGGCGTGGGTTGCACGCATTTAGAGTCCGGCATGCAGCGCACCATGGGCATCCAGCCGCCCCAGACTTGGCCCACCGTGGTGGCCAAACGCAAGTAGCCGTCGGATTCGTCCATCGAGAACTGGTTCAACAAATGTCCCGGCACTTCGCCTTTGCCGGCGTAGGTGATGACCGAGCCCAAGGCGAACTTGTGCACGACCGTGGCTTCCGTCGGCGCCGTCTGTTTTTCGCGCAACGCTTCCTCGCGCTTGGAAATCTCGACGTACAATTCCTGCGCCTCCGTGTCGTTGAGCGTGGTCAGGAACGTCTGGGCCACGCTGACTTTCATGCGGTCCTTCTGCCAGTCGGACACGTCGGATGAATCGATGGCCGTGACTTTGGCCTGGTATTCGGCCGTTCCTTTTCCTTCCAAGGCGCCGCGGTAAGCGTCCCAGATGGGGTAGTATGTCTGGTGGCGCGTGTACGTCACGTACGCATTGCCGGCCGAGACGTAGACGGTGGAGGCGCCGCCGGTCAGCACGACGGTGCGGCTTTCCGGCGTGTTGGTGTTGTCCACGTCCTGGCCCAACACCGTCGTGAACTGGTAGTTGTCGAACGGGTAGTCGATGTACCGCACGTCGGCCGGCGTCATTTCGGCCAAGTTGCCGTTGACGGCGTACAAGGGTCGAGGCACGTCGTAACCGGCGTATTCATTGAACACGGCGTACACGCGGTTGCCGATGAGGCGGGCGGCCACGAGGCTGCCTTTGGAATCGATGGTCTTGAGCAAGACGGGTTTGGCGCGGTCCGAGATGTCGAAGACTTTCATGAACTGCGATTGTTCGGGGTAGTAATACGGATAGCTACCCGGATATCCCGGAGCGATGGCGATTTTGCTTGCAACGCCGGAGGGAGCCGACGGTTCGATGGCGCCCGGTTGCGTCGTGGCTTCCGCGTCCTTGATCCACGGCTCCATGTAGGGTCTCCATGCGAACGTGCGGCTGCCGAAAGCAACGAGCCGGTTTTGCGTGATGAAAATACTTTGGTACTGTGCGTCGGTGTCGTTGATGACGGCGACGATGTGGGCTTGCGAAGCGGGGTAGGCGTCGATGATGACGATCTGGCCGTTGGTGACGGTGTAGATGTATTTGCCGTCGTTCTTGAGGGTGTCGTCCTCGTCCACGCCGGCGACTTGCACGTTGGTGGTGGAATAATCGGAACCGCCGGTCGCGCTTTGGGCGCCTTCCGAAGACTTGGCCGCCGTCGGTGCGCTCAAGGGCATGGCGCTATCTTCGGCGTAGCCGCGGCCGTAATACGAGTTGCTTCCGGACGCGGACAAGAATGCCTGCGCTTGTTCCCAAGACTTGAACGTCTTGAACTCCTGGCTCAGCGGTACGGTGGTGGGACCGGACGTGGGCCCGGGGGTGGGCGTGATGATGCCGGGCGGTTCGCCGGGCTTGATCGTATTGGCCATCGCGAACAAGACGGCGAAAAATACCAGCGCGACGGCTCCGGCCGCGAGCAATTCCAAGAACGTTTTCTTCATTCCCATCACCTGAGTACTATTTGGCTTTCCACGGACATATACTGATGCTCTTTTGTTCAGGCTTTTGCCTGACCAACCCAAAGGGGGCGCGGAAGCATCCGACGATGCTCCGGAGCATCGTCGGTAACCACGTATCCCCCCTTAGTTTCAACGCAAACCGGTAATCGGTTTGCGAGGCGCTACAAACGCCCACGTGCGTTTGTACGCGGGTCGGATGCCCAAACCCCCCTCTACGGAAATGCTGGAACGGGTTGCGTCCAGCGCCTGTTCGTTTAAAAAGTGCCTTTAGGGATAGTTGAAAAAGAAAAAAAGAAAGGCCGGCGGGCCCGGACTGCTTATCCGCCGAACAGCTTGGTCAGGAAGCTGAGGATGCCTTCCGATCCTTTCTCAAGTGAATTGGCACTGGAGTCGGCCTCGTCGCGCAGCTTCTTGATGTTCTGGATTTCCAAGTCGAACTTGGCGCGGTCCGCCTCGTTGACGGATTCCCGCATGGATTCCAGCGTCTTGATGCTGGCGTCGTACCGCTCGCGGCTTTCGCGGAACTTCTTGGCCTGTTCCTGGTTGTCCTTGTTCGTGCGGAACAGCTGGTAGAGCAAGTCGCGTTCCTTGCGTTCGGCCTCCGTCAGTTTCTCGTCCGTCTGCGTCACTTCGTCGGACAGAAAGTCGATGACAGAACGGAAGTCGTCCGACACGTATCCGTTGAGCTGGTCGAAGCGGCCAACGCCTGCCGGCCCGCTGCGGACGCGGCATTCGCGCGCCACGGCCCTCTCGATGGCTTTCTTGATGTTGTCCGGTTGGACCAGTTCCTTGCAGCGGGTGAGCTGCTTCTTGCCGAATTCGCAGCCTTTCTCGGATTCCTTGAGGCAGCGGTCTTTCCCTTGCGACTGGTCCTTGCAGTACCGCTCGAAGTGCTTCAAGTCGCGCTGGACCTGTTGAGCGCAGATGCGTTCGGGGTTCATGCGCTCCTTTTCACGTTCCATGTGCTTCTGGCTTTCGGCTTTGCATTGGGTGATGAATTCCTGCTCGTTGCAGAAGTTGAACATGGGTCCCTTGTTACGGCTCTGTTCGCGCTCGCACCTCTGCTGGAATTGTGCCTGGTTGCGGCTCCATTCCTGTTCACAGCGTTCCGACGCACTCACGGGTTGTTGTCCGCTGGGCTGTCCGTAGCCTCCAAAACCTTGACCGCCTTGCGGCCCTCCGTACGATCCCTGCGGTCCACCGTATGGCCCTGGTCCGCTGGGGTATCCGCCCTGCGGTCCACCATAGGGTCCTTGAGTTCCTCCATATTCTCCGGGTTTTCCGTAGGGTATGTCTTCAAGACGCAGTTCCGTCGCACTGGCCGTCGTCACGCTGGGTGTGGCCGTGGGAGCCGGCGTCGCGGTCGCTTGAACCGTGGCTTCCGTCGTGGGAGCCGCCGTTGCCGTGGGTTGCGTCGTTGGAGCCACGGTGGCAGTCGGCATCTGGCATTGATAATACGGACATCCGCGGTTATCGGTTATAACGGATGCCGTGCCTCCCGATTGGGTGCAGGATTGTTTGTGTTGTTCGTCTAACGCCGGGCATGTCGTGGTTTGGCCTTGCGGCGGGATGCACTTGACGAAAGCACAGCCGTTGCCTCCTTCCGAGCTTACGGTCCAGGCCTGTCCGCTTGAGGTGCACGCGTTTTTCGCGTTTTCGTCCAGCGCCGGGCATTGCGGTTGTGAGGGCGTTTGAGGGGGCTGGTACGATGGGTAGGCCGGCTGGTTCTGGGGTGGCCCGTAGGGTTGCGGTCCTGGGCCGTATCCTCCTCCGTAGTCGCCGCCTTGGCGTTCGAGGCACATGCTGATCCATTCGCCCTTGTCGCATTCGGGCATGCCGCGGGGCTTGCCGTTGCGGCAGGCTTCCTCGGCCGGTGGCCGGTATTCCCATTCTTCGCGGCAGCGGGACTCGATTTCTTCCGTGCGCTCGCCACTCATGCGGTCGAATTCAGACTTCATGCGTTCGACGCACATCTGTTTCCATTGCGATTCGTCCGGCGGGCACGTGGGGATGAAGGGCTTTTCGTCGTCGCCGAACCGGGGGCCGAATTCAGGGTTGCCGATTTGTTCGCATTGGGTTTTGGCTTCGGCGCAGAACGAGAGGCCTTCTTCCATCTGAGAGCAGATTTCCTGTTCAAGGTTGATGCCGGTCTTCTGGAATTCCTCCAGCACGAGGTTGACCAAGGCCGGTTGGTTGCCGCATTGGGCCAAGAGTTTTTCTTCGCCGTATTTTTCTTCCATCGTGTCGCCGATTTGGTTGAAGATCATATGTTCGATGGCTTCCGGCGGCAGCTCGAAACCGCCGAATCCGCGGTAGTCGCGGAACCCGTCACGTGGTCCCGGGCCGTATTGCGGGCCAGGTCCGTAGGGTTGAGGACCGTCTTGGGGTCCGCCGTAATCCGGTCCGTAGCTGTCGTCGTATCCTTCGCCATAGGGTCCTCCCTGGGGTCCGCCAAAGCCCGGGCCGCCACCGTAACCACGGTCATCATCCGGGCCGAACGACGGTCCGCCTCCGTATTGCGGTCCAAAATCCGGTTTGTCCCCATAGCCGGACCGTTTGGAATCGAATCCGCGCCCAACTGGTTCGACGCGTTTCTTGATGTCGTCCAGGCGTTTGTCCACGAAACCAGGCGTGGGACTGGGAGTGGTCGGATCAGTGCCGATGGCCGTTCCAACGGCCGCGGCAACGGAGGCCGCGTCAGCCTCCGCTGCAGCGACGAAAACGGATGAAATCAACACCAACAGACTCAAAACGGCCAATACGCGCACGGGACATCCCTCCAGAGGAATTGTAAAAATCCTAACGGCCTTGGGGCTATTAAACCCACGCCGTTAGACGTCCAAGCCGGCGGCTGGCCAATGCATGAAAAAAAGCAAAAGGGCGCCTGGTCTAGTGGCTGTGGTTGTCAATGGCGTGGTGGTGCGCCGTTTCCTTGGGAGCCAGCCAGAAGCCGCCGGCCAGGAACAGCAATCCGAGAATCAAGTCGAGCACCACGCTTTGGATTAAGGCGTTGGCAGACGCTTCGGCCAATTCGCGTTGGCCGTCGGTGACGGCACCCAGCTTCTCCAGTTGGTCCAGCGTGGGCATGACGGTGGCTTGGTGGACCATGAATTGGTTGAATTGGTAGACGGCCAGGACGATCATGGCCACGCCCAGCAAGGTCAGGGTCCAGGACAAGGTGGATTTCATGACTTAGCCTCCCAGCGAACCGGCTTGTTGCGCTTTGGCCAACTCTTCCAGCTTCTTGCGCGCGGCTGTGAATCGTTCGGCCATCTTCTTTTCCTGCCGTTCCATGAATTCGGAGCGGCCGGACAGTTCCTCTTTTTCTTTCTGCAAGTCCTTTTGCACCGATTCCTTGTCGCGTTGCACCATGACGCCGCCCACGGCGCGGAAGACGTGTCCGGTGGATTTTTCCAATTCGCTCAAGGCCGCGTCGATTTCCTTTAATTGCATCTCTAACTGTTGGCGTTGCGCCATGACGAGTTGGATTTGCTGCTGGATCGTTGAATATTCGTTGACGGCTTTTTGTACATCTTCGGCCATAAATCGCACAACTCCTTTTTGTTTCATCGGCGGAACTTCAGTTCCAACACTAGATCGGTATCGACCACAATCTTGAGTCCGGAACGGCTTAAAAGAATTTGGTTCGGCCCGTCCCGGGCGTCTAGCAGGCCGGCGACCGCTTCGCCGAACGGGTCTTGGGCGATGATGCGGGCGCCTTTGTGGCGAATCGGGCGCCGGTTGAAAACAGCGGCGTGGATGCTGACTTCCGGCGAAAGCCAACCGCTTTGGGTTTCTTTTTCGGACTCATCGGCTTTATCGCCATTCAAGTCGTCATTTTCGTCCAATTGAGCCTCCAATTGGCTTTCTTTAATTTTTTCGCCCTTTTTTTCTTTAGCGACACCTTTTTCGTCTTTTTTATCGATTTTTGAGGCGTATTCTTCCCTATTTTTGTTTGTTTCTGGTCCGTTTTTGGGGTCCTGGACCTCAGGGTGCATGTCGAAACCGACCATTCGGCTGGGGTTGCCGTGCCGCTCCCATACGAACAAGATTTTGCCGGCTCCGGCTTTTTCCGCTTCGGCCAAGACCGAACCGACGCCGGATTTTCCGCGGTTCAAGTACCCGGCGCCCAAGGCGTCGGCCAACGTCCGGGCGATGGCCCGCGTCTGCTGGCTGGGCTTGCGGGAAGTGGTGATCATCATCATAATTGCAACAACTCGTCCAACCGGTTGATGCACACATCGGGTTGGGCTTTTTTCAGTTTGGTTTTTTCCTGGTAGCGCGAGAACACGGCGATGGATGTGATGCCCGCGGCTTTGGCAGCCTCGACGTCGTGCACCAAGTCGCCCACGTACGCCGTTTTTTTCGGATCAAGCCGGTGGCGGGCCACGAATTGCTTGAGGGAGACGACTTTGTCCACGATGCCCGCCTCGATGCCGTCGAACAGCGCGCCGTAGCCGAAGTCCGCGATTTCACGCTCGACCAAATGCACGGGATGCGCCGAGAAGAGATACGTCTTGCGGCCTTGGCGGCGTAGGCCTTCGAGCAGTTCGCGCGACCCCGGCAACGCCGTGGGGAAAATTCCGTTTTTCTCCACGGCTTTGAAAAACAAGTCATCCACCTGCTTTTTGGTGCACACAAGTCCGTAGTTGCGGTAAAAATTCATGTACGGCAGTTCGAAGTGCTGCCGGTATTCTTCCTCGGAAAGCGCGTGGCCACCGTCCAGCTGGAAGATGACGTCGCGCGTCGCACCGTAGACCATGTCAAAATCGTCCGACAAGGTGCCGGACCAGTCGAAGATGAAGGTGGAAATCATCGATTGTGTTTTGCGCTTGATCAGATTTAAAGCGGCCGCGCGGCTGTTTTTTCGGCTTTTTCTTCTTGCGCTTTTTCAGAAGTGGTTTTTTTTGATTCGGGCGCATTCTTGGATGTGGCCCGGACATGCGCGCCTCGGAGAATAAGATGTATTGAGTTGGCCGGTGATTTTTCTGGAGCGGATTTTTACTCAGTTGGGCGTTGTATTCGGTCTAAACCCGTCAGTTGCGCGATTTTATTATAGCTCCATCGGTTCATGGCATGCCCTTCCTCTTCCGATGCACCCCAAGCCCTGATCAACGCCATTTTGACGGTGTTTGGGTCAATCGTCCGCGTCCCGGGCGCATCACGGATTCGGGGCTTTCCCGACGAAACCGACAACACGTGTTGCATGAATCGCTTCGCTTGCTGGGTAGACATCAGGCCTATGTTCTTGAGGCCGTCGATTCCCGTAAGCAATTCGTCCACGGGTATGGCATTTCTGTTTGCCCAACTGACCATGTGGCCATCGGGTTTCTCGTGTTCTGTCCAAAACGTGTGGAGTAGGAATTGGGCCGCTTCAGTGCGCCGCATCCGAACCAAGTCCAGCAAATCTTTCTGGTGACTGTATTGAGGCTGAAACTGCCGCTCACGTGGGTTTCCATGCCACGTTTCGTTAAACCTGCTTTGGAAGTGTCGAAGGTGGCCTTCAACCTCTTTCATCAGGCCTTGGAAATCGACGGATCGGTTCGTGCTTTTTCGGAAGCGCTTTTTCAGATCATTCGGTAGCAAGTCTTCGTGCAATCCGTTGATGGCCTGGCGCAAACCCCTATAGGCACTTCGGTCCTTGCTCTCCGATGCGTGTTCGATTTTCTTCAGCGTCGTAATCATGTGGGCATGTTCTTCTGGAAGCATACTGAAACCAATCAATCGGCCAGTATTTAACCTCTTTTGCCTCAGCCACGTATGCATCAATCCGATGCCTTAAATCCGCATGTGGCCAACTTTTTGCGATGGACTCCGAAACAACGCTTGACCAACTCAAAGCCCGCGTGGCGCTTTTCCGCGACGCGCGGAACTGGAAGCAATTCCACAACCCCAAGGACTTGGCCGCGTCCATTTCGATCGAGGCCAACGAGTTGCTCGAATTGTTCCAATGGAAGACGCCCGAAGAAGTCGACGCCTTGCTCAGGGATGCCCGCAAGCGCGAAGACGTCCAGGACGAACTGGCCGACATCGTGGTGTATTGCTTGAGTGCGGCGGACCAGATGGGCATCGACTTATCGGACGCCATCGCGGCCAAGTTGAAAAAGAACGAGGAAAAATACCCCGTGGACAAGTCGTTCGGCAACAACAAGAAGTACACGGAACTTTGATTTGCTTTTTCCCGGGTCCTTCTTTGGATTCAAGACGTGCCTTTTCGGTCCGTGTTTTTCGGCTTTTTTTTCTGCTGCCTTTTGATGCTGCAATTGCTTAGGCTTTAGCCAAGTAGGCCTTTCCTGAAAACAGTTGCTTGATGAAGATCGGCGTGACGATGGTCGTCAACAAGCTCATCATCAGGATGGCCGCGTAGACCGGTTGCCCAATCAATCCGTTGGACAGGCCGAAGAGCGCGGCGATGATGGCAATTTCGCCGCGCGGCACCATGCCGAGGCCTACGATGAGCGATTGGCTGTTGTTGAGGCCCATTAAGCGCGCCGGAACGAAGCAACCCACCAACTTGGTCAAGATTGCCACGGCCGTCAAGGCAATGATGAAGACGCCGGCGGTTGCCGCGGCTTGCACGTTGACCAAGACGCCCAAGCTGACGAAGAAGATGGCGGCGAAGATAGCTTCCAAATATTCGGAACCTTCATGATAGCTTTTGATCTTGAGGCTTTCCAAGCTGACGCCCGCGATGAATGCACCCACGATGGCCGACAAGCCGACGACTTCGGCCACTAGGCTGTACGCAAACGCGATGGCGATGGCGGCGATGAACGTGGCCTTTTCCACCTTGTTTTTCTTCGCCCATTTGTCAAATCGCTCCAATTGCGGATTGATCAGGCGCGTGCCCAATAGTATGCCGATGGCCAGAAAGACCAGCGCGACGGCCGCGGTGTAGGCGATGTTGTTCAGCGAAATGGTGCTGGTCAGGAATTCCTTCGTCAGGCTGAGGGCCAACAACGCCAAGACGTCGTCCACCACGGCCGCGCCGATGATGGATTTGGCCGCCGGCGTGTCTAACTTGCCCATCTCCTTAAGCACTTGCGCCGTGATGGCAATCGAGGTGGCGGTCAACGCCGTGCCGACGAACACGGCTTCTCCCACCGGGTAGCCGAACGCATTCGCGATGGCAAAGCCGCCGATCCACGGCACGATGACGCCCAGCAAAGCGATGACGAACGAGCGGGCGTTGAAGATTTCCTTGAACTTCGTCTGCAACCCCACGACGAACAATAGGAAGATGGCGCCCATGGTGGCTAACTGTTCGATGAACTCGGTGTACGTGATGAGGCCTAGCACGCTGGGACCCACCAGGATGCCGACCAGGATTTCGCCGATGACGATGCTTTGGCCGAACCGGATGGCCAAAAAATACCCGACGAGCGCGATGAACAACAGGAGGCTAATCTGGAATTCGATGGTCTGAAAAACGTCCAACATGCCCTAACCTTTTTTTGGTTATCCGGCTTTTGCGCGATACCCCTTATTCTTTTTTTGCATTCCGTCTTTGTTCCATTGGCGTTAGACCTGAAAAGCAGGTATAAAAGAATCCATTCCGTTTGGTAATTAAGAGGGGGGCTCGTCCATGAATCAACGCCTTGTGTTTTTCGCATTATTGGTGGTATTGTTGGCGGGCTTGGCTTTTGCCGCACGCCTCCCGGTGGTCAGCGGTGATTCGAACAACTGGGGCACGCTGCTCAACGAATTTCTTGCCGTTTCCTTGGCTGCAGATGGAACGTTGAAAGCAGGAACCGTTGGCACCGATCAAATCACCAATGCCAGCATCGTCGCGGCGGATGTGGCGTTCAACGCCATCAACGCCTCTCATGTTTCCGCCGGGGCGATCAACGCATCCCATATTTCCAACAACGCCATTAACGCGTCGCATCTGTTTCCAGCTTCCATCAATGCCACACACGTTTCGAGCGGGGTCATCAACTCCACGCATTTGTTGGACGGCACCATCAATGGCTCCGACATCAACCCGGCGTCCAACTTGACCATTAATGCGTTTCTCACTTTCGGATTGGGCCAGATGTTTGACAATTTGGCCAGCAACTGGATCCGGTTGACCGGGAGCCTCAACGTCACGCAAAACTTGACGTCCAACGGCCAAACCGGTTTGGCCGGCGGCTCGGCTACAGGAAACAACGCGTTGGCCGTTGTGCGCAGTGCCGTTGCCTCCGGTCCGGACAGCGTCGCCATCGGGTCCAACACCACTGCGTCGGGCATTTCATCCATGGCCATTGGTGACAATGTCACCGCGGCGTCTTTAGGCGCGCACGCCTTTGGCACTACGTTGCGGGCTACGGGAATGGATTCCATGGCGTTGGGTAAAAATGTGGAGGCCAGCGGATTCAATTCCATGGCCATCGGGTTGGGTGGCGAGTATGGCAATGCGACGCAAGCCAACTCGTTGGCCATCTTCGGCGGTAACGTCGGCATCAACACGTCGAGCCCGGATCGTCTTTTCAAAGTCAATGGCAATTCCAACGTCACGGGCGACGCGTTTGCCGCTACTCGTTCGGGAGGCGGTATCGACGTGGCGGAGTGGATCAAATCCGAACAAGGCCTGCAAGCCGGCGATGTGGTCATCATCGACCGTTCGGCATCCAACCGCGTCAAAAAATCGGCCGTTGCGTACGACTCATCCGTTGCCGGCATCGTGTCGGCTCGCCCGCACTTGTTGATGGGAACGGAATACCAGGGCCCGGACGCAATTCCGTTGGCGTTGGCCGGACGCGTACCGGTCAAAGTCACGGATGAAGGCGGATCCATACGTCCGGGCGATTGGCTCACCACCAGTTCGAGTCCGGGCCGTGCCATGAAGTGCGCGTTGGATTGTACCGGCGCCCGCGTGGGCAAAGCGTTGGAGTCCTTGGATCAAGGCACCGGCACCATCATGATTCTCGTGGCTTTGGGTTAACCGCCTATGCGCCGCGTTATTGTCATTTGTTTTCTTTTTTTGGCCGCGTTGGTTTCCGCCGGCTACGGCGACGGCACGTATGGCGATGGAAACTACGGTGCAGACCCGACGCCAACCAGCACGCCAAATCCGACGCCGGTTTCGCATGTAGGCGGCGGTGGCTCTTCGACCATCGTATTGCCGGTTACGTCGGTCAATCCATCTACCTCCCCGTTGCCCCGTGTTTCATCCACTCCGGCACCCGTGGAGGATGGGGAAGAAGACCGGTCGGAAACTGAATCAATCGAACCCGAGGACGCAGAAACCGATGATGCGGCTTCGGATACAGCTGACTCCGATAACCGGGGGCAAAATGGGCAAGTCACTGTCAAAACGGAGGTTGCCAATCCTTCCAGTGGCGCTGACGATGGCTCCGCTTTGGGTGAAGAAAAGTCTGAAAATCAAGCGGCTACTCCGGAGGAAAAAGCGACGCAAACGGCTTCGCTTTTCGTTCCCGCCATTTACGAAGACGTGGGAAAAGGCGTAGTCAAGACGGTAGACGATCAAACCGTCGTGACGTTTCCAGCCAAAAAGACGTTGGACGTATTCGGCTTCAAGATCGATGTTGACGTTGAAGTTCAAGTCAACGTGGAGAAAAAGAAAACCACGCAAGTCGTGCTCAACCCGCTTTTGGGCGTTCTGGATGGCTTGTTGGACCTGTTGAATCCCAAGAAAGACAAAAAACCGGAGCCTAAGTGTTTCAATTTCGTGTGCGAGGAAGGCGAATCCCAAACGTCGTGTCCCTCTGACTGCGTGCCGTCGCAATGCAAGAAGGATTCGGATTGCAAGGGCTTGGAAGACGACAACTTGTGCAACGGCCAATTGTATTGTGATATTACGTCCAGCAACGTCGCCGAGTGGAAATGCACCGAGTTGCCCGGCTCGGTCATTGACGATGCCGACTGCACGACTTCCTACAACACCGTTTGCTCGAAGAACGCGTGCAACCCCAAGACCGGAAAATGCGAAATGGCGCCCGTACCCGACGGCTCGGTTTGTGACGATCAGGATTTCTGCACGCAAAAAGACGTCTGTTCCGCAGGCGTGTGCGCATCCGGAAAGAACGTTTGCCAATGCCAGCAGGATTCCGATTGTGGACTCTACAAGAAAGACGATCTCTGCGGCGGGAAGCAATACTGTGACAAGAAAACCGGCACCTGCCAACTCAATCCGGCCACCGTCGTCGAGTGTTCTGACGAGAAAGACACGACGTGTTCCAAGAATGCGTGCAACCCCCAGACGGGTAAATGCCAGTTCACCGCAGCATCTGATGGCCTTTCTTGTGATGACGCGGACTTCTGCACGAAAGGTGACGTGTGCTCCGCCGGCACTTGCGCTCCTGGAAAATTCGTTTGCCAATGCAAGAAAGACTCTGACTGTGGGCCGTTGGATCCCAAGGACCTTTGCAAAGGCCAGCAGTATTGCAACCTGAAAACCGGCACGTGCCAGTTGAACCCCGCCACCGTTGTCACCAGTTGTCCTTCGGTCGACAATACGGCGTGTTCCAAGAATGCGTGCAATCCCAAATCCGGAAAATGTCAGATGACGGCGCAACCCGATGGACTGTCTTGCGATGACAGCAATGGGTGCACGCTAAAGGACGCGTGTCAAACCGGCAAATGTACGCCGGGCAAAAACATCTGCCAGTGCCAGAAAGACGCGGATTGCGGACCCATCGACCCGAAGAATCTCTGCGCCGGCCAGCAATACTGCGACCAAAAGACCAATAAGTGTCAACTGAATCCCAAGACCGTCGTCACTGTGTGCCCAACCGTCGGCAACACGGCGTGCGCCATCAGCGCGTGCAGTCCAAAATCCGGAAAATGCGAGATGACGGCACAGCCGGACGGCACGACGTGCGAAGACGGCAGTTTATGCACCAAGAACGACGCCTGTTTTGCCGGTGTTTGCAAAGCCGGCGCCAACGCCTGTCAATGCCAAAGCGACGCGGATTGCGGACCGAAGGTTCCCGGCGATTTGTGCCAAGGACTGCAATTCTGCAACAAGGCCAAAGGGAAATGCGAATTGAATCCCAACACGATTGTCAAGTGCCCGACGGCCGTTGATTCGACGTGTTCGAAGAACTCCTGTATCCCCGCGACCGGAAAATGCCAGATGACCGCGGTGGCCAGCGGCACGGGGTGCAGCGATGGAAACACGTGCACGCAGAATGACGTTTGTTCGGCCGGCGTCTGTAAATCCGGCGCCAACACGTGCGAATGCCAAAACGATGCCGACTGTGCCACGCTTGAAGACGCTAACCTATGCAACGGCACGCTTTACTGCGACAAAAGCGTGAAAAAATGCGTGGTGAACCCGGCCACCGTGGTCCAATGCTCTTCCAGCAAGGACTCAACGTGTTCCAAGAATGTCTGCACCCCCAAGACCGGAAAATGCGCGATGAGCCCACAGCCGGACGGCCTTTCCTGCAACGACTTGAACAAATGCACGGCGCCGGACGTCTGCAAGTCCGGCGTGTGTTCGTCCGGCAAGAACGTCTGCCAGTGCCAGAAAGACGCGGATTGCGCCAAATTGGAGGACGGCATTTCGTGCAACGGCACGTTGTACTGTGACTTGGACGTCAACCAATGCCTCATCAACCCGGCCACGGTCAAGACCTGTCCAAGTCCGACTCCGACGTAACGCCTTGAGGCAACAGCTCGCAAAGCCTTAACGACTCGAACTCTACCTGTCACTACAGACGATTGCGGCGTATTTGGCATTCAGTGTTTTTTTCGGTTGCGACGATCCAGTTCCTTCACGACGTCATCCAACGTCACTCCGCGTTCGGTCAGCTTGGCCAAAAGGAAGTACAGCACGTCCGCCGCTTCCCAAATGGTTTGCTTCCGCGTGCGGCATTCGGCCAATTCCGATCCCTCTTCGCAAAGTTTTTCAGCCAGAAGCCAAGGCTGGGCCAGAAGCCGGGCCGTGTAGGAATCCCGGACGCCTTTTCGGGAGGCAATCGTCTGCTCCAACGCCTGCAAGCCGAATTCCTTTGGGCCAAAGCACGTGTCCTGTCCGGTGTGGCACGCCGGACCTTTGGGTTCGACTTGGTACAGCAAGGCGTCCCGGTCGCAGTCCCAACGGATGCGGCGGACCCGCATGGTGTTGCCGCTGGTTCGGCCTTTTTTCCAGAGCCGTTGCCGCGAGCGGCTGTAGAACCACGCCGTTTTCGTCTTCTTGGTTCTGCGGAGGGCTTCGGCGTCAGCGTAGGCCAGCATGAGCACGTCTTTGCTTCTTGTGTCCTGCACCACTGCCGGCATCAATGCCGCCCCCGTGGTGGCCGCCGTGGCGTTCTTTTTCTTTCTCGGTTTTGCGTTCATGTTCTTACGACCACGCCATTTCTTTTCAGGTACTGCTTGACTTTTTGAACCGAAAGCGCTCCGGTGTGAAAGACTCCCGCGGCCAAAACGGCGTCCGCCGCTTGCAATGCTTCCTGGAAGTCCTTCAACTTTCCCGCGCCGCCGGAGGCCACTACCGGCACGCGCACGGTCTGCTTGACCGCAGCAAGCAATGCCGTGTCGAACCCTTCCCGTGTGCCGTCGCGATCGATGCTGGTCACTAACAGTTCCCCGGCACCCAGAGCCTCGGCTTTTTCCGCCCACTCCACGGCATCCCACTCCGTCGGCCGCGTCCCGGCCCGCGTGAAGACCTCCCAACCCTGGCCTTGCCGTTTGGCGTCCATGGCCACCACCACGCTTTGCGAGCCGAAAACGTCGGCCAGGCGTCGGACCAATGCCGGGTTTTCTACCGCAGCCGTGTTGAGGCTCACTTTGTCCGCACCGTTTTGGAACAGCGTTTCCGCATCAGCGACGGACCGGATTCCGCCGCCCACGGTCAACGGAATCCGCAGCGCCGAAGCGACGTGCCGCACGGTCTTGGCCAATGCCAACCGTTTCTGGCGCGTGGCGCTGACGTCCAACAAAACGATTTCGTCCGCCCCCTGTTCTTCGTAGTACGCCGCACGGTCCGCCGGTTTTCCTTGGTCTTTGAGGTCCTGGAATTTCCGTCCTTTGACCACGCGGCCGCTGCGGACATCCAGGCAGACGATGACGCGGGGGGCTAAGGGCATCGCGCCGCCTCCAATGCTTTTTCCAACGGAAAACCCCGTTCGTACAGGCTTTTGCCCACGATGACGCCGGCAGCACCGCGCTTTTTCAACGCGACGACGTCGTCCATGCTGGTTACGCCGCCGGCTACGAAGAACGGCAACGGGATTTTCATGCCGTCCAGCATCCCGCCGTCTTGGCCAAGCAGCGTTCCATCGGCGGCAACGTCGGTAAACACAACGCCGGCAAAACCGGCTTCGGCAATGCGATCCAACGACGGCATGGGTACGGATTGCTTCCATCCCCGGATGCAAAAACGGCTGTCCCGCAGGTCGAAGGACGCCAACACGCAGCCTTCAAACCGGCGGGCGATGGAAGCAGCGGTTTGGAAGTCTTCCGCCAGCAAGGTGGACAGCACGATGCGGTCCGCCCCCGCGTCGAACCAGGTTTGTGCCGACGCGAGGCTTCGGATGCCACCGCCCACTTGCAGTTGGGCGCTGACTGCGTTGCGGATGCGGCGGAATGCTTCCACGTTTTCGGGAATTCCTGAAAACGCGGCGTTGAGGTCCACTACGTGCATCCAGCGCGCCCCTTTTTTTTCGAACGCTTCGGCGGTTTGCCACGGCGCATCCGCATATTCCGTCTTCTGGTCCAAGCGCCCTTCTCGCAACCGCACGACGCGTCCGGCGTATAGGTCGATGGCCGGGATCACTTCCATTGCCGTACGACCTCCACAAAATTTTCCAACAGGCGGCCCCCACTTTTGCCGCTTTTTTCCGGGTGAAACTGGACGCCGAATGCGTTCTTTTTCTCCACGGCGGATGCAAAGCGCTGACCGTACTGCGTCCATCCCCTGACCCACGGATTTTCCGGACAGGCGTAGCTGTGCACGAAGTAGAACCAAGGCTCTTCCATTCCGTTTCCCAGCACGCCTCCCTGAAAGTCGACCGTGTTCCAACCCATGTGAGGTAATGTCCGGGCCTTCAATTTTCGTACGCGTCCTTCCATGATTGCCAATCCTCTTCCTTTTCCTTCTGCGCTGGATTCGAACAACAACTGCATCCCCAGACAAATTCCCAGGAACGGCTTGCCGCTTGAGATGGCTCCTCTTGCATCACCCAGGTTCTTTGCTCCGGCGTCAAAGGCGCCCACGCCCGGCATCACGACGCCGTCCTCGTTTTCGTCCACGATGCGGGCTCCGGCTCGGGTCAGGGCCTGGCGGACGCTGAACGCGTTGCCGTACCCGGCGTCGATGATGCGGATTTTCGGTTTCATAGGGTTCCTTTGGTTGATGGCAGCGCTCCGTCCGCACGCGGATTGATTTCCACGGCCTGGCGGCAGGCGCGCGCGAACGCCTTGAACGCCGCTTCGATTTTGTGGTGGTCGTTGCGGCCGTACAGAAGCTTGACGTGGACGTTGGCCTGTGCCTCGCGGGCGAACGCCTCGAAGAAGTCCACCACCAACTCGGTGGGAAACGTACCGATTTGGCTCCGCTGCATCGGCACGTCAACCACGCAATACGCGCGACCGCCGAAGTCCACTGCGCACAACGCCAATGCCTCGTCCATCGGGATGGTCGCCGAGCCGTACCGCATTATGCCCACTTTTTCACCCAATGCCTTGCGGAACGCCTGTCCCAGGACGACTCCGACGTCTTCCACCGTGTGGTGCGCTTCCACATCCACGTCGCCTTCTGCCTCCACCTGCAGGTCGAACAGGCCGTGTTTTGCAAAAAGGTCCAGCATGTGGTCGAAAAACGCAATGCCCGTTCGGTTTTTGTACGCGCCCGTGTCGTCCAACCCTAACTGGATTCGGATGTCCGTTTCCGCCGTCGTGCGTTTGATGTCCGCTTTTCTCATCCCAACGCCTCCAGCAACCGGTTGTTCTCCTCAGCACTGCGGATGGTGATTCGGATGCAGCCTGGCGTCAACGGCTTTTGGGACAAGTCGCGCACCACCAGCCCTTTTTTCTGCAAGGACTTTACCGTTTTGCCCGCCGCATCGCCCACGTCCACCAGCAGGAAGTTGGCCACCGACGGGTACGCCTTGATTTTTTTTTCTAACGCCTTTTTCATGCGCAGCCTCTCGTCCGCGATGCGGGCCACGTTGGCGCGCATCTGACGGATTCCTTCAGGACTTAAGGCGGCTTGTGCCAACTCCGAAGACAAGGAGGAAATGCTATTGGGCAATCGGACGGCGTTGAGCCGTTGTGCCACCGCTTCGTTTGTTACGGCGTAGCCCACGCGGGCGCCGGCAAGCCCGAATGCCTTGGACAACGTGCGCACCACGATGAGCCTGTCGAACCGGTCCACCAGCGCCAAAGCGCTTTGGCCGCAAAATTCCGCGTACGCTTCATCCACCACGACTGCGCAATCGGTTTTTTCCAGCAATTCCCTGATTTTTTTCACGGGTTCGACGTTGCCCGTCGGCGAGTTCGGGTTGCACACCCAGGCCACTGCCGCGTCCCTTGCCGCATCCGCCAGCGCGTCCACGTCCAACGCGAATCCGGACGTCCTCGGCACACCGACGATTGGCGCTCCATACGCCTGGGAAACCACGCGGAACATCGAGTACGTCGGTTCCGAAATCACGCTTCTACGTCCGCCTTGGAGGAAGGTTTTGGCGATGGTGTCGATGACCTCGTCCGCACCTGCGCACAGGACGACTTGTTCTTCGGACGTATTGCAATAGCCGCTGACGGATTCCCGCAACGACGCATAATCCGGCGCCGGATATTCATTGACGCGAAGTTCACGGCACTGATCCAGGCGTTGCCGTACGGTGTCCAGTATGTAGGGCGTGGTGTTCATGTCGAACCGGATGACTTTTTCTTCCTGCAAGCCGTTTTCGAGGGCAATCTGGCGGCTGGACGGCTCCCATGCATATGGTTCGGTCACTATGGTCGATGGTTGCATCTTTTTTCCTCTTTTATTGTAGCGATTCCGCGTGCGCCCAAAGCCCCTCGCTTCTGGCCAAGGCTTGCGCTGTTTTTTCAAGCCCGGTTTGGGTGCGGCGGATGGTCACGACGGGTTTGAGAAAATCAAAGACGGACAGCATTCCCGCACTTCTGGCAAAACCACCGGTGGGTAGCACGTGGTTGGATCCCAGGGCGTAATCACCCAGCGCCGGCGGCGTGTCAACATAGATCGCCCCGGCATTTCGGATTTTGTCGGCCAATGCCGAGGCTTTTCCATACAACGCGACGTGTTCAAACGCGTCTGAATTCAATTGCGTTGGAGCCTCTTTCGCGCTGACCACTTGAAAAAATGCTTTTGACAAACTCTGGTTCAAGATGGTCGACCGCTTTGCATTTTTGCCTTTTTTGTTGACGGCCTCCTTGACAGCTTCCTTTGTGCCTTCATCCAACGCGAGCAGACCGATTTTCGCCCGGACGTCGTGCTCGGCCTGCGCCACTAAATCGGCCGCCACCTGTTCGACGTCGGCATCCGAACCGGCGACGGCTACCAACTCGCTGGGGCCCGCGGGAAAGTCGATGGCCACATCTTTGGCGCACAGCCGCTTGGCCGCATCCACGAACGCGCCGCCCGGCCCGACTATTTTATCTACTTTTGGCACGGTTTGCGTGCCGTACGTCATGGCGGCAATGGCTTGTGCGCCGCCGATTTGGAACACGGCATCGACGCCCGCGAGTGCGCATGCGGCCAGCACCACGGCCTTGGGCTTCGGCGGGGTGCAAACGGTCACACGGCTTCCAGCCACTTTCGCCGGAATGCACGCCATGAGCACCGACGATGGATACGCCGCCGTGCCGCCGGGCACGTAGACGCCCACGGTTTCGATCGGGGTCCAACGCCACTGGAATTGGACGAAGCCATCGCTCCAACGCGCGTCCTTGGGTCGGATTTTTTCGTTGAACTTCCGAATGCGCATCGCGCTCAATCGTGACGCTTGCCTCAATTCCGGTGCAATGGCGCGCCAGGCCCTTTGGCATCGCGCCATGGAAACCTGCATTTGTCGCGCCGTCAGCGTTTGCCCGTCCAACTTCCGGGTGCAATCCAATAGGGCTGCGTCTCCATCCGTGCGCACGCGTTCGATGATGGCCTCCGTGTCGGCCCAGATTTTAGCCGGGTAGCCCCCGTTTCGGCCGGGTGCGTTTGCTTTAGGCATACAACCAACTCGGGTCCGGCGCGTTGCGGTTGGCGATCAGCACGGCGCAGGAGGAAAGCAAGGTCTGAAGCGGCATCAATCCATTTTCTTTCAGGGTCGTGCCCGTTTGTACGAGGTCGACCACCGCGTCGGCCACGCCCAGCCGAACGGCCGCCTCGACCGACCCGCTCATAAGCACCATTTCTACATCCAAGCCGCTTTCCTGAAGGAAGGCGCGGGTGAGGTTCGGAAACGACGTGGCGATGCGCGGGCAGTCCAACGCGCCCATGTCCATTCCCGCGGGTGCGGCTAAGACCAGCTTGCAGAAGCCGAACGGCAGCCGCGCGCACTCCACGACGTCGGCCTGTGTTTCGAGGACCAAGTCCAGGCCCGTGATGCCGAAATCCACTGCGCCTTGCTGGACGAGGAATGGAATGTCTTGTGCTCGCAAGGCGACGGACTCAAAGCGGCCGCGCGAAGAATAGAGCTGGCGGCCGCAGGCCAGCGGAATGTCGATTTGTTGAAGCAACCCGGCGGCTTCGGCCGACAGCCGGCCCTTGCCGGGGTAGGCGATGCGCTGTTTCGGTTGTACCGTGAAGAAGACCCGCTCCCATTTTTCCCACTTTTTTCCCATTTTGCAAACGGCAGTATTTAACCCTTTGCATCGGTTTGGAAAAGTCAGAGGCGGCGAATGGACTGCACGTGCAGGCCGTTCTTTTCCAGTTGGCGCTTCAAGTCGGCCGGCGGGCGGTCGTCTTTGGCGATGATGCGCCAGACGGCTTGTCTTCCGCGGAGGATCGAGTGCGATTCGGTGGACACTAAGTCGACCTTGAGCTTGGCCAACACGGCGGCGACCTTTGCCAATGCGCCCGGTTCGTCGCCGAAGAAAAGTTCGATATTAACGAGTCCTTTTTCGGCCGCCGGACTGATGAGCAGGCGGTGGTTTTCCTCATCCAACGTGGCGTACGCCGAATCGTTTTCCGTAAGCCCCAAGAACTCACGGAAGTGCTGTGGCAGCACGATGCGGCCGCGGGAGTCGATCTTGACGCGTTCGAGTTTCGACATGGTGGGCTCATCCTTTGGACTCAGGCTTGGATCCGGTGCGGCTGATGAGTTCCTTGCCGTGTGAGCCGTCCAAGTCCAGGATTTCGCGGGCCAGTTCCTTTCCGCCCACGATTTCCGGCATGACGATGACGTCTGCACCGGCGCGGTGCAGTTTCTTGATGGCTTCTTCCGAATACGCCCGCGTGGCCACCATGACGAACGGGTTGATTTCCTTGGCCGTCAGCGTCAAGAACACGTTGCTGGAGTCCGTCGGCAAGGCAGAGACCAGGCGTTTGGCGCGCTTGATGCCGGCTTTTTCCAGGATTTTGGAGTCCAGCGCGTCGCCTTCCACCACGGGGACGCCTTGGTCCTTGAGCCGGGCCACCACTTTGGGATCCATGTCCACGATGACGTAGTTTTCCGAATGTTTTTCCATCGATTCGCAGACCGTCTTGCCCAATGCGCCGTACCCGCAGACGATGACGTGCTGCTCCAGCCGTCCGATCTTCTTTTCGATCCTCCGGCCTTTCAAATCCAGTCCCATCGCGTAATCCACCCCTTCCGAAATCAGCAAAACCAAGACGGCCATGGTCGTCAACCCCAGGAAAACGTGCGACAGCTTGGTGCTGATGTTCTCCGTGTGGCTGCAATCCGTGTAAAGCATGGTGCAGAACGTCTCGACCACGGCGTCGGATGGCGGCCGCTTTTCGACTATCATGGCGTTGACGATTGAGAGCGATATGATCAAAAACGTGATGCTGATCAATAAGCCGTACCGTTTGACGGACCGCTTCTTCTCCAGATCGTGTGCCGCCTTGATCAGACCCATGCGTGTATCGGCATTAGTACCCGTCCTGGATATTTTAACGTACCCGCAAGGCATCGGACCCGATGCGTCAACCCCCCATTCTCCGCAGCGCCAATAAATGCGTCAGCGACGTTCGGATTACTCGGTGCACTGCCTGCTGAGATACTCAAGAATAAAGTCTACGGGTTTGCCGGTCTTGACCACCGTTACGATGTCGCCCGGATACGTGATGTTATGCGTCACCAAGCAATTGCCAGGCGTTGTTTCCTGAACGACCACGGCGACGCGGTCCGGCTCTTCCACGATTCGCATCACCAGCGTGGTGTAGCCGCCGCTTGTCTTCATGCCGGAAAACGCGGCCAGCACCGTCTTCTGGGTGAAGTCGACATCGGGCAACACGTTGCGGCCTTCCGGATCGTTCGAGGTCACGGTATTCCGGAATTGGTCCCAGCTTGCGGCGTCGTTGAACACGTACGTGGCTACCATGCGGTGGCTGATGTATTGGCTTTCGTTCATCCGCTCGAATGGCATTTCCTTCGCACTGGCGTCGATCGGCCGCGGCGTCGCCGTCGGCTTGCCGCCCGCCCATGGCGTTGGCTCTATGGTGGGTGACGTCGTGGGTGCGACCGTCGGTACGCAGCCGTAGTCGCAAAATTCGGGTGCTCCGCCAATCGTGTCGGTGCAGCGCGCCGCGCACGACGTGCCGGCGGGGCACGTCGTTCCGTCCGGACAGGTTTGTCCTGCTGCCGGGGCAGACGGGACGGGCGATGCGGACGGAGTCGGCGTCGGACCAATCGTGGCCGTTGCTACGGCGTACGTCGGCGCCGGTGACGCGTATGCGCCGTCTTGGATGCAGCCCAATAGGATCAAAGAGACGACGAATACTCCCAACGCCCTCGTTTTCATCGTATTATTTTGCGCTGAATCGGCTATTAGGCTTTGCTGTTTTCAGGGCCTTTTTTCTTTCGATTTTTTCATCCCGCGAGGGTGCAGACTTCCACGATTGACGAAAATCCGCTTCGTTAAATCAATCCGTCTCCATCATCGTGCCTGACAAAAACTGAGGTGATGGACAAATGGCAGATGCGGGTTTATTGGTCGTCGCAATCCTGGCTGTATTGGTGTTGTTGGCGTTGGGTGGAACGGTCTTTGCCGCTTCCGGACTCTTGGCCAGCCTCCTGATTAACTCCCTGTTGGGCATCTTGGTCCTGGTCCTCTTGCACGTACTGGGCCTCCACGTGCCGATCAACCTGTTGACGGTGCTGGTCGTAGTGTTATTCGGATTAGCCGGCATCGCCCTGTTGGCTTTGCTGGCTTTCACGGGTCTGTACGGCGGACAGACCGTGACCCGGTCCCATTACGGCCGCGCCCACTAGATGTCCGGCACTTTTTTTCCCTTTTTTTTATTTTTTCCTGCCGTTCACGCCTGGATTTTCGAGAACAAATAACTGCCAATGGCCAATGCCGCGGCGGTCAGCACGCCCAATACGGCCAAATCCATTCCGAGCCCGAAGTGGGACGCGCCGGTTAAGGCGGCGCGCAAGCCGTCCACGCCGTACGACAACGGATTGATCGCCGTGGCTTCGCGTATGCCCGTCGGAAGGCCATCCAATGGGAACAAGGCGCCGGAGAGAAAGAAAATAGGCATCACGACGAAGTTCATGATCAGTTGGAATCCCTGCATGTCGTCCATCTTAGACGCGATGGCCGTTCCCAATGCGGTGAAGAACACGGCGACCAAGGCGGCGACCAACAACGCCGCCGGCACCAAGGCCCAATCCGGACGCAACCCTAACGCCAACGCTACGCCGAAGACGATGACGCCTTGGAACAGTCCGGCCGTGGCACCGCCCAACGTCCTTCCGAGCATGATTTCATAGCGGGACACCGGCGCGACCAGCGTCTCTTTAAGAAAGCCGAATTGGCGGTCCCAGATGATTTCGATGCCGGAAAAAATCGACGTGAACAGGATGCTCATGGCGATGATGCCCGGCGCCAGGAATTGGATATAATCGCCGCCTCCGGCTTGCGCGTAGATGGGCCCGAAGCCGAAACCCAACGCAACCATGAACAACAACGGTTGCCCCAGTGCGCCCACGATGCGCGATTTGGAACGGGCGTACTTCTTGATTTGCCGCAACCACAACATGTAAACGGCGTTCATATTCAGCGCCTCCCGTGCCACATGCGCATGACGCGTCCGGATTCGGCTTGTTCCGAACGGAGGCCGTGTCCGGTCAACGCGATGAACGCGCCTTCC
>Ga0080064_1001816_pt1 | contig 40190 bp, 34 predicted proteins | sample Subgrocontami54m_FD_69260 | JGI IMG/M metagenome (GOLD analysis project Ga0080064, IMG submission 69260) | Subsurface groundwater microbial communities from S. Glens Falls, New York, USA - GMW46 contaminated, 5.4 m (SPADES assembly) (version 2) ...
TTCCGCTCGAAACGGCGGCCGTATACTGCTCCCACTATGCCGTTCACCGTCGAAGACTTCCCGGACCTGATTCGCCTGCTCGAGCAGCACCCCGAGTGGCGCGCCGAGCTGCGCCGCCAGGTGCTGTCCGATGAACTGCTCGCCCTTCCGACCCTGGTGCGTCAGATCGCCGAGGCCCAGGCGGCCACCGAGACCCGCCTGGACCGGATCGAGGCCGCGATCGAGCGCCTCGTCGAGGCCCAGGCGCGGACGGAGCAGCGTGTCGAAGAGCTCGCGGCCCGCATGGATCAGCTCGCGACCCGGATGGATCAGCTCACCGACGCCCAAATCCGCCTCGAGCAGGCCATGGCCAGCCTCGCGGTGGACGTGGCTGCCCTCAAGGGGCACGATCTGGAGCGCCGCTACCGCGAGCGCCCGTTCGACTTCTTTGGGCGGCTCATCCGCCGCGCCCACACCTACACGCAGGAAGAGCTCGACCAATGGCTCGAGGCGCCGGTGGCCGCCGGCGCCCTCAGCGAAAGTGAAGCCGATGAGATCCTGCTGGCGGACGTAGTGGTCCGCGGGCGGCGCAAGTCCGACGGGGCCGAGGTCTACCTGGTAGTTGAGGTTGCCGCCACCCTCGACAGTCATGACGTGGAACGCGCGGCACGCCGCGCCGAGCTCCTTGGGCGCGCCGGCGTCGTGGCGCTGCCGGTCATGGCCGGCCCGGCCGCTTCGCAAGACGCTCAGCAAGCCGCGCGCGCCGCCGGTATGACGTGGCTGGCAAACGGCGCGGCCCGGCTGATGGCGAGCGGCTCATAGAGACAGGCCGGCGCATATTTCGCCCCGCTCGCGCGCCGGATGCTTCTCCGGATGCTTCTAAGGGAGCGCCATCGGCGTAGGCACCCCGGAGACCTGCGATCTCGCCGTAGTACGATCCATCCTCTGGCCGGCCGGATCCTGCTCGACACCACGGCCGTATACTGCTCCCACTATGCCGTTCACCGTCGAAGACTTCCCGGACCTGATTCGCCTGCTCGAGCAGCACCCCGAGTGGCGCGCCGAGCTGCGCCGCCAGGTGCTGTCCGATGAGCTGCTGGCATTGCCGGAGCTCGTCCGGCAGCTCGTCGACGCGCAGGCCCGAACCGATCAGCGCATCGCGGAGCTCATTGAGCAGACGGCTCAGCGCTTTCAGGAGATGGGAGACCGGATCGAAGCCCTGACGGTCCGGACTGAGCAGGGCTTCCAAGAGCTCATCGCGAGCATCAAAGCCCTGACCCGGCAGGTGGGTGGCTTGACCGACGAAGTCGGCACGCTGAAGAGCGACATGCTGGAGCCGCGGTACCGCGACCGGGGGCCGGCGCATTTCGGCCGCCTGGCCCGGCGGCTGCGCGCCTTGAGCACGAGCGCCTTAGCCGATCTTCTTGACGATGCCGTGGGTGCAGGGCGCCTCGACGACGCCGAGCGCGAGGAAGTCCTTCGAACCGATCTGGTCCTGACCGGGCGGCGGCGGGAGGACCAGTCCGAGGTCTACCTGCTCGCGGAGGTCTCGGTAGGCATCGGACCCTATGACGTCGACCGAGCCGCGGACCGATCGGCGCTGCTCGGGAAGCTCGGCCGACCCGTCATCGCAATCGCCGCGGGCCGGTCTGTCACGGCCGAGGCGGCAGACCTCGCACGCGCGCGGGGCGTGATCCTCCGCCTGGATGGATCCGAGGCCCCACCCCAGCTCGTCTGATTCATCCTGACCCTCACGGGCTGGCATCGCCAGCCTGCCGGCTGACCGCGGTGCCTTGCGGTCATCCATCTCCGAGACGGGTTGATTCATACGCCATCGAACCGGGTCGCGGGCGAAATGTGTAGCTGATGTGGATTCGGCAGCACGATGTGTTGGGAGCCTCTGCCCATACACCGGGTTTTTCTGCCAGGATATGGGCCAGCGAAACCAAGCTTCCTTTCCTGAGCGAAGCGACCATCTCACACCGGCTCACCGGCCCCGAACGGTCACGAGGCTGAAGAGAATCCAATCCTCCAGTGCGCTTTGGAGCTCAGCTCGGCACGCTTCAGGGTAACGCCGTCGGCATAGACGCCGTGGAGGCCCACGATCTCGCCATAGTACGAGCCAACCTCAAGCTTCTCGTACTCCGCCCGATGCATCGCCGCGCCAATATACGCTGTGAGCATTTCCCGCCTCGTCCAACGAAGGTCCGGCGGCCTCCTCCAGGATCGCCAGCAACTCGCCTTGCGGTGATCGGTGATTGTCTTTCGCGCGCTCCCGCAGATGTACGACCACCGGTTCCGGCACGTTTTTGATGGAGAGACAGGGACATGGAATCTCCACCTGGTTCTATTCCAGATCTACTAGAGAACCACCAGAACGGGCCCGTTGGGTATCGAGGGCGGGCCTGCAAATCGGGTGGGCGGGGTCGTTACCGGCCCCGCCTCCCACACCAGCCGGCATGCGGGTCCGCACCGGGCGGTTCACTTCGTCGCAAGCGTCAGGTACCGCGTATGGAGGCTGTGAAACCCGAGCGCGGAGCGTTGCGCGTTGGGCAGCGCCTGGGTGAGGGCGGGAGTACCCGCCGCCCGCCACAGTCCTGGCCCATCGTACGCAGTGCCCCACGCGAGCGATCGCGCGCTCCAGCGCGCTGAGGCGGTGCTCGCCAGCTAGCCCGCGATCCGTAGGATGGAGCCCGTCATCCGTAGGATGGACGCGCGCCCGCCAGGTCCCTGAGTGGCGCTTGACCGGCGCTCCTGAGATTGGTGCGCGTGCGTCACTGCGCCGACAGATGCGCTTTGCCAACTCGCTGATACAGTTCGTGGAGCGCATCGGCAGCTTGACCGGCCAAGGAATGCCATTCTGCATTCTGGACGCATGCCGGATGGCTCAAGACGTACCGCTCCATGAGATCTGCCACGAGCGCCGTCCGATCCAACAACTCGTGACATCCAAAGGAACCAGGTTGGTGCAATTTCTCCCAGTCAGGCCCTTCATCCGCGATCAAGTCCTCGACGCACTGTCGCCGCTCGTCTTCTCTATCAATATCGATGACCTTGCGGATGTCTCGGCTCATGGTCATGTCTCCAAACCCGCTTGGCGGCGAATACTGTTGAGATCAGCAGGCGCACGACCTCGCGAACTTTCATGTGGCGTCGTACTCTCGCCAATAATGCTGTCTGATGATCCTCCTGTGGCGCGTTCCTAACGGCGTTATTTCACGCCAGCGAGAGCGCGGTCGACAGCCTCCGGATCGGGCTCTATTACGCGCAAGAGCACGCGCGCCGGTCCGTCCGGTACGCGGCGGCGTTGCTCCCACTCCTGGATGGTCCGCAAGGAGAGCTGAAAGCGCTCGGCGAACGCTTCTGGGAGAGACCGAGGCGCTCACGAAGCAACCGCAGGTCCGGCCCTAGGCGCACGAGGCCGGCTGGCCCCCATGCTGCGTCGTCAACGCCGTGCCACTCACCGCTCGGCTCCACCAAGTGACGCACCCTCTCGGGGATGTTCTTCGGCAGTTCTCGGACTGGCCAATAGGTTCTCACCGCCAAACTGGTCAAGAAACCGGCCGCCGACATCGTACCAGTCGTAGCGACCCCGCGGCTGGTCGCTGCCCCTGACCGGCTCCAACTCTCTGAATGGCTCCAAGGATGTCCCGTAGGCGCGATTCCGCCTCGGAAGAGTCTGCCGCCGGCACCAAAACAAGTATTGGGCAATGCACCGGCTCGTCCTCCTTCCTGTTTGCAAAGGGAGCCAGATTCCACGCGAGACGGACCCGCCCGGTCAAGCAGTACGCATGGTATCTCGTCATTCGCTCCGGGTCCGGCGGAGTACTCTTACCGGAGCTTTGCAAGCCCCGCCAACCCAGCTATAATCCGCCCCACACGGGGCACCCTGGGCGGGACGCCCCCAATACTGCCCCATGGGGAGAGCCACCGTTATGAATCGTCGTAGAATCGGGTTCCTGTTCATCGGGCTGGGCGTCCTGCTGAGCCTCTTCGTCGGCTACTTCGTCTTCCAGCAGTCGGCCGAAGCTGAGCAGCTCCGCAAAGAGAAGCCAACGCGCTGGGTCGCCGTCGCCGCCGTCACGATTCCCGAGCGCACCACCATCCTGCCCGAGCAGGTAACGCTCGTTCGGATGCCGCCCGAGGCGATTCCGCCAGGCGCACCCTCGACGCCGCCGGAAGTCCCCGTCGACCGGGCGGAGGCCGAGCGCCAGGTTCTCCCCAAGGTCGTCGGCCAGTTCACCCCCCAGCGCGTCTTCATCGGTGAGGTCCTCAATGGCGACCGCCTCGGTCGCCAGGCCGCGAACGTCGCCCCGCCAGACGCCCCCGCGAACGCGATTCCCGCGGGCAAGGTCTGGTACGCCTTCGCCGCCAGCCAGAACCAGCTCGCCTCCTCGCTCGCGCTGGTGCGGCCGGGCGATTACGTCGACATTTACTACACGTCCACGGAGGGCCAGGCGGCCATCCCCGAAACCAACCCGACGACCGAATCGCTGCGCCGCCTCTACACCCGGCGCATTCTGCAAAACATCAAGGTCATCAACGTGGGCCCCTTCCCCATCGGCGCGGACTACGCCCCCGCCACGCGAATCCTTTCATTGGAAGTGACCTCGGACGAGGCGCTCCTTCTGAAGTGGCTGAAGGACGCCGCGGCCTCCGTCGGCAACATCGAGTTCATCGTCCGCTCCCCCCAGGACAAGGATCTGTTGCCGCCGCTCACGATTGACTTCGAGCGGGTCTCGACGGAGACGGGTATCGGTACTGGCACGTCGACGAATCAGTAATAACATTGGGAACTGAACGCCGTGAAGCGTCACCGAATCAGGTACTATTCCGTCACAGATTCGTAATGCACGTCTCGACAGAAGGGAGCCACCGCGATGGGTCTGCTTCGCAGAATTGAGCGTGGCGGCACGCCGCCGTCGCCACCCGAACAGGGCCAGCAGCCGCCACCCCCGCAGGGTCAGCCTCCAGTTAGCGGGCCCACCGTACCCGCGGCGCCGCCAAGCCCGCCACAGGTCCCAGCCGAAGTGCGCGTCGGCGGCTTGAACGCCGCGGCGGCGGCGATGCCGCAACGACCAAACGCCTCGGTCCGGCCGAGCCAGAATTCGATCCTGCGGGACCTGAAGCAGCGCGTGAAGACCGAGCTGATCGCGCAGCTCGATCCGAACATGGACCTGTCGAAGACTGCCGAGGTCCGCACCAAGATAAAAAGCCTCTTCGACCAGATCGTCGAGTCCGAAAACATCGTGCTGACCCGGGCCGAGCGGGACCGTCTTTTCGAGGAGGTCACCGCGGACATCATCGGCTTCGGGCCGATCGAGCCGCTGCTGCAGGACCCGACCGTCAACGAAGTCATGGTCAACGGCCCGAACCAGATCTACGTCGAACAGAAGGGCAAGCTCGTCCTCACGGACGTCCGCTTCGACAACGACGAGCACGTGCGGCGCATCATCGACCGCATCGTCTCGCCGCTCGGCCGGCACGTCGACGAGTCCAGCCCCATCTGCGACGCGCGCCTTCCCGACGGGAGCCGCGTCAACATCGTCATCCCGCCGATCTCGCTCGTCGGGCCGTGCGTCACCATCCGAAAGTTCTCCAAGACGCCATTCACGGTGGACGACCTGATCCGCTTCGGATCGATGACGCCAGAGATCGCGGAGTTCCTCCGGGCCTGCGTCATCGCGCGACTGAACTGCATCGTGAGCGGCGGTACCGGCTCCGGCAAGACGACGCTGCTCAACGTGCTGAGCTCCTTCATTCCGGATGACGAGCGCATTGTCACGGTCGAGGACGCCGCGGAGCTCCAGATGCGCCAGGACCACGTGGTCCGGCTCGAGGCGCGCCCGCCGAACATCGAGGGCAAGGGCGCCATCTCCATTCGCGACCTTGTCATCAACTGCCTCCGCATGCGGCCCGAGCGCATCGTCGTCGGCGAGTGCCGCGGCAAGGAGGCCCTGGACATGCTCCAGGCGATGAACACGGGCCATGACGGCTCGCTGACCACCGGCCACGCCAACACGCCGCGCGACATGCTCTCCCGTCTGGAGACCATGGTGCTCATGGCGGGCATGGAGCTGCCGGTCAAGGCCATTCGCGAGCAGGTATCTTCGGCGATCGACCTCATCGTCCACCAGGCGCGCCTCCGCGACGGCTCGCGCCGCATCATCAACGTCACCGAGGTCCAGGGCATGGAGGGTGACATCATCACCCTGCAGGACATCTTCGTCTTCGAGCAGGAAGCGTTCGAAGGCGGCAAGATCGTCGGTCGCATCCGGCCCACGGGCGTTCGGCCCAAGTTCATGCCGAAGCTCGAGGACTCGGGCATCCACCTGCCGCCATCCACCTTCGGGATCAATGATCGTTTCTTCTAATCGCGGAATTTCGGCTTTGGGGCGGGCGGCTCAGGCAGAGTTGCCCCGCCCCACCTAGAACGAGGTGGTTGAACCATGACCGTTGCCTTTACCGTTATGGCGGCCGTCGGACTCGTGCTCCTCTTTGTCGGACTCGAGCGCAGCCTTGGCCCGCAGCCAGGCCGCATCGAGGAGCGCTTGTTGCGCTACGCCTCGCGGACGAGCGGCGGGCATGAGGAAGATCTCGACGACGCAACCTACCAGCTCACCATGGCCCGGGCAGTCTCGCGCCCGCTGGGACGCGCGATCGCAGGCCGCAGCTTCGCGGATCAGATCCAGACCGATCTTCGCCGGGCGGACCTGACCTGGCGCGCCAGCGAGTTCCTTACCCTCCAGGCGGGCCTCGCCGCGTTTCTTGCCCTCGTCGGCCTCTTCGTCCTCCAGAACGCGGCGGCTCCCTTCATCCTCGCCATCGTGGGAATCTACGCCCCGCGCATCTGGCTCAAGCAACGCCAGGCCAAGCGCATGAAGAACTTCCAGTCCCAGCTCCCTGACACGATCTCCATCATCGCGAACTCGCTCCGCGCGGGCATGAGCATGTTGCAATCGATGGAGTCGCTGGCCCGGGAGGGACCCCATCCGACGTCCCAGGAGTACGCGCGCGTCGTGCGGGAGATCGGGCTCGGCGTCGCGCCGCAGGAAGCCCTCATCCATTTCGTCGACCGCATGCGCAGCGACGACCTCGACCTGATGGTCACGGCCATCCTGGTGCAGCACGAGGTTGGCGGCAACCTTTCCAAGATCCTGGACACGATCTCACACACCATTCGCGAGCGTATCAAGCTGAAGGGCGAGATCAAGACGATCACGAGCCAGCAGCGCATGTCCGGCGCGATCCTCGCGGGCATGCCGCTGGCGGCAGCGGGCGGCCTGATGCTCTTCGCCCCGGGGTACTTCAAGCCCATGATCGATCCGATCGGCCCGTGGACCGCGCTGCTACCGATCGGGGCGTTCAGCATCTTCATCGGGTGGATGATCATCCGCAAGATCGTCGATATCGAGGTCTGAGCCAATGTTGCACGGAGATGCCCACCCATGACCATGATCGTCATCCTCGTGGCGTTCGTCGCCATCATGCTGTTCTGCGCTGGACTGGCTTATCCGCTGCTCAACGACGACGCCGTGCATACGCGGCTCGCACGGTTTGCCGAGCGGCCCCGTTCCCTGGAGGCCATGGAGCTCGAGGTCCCCTTCAGCGAGCGCGTCCTCCGGCCGATGTCCCAACGCATGGCCGGCCTGATGATGAAGGGCAATAAGAACACCGACCCCCGGACGCTCGAGCGCCAGACCTCGGCCATCCAGGCCCGCCTGAACCTCGCCGGTAACCCGCACCGCTGGACCCCAACCGACTTCGTCGGAGTGAAGGGCCTCTTCGCACTCTTGTTCGGCGTTCTGGCGCTCGTCGGCGTTGCGATCGCTGGCTACACGGCCATGTCGTTCCTGGCGGCGATCGTCGGTGCGATCATCGGCTACATCGGTCCCGATCTGTATCTGAGCCGAGTCATCGCGGCCCGGCAGCACACGATCCAGAAGGTGCTGCCCGACACGATCGACCTGCTCGTCATCTGCGTGGAGGCGGGGCTGGGCTTCGATTCGGCGCTCACCCGAGTCGTGCAGAAGTCCGACAATCCTTTGACGGTTGAATTCAACCGCGTGCTGGCCGAGATGCGGGTGGGACGGCCGCGGCGCGACGCGCTGAAGGAGGTCATCGCCCGCACCCAGGTGCCAGACCTCGCGAACTTCATCAGCGCGATCCTGCAGGCGGAGCAGCTCGGCGTCTCCGTGACCCAGGTGCTGGCCGTGCAGGCGGATCAGATGCGGGTGCTGCGCCGCCAACGCGCGGAGGAGGCGGCCATGACGGCGCCTCTCAAGATGCTCTTCCCCATGGTGTTCTTCATCTTCCCAGCTCTCTGCGTCGTGCTGATGGGCCCCGTGTGGCCGACAATGGCAAACTCCGGCGTGTCCATTTGACCGTTTGGAACGAGACGCGCGGCACCTGCCTGATCGAACACGGGCGCGCCGCGCGTACCAATTGGCAACGCACAAAAGGACTGCTCGGAACGAACTCCCTGGAGCCGGGCGATGGGCTCCTGATCGAGCCGTGCAACAGCATTCATAGCTTCTGGATGCGCTATCCGTTCGACGCGGTATTCTTCAACCGTGAAGGAACCGTGCTCCACACCATTTCGCGCATGAAGCAGAATCGGATGAGCCGCCACGTCTTTGGCGCCCGCGGCGTGCTGGAGCTCCCCGCCGGCACGATCGAGGCGACCGGCACGATGAAGGGCGACCGGGTTCGCATCTCCGACCTGGAGTCGTAGTGGCAGGCGAACCCTCCCCGGCAGCGCGGACCGGCTCACCGCACAGTCCCATCAACTACTGGCTTGGTCTGATCTTCGACCATGTGCTGCCCGGCACGCTATTTGCGTTGATCGCCTACGCCCAGTTGTATGCCGTCTATGGCATGCTGCAGGGCGGCGCCCCGGCATCAGGCCCGGAGGCTGACGCGCGCGGCTGGATCATCGCCCAGCGATGCATGTCGGCGGTCTTCTACTTGCTGGCCGCCTATCTGTTCACCGTACGCGCCCCGCGGCGCGGGTCGCGCACCGGGCTTTTCGGCGCGATCGTGGCGCTCGGCGGGACTTTTGTGCTGACGTTCATCGGGCTCCTGCCCCCGGTGGAACCCTCCCCGGAGCGGACCATTCCGAGCCTCTTCCTGATGATCGTTGGCATCGCCTTCGCCGTCTTCTCCCTGCTCTGCCTCGGGCGGTCGTTCGGCATATTTCCGGAGGCACGGGGGCTGGTGACGAACGGGCCGTATCGGTACATTCGGCATCCGCTCTACCTGGCCGAAATCATCTCGGCCGCGGGTTTGATCATTACGGCACTCTCCCTCTGGTCAGTTGCTTTGTTCGCGATCTTCGTGGTGTTGCAGTACGCCCGGGCGATTCTCGAGGAGCGTGCGCTGGTGCGATCGCTCCCCGATTACGCGGCGTACGCTGCGCGAACCTCGCGGATCCTTCCGGGGATTCACTAGCCGTGGGGCGGCCTGGTCTAACTCTCGGTGGCATCCGGACCGCTACATCCGTGGCGCGGCGCTCCGTCCGGCTGCGATGACCATCAGCGCAGCCGATCGGCCCCTGGAGCAATCCCCCCCGGGTTCTTCAACGGGTATCGTGTCCCTCTCCTCGGTGGAACGAGCCTGGCTCGTGGTCACAACGCTCGTGCTCTACGTGCTGTTCGTGCTACCGGCGACCATGGCGCAGCTTGCGGGCCCAGTCGATCGGGTTCATGTGGGCACGTACTGGTTCGCAGGCGATTTTGGCGTCTACGCCGCGGCGATGCGCGAGGGGATGACTTCGCCGTCATGGCTGATCCACAACCATGCGACGGCCGAGCTGCACAATCCTGTCCTCATCTTCCCGCTGTATGTGGCCATCGGCAAGGTTGCGGCCGCGACCGGGCTCCCGATCATGGTGCTCTATGCGCTCGTGGAGGGGCTGGGGCGCCTTTTGCTCCTGGTCAGCGTGTACGTCTTCGTCGCCCGGTTCATCACCCGGCCGGGGCTGCGGCGCCTGGCTTTCGCGCTTGCGATTCTGACCGCGGGCGTACGCCCATGGCTTGCCATCGTGCAGAAACTTTCCGGCGTGCCCGATGAGCAGGTGAACGCGATCAATCCGGGCGTCGAGATCATGCCGTTCGGGACGTTCTGGGCGGCGCCCCACATCGCAATCGGCGTCGCGACCACTCTGCTCGCGCTGCCGTTTGCGAGCGCCGCGGCCGCGGGGAACCGCCGCGCCCTCCTGGCTCTGGCCGTGGACGTGATGGTTCTCGGACTGGTCCACCCGTTCAATTTACCGGTCCTGCTTGCGGCGCTGGGCGTGTACGCCCTCCTTCGCTTGATCGAGGCGCCGGTCCCCGGGATCGTCGCGCGGATTCGCGCCGCGGCGATGCCGATCCTGGTCGCGGGAGTCGCGGCCGTGGCCGGCAGTCCGCTGGTCATCTACAACGCGCTGACCTTTGCGTCTGATCCATTCTGGAGCACGAGCTACGGCGCCCAGAACACGATGTTCAGCCCCGCGCCGATCCTGCTCCCCATCGACTGTGGCATCGTCGTCCTCCTGGCGCCGGTGGGGCTGTTCGCGCTCTGGCGGGCGCGGCGGACGACGCCAACATCGTCCGACGCGGCAAACATGAATGACATCGCCCTGCTCATCGTCTTCGTCGCGGTGATCGTGGCCTTCATGTACATTCCGGTCCCGTACCAGCGGCGGTTCGCGGTGGGATTCATCCCCGCGCTGGCGGTATTCGCGGCGCTTGGGTGGCCGCTGGTGCAGTCGGGCGCGCTCCGTTTGGCGGGCCGCTTGAGCGGGAGCGAGGCCGGCCAGCGCCGCGCCGCGCGACGCCTGACCGCGTACCCGCTGATCTTTGTGGGATTCACGACGACGTTTTTTATCTACCTCTCGGTTGTGCTCTCCGCGATGAACAACGCACCGATCGCGGTGTATTTTGTCGACCGGGACACCTATGAGCTCGGCGAGCAGCTCGCGGCGCGCACCGGGACCGACGACGTGGTGCTGGCCGCGTACGACACGGCGAACGTGTTCATGGGACTACTTCCCGGCCGAGTCGTGGCGGGAAACGCCGGTGTGACGCCCAATCTGCGGCCGAAGCTCGACAAGATCGAGGCGATGTACCGGGGCGAGCTCTCCGCGGAGGAGACGCGCGACTTCCTCCGCGCGAATCGCGTGACGTACATCGTCGTCGGCGGAGAAGAACGCAAGATTGGGAGCAATGACCCTGGTGTCCAACTCGGACTGCCCCCCACGCTTCGCCAGGGGGCGTCTGTAGCGTACCGGGTGACGTCCTAGCCACTAAGCGGCTATTCGCGTGCCCCTATCCCCTTAGGCGGGGTATGGCGACGGGTAGAGCGAGCGCGCGGGCGTAACGCGGCTGAAGAGCACGCTCAGAATCCGCCCCAGGTACGGGGCGTGAAATCCCTCCGCGTGCGAGAGTCCTTGCTCGGCGAGCATGATGGCGTAGCCCAGGTCCGCCTCCGTCGCCGCGGCCCGCTCGGCCATGGCTGCCCGGGCGACCGCGTACCAGCGAACGACACCGAACATCAGCGCCAGGTAGCCCGCGCCGAGCGTCACGGTGGTCCGCTCGATCAGGTCCTTACGCACGATATAGGCCTCGATGTACCGACTGAAGAGGCTGGCGAGCCCCGGATCATCCTGGGCAAACCGGGTCCGAAGCATCCGCGCGAGTGGGAGCGACGCCTCCGCTGAGGGAAGCGGGATCGTTTTCTTCGCGGCAACGAGTGCAAGGGCGAGTCCAACTCGCTCGCCCGCCGGTGTCTGGGCGCCCTGGCGTCGTCGCGCGGTTCCCTCGATCGTCGCGAGCGCGGGCGCGAGCAGCGCGCGCTGGCGCATCGCCGACAGCTTCGGCCCAGCGGGGGCGGCGAGCGGCTCCCAGCTCTTCGCCTGGAGGGTCGATATCCATGCGGCCAGCGCCCCCGGCTCCGCGTGGTCCGCGGCCTGGGTCGCCAGGCTGTCAATGAGCAGCATCCGCTCCGTGAGCGGGCGGGCGTCCTCGTGGAGGATGGCGAGGAGGCCGGCTTCAAGCGCGAGGTAGTCCGCCCACGCCAAAGGCACCCCGGGACGCGCCCGCACTGCCCCGGCGTTCGCGGTACCAGCCTGCATGCCCATCCTGGGCGGGCCGGCTGCCCCTCGCGAGGCCCCCATAACCTGCCCCGGAGGAACCACGGTCACGAGCCGACGGATCTCGTCGATCTGCTCCTCGAGGGGCGCTCCATCGTCCGCGACGACGGTGGGACAGGCAAAATCCAGCGAGGCAACCAGACCGTCCGGTGTATCGACCGCGCGGTAGGGAAAGGTCTGGCACATCCAGGGCTTCGCCTCCGCGCCAAGCTCCTTGTGGATGGCACAGAGATTGTCGTCGTCAAGGAAGATGCAGGCACCGTCGATGCTGGTGAAGCGGGTGCGCCCATCCGGGAGGGGCTCCGTCATCGCCCGCCCGGCGAAGCGGGGGCGAGTCGCGCCCCAATCGCGCTCGCTCAAGCGCGCGACGTTCGCCTCCGTGACGATTGGCGAGAAGGCCCGGCAGCAGCCGCCGCAGGCCTGGCAGGTGAAGTTGAGCTTCTGGGGGACGAGGATCGCCCGGGGCTCTTGAGATTCCAAGCAACGTTTCCCGTGGGCGCGCGTCTAGGCGCGTGCGGCGGCAGGATACCAGAGGCTGCGCGCCCCTAACAATCTCGAGCTGCTGGGAGCGAGCTCCGCGGTGCCGATCAGCGCCGCGCGAAGATTGTCGCATCGGTCGAGGCGTAGATGCGCGTGTAGCTGGCGTCCGCTTCCAGCGCGGCCCGGAGGGGAGCACAGCAGCGCGCGGGCACGTGGTCCGCCAGGTAGACGGCGTCGTACGCACGCCCGGTCTTGCTGGCCCACTCTGCCAGGCAGGACGCGTCGCGCGTGCCGCAATCGGTCATCTCGAGGTGGTGCTCGATGCGGCGCGCGAACTCCTGGTTCGGGAGCCACTCCGTGCCCTGCGGGGTCGCGACGCTGATGCGGTTGGCGAGGACAGGGAACCACTCCCCGCTGCGGTCCGTGGACCACGCATCGCCCGTGATCACGAGGAAGCGCGAGGCGGGCGGCGTATTGCGAGCTGCCCAGCCCATGGCTTCGCGTTCGTCCGTGGTGAGTACGCTCGGCGGCATGACGCTCCCCCCATTCAAAAACCAGCTCACAAACGCGACGATGGCGATCGCCAGACCGCTCACGAGCCAGTCGGCGATCCTGCCCCGCCTACGGCGTGCCCCACCAGCGCGTGCCCCACCATCGCGCGTTGTTGGTAGCGCCTCGCCGCCGCGCGCACCGGCCAAACGCCCGGCGAGCACACCGGCGGCCCCCGCGAGAAAGGCCCCGAGCGGCAGCGCCAGCACCGGCCCGGCGAGCCATGAAAAGCTCCGCACGTCTCCGAGCAGGAGGATTCCCAGCGTGCCGAGGACAACGGTGCGCCGATCGCCCATGGCGATCAACGCGGCAAAGGCCGCAGTGAGGAACAGCAGGACCAGGAGAAGCCCCGGATCCGATATCGGCATCGGCTCATCCGCCTTCGCGAGGGTGAACGCCGATCCGGTTTGTCCTGCTGCGGTGAGCGGCACCAGGCCGTGCCGACCGATCACAAGGGCCCACCAGGGACTGGTGAGGACAGCGGCGCCCAGGGCTGCCGCGCCGAGGCGCAGAACCGCCGCGCGCCGCCTGCCGAACCCGAGCACGATGCAGCCGGTCATGAGGGTCATGAACCAGGCCACCTCGAGATGGCAGAGCACGGTGAGTGCGGCGAGGACCGCCAGCAAGACGACGTGGATGCGTCCGCCACGCGTTGCCAGCAGATACGCCTGCTGGAGTGCAAGGAGCGCGAAACAGAGGCCGAAGGCGCGTGTCAGGCCGCCGCCCATGAGGAGCCAGACGTAGCTCCAGGGAAGCGCGGTGTATGCAAGCGTGGCGAGGCCCGCCGCGAGGCCGGGTCGGAGGATGGTCGCCGCGAGGAGCGCAAACGCGGCCATGGAAGCCGTGTTCGCAAGGAGTGGGAGGACGCGGAGCGTCTCGACCGCCGGCACGCCCGCGTTCGCCAGCAGCGCGGCGGCCGCGAAGGCGAGAGGTGGATACACAAAGGGGAGCTCGATCCCATTGTAGGACACGGTCGCGGGTGGAATCAGGCCGTTGGCGCGCACGGCTTCCACCATTCGCAGGAAGAGGCCACCGTCATTCAGGGGGAAGTCCGCCGGGAGCACGCGGCCCGCGCGGATGGCGAATCCGATCAGGAGGGCGAGCGCGACACCGATCGCGAACCCCGCCCGATCCCAGGTGCCGGCGGATCCGCTCGCATTGGCGGTGCCGTCAGCCGGCGTATTCACCGGGGCCGCCACGGTGTCCTGCGCGCCCTGGATATTGCTCTTCGCCAATCCGCGCCTCAGCGCGACGCGCTTCGCGGAGGGAAGCGGTCCGCCAGTCGGTTCCGCCTGAGTATACCGGCACCCCCAGAGCAGGCCCGAAGGAGTGAGCCCAGCTACGGCTCCCTTCGCGTGGGAGCGGCAGCGCGCTCGTCTCCACTGTTCGCGGCAGCCACGTTCGGCGCGGAAGACTCCGAAGCCAGGAAGATCTCCGCCCGCGCCGCCAGGACCGTCAGCATCGCAACCGCGATCATCGGCGCCAGGGTCACGGCAGTTGGCAGGAAGGGCAGAAATGCTTCCTGCCCGGGTGGCACATGTTGGCCCGCGAGGAGTTGCGCGAGGGTGATCCACAGCATGCCTGGCACGAGCACCACCGCCACGACAACCCCCGCCAGGAGCATCTCTCGGCGCGGGAAGGCGCGGCGCAGGAGCGCGCGCACCACCTCCGCCAGTGGCAGCAGCGCGAGCACAAGATAGTGGCCCCACGCGAGTGGTGAGAGCAGGATGCTGACACAGCACAACGTCCCGAAGGCATCCTCCGGGCGCGGCACCCGGCGGAGCGTCCTGATGGCGAAGCCGACGATCGCCGCGAGCACCAGCCCGGTTACGGCCGCTGCCGCGGGTCCAAACGGCACCAGCGGCGGCGCCGTGATACCGATGACCACCGGCGAGCCAGTCCCCTCAAACAGCCTCGGGCCGAGCGTCCAGCCGGAGATGTTGTTGACGGCGGTCCGATAGTCCGCGTTCACATCGCTTACGACCGAGGGATAGCTGCCGAGTACCGGCCAGCCGATAAGCAGGCCGGCGAGCGCAAGCCCAAGGAGCGGCGGAACGACGCCGCCGGCCAACGCGCGCGCGTCTCTTCGGAAGACGTACACCAGCACGATCGGGAGGGTGACGGGCTTGAGACAGAGCGATAGCCCCAGAAACACCCCGCTGAGGAACGACCGGCCCGCGATGAGCGAGCTCCACGAGAGCCCGACCAGCAGCAGCATGGTCACCATCACCTGGCCGTTCACCAGCTCCTGGGTCACGGGCGCCCAGCTCACGAGGGCAAGGGTTCCCGCGGGCACCAGCAGCCACGGCCTGGGGAGCTGCCAGCGAGCCGCGAGGACGGCGATGAACCCCGCGAGACTGACCAGCTCAACGGCGAGCCAGATGACCGAGGCGGTGCGCAGGTCAAACGCGGCCAGCGGGAGCAGCAGCAGCCCCATGGTTGGCGGATGCGGCGTGGGGTGCGGAAAAACCGCGATTGGGATGTCGCCCAGATAGCGCGCCGCCAACGTGGCGACCGGCTGATACGGGTTGATGCCGTCCGCGGCGGCTCGCACCCACAGGTAGTCCTGGGTGAAATCGCGCCGATAGAGCTCAGGGGACCAAAAGAGTCCGAGGATCCCGCCAAGAACCCAGCCGCCGCTCGCCACAAACAGAAGGACGAGCAGGCCAGCGACGACGCGGATCCTCGAAATGGTCATCCCCAGACGCGACCGCCGGTCACTCGCCACTCACCGCGACGGAATGAACCGACCGCGGTCCCCCGAAAACGGTTGCGCCAGGCCCGTCATACACCATTGTGTATCGCGAATCGGAAAGCAGGGACAGCCGGAGCGGCTCGCAGCACGAGGGGTCGGCCCGCTTTCTGACGTAAACATGGCTGAACGCCGCCTGCGTGGTCCGGCGCCACTCATCGATGCAGGCGGCATCCTGCGCACCGCATTGCTGGAGGTCCGTATCTTCGTTCGCCCGCCGGAGAAAGTCAGACCCCGGAATCCATTCCTTTCCCTGAGGCGTCGCAACGCTGATGCGGTTCGTCAGTACGGGGAACCACTCTGCCGACCGATTGGCGGCCCAGAGATCGCCAGTAACGACAAGAAACCTGCTCTCGGCGGGCGACTTCTCCGCGATCCACCGCATCGCCGCACGCTCCTCGATCGAGAGCGGCCGGAGCATCACGGGAACGAGGCTCTGAAAGCCAACCGAGATCCGATGCCCGATGAAACCGACTATGAGGAGAACGACCCCGCTTGCGACGGCGTTGGCAAACCGCGAGCGCGCCCCCACGCGAGAAGGCCGCGGCCGCTTAAGCCCAAGGCGCGTTTGGACACTCCCGGCGATTGCCGCCACTACGAGCCCGAAGCCTAGAGCAATAGGAACGGTAACGAGCCAGAGCGATTCGCGGAAATCGAGAAAAAAGATCAAGCCCAGCCACCCGAACAGGAGAAACTTGAGATCTCGCGACATGGCCATCAGGTAGAACGCCACAATCGCCACGACGATTGCCACGACGAGGACGCCGGCCTCTCCAACTCCGGTATCGACGGTCGCATAGCTCAGGAGCGAGCCCGTCTGCGATGCCGCGACCAACGGCGTTACGCCGTACCGGGCAAGCAGCAGGACCCACCACGGCGATGCGATGGCCACAGCGCCGATTACGGCGAGCAAAGATCCGGTGAATCGGGACCTGGTTCTGCCAAACGCGAGGAGGAGCATGAGTCCGCTGAATGCCAGAAACACGCTCATCGCCGGGTGGCTGAGGAGGGTGAGTCCGGCGAAGAGGGCGAGCCGTGCGGGGAAGCGATTTACGGGGGACGTGTAATACCGCCAGGCTTCGTTGAGCGCCAACAGGGCAAAGAGGAAGCCCAACGAGCGAGTCAGCCCGCCCCCCATGATCAGCCAGAGGTAGCTCCCCGGCATCACCGCGAAGGCGAGAGTCGCGGCAAACGCTGCCACCCGGCTGCCCAACGCGGCGCTCGCCAGCGCTGCGAAGGCGAGAATCGCGAGTGAATCAAGCGCGAGGGGCAGAAGGCGCAAGACGACGAGCGCATCTGTGTGCGTGAGGTCGGCGAGCGCCGCCGCGATGTAGAAACCCAGGGGAGGGTATGCGAATGGGATGTCGATTCCGTTGTAACGCACGCTCCACGGGAGCCCGTAGGCGTTCGATCGGACCGCCTCGATCATGACGGCGAACAGTCCGCCGTCGGCGAGCGGAAAATCGGCCCGGAAGACGTGCGGAACGCGGATGGCGAAGCCGAGGACCGCGGCGAGCACCGCACCCGCTACCGATGAGATTGGGCCATGGGACGCCCTGGGGGGCGCCGGCGGTGCAGAATCGATTTCGATCGTCTCGATAGGGGGCGGAAGCCCGACTGCGCCAGGCGGCGAGATTGAGTCCATCAGGTGGTCGGGCTCCGGCCGAAAATCGTTGCGCCTGGACCATCGTACAGGAGGGTGTACGCGGGGTCTGCCCGGAGCGCGGCGCGGAGCACATCACAGCAGCTCCGCCCCGAGCGGCGGGCGATGTAGACGTGATCGTAGGTCACCTGGTTCGTTCGGCTCCAGCGTGCGAGACAATTCGCGTCCTGGTTGCCGCACGCCTGTGCGCCCTCATGCAACGCGATGCGCGCGCTGAATGCGCCGCCGGGCACCCACTCCATCCCCTGCGGTATCAGGAAATTCGTGCGACCGGTTAGCGCGGGAAACCATTCACCCGTTCGGTCGTAGCCCCAGAAATCGCCGCTGATCACCAGGAAGCGGCTGGACGGCGGCGTGTTGTCGGCCACCCAGCGCATGGTGACCCGCTCATCTTGCGAGAGCGGGCGCAGGCTGGCGAGCTCGCCGGGAAGTGGCAGCAGGTACCGCAATACGATGAAGGCGAGCAGCACAATGGCTGTCGCGGCGCCGCTCGCCAGGCTCGCCACCGGTGCCCACTCTGAGGTGCGCCCCGTGACGGAGCTCACGCTGCCCCACTCGCGCACCGGCCCCACGGGGGCACTTCCCAGGAGTGAGCCAAGCCCGAGGCACACGGCGGGTGCGCTGTGCGGATAGATCGAACGGGTATCGAAGATATAGATCGCAATGAGCCACCCCAGAAAAAAGGCGCGGCGGTCGGGGGCGACGACGAGTCCGATGCTCAGCACAAACCCAAGCATCGTCAGGATTGCCGCAAGTGCATTGAAGGGCGGCGTGGGTCGAAACGCAATGAGAGCGAATGCGCCGCTGGACAGAGCCGAGAAGAACGGGGCGAAACCAGACGTCAGCGCCATACGCCCCAGCCACGGCGCAGCAACGATCAGCGCGACCACGCCGACCAGCGCCAGCCGCGGGAGGGCGTCGCGCCGTCGCCCGAGTGCAAGGCCAAGCGTGATCATGCTGATCGCCAGAAACCGGGTCGACTCGACGTCAAAAAGGAGCGTGAGGCCAGCCAGGAAGCCCGTAGCGGCGGCGTGCCGAAAGCTGCCCTGTTGGAGCATGCGCACGGCCTGCCAGAGCGCCAGGAGCCCGCACAGGAAACCCGGCGCGCGCGCCACGCCGCCCCCCATGATGGACGTCTGAAACGCGGCCGGCAGCAACGCGAACGCGGCCACCGCTACCGCCACGCCGGAGCGGGTCGGCAGCAGCGCTCGGGCGAGCAACCAGAACGCTGGCAGCGTCAGTACTGACCACACGAGTGGAAACGCGCGAAAAAGCCACAGGACATCCATGCCGGACATTTCAGCCAGGGCCGCCACGAGGTAGAGGGCGAGCGGTGGGTGGGCGAATGGAATGACACCGCCGTTGTAGGCTGTGAAGAGCGGAAAGCCCGTCAAACCCACGCGCTGAAAATCGTGAATAGGTGCGTACAACAGGCCGCCGTCGTTTAGAGGAAAGTCCGCGACTACGCCGGGCAGCGCCCGGAGCGCCACACCGATGATAAGGACGAGAGCCAAGCAAATGCGGATCACAACTGGTGCTGACAAGCCGCGGCCTACCTGCTCGAGTTCACTCAAACCGAGTGCATTCGCCAGGTTGGCGGGTGGGAACGCAGTTGCACGTTCGGCCGCGCTAGCCGTGCGTCCGGCCTGGTCGCATGCGAATCGCCGTTGAGCGAATGTCGCCTATTCGGAGAACATGACTTGCGTGCCAGCGCCCTTGCAGGGCAGACCGCCGGGAAGCACAACCCGCATGACCCGCTATCCAAAACAGGGGAGCTCCACGCGAAATACGGAAGCAGGGCCGCTTCTATACACCTCACGTAGTGCTCTAGATTGTTGAAGTGCCGCAACCGGCGGGTAGTGCCGAATCAAGCGTTCCGGGCGTCCGGGAACAACGTGGACCGATTTCGCCCCGTAATAGACATATCGAACGCGCGCGTCGCACGCCGCGGCTGCCGCGTTAGGGACATCTTCAAGCCGGTGCACATTGTCCAGGATTAGCCGGGTCTCGGGTGAATCGGCCCCGCTCCTTGTTACGAGGACGGGAACGCCGGCTTTGAACGGCGCCCAGATTCCCGCGTCCGCCATCTGATCGTTTGCGAGGACTTCACCGGGTCGTGCATTTTCATGAAGCCAAGCGATGGCTTCAGCGTCATCTGCCGTATACACGTTGTGTTCCATCGCCCGGACCGATAGACGAAGGCCGAGAAGGACCGCGTAGCATCCGACAAGCAACGATGAAAGTACCCCTATTGCAACCTGACGGCGAAGGGATGGTTGCCCGACCGACTGCCATCGCTTGGGCCACAGGGTCACCGCGGCGACCCCACCCGCTACCGGCGTCAAAGCAGCCACGACCATAGCCATCCGATCGCGCTCTCCCCAGGGAAACGTGACCGCGTGCACGCTGCGCACGAGTGCCATATCGCTCACGGTAAACAGACACCCGATGCCGAAAAAGACGATGATTAGGGCGAAAATCAGTCGACCAGATCGCATTCTAAATGCCCACCACGCGCTGACAAAGAAAAGAATCAGGCGGGGAATCACGTCAAATAACGTGCCAGTGCTTGTGGCGTTGAGTCCAAGTAAGATGAGATCGACAGAGCTTTCCCCCGCATCCTTTTCCCTTATCACGTTCAACCATGCCGTTCCGGTCGCGGCTGCCCCCCCAGCGCTCGCCCAGCTGATCACAGACACCAAATACGGTCCCACCAATGCGGCAGCAAGCACGGCAGCCATGACCACGTCAAGCGCCGCTCTGCGCTTCAGGATTACGCGCAGGTTTGTTCCAATGATCAGGAGTAGCCCTACAAGGGCCGTATACACTTCTGAGCCGTGAATGAGCACGATCCCCGCCGCCAGAAGACCCGCGAGGACAGTCCAGCTTGTGCGCGGCTCCTGAACATATTCGATGGCGCACGCCCACAAGGCCAAGACCAGTACGATTCCGGCCGCCAATGGCCAGAACCCCCAGAATTGCGGGTTATAAGGGAACATGAATGTGAACGTGGCGAGGAGCGCGCTCGTCGCGGAAACGATTGGTGAACCCCATATAACCTGAGCAAGCCCAAAGACAGCCAGTACTCCAACGAGAACAAGTCCAACCGAAGCCCAGAAGGTTCCGTAGGATGAATCCACGCCGGGGAAGAACTGGAGATAGCCCGCAACTGCCTGGTGGTAGCCTGTCGGATACCAGGCGTTCCCCGCCGAAACTTCTCGCCCGTTGCGGATGGCATCGATGACTTCCGCATGAAATGCGCCGTCGTCATTCCAGAGCGGTGTCTGGACCTGCCCAAAACCCATGAGGACTATCACGCAAACGGCGGCCACCGTCTGGACGAGCGTGCGAACAACGGGAATGCATCCGTGGTCAGCAAAATCCGTAGCCCGCAGTAGCCCAACGCGACGACCTCCGAATGGCAGCGCCACGATCGAGGCGAGGATAACAGCCGGCCGAGCTATCATCTGGATTCCAGCCGCGCTAGCCCATAGGCCGAGGACAGCAAACGCCGCAACGCCGATAGTCGGCGCAAACGCCAGCCAGGCCGAGCGCCGAGCCAGGCCAAGGGGAACGAGCGCCCAGAATCCGACTGCTCCCATCGTAAGGACGAAGCCAGCGGCTAGGAGCACGAATGACCTGTCAAGATGACATCCCGTCCGAATTTCATAGGAACAGCACGGGAACAGCACGCCTTGCTGCAGCCGAGGACTGGCAAGCAACAGCATGTATAGGAGATCCAACCTGTTTGTGCCAGGTATGGCATGCCGCTAGAATGCTTGCACCATGAGACAGGCTCGCGACCGCGGAAAAACCCGCTACACCGCACACGCCTGTGGTTCATGGAAGAAGCTTTCAGGGTTCGAATTCGATGGATAACTCGTGGCTTGCTCCTTCCGAGGAGCGTGTTCTTGTCACCGGCGGCGCAGGTTTCTTAGGCAGTTACGTCGTCCGCCGCCTCCACGCGCAAGGCTGGAAACACGTTATCGTGGCCCATCATCGCGATTATGACCTCGTGCAAATGGCTGACATCGATCGCCTTTTGTCTGACGTGCGTCCCACGGTGATTATTCATCTCGCCGCCGTGGTCGGCGGAATCGGGGCGAATCGGGCGAGCCCGGGTAGATTCTTCTACGAAAACCTCATGATGGGAACCCATCTGATGGAGCAGGCGCGGCTGGCCGGCGTCAAGAAGTTTATTGGCATCGGGACCATCTGCTCCTATCCCAAGCACACTCCAGTGCCGTTTCGTGAGGATGACCTCTGGCAGGGCTATCCGGAAGAGACGAATGCACCGTATGGCCTTGCGAAGAAGATGTTGCTCGTCCAGGCCCAGGCGTATCGCGAACAATACGGGTTCAACGCTATACACCTCTTGCCCGTGAACCTTTATGGACCAGAAGACAACTTTGACGATGAATCGTCACATGTAATACCTGCCCTTATCAAGAAATGCATTTCGGCGCGGAACGCAGGGCATGCCGAGCTAACTGCCTGGGGTGACGGCTCGCCAACCCGCGAGTTTCTCTATGTAGAAGACGCGGCTGAGGCGATCGTGCTGGCGACCGAGCGCTACGACAAGGCGGAGCCTGTGAACATCGGCGCTGGATTTGAGATCAGCATTCGTGAGCTGTCTGAGCTCGTGGCAGAGTTGAGCGGGTTTCACGGCCAGATTGCGTGGGATACGAGCAAGCCAAATGGCCAGCCACGACGCTGCCTCGACACTAGCCGCGCGGAGCAACAGTTTGGCTTTCGGGCATCGACCGACTTTCGAACCGGACTTCGCAGGACGATCGATTGGTACGAGCAAACGCGCGGCTCCAGTCCGGACGGGAGCTAAAACTGGCGGGCGTGTCGCGCAGCAAGCGTGCGGTCCGGCATCAATCCAGGGCATGAGACGGGATCAGCGGTGACCCGAGAGCTTCCGACGATTACGGTGGTGACGCCGTCGTACAACCAGGGTTCATTCATCCGCGCGACGATTGAATCGGTTCTTGGCCAGGGATATCCCCACCTTGAATACATCGTGATGGATGGCGGATCAACCGATGAGACAGTCGACATCCTGCGAGAGTACGAGGGGCGCGTGCCGTGGGTTAGCGAGAAAGACCGAGGCCAATCCGATGCCATCAACAAGGGTTTTCGACAAGCCAGTGGGGACATCATCGCCTTTCTCAACTCCGATGATCTGTATGAGCCGGGTGCGCTCCTCGCCGTCGGCAATCACTTCGCCTCCCGCCCGGCAACAACCTGGCTGACCGGGAAATGCAGAATCGTCGACACCCTGGGGCATGAGAAGAGGCGGTCAATCACGGCCTACAAGAATTTTTGGCTCCGGACGCATACCCACAGCGCTCTTGTGGTCCTGAATTACATCTCGCAGCCGGCGACCTTCTGGCGCCGAAGCGTGATCGACGAGATCGGTGAGCTGGACGAGAACCTCCACTACACGATGGACTACGATTATTGGCTCCGGCTCTGGAAGCGATGGCCCCTCCAGTTCGTCAACCGGTACCTCGCTGATTTTCGCGTCCATCCCGCGTCCAAAGGGGGGACCAGCGCCGCGCGCCAGTTCCAGGAGGGGCTCGACACCGCCCGCCGCCATGTGCGTTCGCCCCTACTCCTCGCGCTTCATCGCGCCCATGCCGCGATCACCGTCGCGTCCTACAAGCAGTTGGCCACGCCTCGGCGCGCGAGCACCTAGTCCCAGGTTACCCAGATCGCCCAAGAGATGGATTGTGCGGATCCTATTTGTCGTCCCATACTTCGCCCCAGCCTGGGCCTACGGCGGGCCTCCTCGGCTGACCTATGACATGGCCCGGCACCTCGTGCGCCGCGGGCACGACGTGCACATTCTCACGACGGATGCGCTCGATGGAGATCATCGTGTCGCCCAGCTCACCGAGCGGATGGACGGTATTTCCGTTCGAAGGGTGCGCAACGTGTCCAACTTCCTTGCCTGGCGCTCCGGGTTTCTCCCGCTTGGTCTGGGGGCCATCTTCGAACGAGAGCTCAAAGAGGCGGACGTCGTACATCTCTTCGACTTTCGTTCGTATCTCAATTTGATCGCGATCAGCGTTCTCGCGAGAAGCGACGTACCATTCGTCCTCTCGGCTCTTGGGGAGCTGCCCCGCGCCACAGGCCTCAAGCGGTACATCAAGACACTCTACGACCAACTCTTCGGCTATCGTATGCTCCGCGACGCCGGTGCCGTCATAGCACAAACGGAAGACGAAGCCGGCTGGTACCAACGCTTCCGCGTCCCGCGCAGCCACATACGCCTCGTCCCACTCGGTGTCGACCTGGACGACATGGGGGCCGTCGCGCCGAAGGGCGCATTTCGCGAGCAGCTTCGTATTGGGTCCGCCGAAACCATGATCTTGTTCCTTGGCCGGCTGCACCAATACAAGGGCATTGCCGTGCTCATCACGGCCTTCGCTCGCATTGCCGCCGAGCGCGGCGACGTCCGACTCGTCATTGCCGGTCGCGACGAGGGCTTTCAGGCAGAGGCTGAGCAGCTCGCGGCCAAGCTCACTCCGTCCGGCACCGTTTTCTTCCCGGGCGGCATTTACGGGCATGATCGATTCACTGCCTACCGGGACGCGGACATATTTGCGATCACGTCATCTCACTTCGAGCAGACATCGCTTGCAGCCCTCGAAGCCTGTGCCTGTGGGACTCCGGTGGTGGTAACCGAGCAAGCACCCATACCTGGCCTGGACCAGGCCGGTGCGGGTATCACGGTGCCTTATGGAGTTGAGAGCGTCACACAAGCCTTGTCGCGGCTCGTCGAAGCGCCCGACGAGCGCGCCCTTATGGGTGAGAGGGCGGCACAGCTCGTACGAGATCAATTCAACTGGCCGCGAGTCATCGAGCAATTGGAGCGCGTCTACGACGAATTGCTCGCGCACAAGGTGGCGTAACTCAAGGAGTCTGCTGCGTTGGATCGACCCCAGCCGCCCCTTCGAGTAGCGCTTCTCCACAACATCATCTCGCCTCACGTGCTCCCGCTCTTCGAACGGCTTGGAAAAGAACCCGGCATCAAGCTCAAAGTCTATTTTCTAGCCGAGAGCGATCAGAATAGACGCTGGGCAACCGATATCGGACAGAGCTTTGACTACACAATCCTCCCGAATTACGCGATCCGGTTTGGGCGCAAGGACCTGTACACCTACTTCGTGAATCCCACCGTTATTCCGACGCTAGTGCACGACGGGTTTGACGTGCTCGTCGCCGCCGGATGGGACTCCTTTGCATCGCAGGTGATGTTTTTCTGCTCTCGAATTCTTCGCAAGCCATACGTTCAGTGGTCAGGGAGCACCGCCAACGAGCCGAGCTGGCGGCGGACGGTAACCCTGCCGCTCGTCAAGATGATGGCCCGAGGGGCGGCGGGATGCATCGCCTACGGCACGCGTGCGCGACAGTACCTGGAGGACCTGGGTGCGAATCCTCAACGGATCGCGGTCGCCTACAACACGGTCGATGTCGACTGGTATCAATCGCAGGCAGACGCGCTTCGACCCAATCGCGCGCAGATCCGGGCGGATCTAGGCCTGCTACCTGACGGCCAGACTGTGCTTTACGTGGGCCAACTCATCGAGCGCAAGGGCATCCTCGATCTTCTCGCGAGCCACAAGGTCCTCACGAAGGAGCGCCCGAGGGTCGAGCTGCTCGTCGTCGGCTACGGGCCACTCGAGACCGCCGTTCGCGAGCTGGTCGAACGCGAAAGGATTTTAAACGTTCACTTCGCCGGCCATGTGGCGATCGCCGATCTCCCAAGGTACTACGTCGCATCCGATTGTTTCGTCCTCCCATCTCACGAAGAGGTGTGGGGCCTCGTGCTCAACGAGGCGGCCGCTTGCGGTCTGCCGCTCGTGACGACCTCGGCGGTTGGCGGGAGCGCCGACCTCGTGCGCCCCGGCGTCAATGGGTTTGTGGTCAGCGCTGGTGCTCCGCAAGAGCTTGCAATCGCAATTTCGGAAGCGCTCGATCGGTCCAGTGAATTCGGACCAGAATCGCGGCGAATGATCGATGGCTTCACATACGCACAGAACGTCGCCGCAATCGCGAATCTATTGCGCCAAATCGGCGGAGCCAGTCCGCGCGCTCACGTTACGAGCTAGCGCCGTCCGGTCCCCGCCGCTTGAAGTGATCGGTCACAACGTAAAGGAGTCCCAGCAACAAACAGCCCACACCGACCTCGATCGCGATTCGCAGAACATCTGGCGCCGCGCCGGTCCACTGTCGTGCGCAGAACGCGCCGAAAATAGCAACAGCAAGACACGCAAACGGCCAGCTTCGGGGCGCAACTTGATAGGTTCGCGTGACGAGAAACTCGGTCGTCAATAACGCAAACAAGCCGACGATCGCCGAACAGGCGGCCGCACCGTCAAGCCCCCAACCGCGAGACAAAAAAAAGAATGACGGCGGCGGGACAATGAGCAACGCGAGAAGAACGAACAGCCCTGACATGGCCATACTGATATTCCCGTATGCCCGCGCCCGCCCTGCGCCAAGAGCGAGTGCCATGCCCGACAGGTTGGTCGTGTCTGTCCACATCCGGAAACTCAGCAATGAGACGGCGAGCGCCGCTGGTCGATAAGGTTCACCAAAAACGAGCGTCACGAACCCGTCGCTATCGACGACAAGTGGCGCAACCAGAATTGCCAGCAGAAGTGACGCGAGCTTTTCTACGCCGCGAACGGAAGTAACAACGTCCTTCGGATCTCCAGCGCGACGGCCACGAACGACAGACGCCAGAAGAAAGTTACCGACGGCACCCCACGGGGCTGCGAGTGGTCCGACGAGCCGCTGGGCGGCTGTGTAATACCCCATTGCCAACGATCCGAACGACACTTGCAAGAGAAACTTGTCGATGTATTCGCCAATGCCCCCCGCCACTGACGCCCCCACGAGAGGCAGTGCGAAACCGAAATAGCGCCGACTGAGCGCTCGTTGGGGTCGGCCAAAACCGATCCTTTGCAAGTGCCACAAGGCCACCGCCAACCCCAAGACGCTGGGCACGAGACTGGCGAGCGCGACGCTGGTTGCATTCGGCAGGCGCCACGCTGCCGCGGGGACCAGAAGAGCAAATGAGAGGCTGTATGCAAAGACCACAGTCTGGCTTGCCAGGACCCGTTGCTGGGCTTCGAGTGTCACTTGTCCGAACGACGCGAGCGCTCGCAACGAGCCGACGACAAACATGATCGCGAGCAGGTCGATCCCAGCCGTACCTAGCCCGAGAAAGGCAGGGGCCAGCGTGGCCAACACGAGAGTCGCGAGTCCGCTCACAATGAGCAGAGGAATCCGCACCGCGAAGTAGGTCGTCAGGCTGCTCGGGACGTTATCTCCGGAAGCGATTTGGTGGACGAAAGCTCGGGTCAGCCCGAAGTCCGTCAGCGTGTAAACAAGCACCGCGGCGGCAGTCGCGAACCCAAGCGCGCCGAACTCAAGCGGTCCGAGGAGACGCGCGACGAGCACCGTCGTCACCGCGTTGACCCCAATATCGACGACCCGAAAAAAGACGAGCAGCCCGGACCTGAACGTCAGCCGTCGCGCCCAGGAAGCAGGATCAGGGCTGACCGGCCCTTCCAGCGCGGCCTCGCCGATGTCCGCCAGGCCCTGGCCGTCAGGAGGCTGCGAAGACACTGCGGAGGTCAGTCTCTAGTAACGCGTCAGTGATCTTCGCCACAGTCGGATCGGAGGCAGATCGCGCCACAAGCGACGTGTCGACCCCAACGGAATTGCCGAGGGAAATGTCGATCAGTGGAAATGGCACCATCACATTGAAGAAAAAGAAATGCGCGTACCGCGTGGCCAGCTCTGCGATCTCGTGCGAAGCGGGCGGGGAAGCCAACGATCGCTTGAGAACGTCAGCATAGTCATCGCGCCGATCGACATCTATCGTGAAGCCCTTGCGCGCGTAATGCACCTTGCCCGCGACCACCACGGGTTTTCCCACGGCGGCCATCTCCAGGCCCATCGTGGACGTATAGACGAGCGCGAGATCACTCACTGACGCGAGCGCATAGGAGCTTGTGTCGCTCTCCGGCGGCACGACGTGCACGTTCGGAGGCAGCTCGGGCCGCCGCTCCCGCAAGAAGTCCGCGATTTTGTCGCGCGTTTCGATCATGGGCAGGCGGACCTCGGCCGGATGAATGCGAACGACCAATTGGACCTCTGGCCACCCTCCGACGATGTCGATCGTCTCGAGCAGCCAATCGCGGAGGCCGTCAAACGCCACATCTCGGTTTAGTAGCGCTGCATCCCAGAGAATATTCGTAAACAGGCTCAGTATTGGCCGCTCCGCGTCCAGGCCGAGCTGCTGGCGAATGCTTCCCGCGTCGCCCGACATACTTTGCCAGTAGAGTGCGATGTCGCCTGCGCCTTTGGCACCCGCGCGACGTCCTCCAAGATAGTCATCAATCCGCGCCTTATCCTCTATCGCCAGCTCACTGTGGCGCTGCTGCCCCCAGGCTTCGTCCTGCTCGAAATGACAGGCAGGCTTATTCCACGCGAAGACCAGCGTGTTCCGCCGGTGCCCCCACGCGTAGGTCAACACCGGAATCCCCCGTTTCGCACAGATGTCGAGCATGAGACTATCGGGGAACACGAGACCGCTATTCATGAAAACGCGATCAGGCTTGATTTGGTCGAGCGCCTCGTGACACGCGTCAACCATAGAAACTGCGGCCGAAAGAAAGCGCCGATATGTATCGATGGGTACTCCGGCCTTCGTGAAGAGATCACTCCGCAGATAGCCTGCGGCAGCAAATTGCACGAGATGACCGATCGGAACCTCCCGGTACGTCACATCGGCGAGCTCTTGAGCCGGCACATCGGCAAAACTGGCGTGGGGATCGTGGTTCGACCGAAGTTCCAAACGTTGAAAATCTAGACTCTCAGTGGCGATCGTGTTGTAGGTGCGGCAGTACGTGCACGGCAGCGGAGGGGTGGATTCGACCGACCCGTACGAGCAAATTGGCAGATGGCCTCCACAGTGGACGAACACAGCCTCTCCGCCCTGCGCTCTCACGGCTGACGCAACTAGCACCTCGTAAATGGTCGAGGTCTGTCCCCGTGGTGCGAAGAACAGGATGCGTCGGCCCGTCGTTGGCGGTGAGGGTCGGGCGGGTTGGCGTTCGTACAGCACGGCAAGCTCGCGGGGAAAGCTGAATGTACGCGCGCCAGGGATCTTCCAGGACACCGCTCGCAGATTCTGGACAACGCCGTAAACGCCGGGCCGCCAGAAGGCCTTTCGCATCAGAGGGAACAGAGTATCGTCGCGAAACCTCATCCAGCTCGGCAATTTGACACCCCTGATAGCGGTCCAGTGGTTTTCCCGCGAGGGCGCTTCAGGCTGTCGGCCTGCCGAAGGGCCTACAGCCATGGCGACGACCGGCCGCTCAAAAGTTAGCTGACGAAGCGCTCAAACGTGCGCTTAAACCGTCGAAAGTCCGCGCGCGCAGGGGCCGACCATTCGCCCGTCGGAATTGTGTCGTAGCGGGCTCCAAACAGGCTATTGGCATACTCAATCTGGAAGATGAGGCGGTCTCCCGATGTAGGCACAACGCCTTTGTGAAATCCCCGCGTATCCGCGGCGAAAATCGTGCCCCGCTTCCCATAGACATTGACGAATCGCGCGTCGGCATAGTACTGGTGGATCTCCTCGTCGGAAATCCTGCCATCCCGAGACAGTCCGCGTGGCTTTCGCTTGTGGGATCCCTGGATGAAGCAATGCGGTCCGTTCTCAGGACCAACGTCGCTGAGATATACGAAGAACTTTAGGAACCGCATTCGATCCATATCAAAATGGAACAACTGAGCCGCATCAGAATCTGGGGCCTTCCCGTGCGGCGCTGTCCACCACAAGGCAGCGAGATCGCTAACCGGTTGGCATCCCAAATACGTTTGTGCGACTGCCAAGAAAGATCGATCGGCGACGAGCTCCTGGCAAATCGGGTGTTCAAACATGGCCGATTGACTAATGTCATACCTCGTCGCAAGTAAGTTTTCGCGATCGTACTTTGCGGCCTTTGGACCTCCTACCGGCGTAGGAACCAGTACAGCCGTTGAGTCGTTCGCGACGCGAGCGAGCTCGTCGCATTTCGTCGAATTCAGCATGGTCTCAAAGACGTGGTATCCGTTGGCATCGATGTCGGCCGCAATCGTCACCAATTGCGCAGACTCGAGATGCCCAAGGACTCCATCGACTCCTTGCAGGTCGTAGGGTTGATGCAGAAGACCTGATAGTGAGCCCGCCAGCTCATTGGACCGGCCATTCGTCAAACAGAAGAGCTCACGCATGCTGTATTCCGAATAGCGCGGGGTTCGGCGAGTCAGGCAAAAGATCGCGGCGCCCGCGAGGAGAATGCAGGCGTGCCCGAGGAGCCAGAGCGGGGCGAATACCCCCCGATTATGACTACTTATGAGTTGAGAAAATCGCACTGACCGTTCCTGCCTCATGAGCTCGTTCAGGAATGACGTCATGAGAAAAATAGACGTGGTCGACGTGGCCTTCGAACAGGGCCAACAACTCCGCAACTGACGTGACTCGCTCAGCGGCGCCGGGCAAGTACCCGCACTCCGCGATGACCTGATCATTGGAATCCGGCCGATATTCGAAGGAAAGGGCGACAACCCCACCTGGCTTGATGACGCGCATGACTTCTTCCGCGGCACGATGGCGGTCCGTACTGTATGCGAAGACCCATCCCGCCAGAACGACATCCCAGGAACTGTCTGCATAAGGCATGGCATGCATGTCGCCCAAATCAACCCAGGGCGAATACGAGATCAGGTCTAGTCCGCGGATATTACGAGCCCGAAACCCATGACCTACGAGGCTGAGAAGCTCGCCTTCGTTCCGCGGCCCAATAGCAAGTATTCGGGAGTCCCGACCCAGGGACTCAATTACGGACAGCGGACGGATCAGCTTGTTGGGCCGACCTATGCCGAATCCGGACACGCCCTTTAGGTTGTGAGTCACGGTATTCTCTGCCACCGCACCCGAGCCCCGTGCTGTACGCGTTCCGCCTGGGCGCCGCCGAAACAAATGATATCGCCCAAGTCCCACAGCGTAGCGAACGATAGTTACCTGAAGGAATTCCGACGTGTACAACGAGTAGTTTCTAAGGAACTCTCGTACTGGTCGAGTTATGCCCAACGACCCGTTCTCCAGACGCAGCGAGAGTTATCGCACACTATCAGAATCCAGCATTCATTTTGCTGATTTCCGGGTGTTCTCTCATGTGCTGAACTATTTCGCGGTACGCCACGTTCCGTTCCGAGAGGCCCAGGTCGCTGTAGATTCTTCGCACCAGCTCCAGATCCTCTCGAAAATCGACTGTCCAACGCAGATCGGAGTTGTCTTCAGCATCGGTTACCGATTGGACGAGGAACAGCGCAGGATGCTCAACGAGGATGAAGTGAGTGACGTGTTCGCGGGCGGACGCTGACCGGGCCATCCTGGACACCCTGAACAGGGTGTCCGCAAAAAGGGCCTCGGTGTCGAGCCCGCGGGGGTACGTGCGCTGAACCACGTTCGAAGAGTAGTCGGACGCGCTGGCATCAAACGTCAAGGCCTCAATAACGTCGGCAATTACCCCAGGATCGATCAGCGGACAGTCTGACGTCACCCGTACCACAACGTCCGCGCCCGACTCCCGTGCGGCCCCGTCGTATCGAGAAAGCACATCCTGCTCGCTTCCTCGGTACCAACGCACCCCCTCTCTTTCGGCAACGTCAATCACGGGATCGTCGGTCATGTTTGTCGTGGTGGCCACCACGATTTCATCGACCCGGCTGACCTGCTTTAGCCGACCGAGCTGCTGCGCGAGCATTGTTTTACCGGCCAAATCCATGAGCACCTTGCCCGGTAACCGGGATGAGGTTGTTCGGGCCTGCACTACGATGACGTTTTTCAATTAGCCTCAGCTTCAGATCGTATTTCTCGGTAACAGAGACCGGCGAGCCGCCACCAAGTCGCTACTTCGATCTACGGTGCAGTTAGCCCAGGTGCCGACATCGCAAACATGGCAAGGCCGCTCGGGCCCTAGGCCTATTCCTTATCTTCTAACCGTTGACAACGAAAGGTGAATTCCATTCTGTCGCTTGCCGCTGATGCGCTCTGGAACCCTGCGGCCACGAAGGCACGGGCAGACGCAACGTTTCCGATCTTAACGAGACCAAACAGTTCGTCGACGTCCAGAGCTCTACACGCCCCGGGGAGAGACAGTTTAAGAAGGAGGGTGCCAAAACCACGCCCTCGCTGGTCCGCGCCCACAGACAACCCAATGGATGCCCGGGTGCCAACACGATCGTACCGAACTTGGCCTACTGGTCGGCCGTCTTCTACGAGAATCCAGATTCGGCAGTCCGAAGACTCAAGGTGATCCTGTAACCAGACTAAGTGGTTGCTCCACAATATTTCGTCCGGGTTGAATGAATTCGCCCGGACTGACGGATCGGTCGCCCACTCCCAGAGGATCTTGGCGTCCGCCATACTAGCTAGCCGCAGACTGAGAACCATTACTCAGCATCGCTCCATTGAATGGGGGCTTCAGCGCTAATGTCACGCGCTGCGTTGCGACCGAGTAGATCATCGAACTCCCTGGGAGCCAGTCCACGTGTCAGCCTACCAGCACGGAGTACTGCCACGTTCGAAGCGGTGAAAGCTTCGCCTTGGCGAATTGCCCGGGTCGAAAAGACACTTCGGCGCGCAAACGCGCGAAGCTCATTCTCGACCGGTAACACTTCCTTACGCCCATGACCTTGCATGGACTCGGCCGTTCGAACCGCCTGGACCAACTGCGTGAGCTCAGCAGGCTCGACGGCAAACTGGTGATCCGGCCCCGGCAATTGGTTGCTCAGGGTGAAGTGCTTCTCGATAAGAGCCGCACCCAGCGCTGTGGCGACTACCGGTGCGATGATCGGGTCCCGCGAATGATCTGATAGGCCGACAAGCTGCCCGGTCGCTTCCCTCAGGGACAACATCGCTCGGACATTAACGGACTCAGGTGGCGTGGGATAGCTTGCCGTGCATTGCAGAAGAACGATTTGCTCGTTCCCCTCCGCTCGCACCACAGCCACGGCTTCAATCACTTCGTCCATCGTGGCGGTTCCCGTGGAGAGAATCATTGGCTTGCCAAATCGAGCAACGTGGCGCAGAAGGGGCGTGTGCGTCAACTCGTATGAAGCAATTTTGAAGACGTTTACGTAAGGCGCCAGGGTATCGGCTGACGCTTCATCAAACGGAGACGAACAAAACTCAATTTGCTTTTCCTGGCACCGTTGCACAAGGCCAGGAATCCAGCTTGGCGGCATCTCCATGTGCTCGATAATCTCGTAGATAGACTCGGACCGCTTCAAATAATCAGATTGCCCAGCGGACCGCGGATACATCTGGGCTGCTGTGAAACTCTGGAACTTCACTGCGTTCGCACCCGCGGCCGAAGCGACGTCGATAAGGCGCAGCGCCTGCTCAAAACTCCCGTTGTGATTGCTGCCTGCTTCGGCGACGATGTAGACCGGTTCCCCATCGCCGACTGACATTCCCCCGATCGACAACTTCGTCATGATTCTGTCAAGTCCTTTCGGCCCAGGGTCGCCCGCACAATCGCTTCGGCAACCCGCGTGGAGCCATGCCCGTCCACGAGTGCGCGGCCTCTCTCACTCATTTCGCGGCGGACTTCGGAGTCGACGGCCAGTCCCGCCAAAGCCTGGCCGACCTTCGATCCAAGATCGGCATCCGTCGCGTCCCCGACCCAAGCAATGGCTCGGTGCTGGGCAAATCCGCGCAAATTATCAGTCTGGTTAGCCGCAACTCGGACTGCCACAGCCGGGGTCCCCGTTGCCGCGAGTTCGAATGTTGTTTGTCCTCCGGCACAAACCGCGAGGTCCGCGGCAAGCATCAGCGAGCGCATGTCCCTGGGATTATGGTGAACGCGCACTCGAGTAGATTGGAGTCGCTCAATGGCTCTTCCATTGACGAACAAGGGGCCGACCACAACATCGATCGCCGCCTTGCTGGTTGCTGCTTCGGCCCAGGATATCAAGTCAGGAGTGATGCCACAGGGGTCGCTGCCACCCACGGTAATGAGGATCCGTTCGGCGTACGGTCTCGTTCGAATCCGACCAGGGTTCTCCGCAAACTCGGCGCGCAGGAGCGCGTATTCCGGCCCGCAAAGGACACTTGCGCCCTTGATCGCGCTGCGGCTCGTTCCGCCAAAGGAGCTGTTCACAACGACGTGTGCGGGAATCTCGTAGCTACCGAAGTCATCAATTGCTACAAGGGTCGGCGGTTCGTCAGCTACGCTTAACCAGCTTTCCGACGATACACGATACGAATCAATAACAACGCAATCAATTTCACGCCTTGCGGCCTCGACCGTATAGCGGAGGGACTCGTCTCCTCTCACTCGCCAGGCGGGGAAGCCCGCGGTCGTTGCTTGCTCGACCGCAAGTGCATCACCGTCTATCAGAAAAGAACAGTCGACTTCAATTTCTCGGAGCGCCTCAGCGAGTGATAGACATCGACGCACATGGCCGAATCCAGTTGAATGGTCGCCTTCGGTGCGCAACAGAACCTTCACGAAGCGAACGCGTTACCTCGCATAGTGGTTGAGCACTTTTCCTACGGCGGTCAGCACGTCATCAATGTCACGGTCAGACATGGCTGGGAATATCGGCAACGTCAACAACTCTTCGTAGGCGCTCTCCGCAACGGGCCATTGACCGCGCGAGTATCCCTGGCTCGCGTAGTACGAATGCCACGGCACGGGGATGTAATGAACGTTTACGCCGATATTCTCCGCTCGAAGCGCCCGAAAGATCTCACCTCGATCGACACTGAGGCGTTCGAGGCGCAACCTAACGGTGTAGAGGTGCCAGGCTGACTCACGGTCGCTCAGCACTACGGGAGTTTGCAGGCTGTTGAGATTGCTGAGCTCACCGTCGTACCGGGCGGCGATTTCACGCCGCCGCGTGACCCAGCCGTCAAGCTTTCGCAGCTGAGAGGCGCCGAGCGCGCACTGAAAATCGGTGATCCGGTAGTTGTATCCAAGGTCGACCATGTCGTACAGCCAGGTACCGGCCTCGGACCGTTGTAAATGGTCGGTCCGAATTCCATGATTGCGGAAGGATCGAACTCTACCAGCGAGGTCAGCATGATTCGTCGTGACCATGCCTCCCTCCCCGCTCGTGATGTGCTTCACCGGGTGAAGGCTAAAGACGGTCAGGTCAGCCAAGCCCCCTACAGATCGCCCACGGTATGTAGCGCCCAATGCATGCGCCGCGTCTTCTATCAATGTGATGCCGTGACGATGAGCGAGCGCCCTGAGCTCTTCGATGTCTGAAGGCTGCCCCGCGTAATCCACAGTGACAATGGCTCTCGTCCGATTGGTCACCGCGGCTTCGACGAACTGCGGATTCAGGTTTAAGGTGTCCGGTCGAACGTCGGCAAACACGACTGTTCCGCCCTGATAGCGGACGCAATTGGCGCTTGCCACAAACGTGAGTGGCGTTACGATCGCTTCGTTTCCGGGCGCGATTCCCGCGGCGAACGCCGCGGCGTGGAGCGCCGCGGTGCCGCTACTGAGAGCGACGGCAAAACCCGCTCGCACTTTCGCGGCGAACGCTTCCTCAAATTCGGACACGCGAGGCCCGGTCGTAATCCAGTCGGATCGAAGCGCGTCAACCACCGCCCGGACGTCCGCGTCATCGATTTGCTGCCGACCATATGGGAGCATCGTGGTCCTGACCGGCGGGCCACCGTCGATGGCCAAGGACGATGCAGCAACCATCGTCAGCTAGCAATCACCACTGGCCGCCATTGCCGCCTGTGGTGGCACGACGCTAGCCTCGTGGTCCCGGGGGAGAAGGGATGCACTGATCAACAACTGGCGTGTCGCTTCGCTGTCCAACCAGACGTCGTTGTTATCGCTTCGGTACTCGAATCCATCTGGAAGCGCTTTGCCCCAACGTTTTTGGGGCTCCCCCCAGGAATGGTGTTCGGGTTCCATCACAAAGTAATCCCCGGCGTCAAATGTGCGGGGCGCCTCGTGCTCGGTTATCATCACCTCGCTGAGCTTCTCTCCCGGCCGAATGCCCGCGATATCGATACGGGCCTCCGGCGCGACCGCCCGAGCGATGTCCCCGATCCGGACGCTGGGCAATTTCGGGACAAATATCTCGCCGCCCTCAAATTCTTCGACGCGCCGGAGAACGAATTCGACCGCTTGCGGAAGCGTGATCCAAAAGCGCGACATGCGCTCATCCGTGACGGTTAGCGTTCCGCCTTCACGCTGCTCCAGAAATGCGAGCACCACGCTGCCGCGACTGCCAAGCACGTTTCCGTAACGGCAGCACGCGAAGCGGGTCTTATGGGTGCCCGCGTAGCTGTTGGCCTGGATAAACAACTTCTCGGCACAGAGCTTCGTCGCTCCATAGAGGTTCGTGGGGCTCGCAGCCTTATCAGTGCTGAGAGCGAGGACACGCTCGACGCCCCGATCGATGGCGGCGTCGATCAAGTTCGCGGCGCCAAGGATGTTGGTATTGATCGCCTCCATCGGGTTGTATTCACATAGAGGGACTTGCTTGAGCGCCGCGGCGTGAATCACAATGTCGACTCCGTCGAGAGCGCGATATAACCGGTTCCGGTCTCTCACGTCACCAAGCAAAAAACGCAACCGATCATCGTTAAGGGTGCGCTGCATGTTCCATTGTTTCCACTCGTCGCGGCTCAAAATGCGCAGTGAATGGACCGGAAGCGTAGAGAGCACCCGGGTCGCAAATGCCGTACCGAAGGAGCCAGTTCCGCCGGTCACGAGAACAGTCTTTCCTGCCCAATCAAACAAAACGCGCGCTCCGAAGCCTGTTCTTCTTCAGAGGGGATTATGCCACACCGTCATTGCGATCCCGAGTGAAACACTGCACACGATGCTAGGGCTATCCTGCCAGATCTTGGCGTCAACGCTGCCATTTCGCGCTGTTTGCCTCGGTATAATTCGGGCGCTGTGAAGAATCTTCTACACAAAGCCGCGTCGTTCCTCGGTGCGATTGGCGTGGCAGATGCCGCGTACACGCGGGTGCTCGATCTGCGTTCCATCGTTGACCCTGAGGCGCGCGACTTCAGGCGAGCCTGGAGTCGAATTCAACGGATTGAAGGGCTGCTCGTTCCGGGCCAGGAAGAGTGGCTGTTCCGGGCAGCCCGCCGCCTGCCAGATGGCGCGGCCATCGTTGAAATTGGCAGTTACAAGGGACGATCGACCACCGCGCTTGCGTCTGCTTGTGTCGGAACAACAAAGCACGTCTATGCGGTTGACACGTTCAACGGTAACGACTCGGATTTCTCCCAGCGCGACTTTCTCCCGGCCTGGAAAGAAAGCATTGAATCCAACGGAATCGTCGCCTGGACGACCGCGGTACCCGGCATCTCGTGGGAAGTGGGGGCCAACTGGGAGAAGCCAATCGGGATGCTGTTTATTGACGGCTCGCATCAGTTCGAGGATGTGCTGAAGGATTTTGACGCGTTCTTCCCTCATGTGGTCTCCGGGGGAATTGTTGCGATGCACGACGTCACCGAGGGATGGCCCGGGCCGCTGCGCGCCTGGCGCGAGGTCGTAAAGCCCAAGCTCTCGAATACGGGTGCTTACTCAAGTCTCGCCTTCGGAACCAAACCGTAGCGCCACGGCTCCGATGCGAAAACACGGAATCGTCAAGCGAAATCGCGGGCTAACTCCGCGTCGAACGCGGAACCAGCGCGAGAATCGTATGCAACATGATCCCGACAAACAGCGACAGCATTCCGCCGATACACAGAAGAAGCGTGAGCATTGCGAGGCCGACCGCCAACGTTAGCGTCGCCTCGTACACGCGAACAACGTAGACTCCGAGGCCAAGGCCAGCCGTGAGCGAAAACAATCCGGGCACGCTAAAGAACAGAAGCGGTCGGTGCTGGGCAATCAGGTGGAGCACCAGATCAATGACCCGAAGCGCCTGCCGCACCGGATTCCGCTTCACCGGAATGTCGTAGTGGACGCTGATTGGAACCTCTGCGACCGCCAGGCCCATTTCCTTCGCGGCAAACTGCATCTCCGACTCCACGGAGAAACCGCTGCCATCCAGTCGCATCGTTTCGAGCGCCCGACGCGAGAATGCGCGAAACCCACTTTGCGAGTCGGAGACCGGCAGCCCTGAGCCCAGGTTCGTCGCTATCGTAAGCGCGTGTTGGCCAGCAATACGCCATCGCGGGATGCGACTGGAAACTCCCGCAAACCGGGAACCAACCACCATGTCCGCCTCTGCCGCAAGCACGGGAGCGACGACAGCCGCAATATCAGACGGGTCGTGCTGGCTATCCCCATCGATTAGCACGAGCGCGTCAAGCCCGAGCTTTCGCCCGTGCGCGAACGCGGTGCGAACCGCTTCGGATTTTCCGTAGTTCGCGCTGTGTCGGATGACCTCCGCACCCGCGAGCTCCGCAACTTCCGCCGTGTTGTCTGCAGATCCATCGTCGATGACCAGCACGCGATGACCGGCAGCGCGCAGCTTGAGAACAAGGCTCCCAATGTAGCGATCTTCATCAAAAGCGGGGATCGCGACTAGCACCTGTCGAGCAGCAGCGGCGACAGGCGCCACGGTACGACGTTCCTGGGTTTTCGGTATGACTTTCACCTGACCGTCTCAACGGCGTTTTTCAGCGCCGTTCGCATGCTCGAGATTGGGCGAGCGCCAGCGACAAGCCTGTTGGTAACGATTATCATCGGGTCGCGATAGTCGTCAAGGGCATGTGACCCATTTCACGAGCGACAAGAAGGCGACTTCAGATTCGCTGGTCTGCGCGAAAAATGGTCCATTTGACCAGGCCGAAGCGTGAAGGGCCCCCGCGGTCCGGTTTCCCCTGGAGGTTTAATGCTCTGCGTGTTGTGTGGAAACACGTCTGGAAGACGAGTCTACGCACCAGAAGTGACCAAACCCCGGATCCTCACTCGCTGCAACGCATGTGGACTACTGCAGATGGACCCAATGCCGAGTGACTCTGAGCTGGCGGCTTACTACCAGGAGTACGACGTTCTCGGCGAACACAGTGCGTACTTTCAAGGTCTTGCCCAGCCGAATGCGATGGAGACGGCAGAGGGCAAGGACTTCGTTCAACGGGTTGATTGGATGCTGGCGCACGTCCCGACACCTACGTCGACGCTCGACGTCGGATCAGGCTCGGGCTTCTTCCTGGAGATCATGAAGAGTCGAGGCCTCACGGCGGAGGGCGTCGAAATTAACGAGCGGGCGGCGGCCACGACTGCGCAACGGGTGGGCACAACAGTCCACCCGGGCACCGTTTTTGATGTGCCCGAACGAACGTACCAGGCTGTTACGCTCTGGGACGTGGTCGAGCACGTGAATGACCCGCTGGGATTGCTCGACCGCGTACACGATCTTGTGGAACAGGACGGTTGGCTGTTTATTGAAACGCCAAACGAAGGAGCGCTGCTGGACCGATCGGTGCTCGGTCTCGACCGCCTCGGACTGCGATGGCCCGCTGAGATGTTCTACGGGATTCACCACATCGTCCTCTTTCGTGCAGAGACGATCCGCGACCTGCTTCAGCGAGCGGGATTCGAGATCGTGGAGATTCGCTTCGCTGAAACCCAAGTGCAACGCGTTTTCAACCGCAGCTCACTTCGGTCGTTGATTTCCTGGACAGCCGTGAGCACCCTGTTCCTGTGCGCCCGGCTTGTGAAAATGCAAAACAAGCTTCTCATCGCAGCCCGCAGGGTCTAAACACCAACCCGGAAACCCAAGAGGCCACCAGGATCGTGGGACGCGCGACCATTACATTGACGAGTAACTCCAATAGGGACGGTCTCGTGGTCGCCCGCGATCACTGGTGGCAGCGCGCCCTGGATATCGTGCTGCCACCTCGCTGCGTCGGCTGCGGGGCGCGCGGCGCGGAGGTGTGTGCGAACTGCATCGCAGGAGTGCGACCGCTCGGGCCGGCGTGCCCGCGGTGCAGCCGGCCGTCGGTCGGGGGGCGCATCTGCCGGCGTTGTGCAACGCGCGAGTCGCCCCTGCGGGCGATGCTGGCGGCGCATCCCTTTGACGGCGCTGTCCGGGCGGCGGTGCTGGCGCTGAAGTATGGCGGGCGGACCCGGCTGGTGCCGTTTCTCAGCGCGGCGCTGGCGGATGCGCTGGTGACGCGGCCGCTGGAGGTTGATCTGGTGGTGCCCGTGCCGCTGACGCGGGCGCGCGTGCGGGCGCGGGGGTTCAACCAGGCGGAGCTGCTGGCACGGCCGCTGGCGGAGGCGCGCGACTGGCCGCTGCATTCGGGTGCGCTCGTGCGGGCGCGGGAGACGGCGCAGCAGACGCGATTGCCGGCGCGGGCGAGGCGCGCGAACGTGGCGGGAGCGTTCACCGTGCCAGACGCCGCGCTGGTGCGGGATCGGCGCATCCTGCTGGTGGACGATGTGTGTACGACGGGGGCGACGCTCGAAGCGTGCGCAGCTCCGCTGCTGGAGGCCGGCGCGGCTGGGGTCTGGGCGATTGTGGTGGCTCGCGAAGTGTAGGGCGGGGGTTTGGGGGGTACGCCCCCCCCCCCCCCCCCTCCCCCGGGGGGGGGGGGGCCGCCCCTCGCCCCC
>Ga0080064_1001817_pt1 | contig 40162 bp, 49 predicted proteins | sample Subgrocontami54m_FD_69260 | JGI IMG/M metagenome (GOLD analysis project Ga0080064, IMG submission 69260) | Subsurface groundwater microbial communities from S. Glens Falls, New York, USA - GMW46 contaminated, 5.4 m (SPADES assembly) (version 2) ...
ACTGTAAACCGCAAAACCAGGGAGGCGATTGATGAACCGGAAATTCTTCTTTCAATCCGTGCTGGCCGGGGTGCTGTGGCTGGCGGGCTTCGGCGCTGCCCAAGCCCAGACCTACCCGGCGAAGCCGATCACGCTGATATTGTCCGTCCCGCCGGGCGGAATCCTGGATTTCGTGGCGCGCACTTTCGTGGACAAAATCGGCCCGGGCCTGGGCCAGCGCATCGTCATCGAGCACAGACCCGGAGCCAACGGGGCGATTGCGGGTCAGGCGGCCGCCCAGGCGGCGCCGGACGGCCATACGTTGCTGTTTGACGGCCTGTTCAACCACACGCTGGTCCCGCTGATCCAGAAACTCCCGTACGAGGCGATCAAGGACTTTCAGCCGATCACGCTGGTGTTTTCCGTGCCGGTTTTCCTCATCGTGCCCAAGGACCACCCGGCCAGGTCGGCGGCAGAGTTGGCCGCGTACGGGCGCACCAAGCCCGGGGGCCTGAGCTACGGCTCTCAAGGGGCCGGCTCTTCCGGGCATATTCTGGGGACTTTGTATCAGGCAGGCAGCGGCGCCCCGATGACCCACGTGCCTTACAAGAGCGGCGCGCAGATGCAGGGGGACCTGGTCGGCGGGCAGTTCGACTTCGCGTTTTCCTCCTATTCCACTTCGGAACCTCAGAAACATGCGCTTCGATTCCTGGCAATCGCATCGCCTGCCCGCTGGAGCGGCCTTCCCGATGTTCCCACCATGGCGGAAGCCGGTTTTCCGGGTGTCGACTTCGACACCTGGTTTGGCATCATGGCGCCGCGCGGCACGCCGGGCGCGATCGTGGGGAGGCTGCACCAGGAATTCGTCAGGGCGGCGCAGGATGCGGACATCGTCCGCAAGCTCGCCGCGCGCGGTCTTTTCGTCAAGACCAGCACGCCCGGGGAAATGGCCGACATGATGTCCCGGGAGGCGGAAAAACTTGCACCCCTTGCCAAGGTCTTGCAGGTCTCCCGCAACTGATTTTACAAACCGCCGCAACCACACTCGGGAGGCAGGCATGAAAGCCGTGAAATACAGCGATGCAAGAGTGAACGCATTCGGGCCGCGAGGCGATGCGGGTATCAAGACCCTCATCGAGGGCAGGGCTGAGGATGCCGATAATTTCGCTGTCTACCTGCAGCGAATGGACGAGAAATTCTTTACCCCGCGGCACCGGCACAACTTCGATCAATACCGGGTCGTCCTGGAAAACCGGCTGAACATCGGTCCGAACTTTGATCTGGATCCCGGCGAGATGGCCTATTTTCCGGAGGGAGCCCATTATGGCCCGCAGCACGGTTCCTCCCCCAGCGCAGTCCTGCTTACGCTGCATGTCGCCGGGGCGAGCCGTTCCGGCTACATCAATCTGGAGGAATTGACTGCCGGCCTGGGCGCCTTGAAAGAGCGAGGATCAATTCAAAACGGCGTGTATACAGAGTTCGATGCGTCGGGAAAGAAACGGAACAAGGACAGTTATGAGGCCGTCTGGGAGCACCTGCGAGGACGGGAACTGAAGTATCCGCGCCCGCGTTATCCGGCGCCGATCAAAATTCAACCGGATGACTTCAGCTGGATTTCCTGGAGCGCAGGCGTGCGGACCAAGCACCTCGGCTCTTTTACCGAATGCCACGGGGGATGGTACTTGTTCGAACTCGACAAGGACGCCAGGGGGACGTTCGGCATGCAAAATCACCGGTGCGTCATCGTGGTGAAGGACGGATCCCTGGTTCACGCAGGGATGCGCTATGAAAAATTCAGTTCATTTCTCGTTGAACGCGGCGAGAATTGCGAACTGCAGGCACAGGCCGATGGCGCCATGCTGATCCAGTTCGTTCTTCCCGATTTTCGCCAGTGATTGCCGGGAAAGGACCGATGTGATGAAAGTCCGCTCAGGCGTGGCCCGCATCCTCAAGGCGCAGGGCGTCAGGCACGTGTTCTGTTTTCCCTCCAATCCGCTGCTGGAAGGCGCTGCCGAACAGGGCATACGCGTTGTCACCGGCCGGACCGAACGTCACGCGATCCACATGGCCGACGGCTATTCGCGTATCAGCAACGGCAACCCGCCGGGTGTGGCGATCATCCAGGGCGGCCCGGGCATGGAGCACGCCTTTCCCGGCGTCGCGCAGGCCTACGCCGATTCAACGCCAATGCTGGTGCTCGGCGGCGGACCGGCGCATCAGCGTATCGGCCTGCCTTCGGAGTTCGATCCCATTCCCGCCTTCAGCCATATCACCAAGTGGAGCGCCACCGTCGGCTCGGCAGCCACGGCAGAGCAGTTGCTGGCGCGTGCTTTCACGCAACTGAGGAACGGCAGGGGCAGGCCGGTGGTGATCACCCTGCCGGGAGACATTGCGCTTGAGGAAGCGCCGGAGCCGGCGCTCGACCGCTATCCGATCAAGACCTACCGCTCGGCGGGCGACCCCGCCGACGTGACCGAAGCCATCCGCATCCTGGCGCAGGCGAAACGTCCCATCCTGTTCGTGGGACACGGCGTGCTCTGGGCTGAAGCAAGCGAGGAACTGCGCGTATTCGCGGAATTCCTGCAGATCCCGGTGATGACCACCGTCCTCGGCAAGAGCGCCTTCCCGGAAAATCATCCGCTGGCCCTGGGCTCGGCGGGTCCGGCCATTACCGGGGCGATCGAGCATTTTCTCGGCAAAGCCGACGTGGTCCTCGCAATCGGCGCCGGCCTGACGCGCGCTCTCCCGTCAACCGGAATCCCCGAAGGCAAGACCATCATCCAGGTGACGGTGGACGCGCAGGACATCAACGCCGAGTACCGCGTAGCCCACGCCGTGATCGGCGATGCCAGGCTGGTGCTGCAGCAATTGAATGCCGAGGCGCGGGCAGGTTTTCCCGGCGGCCGCCCGGAAGACTCCCCGGCCGCGGAGATCAAGTCGGTGAAGGAGCGCTGGCTGAAAAGCTGGATGCCAAAACTCAAATCCGAACAGGTCCCGATCAATCCCTACCGCGTGGTGTGGGACCTGTTCAACAGCGTGGACCATGCCAGGACCATCATCACCCATGATTCCGGAATGCCGCGGGAACAGCTTTCACCCTTCTACGAATCGCGGCTTCCCCGAAGCTACCTCGGCTGGGGCAACTCGCACCAGCTCGGTTCCTCGCTCGGCCTGATCATGGGCGCCAAACTGGCCGCGCCGGACAAGCTTGCCATTCACGTGCTTGGCGATGCGGGCTTGGCCACCTGCGCGGTCGATCTTGAGACGGGGATCAGGGAGCGCCTCCCGGTGCTCACGGTACTGCTGAATAATTCCACGATGGCGTATTACGACCAGATGATTCCGCTTGCTATCCAGAAATACCGGGTGGCCGATGTGACGGGCGACTACCTGAAGCTCGCGCAGTCGCTGGGCTGCTACGGTGAAAGAGTCGAGCAGCCACGGGATATCATTGCCTCGCTGAAGCGCTGCATTGCAAAGGTCGAAGCGGGCACTTCGGCGGTGATGGAGGTGGTGACCAGCGCGGAGAATGTCGTCTCGAAATGGGGCGCGACGCATCTGGCGTCATAGCGGACAAGACCGCGTCACGAACATGGGTCGGAAAGCAGCGCCATGACCTGCCCTTGCCCGGCAGCCCGGAAACCGCCCAGCTTCATGCCGAAGGCGAGGCGTGGCTGGCCGCCGCTACGCTTTGAGCAAATAGCGATGCTCGAGCCTCATCACCGCGGCAAGCCGGGGAGCGGCAGCCCGTGACCCTGCGTATCGGTTTTGACGTGCCGTTCGAACCGTTTGCCTTCATGGAAAATGGCGAACCGCGCGGCATGATGATCGAATTGCTCGCCGCAATCTTCAAGCACGCGGCACTGTCGTTTGAATGGCTGCCGATGAGCCTGGCGGAAACCGAACCCGCCCTCGCGTCCGGGCGGGTCGATGCGCTGGGGTTCAAGGGCATCACGGCGGAGCGGCATGCCACGATGGATTTCTCCGCGCCGCTCGCGATTTCGGGCGGCGCATTGTTTCGCAGGCCGGATCTCCGGGTATCCGATGACCCGCACGATTTTCCGGGACACACCATCGTCACACCCGGCAAAGGGCCGCTGGCGGCGAAACTCGCCAGGGATTATCCGGAACTGAAGCTGCTGCTGGTCGATTCGTACGCAGACGCGTTCGAGGCGCTGCTCAAGGGCGATGCGCAACTGGCCGCGCTGAATTTTCATGCGGCGATCGCCATGGTGAAAGCGCGCCACCCCGGACGGATCGGACTGCCCGCGGCGCCTTACGCGCCCTTGCCGATTGCACTGGCCGTGGCCAAAGGCAGGCAGCCGGGGTTGGTCGCCGCGGTCGATCGGGCGCTGAAAGCGCTGGCGGCGGACGGTACACTTGCCGCGAACAGCAAGCGCTGGCTGGAAACATAGCGCCGCCACAAGCGCCTGCCCGGCGGGGGTGCACGGCGCGAGGACAGCGTATCCATACGGAGGGAAATATGACTGCTGCAGAAACGCGGACCAAGGTAACCATCCTCACCGGAAGCTACCGGATCAAAGGCTATATCGATCTCCTGCCCGGCGCCCGGGTGACGGATTTCATGCTTGAAGCACGCACCTTCATTGCCGTGACCGATGCGGAAGTGTGGGCGCTGGAGGGCCGCCAGATGCTCACCACCGCCTTTCTCAACGTGAGCCGAGAGCACATCCAGGTCATCACGCCGAGTGCTTAGCGCCGTTCGGCGCGCGATCCGCCAGGATCAAGGGGAGCGATGTCGTCGACTTGAGACGGCAATCGGGTGCGGACCGGACCGCGCGGCCCGGAACGTCGCCCCAAGCCGACACCCCGGAGAGGCACTTATCACTGGGGAGCCACCGAATGTAGCGATTCATCGTCGCTCCGCAGCGACATAAGCGCGGCGGGAAATCCCGCTCGCACCCTCTATTGATTGAAAATATGAGCATTTCTTCCTTGGCATGGCGTTTGCGTAAGCTTGATGATCGGGACGGCCGTCCCGCCGCGCCAAGGAGTGCATCATCAGCGATTCCACTATGCAAGACTACATGCGCCCGCTGCGAAGCATGCAGCAGACCTTGTCAGAGCTTCGAGCGCAACAGAAATTGCTCAAGGCAGCGGCCAGATTCGATGAGGACCTGTGGTGCAGGGTCACCGTGCTGACGCTCGAGATCTTTCGCCGTCAACGTTCACTCGCCAAAGCCTGCGAAGCCTGGTTCGACGTTCAACCGGAGCGTTTTCCGGCATCGCTGCCGAAGACGGCGCGGCAGGCCGAATGCGCCGACAGCGGAGCCAGGACGTTCAATCAGTCCATCGAATGGCGTTTCGCCGCGGAACGTGACAAGCGGCTGCGCCAGCGTGCGGCGCGCGCCCAGTCCCCAGTCGCCTGAGAGACGGCACCCGGGCTGCACTGACTTCCATATCCATGGTGACGGAGGAAACCACTGCGGGTTCAAGGCGGGTTTTTGACGCTACCGCGCGCGTGCATCATGCGGCCAAATCCCCGAGCCAGTTCGCGGCATCGAGAATGTGCACCGGTGCACGGTGTTCCTCCTGCCTCAGGTCGTACACGATCTGCACCGCCTCAGCCCCGGCAAATTGACTGGCGAAACGAGTGAGCGCGCGGTGCGGGGCGTTGTCCGACAGTTTGCACTCGATCAGATGCGCCAGCCGGTTCTCCTCGCTCAGGGCGAAATCAACTTCGGCGCCGTCCTTGGTGCGGATGTAGTGCAGGCCGGTGTTTTTGCCTTGCGCGTCTTGCCGGAAATGCGCGTGCTTGAGCAGCATCGCGGCCACGGCGTTCTCGAAGCGAACACCCGCGTCACCGCGCACCAGCCCGGTATCGAAAAAATAGACCTTCGGCGTTTGCAGTATGGCGCGGGCGATGTTGTGGTGCCACGGCTGGATGGCGAACACGATGTAAAGCGCTTGCAGGATGTCGAGATAACGTTTCAGCGTGGTGGGCGAAACGGCCAGATCACGGGCGATGGACGCCAGCGACAACGGCGTGCCGACACGCTCGCGCAACACCTCCACGAACAGCCGCATGGCGGTGATTTCGTGCAGGCGGGAAAACTCGACCACGTCCTCGCGGATCAGGTCGGTGAAGTATTGCCGCCGCCAGCGCTCGGCGTCTTCCACGCTTGCGGCCAGACAGGGCTCGGGGAAGCCGCCACGTTCCATCAGCCGCGCCAGCGCTTCGGCGGGCGTGCCACCCCGCTGCTCGCACCACTCACGCACCGAAATCGGGTGAAGCCGGAAAGGCAGGTAACGCCCGGCCAGGGAATCGCCGCTCTGCCGCGAGGTTTCCATGCGCGCGCTGCCGGTCACCAGCAGCGCCTGCTCTGGCGGCCGGCCATCGACAACGCCTTTGAGCCAGTTTTTCCAGTCCGGCATCTTGTGAATCTCGTCCATCGCCAGAAGGCGGGTACGTGCCCCCCAAGTCTGCCGCCGCAGGATCATCCGATCAGCGGCGACATCCCAGTTAAGGTACTGGGCGGACGCAAAGCGCTCCATCAACTGACGGCAAAGCGTCGTCTTGCCTACCTGCCGTGGGCCGGTGAGCAAGACCATTTTGCGCTGTAGATCGCTCGCAACAGGATCGTCCAGATAACGCTTCATTTCGACTATTTTATGGAATTATGCAGAAAAGTCGCGACTTTTTTGCATAATTATAAATAATAGTCGTACCTATGAGGCGGTTGCGATGATAGTCAGCGATGCAGGAAGTGTTCGGACCAAGAAGCACCCTCGGGCGCAGGACACCGGGGGAGGTGGCGCCAAAACAACTTGACCCATAACTTGACCCACGCTTGACCCACGCTTTGGAATACACCGCCGAAGGACTGCAGCAGACGCTGGAGCGGGTGTGGCAGCGCATCCAGCATTTTTCAGCCTCCAGGGGCAGCGCAAAGCTGGTGCTGCGACCGAAGCAGAGGAGCAACTGCTGCAGTTGCTGCGCGCGCGGGGCCGCCTCACCCCGCGGGAAATCTGGGAAGGCCTTGCGATTTCCAAGCAGGGCGCGATGGATCTGCTACACCCTCTGATCGAGGCAGGCCTGATCGAACGGGTGGGCACGCTGAAGCACGGGCGCTACACGCTCAAATGAGTGCTCACGCCCGCACCGAAGACCAGCTCGTCGGTGTGGCCGTGCGCGATCCTGGCTGCACGATGCAATAATCGCGTCAGATCTTGCGTTCAAACTGTTGCGCTACCAAGAAAGAGTATGAACGGCCTGCTTTTCACCGAGGACTTCCTGCTCAACGGGATCCAGATCACTCCGGTCTGGACTGCCTTGTCGGAATCCGCGCTCGACGAATTCATAGCGGGGCTGCGCCGCGTCTACGCGCCTTATCGCGGCAATAGCGTGCTCAACGAAGCGACGACCGAATCGGAAATCATCCTCAAGGTCCTCTCGCTGCTCGACTGGCCGGATCTTGCCCTGCCGCAGATCACCGCGTCGGGGAGCCGCCGGGAAGACGTGCCGGACATGCTGCTCCTCCCGGACGACAAGGCCAAGCAACTCGCGCTCAAGGAAAGGAAGGAGGATCGCCGCTACCGCCATGGCATCGCCATACTCGAAGCCAAGCGCTGGATGCGCCCGCTTGACCGTGGCGATGGCACCGACCGGCTCGACCCCGGCACGCCGTCCAACCAGATCCTGCGCTATCTTTCCTCCGTCGAAGTCGCCTCGAACCGCGCGGTACGCTGGGGCATGCTCACCAACGGACGGCTGTGGCGGCTGTATTACCAAGGAGCGCGCTCGCGTTCGGAGGAATTCCTGGAAATCGATGTTGCGGCGCTCCTCGGCGTACCGGGCATGCGGGACGACAGCTTCGACGGCGGCGACAGCCGCCATGGCATCAGAATTTTTCTATGCATGTTCCATCGTGCGGCATTCCTCACCCAGACCTGGGACACCGAGCGGCGCACTTTCCATGAATTCGCGCTGGCCGAAGCGCGGCAGTACGAAGAAAAAGTATCCCAGGACCTCGGCGGTCGGGTGTTCGCCACGGTGTTCCCCGACCTCGCCAACGCGCTTGCCGGCGGCGACCCTAAGGCGCCTTCTCCGCTTACCCGCGCCTACCTCGACGAAGTGCGCGATGCGGCGCTGATTCTGCTCTATCGCCTGCTGTTCGTGCTCTACGCCGAGGATCGCGCCCTCTTGCCCATCCGGGACAAGCGTTATTTCGACTACAGCCTGCGGCGCATCCGCGAGGAGGTGCGCGACAAGCGCGACCAGGACGCCGCGTTCTCGACCACTGCCGCCCGCACCTGGGACGACCTGCGCAATCTGTTCGCCGCCATAGAGCAAGGTGATTCCGCGCTCGGGTTGCCCGCTTATAACGGCGGCCTTTTCGACGATGCCGGGACTCCTCTCCTCGCACGCACAAAAATTCCGGACGCACAGCTCGCGCCGGTGATCGATGAACTGTCGCGCCGGTCCGGTCTGGTGCGCGCCTGGATCAATTACCGCGACCTCTCGGTTCAGCACCTCGGCTCGATTTACGAGCGGCTGCTTGAATACCGGCTGGATCCGGACGGCGGGCGGATCGTGCCGCGCCCGACCAGCTTCGCGCGCAAGGACAGCGGCAGCTACTACACCCACGACGATCTGGTGAAGCTGCTGATCAAGGAATCCGTCGGGCCGCTCGTCGAGGAACGGGTAGCGGCGTTCGATGCGCAAATCAAAAAATGGAAATCCAAAAAGGCATTCAAACCTGGCGAGTGGGAAACACTTGACGTGCTTGATCCCGCCAGCGGCATTCTCAGTTTGCGTATCTGCGATCCGGCCATGGGTAGCGGCCATTTTCTTGTTTCGCTGGTCGATTACATTGCCGACCAGGTACTGGAGGCCATGTCTCACGGCGCCGAATCGGTGGCTGAACAGCCTTGGGCGCGGCAAGTGACCAACAACTGGGCCTCGCCTCTGGTTGCACGCATCGCCGATATCCGCGGGCGCATCTTGAAAAGCGCGAAAGTGCATGGCTGGACGATTGCGCCGGAGCAGCTTGATGATCGCCATATCGTGCGGCGCATGATCCTGAAGCGAGTTATCCACGGCGTGGACAAGAACCCGATGGCCGTAGAACTCGCCAAGGTAGCGTTATGGCTGCACACCTTCACGGTTGGCGCACCGTTATCTTTTCTCGACCATCACCTGCGCTGCGGTGATGCGTTATTTGGTGGCCGACTCAGTCAATTGAAGGATGAACTGGGCAATCTCGCAGGCAGCCTGCTGCAGCAGGATGATCTGCGCCGCGTCGATTCGGCACGGCTGACCATGCAGGCTATCGGTGAACTCACCGATATCGATATCGCCGAAGCGCACCAGTCCAGGGCGCTGATGGAACAGATTGAAGACAGTTTGCGCTCGCAGCAGCGCGCCCTCGATTTCATCCAGGCAAGACGTTGGGTTGGAAAATCCGAAGCAGCCGATTACAAGCAGACCTGGGTCGATTTGCTCAACCACGAATATGGCGAGGATTTTCTCGAATCGATCGACCTGCTCTCCAAGCGCGGAATCCGCCTGCGCGGCGAGCGGCAAAAGCGTGCGCACCGCGTCATGCAGAGCGCGCTTGCATTGGCTGCGGACATTGGTTTCCTGCATTGGGAACTCGCGTTCCCCACCGTCTGGAGCGGCGCCGGCCTGGGTGAGCGTTCCGGCGGCTTCGACGCTGTGATCGGCAATCCGCCCTGGGACCGCATCAAGCTGCAGCAAGTGGAATGGTTCGCCGAGCGCCAGCCCGACATTGCCAAAGCCCCCCGCGCCGCCGACAGGAAACGCATGATCGCCGAACTGCAACAGCGTGGCGATCCGCTGTGGAGCGATTACCAGCAAGCACAGGCCGCGGCCGAGATCGCGGCGCGCGTGGCGCGCGGCTGCGGCGACTATCCGCTGCTCTCGGGCGGCGACATCAACCTCTACAGCCTGTTCGTCGAGCGGGCGCAGTCGCTGGTGCATGCGCGCGGCATTGTCGGCTTGCTGACGCCGTCAGGCATCGCCGCCGACAAAGGTGCAGCCGAGTTCTTCTCTTCCATCTCCACCAGCGGCCGGCTCGCCGTGCTCTACGATTTCGAAAACAAGAAGGTTTTCTTTCCCGATATTCACGCCAGTTTCAAGTTCTGCGCGCTGGTGTTCGGCGGCGAGCGGCGCACCTTCGAGGCGAGCCGCTGCGCCTTCTACCTGCACGGGATTTCGGAGCTGGACGATGCCGAGCGGGTGCTGGTCCTCGCCGCTGACGACTTCACCACAGTCAACCCCAACACCGGCGCCGCGCCGATTTTCCGCAGCCGGCGCGATGCTGACATCACCACGGCCATCTACCGTCGTCAGCCGGTGCTGGTGGACCGGAGGAGCGATCCGCCCAAAAAAGCCTGGCCGGTGCGATATGTCACCATGTTTCATATGACCAACGACTCCAAGCTCTTTTTCCGCCAGGACGAACTGGAGAAGCAGGGTTGGTATCCGATTGAAGAAAATCGCTGGAAGAAGGGTGAGGCTGAGGCGGTACCGCTATACGTCGGTCGGATGATCCACAACTACGATCATCGTTCTTCGAGTGTTTCGATAAACGAGGAAAGTATGCACAACGCGGCTTCAAGCGATTCACTCTCGGCAGACGACAAGGCTAATCCGGACAGCTATCCGGTGCCGCAGTACTGGATAGCCGAAAGCGAAATTCCCGCGAAAGATCGCCGCAAGTGGGCCTTGGGATTCCGGGACATAGCCCGGGGCACCGATATGAGAACGATGATCGCATCCATCATTCCAACTACTGCGGCTGGAAATAAATTGCCTCTGCTACTACATGAGCAGTCTGATGAAGCCAGCTACATAAATTTTGCGCCATTGCTTTTGGCTAACTTAAACGCATTGGTGTTTGATTTTGTCGTTCGACAAAAAGTACAGAGCACAAGCATGAACTGGTACATCGTCGAGCAGTTTCCCATGATCCGCCCCGAGCAGTTCGAGGTGAAAATCGGCAATACAAAAATTGCGCATTTCATTCGTCACGAAGTGCTGCGCCTGTCCTACACCGCCCACGACCTCGCGCCCTTCGCGCGCGACCTCGGCTACGACGGCCCGCCGTTCAAGTGGGACGAGGACGACCGCCGTCACCGCATGGCGCGGCTCGATGCCCTGTTCTTCCAGCTCTACGGCATTGGCCGCGAAGACGCGGCTTACGTCCTCGACACGTTTCCCATCGTCCGCGAGCAGGACGAGAAATCCTTCGGGCGTTACCTGACCAAGGATCTCGTGCTCGCCTACATGAACGCCCTCGCCGCCGGCGACCTGGAAACGACCGTCAGGGTTTAGAGACGACGCGGCCCGCGTCGAAAATCAGTAATGGCGTGGCAGGGATCCTTGCGCGCCCGTTGCGGGTGGTTGTAGTTAGAACGGGTAGCGGACAGGTCTTTCTGCGCGATCCCTTGAGTAGACCGGAAGCAGATATGAAGTTCCCAAACGGGGAACTACGTGATACACTGTTGTCCTTTATGACTACGCGGCCGCAATGAAGATTGTCGGGCGGAACCGGCTCGACGAGTTCTGCGCGAAGCATCCGGATGCCCGGTCCTGGATCGAAAACTGGCTGGCGTACGTCGAGGCGGCGGCTTGGACCACCCCTCATGACTTGAAGGGGCGATACCCAACCGCAAGCATCCTGGGCGGCGGTGCCACTATTTTCAATGTCAGGGGCAACGACTATCGACTTGAAGCAACGGTTGCCTATAAAACGGGCACCATAGTGGTGCTCTGGATCGGAACGCACGCAGAGTACGGCGAGCGCAACAAGAAGCGCTAGACGAGAGATCTCATGGAACCGAGGATCATCAAGACGGAGGAGCAGTACCGGCGCTACCTCAGCGAGGTGGAGCGGCTTGCCGCACAGGATCCCGATTCCGCCTCCGGGGACGGAGGCCGCCTCGAACTGCTTGCCAAACTGGTCGAAGACTATGAGAAGGCGCGTTTCACGTTCCGCAAACCCGGTCCCGTGGAGGCGATCCTGTTCCGGATGGAGGAACAGGGACTGCGCCAAAAGGATATTGCGGAGATCCTCGGCGGAAAGAACCGCGCATCGGAGGTGCTGTCCGGAAAGCGCGGCTTGACGCTTCCAATGATCCGGGCCCTCTACGAAAAACTTGCCATCCCGCCGGAGCTTCTGATCGGAGAGCCTGCGGCGGAGTACGGTCCGGGCGACGCGGTTGACGCATCCTGGACCCGGACAAACGGCGCGCCATCGCCGACGAGAATATCGAAAAGGCGAAGGAAACCGAAGCGATCGAGCGAGAGGCAAATGATCTCGCGAGTAAGGTCCTGATTCCTCGCGCCATTTGGCGGCGAAGCCCGGCAAGATTGAAACCGACGACGCAATCAATTCAAACGCTCGCGCGAGAACTTCAAATCCATCCGGCGATCGTGGCGGGTCGTGTTCGGTACGAGTGCAAGAATTATTCGATGTTTTCAGGTCTGGTCGGATACCGGCAGGCCCAAGCGCGATTTCCGGAAGTGCGCTGGGAGTAACTTATCGTGAGGGACGCGCTCTACATTCCGATTCACCGCGCAAAAATGGGTGAAATCACGAGCGTCGGACATCTTTCACCACGGACAAAGACGCGCGTACGACCCACGTTCGAAATACAGAAGCCGAGTGAAGAGGCGGAAGTATCCCTTCCTGGTGACCTTTGCCGCCGAAGCGGCGGTGGTGCGCTACCTCAACATGTACCGCGACCAGGAGAAGGAATACGGATACCAGTGCAGCAGCGACCAACTCGGCTGGGCGGCGCCGATCTACGTCGCCGAAACCGATGAGCGCGCGAACAAGCCAGGACGGGCGCTGCGGTGTAAGGTGGATGGTCAATACATACTTTCTAATACGTGATCCATGTATAATCCTGCATGCCATTATCACGGATTGAGGCGCTCATGAGGGCAATTGTCGCGGAGCGGGGCCAAGTCACCATTCCGAAGCCATTGCGGGACAAGCTTGGCATCCGTCCCGGAACGGCGCTGGAGTTCATCGCCAAGGACGGCACGCTGGTTGCCCGCAAGGCCGAAACCGACCCGGTTTCGCAGGTGTTCGGTTGCCTTCACCGCCGGATCGACACCGACAAATTCATCCGCGCCCTGCGCGACAATCCCGCGAAATGATCACCGCGGTGGATACGAGCGTCCTCATCGACGTGTTCGGCGCCGACACCCGATTCGGCACCGCCTCGGCATCGGCCTTGCGCGCCGGGCTCAACGAGGGCGCCGTCGTCGCCTGCAGCATCGTCTGGGGCGAAACGCGCTCAGCGTTTGCGAGCGACGAGGAATTCGCGCGGGCCATGCGTACCCTGGGAGTAGGGTTTTCCGCGATGCAGGAGCCGGCCGCGACGCTTGCCGGCGTAAGCTGGAAAAAATACCGGGCCGCCGGAGGAAAGCGCGACCGCCTAATCGCCGATTTCCTCATTGGCGCGCATGCCATCAGACAGTGCGACCGTCTCATGACTCGCGACCGGGGCTACTACAAGAAATACTTCGGCGGCCTGGTCATCGTGAATGCGTCGGCGTGAGGTGTGGCCAGTCAGCTACTGGATTTCGCTGCGCCGCGAATCGCCGTGACGTCGATTTCGACCAGGCAGCCGCTGCCGGCCAGCCCCTTGATCTCGATCATGGTGGAACAGGGCCGGGGCTCGGCAAAGAATTCATTGCGGGCGCGGCCGAAATCCGGCCGCTTGCCCATGTCGGTGACGTACACGGTCATTTTCACCACGTCCGCCACGGCAGCGCCGGCGGCCTCCAGCATGATGCGGATTTTCTCCATGCAGGCCTTCGCCTGCAGGTACATGTCACTGCCGCCCGCGGGCTGGCCGTCCTCGCCGCGCGCGGTCATGCCGGAAATGAAAATCTGGTCGCCGACCATCAGGCAGTTGGAATAAATACCCTGCGGCGGCTCGGCCAGTTTCGGCGATACGATTTTGCGAATGCTCATGCCGGCTTCCTTCAGTCTTGAATGGGCTGGGGTTGCGAGGACTGCTGCCACGGCCTGGGCAGACCGGCGGCATCCAGTGCCGCGAGCTGCGCCTCGGCTTCGCTGCGCATCCAGCGGCGCACCCAGGCCACGCCGGTGTCGTGATCGTAGAGAAACTCGCGCTCGCGGGCGTCCGGTTCGATTGCTTCCATCAGCGCCCGGTCCTGTTCCAGCACCGCCCAGTGGCGCGCCTCGAGACGGTTGCGATAGAGGAAGCGCCAGACGTGGCGTTGCCACCCCTGAACCCTGCGATTACGCCAGAAGAAATTGGCGAAGCGACCCTCGCCGATGGGGGTGCCCATGAAGATGATGCCGAAGTTGCCGCCCGGGCCGCCCGTCTTCGGATACGGAATTTCAAGCCGTGCATAACAGATATGGGTGTCGCACCATTCGCTCCAGTCGAAATTCACGTCGCGCTGCGTGACCTTCTCGAAGACGAAGCCGGTGCCGGTCTTGCGCACCCGGAATTTCGCCTCGAGGTCGCCCTCCGCCATGGAATGCGATTGCCTGTGGAGGAAGGTGCCGTGCATCGGATCAAGATTGTTGTCGATCCCGTAGCGGTAGTCGCCGCGCCATTCGGTGTAGCAGAGAAAACGCTCGTACTCATCGCTGGCCAGCTGCGGCGGCAACGTGAGCGGCGCAGGCGCCTGATGCAACGCGTCGCCGAACCAGGCGAAGATCGCGCCGTTCACTTCCTGCGAAGGATAGGTCGGCACGGCATGCTGCCCTTCGAGCTTGCATCCCGCCGAACCCGGCACCGAGAGCACCGTGCCGTCTCCGCCGATCTGCACCCCGTGATAGACGCAGGCGAGGCGGTCGCCGAGATGGCGCGCCAGCGACAGCGGCGCGCCGCGGTGCGGGCAATGGTCTTCCTGCACGTGCATCACGCCGCTCGATTCGCGCCACAGAACCAGCTTGAGTCCGAGGCGAAACAGCGAAACCGGCCGGTCGCGGACGAAATGCGAGGGACACAACGCGTACCAGCGATTGCGCAGGCCGATCTTCAGCAAGATCTGCACATCGTCCTCGGCGGAGGCAGCGCCGCCGGCCGGCCGATCGAAGACCGTCGCGAGCGTTTCCCGGCTGGCTGCCACGGTCAGGCTCCCAGCCGCGCCATTTCCGCCTCGAATCGCCCAATTGTCCATGCCTGCCCGTCCGGCGTGCGAATGCCCTCCCGGTTCAACCGGGCCACCACCCCGGGCAGCTCCCAGATGCCGGCGCCGAACGCCGCTTCGATGGCGTCACCGAGCATGTTCTCATAGTCGTTGGGCGGCGAGCGCTGCGCCTGACGGGGTTCCAAGTATGGCGGCGGCAATGCAGCGTCGTGCGGAAATTTCATTTTTTGCTCCACTCCCCTGCCTGGTAGCGCGCCTTGATGCGCTCGCGCACCGGAACGAAATCATAAGTGGGATAGAACTCGGTCGAAAATACGCCCCAGGCCGAGCGCTCGATCTCGATGTTGACCTGGTTCAGTTTGTCCGGCGGCATGCGCAGGGTCACGATCTGTCCCAACCCCATGGCGACGGTCCAGGAGACGATTTCCACGCCCTCCGGGGGAAACCGCTCCCACCACTGCCGCTCCGCCAGCGTGCCCTGGATCTGATCGATGTTCTTGGTCTGATCGTGCTTGAGAAACACCGTGACCAGTATGGTCTGGCCGCTGCTGGGGTCTGCCATGATCCATCTCCCGTGTTCCGACTTGACAAGGCGACGAGCAGGAATGCTACACTTCGTTTTACTAAAGAACAATTGTTTCATATATGGAACAATTAACTGCCGCCCCCGCCACTTCTTCCATTCTTCACTTTCACCCAAAACATGACCGCAAAATGGCACGACGTCGGCCCCCCCGACGAATTGACTGAAGACCAGCCGCTGACCGTCAAGGCCGCCGGAAAAGAGATCGGCATCTACATTCTCGACGGCAAACACTATGCGCTCGAGGACGTCTGTCCGCACGCATTCGCGTTGCTGTCGCAGGGCTTCATCATGGACGGACAAATCGAGTGTCCGTTGCACGGTGCCCGCTGGGATATCGCCACCGGTGAACTGAAAGCCGAACCCGGCGGCCGCGACCTGAAACGCTACCCCTGCAAGGTCGAGCATGGCCGTGTCCTGGTTGAAGTGCAGGAAGTCTGATCTTCCCTTCTTCCTTCTTTCGCGCGAGCTTTTCTTCCACGCTCTCCTCAGGCTCACCTCCATGAACTACAACCCGCACCTCAAATCGTGGCATCAACCGCAGCCCGCCCGGGTAGCCGGAAAAGGCGCCATCGAGGCGCCCGGCGAAGTGGCCAATATCGTCTGGCAGACGCGCTCGGCGGAGCCGACCGAATATGAAAACCGGCTTGGCGATGCCCTCGAAGCGGTGTTCGAGGCGGGAATCGAGACCCTTCCCGCCGTCGTGGGGAAGCTCAATGAACTGGGCATGTTTGCCCCGGACGGGAGCCGCTGGACCGAGGCATCGTTCCTGGCCGAGATGAAACGCCTGGCGGCAAAATGAAACTCGCGTGCCGACCCGATGCGCCGGCGATGTCCTGGCGCCGCATCGGAGCCGGCTGCATTGATTCCGGATGGGTGCGGCAGGACACGGCTTGATGAGCATCGAGCCTGCCGCGGCTGTGGCGACCTCCGCGACCGGCCCGCATGCCGGCGCTGTCGCCGGCGTGGCCCGCATCCGTTTCGACAAAGTCAGCAAGCGTTTCCCGCCGCAAAACTCGGGCGGCGGCGGCGTCACCGCGGTGGAGGACGTAACGTTCGCGATACGCGATGGCGAAGTGGTGTCCCTGATCGGCCCCAGCGGCTGCGGCAAGAGCACCCTGCTCAACATGGGATCAGGCCTGTACCTGCCGACTGAAGGCGAGGTCAGCGTCGATGGCAGGCGCGTCGAAGGTCCGAATCCGCAGGTGGCGTTCATGTTGCAGAAGGATCTGCTGCTGCCCTGGCGCAGCATTCGCGAGAACGTCGCTTTCGGCCTGGAGATCCGCGGCATGGCGGCGGCCGAGCGGCGTGAGCGCGCCACGGCCCTGATGCATCGCTGCCGGCTGAAGGGCTTCGAAGAACACTATCCGCACCAGCTTTCGGGCGGCATGCGCCAGCGCGCCGCGCTCGCCCGGACCCTGGCGGTCAACCCCTACGTGCTGCTGCTCGATGAGCCGTTTTCCGCGCTCGACGCACAGACCAAGATGGTGCTGCAGGCCGATCTGGCGCGAACCCTGGCCGACGAACGCAAGACGGCGCTGTTCATCACCCACGACCTGATCGAGAGCGTAGCGCTGTCCGACCGGGTGCTGGTGATGTCGCAGCGTCCGGGGCGCATCGTGCGCGAACTGATCATCGATTTGCCCGGCCGGGACGATCCGTTCTCGCGCCGCCAGCATCCGGGAATCATCGAGTACGCGAACGAATTGACCGCGCTGCTCGACATCACCCATCAGGAACTGCAGTGATGGAGGGCACGCAAAGGATACTGGCCGGACCCGGCGAAGTGCCGGCGGGCAGCGCCCCGGACCGCCCATCCTGCGTTAACCCGTTCCGGTCGAAGCACGCGATGTCATGAGCACGGCTGGCCAGGGTTCCTTGTCCGGCAGGGCATTCGCCGCCAGCCTCGGCGTGCTGGTGGTGTTTCTCGCCGCCTGGGAGTGGCTGCCGGTGCTGCTGAAGGTGCCGCCGTTCATCCTCCCGCCGGCATCGAAGACCTGGTCGGAGTTCGTGCGCATGCTCGGCGCCGAACGGCTGCTGTGGCACAGCGGCATAACCGCCATGGAAGTCGTCGTCGGTTTCATGCTGGGCTCGCTGCTGGGCATGATCATCGGCTACGTCCTGGGGGTGTCGCCGCGCACCGAACTGGTGCTGTCCCCTTACCTCCTGGCGCTGCAGATCGCGCCCAAGGTGGCGTTCGCCCCGCTGTTTGTAATGTGGCTGGGCTACACGGTTTATCCGAAAATACTGGTGGCCATCCTGATCGTATTTTTCCCGGTGATGGTGAATGTGCTCACCGCCATTCGTACCGTGGACCCTGATCTGGTGAACCTGGCGCGCTCGTTCTCCTCCACCCGGCTGCAGATTTTTCGCATGATCGAATATCCGGCGACGATGCCGCCGCTGTTCTCCGGATTGCGCATCGGCGCCACGCTGGCCGTCATCGGGGTGGTGGTGGGCGAGCTGGTGGGCGGCAATCTCGGCCTGGGCTATCTGCTCGTTTCCGGCGAAGGCCAGGGCAATACCGCCATGGTGTTCGTCACCATCATCATGCTCACCCTCATCGGCATCATCGCCTACGGCGCGGTGGTGCTGGCCGAGCGCAAAGTGTTGCATTACCTGCCGCGCGCCCAGCACGTAACGGTTTGAACGCCGGCGCATTGCACAGGAACATGTGGAGACTGCCATGAGCGTCACCAAAAAGCCCCCCGCCCGGCCTCGGGCCGCCGACTGATGCCTGAGGACGTCAGACAATGACACTCATGACGCTCGACGGAAAGCGCATCCTCATCACCGGCGGCGCTCGCGGCCTCGGCAAGGCATTCGCCGCTGCGGCCATCGCGGCGGGCGCGCGCGTCGCCATCGCCGACATCCTCGAGGATGCGGGACGCGCCGCGGCTGCGCAGATCGGCGCGTCGTTTTTCAAACTGGATCTCGCCTCGCCGCAATCCATCGAAGCGTGCATGGCCGGGGTGGCCGCGGCACTGGGCGGCGTCGATGGACTGGTGAACAACGGCGCGATCACGAACTCCGGGGGCAAGACCCTGGAGCAACTCGATATCGAGGTGTGGGACCGCGTGATGAACGTCAATGTGCGCGGCACCTGGCTGATGAGCCGCGCCGCCCTCCCGCACCTGAGGGCATCGGCCGCCGGCCGCGTCGTCAACATCGCCTCCGACACCGCGCTGTGGGGCGCGCCGCGCCTGCTGGCCTATGTGGCGAGCAAGGGTGCGGTCATCGCCATGACGCGCTCCATGGCGCGCGAACTGGGCGACGCCCGCATATCGGTCAATGCAGTGGCGCCCGGGTTGACTCTGGTCGAGGCCACTGAATACGTTCCGCAGGACCGGCACGACCGGTACCTCGAGGGCCGTGCCCTGAGACGCCGGCAGCTGCCCGATGACGTCTGTGGCGCCGTGGTGTTCCTGTTGTCCGACGCCGCAGGCTTCATCACCGGGCAATTGTTGCCGGTCAACGGCGGGTTCGTGATGCATTGAAGCGGCATTGAAAACGCAGCCGTTTCGACGGGCCGTGTTGCAGTCAGAGGGCAAAATCCCTCCCGCAGTTTCTGAGCCACAAAGGAGAGAACCATGGGTGAACCCGCACCGAAGGCAGTGACCAAGCGTTCCTGGGACCGCCCCGAGGGCGCGAGCTTTGCGCAATGGATGGAATCGCGGGTTGCCCGCCTGTCCACGCGCCGCTACGACTGGGATGCGCTGAAATTCCAGGCCGACTTCGATCCCAGGTACAGGCGCGCGCAGATGCGCTACGTCGGCACCGGCGGCACCGGCGTCGCCAGCGACGCCACCTCGGTGGCGGCGGAGAACTTCACCTTTTCCACCATGATCATCCCGGCGGGCCACGAAGGCCCGATGCACCTGCACACCGATGTGGAAGAGATTTTTTTCGTGATTCGCGGCAAGGTCAGGGTGAGGTGCGAGAAGGACGGCGAATCCTGGGAAGTGCTGGTGAGCGACCGCGACCTGATCTCGATCCCGCCGGGCGTGTATCGCGGCGAAGTGAACATCGGCGACGAGGATGCACTGATGTGCGTCATGCTCGGCGCCGCGAAGCCGATGACGCCGACTTATCCGCCGGATCATCCGCTTGCCAGGATCAAGCGGCCGGCCAAGTGACGCAGCAAGCCGCCCGATGAGCACATCGCAGCCCGCCATGGTGCGGTCCGATGCCACCCTGGAGGATCGCCTCGGCCGCATCGCGGTGAAGGAAGTTCAGACCGCTCGCGGCGTGATGTCGCTGCGGGAAGCCGGCGCCGGACCGGCGCTGGTGTTGCTGCACGGCATCGGCTCGAACTCGGGTTCGTGGCTGTATCAGCTTGAATCGCCGGATGGGCGGCGCGTGGTCGCCTGGGATGCACCGGGCTACGGCACCTCGGCGCCGCTTGCCGCCGCCGCACCCTCGGCGGCAGACTACGCCTGCGCACTGGCGGCGCTGCTGGATGCATTGAAGATCGACCGGCTGGTGCTGGTGGGGCACTCGCTGGGCGCATTGATGGCCGCCGCTTTCGCGGCGCTACACCCGCAGCGCCTCCACGGGCTGGTATTGCTCAATCCGGCGAGCGGCTACGGCAATGCCGATCCGGCGGTGCGGGAAGAGCGGCTGATGAGCCGGCTCAGCATGATGGAGGAACTGGGCCCCTCCGGGCTGGCCGAACAGCGCGCGGGACAGCTGCTTTCCGCCACGGCGCCGCCGCAAGCGCTGCAACTGGTGAGCATGAGCATGCGGCGCCTCGACCCGGCAGGACACGAGCAGGCAGCGCGCATGCTGGCGGGGGGCACCCTTGCCGAGGATGCCGCCGGATTTCCCGGACCGACCCTGGTGATGTGCGGCAGCGAGGATCGCATCACGCCGGAGTCCGGCTGCCGCAAACTCGCCCAGTGCTTTGCCGCCGCTACCTATCGCTCGCTGCCGGGGCTGGGCCATGCGTCCTACGCCGAGGCGCCGGCAGTGGTGCAGGCGGCGCTGGCTGACTTCGGCCGGCAGGCAGGCGCCTGGTGAACGCCGGTCTGCCGTCCCGCTACCGGGTGCCGGGCCTGGAACGCGGCCTGCAGATACTGCAGCTCTTCGACCGCCAGCACACCCGGCTCTCGCCGCCCGACATGGCGCGTGCCCTCGGCATCCCGCGCTCGACGGTGTTTCGCCTGGTGCAGACGCTGGAGCAGCTCGGTTTCATGGAACGGCGCGACAGCGTCTATCAGCTCGGCCCGGCAGTGCTGCGGCTCGGCTTCGAATACGTCGCCTCGCTGGCGATCACCGACGTGGCGCGGCCTGCCATGGAAGCGCTGCGGGATGAAACCGGCTTCTCCGCGCAGATGGTGATACGCGACGGGCGCGATGCGGTATGCGTGCTCAAAGCCGCCAGCACCTCCGCGTTCGTCAGCAATGTGAACGTCGGCACGAGGCTGCCGGCGCACGCCACAGTCCTCGGCCGGATGCTGCTGTGCGATCTGCCGGAGCGGGAACTGCGCGCGATCTTCACCGAAACGCGCCTTCCCAGCCACTCGCCGCAAACACCGAAGACCCTCGCCGAGCTTGCCAGGTTGCTGCGCCAGGACCGGGCCCGCGGTTATGCCGTCAGCGACTCGTTTTTCGAACACAGCATCTCCGCCATCGCCGCGCCGGTGCGGGACCAGAGCGGAAAAGTGGTGGCGGCGATAGGGTTGACCGTGCCGCAGCCTCGCATCGAACCCGATGCATTGCGCGAACGCCTGATCAGGCAGGTGAACACGGCCGCAGCGCAACTGGCGCATCGACTCAATTTCCGGCCTGCCGAGGCGGCCTGGCTGCAGTCACAGCAGATTTTTTTGCAGAGGTCCAAATGAAAACCACCGTCGGCGAAGTGCTCGCCGCTTTTCTCGAGCAGTGCGGCGTGCAGGCCGCCTTTGGTGTGATTTCGATTCACAACATGCCGCTGCTCGATGCGTTCCATCGCCGCGGCAGAATTCGCTTCATCCCGGCCCGCAGCGAAGCGGGGGCAACCAACATGGCCGATGCGTACGCCCGCGTGATGCCGGGTCTCGGTGTCTCCGTCACCAGCACCGGCACGGCGGCGGGCAATGCCTGCGGCGCGATGGTCGAGGCGCTGACCGGCGGCACCCCTTTGCTGCATCTCAGCGGACAGATCGAGATCCCCTACCTGGACCGTCACCAGGCATACATCCACGAGGCGCGCGACCAGCTGGCGATGCTGGCCGCGGTCTCGAAAGCCGCGTTTCGGGTGTGGAGCGCCGAGTCCGCGCTGCCGACCCTGAAGCTGGCGGTACGGACTGCGCTGACCGCGCCCACCGGGCCGGTGAGCGTGGAGATTCCGATCGACATCCAGGCGAGCGAAATCGAATGGCCGGCGGACCTGTCTCCGCTTCCCGTCGCACCGCTGGTGCCGCCAGCGGCGGCCCTGGATGAACTGGCGGATCGCCTGGCGCAGGCGCGCCGGCCTTTGCTGTGGCTGGGCGGCGGTGCGCGCGCTGCCAGCGCGGCGGTCAGGCGGCTGGTGGCGCTCGGTATGGGTGTGGTGACCTCAACCCAGGGCCGCGGCATCCTGCCCGAAGACCATCCCATGACCCTCGGCGCCTACACGCTTTATCCGCCGGTCGAGGAGTTTTACCGGCGTTGCGACGCGATGCTGGTGGTGGGTTCGCGATTGCGCGGCAATGAAACACTCAAATACAAGCTCGCACTCCCCCGGCCCCTTTATCGCATCGATGCCGATCCGCAGCAGGCGCAGCGTAGCTATCCCGTCGATTCATTTGTAGCGGGCGATGCCCGGCTGGCGCTCGACGGGCTGGCCGACCGGCTGCAAGGCCGCATGCGCTGCGATCCTGCCTTCGCCCGCGACCTGGCCGCCGCCCGCGACGCAGCGGAAGCAGTGGTTCGCAAGGGCATCGGCCCCTACGCCGCGCTGGTGGACCAGCTGCAGCAAATCGCCGGGCGGGATTTCGTCTGGGTACGCGATGTCACCGTATCCAACAGTACCTGGGGCAATCGGCTGCTCAGGATTTTCGGTCCGTGCGACGGCGTGCATGCGCTGGGCGGCGGGATCGGTCAGGGCATGCAGATGGGCATCGGCGCGGCCGTTGCAGAACAGCTGCGCCAGCAACAGCTCAAGCCGCGCGCCGCACCGGAGGCGGCGCACGGCCGCAAAGTGCTGTGCCTGACCGGCGACGGCGGCCTGCAGGTCAACATCGGCGAGCTGGCCACGGCGGTGCAGGAAAATGCCGACATGATCATGGTGTTGATGAATGATCGCGGCTACGGCGTCATCAGGAACATCCAGGACGCGCAATACGGCGGCCGGCGTTGCTACGTCGATCTGCACACGCCCGATTTCGCCTTGCTGGCCAGATCGATCGCGCTGCCGCATTGCCGCGTCACCGATCTGGGTGCCCTGCCCGCTGCGCTGGCCGCCGCCGACGCGGCGCGCGGGCCGTCGCTGATCGAAATCGACATGATTGCCATCGGGCCGTTCGCCAGCGCCTTCGCCGGCCCGCCGGTGCGCGAGAAGGAGCCGGCATGATGCGCGTGCTGATGCTGGGGGGTGGCGCGATCGGCCGCGAAGTGCTCAGGCATGTCGCAGGCGACCGGTCGCTGCGCATCACCCATGTGATGGAACTGGCGGTGGCCCGCGAGGCGCTGCAGCGAACGCTCGGCGATGGCATCAAGGTCATCAGTTCCCTCGATGAGCTGGAGGGAAAACCCGACCTCGTGCTGGAGTGCGCCGGCCATGGCGCGGTCAAGGCGCACGTGCCGCTGCTGCTCAGGCGCGGCATCGACGTGCTGCTGGTGTCGGTGGGTTCGCTCGCCGATCCCGGCCTGCCCGAAGCGCTGGCTGAGGCCGCCGGCGCCGGCGGCGCGCAGTTGACCCTGGTCTCGGGCGCCATTGCCGGTATCGACGCCATCGCTGCCGCGAAAGTCGGCGGCCTGGACGAAGTGATCTATACCGGCAGGAAGCCGCCGCTGGGCTGGCTCGATTCGCCGGCCGAGAAAGTATGCGACTTGCGCAGTTTGCGCGCCGCCACGGTGATTTTCGACGGCAGCGCCGGGGAGGCGGCACGCCTGTATCCGAAAAACGCCAATGTCGCGGCCACCGTTTCGCTGGCCGGACTGGGGTTGGAGGCCACCCGCGCCACCCTGATCGCCGATCCGGCCATAACCCGGAACATCCACCATGTGCAAGCCCGCGGCGTGTTTGGCGAACTTGAAATCACCATCTCCGGACGGCCGCTGCCCGACAATCCGAAGACGTCGGCACTGGCCGCGTATTCGGCGGTGCGCGCATTGCGCAACCGCGTCGCGGCAGTCTGCATCTGAGGTCTGTATCCCAGTGGCTGGCGTTGGACCGCCAAGGAGACCGGCATGACCATCAAGCCCATCCTGGTTGCCGGCGAATGGCGGCAAGGCGCCGGTCCCGTGTATGCATCGCACTATCCGGCGGACAACAGCGTCAATGCCGAACTGGCCGCCGCGAGCGTGGCGGACGCCGAAGAAGCAATAGAAAAGGCCGATACGGCATGGCGCAAGCCGGACTGGCGCGACCTGAAGCCGCACGAACGCGCCGGCTGCCTGCACCGGATCAGCGCCCTGATTCGCGAACGCAGTGAAGAGCTGGCGCAGTTGCAGCGCCGCGACAACGGCAAACCGATCAGCGAAACGCGCGCGCTCGTCGCCAGTGCCGCGGGGACTTTCCAGTTTTATGCCGCCGCCTGTGAAACCCTGGAACAGGCGCTGACCCCGCCACGCGGCGACTTTCTCACCATGAGCCTGCATGAGCCGATGGGCGTGGTCGCGGCCATCACGCCATGGAACTCACCCATCGCGAGCGAAGCGCAGAAGCTTGCGCCGGCCCTGGCGGCGGGCAATGCGGTGGTGCTCAAGCCGGCCGAAGTCACGCCGCTGATAGCGCTCGAACTGGGCCGGATCTGCGAACAGGCGGGCATCCCCAGGGGTGTGGTCAGCGTGCTGCCGGGTAAGGGCTCGGTGATCGGCGATGCCATCGTCAGGCACCCTCTGGTGCGCAAGGTCGCCTTCACCGGCGGCACCGCCACCGGCCGCGCCCTGGCGCATCACGCCGCGGAAAAACTGATGCCCGTCACGCTCGAACTCGGCGGCAAATCGCCAACCATCGTATTCGAGGATGCCGAGCTCGATCACGCCGTCAACGGCGTGCTGTTCGGCATCTTCAGTTCATCGGGCGAGTCGTGCATCGCCGGATCGCGGCTGTTCGTCCACCAATCGATCTACGGCAATTTCATGGAGCGGCTGGTGACCGCCGCCAACGCGTTGCGCATCGGCGATCCTGCCGATCCGGCCACGCAGATGGGACCGATGATCACCAGCCAGCACCGCCAGAGCATCGAGCGCTATGTCGAACTCGGTCAGAAGGAAGGCGGCAGGCTGCTCGCCGGCGGCGAGCGTCCCAGGGGCGCCCTGTTCGAGCGGGGCTGGTTCTACCGGCCGACGATCCTGTCCGGCCTGTCGAATGCCGCGCGCATCTGCCAGGAGGAAATCTTCGGTCCGGTGCTGGTTGCCCTGCCGTTTTCCGGCGAAAGCGAGCTGCTGCGGCAGGCCAATGACAGCGCCTACGGCCTGGCAGCCGGCATCTGGACGCGCGACTACCGGCGCGCCTGGCGGGTGGCGCGCGACCTGGAAGCCGGCACCGTGTGGATCAACACCTACAAGCTGTTTTCGATTTCCACGCCGTTTACCGGCATCAAGCAAAGCGGCGTGGGCACCGATAAGGGCCGTCTGGGAATACTGCAATACATGAATCAGAAAAGCCTCTACTGGGGGCTGAACGAGCAGCCCCTGCCCTGGGCCAACCCGCGATAGCGCAATAGCGGGTACGGCTGGTCCCGGAAATTCGCGATTTACCCACCACTGACCGGTGTTGATGGCGGGTGGAAGTAGCCTGCAGTCGTATATCCGGCTGAAGTTGAAGTTTGGACGGGCATCAGCATACGGGCACGGGCGCCGCAATGGCGGTACGCCTGCGAATCAAGGACGGCAATCTCGGGAGCGCGAACATGGCTGATACTGCAGACCCGGAGGCGGTTGGTTTCGACAAATTGAGGCTTGCCGAGGATGGCACGGCCGGACGCATCATAGTGAGCGATTCACTGTCTTATTGCGTTAGCCAGATTACAGTCGACGACGTGGTGGTGGGCTCATCCTTCGCCGGTGCGGCCACCGTCGTCATTCCGCTGGCGAGAGGCGCAAAGGCAGTCATCGCTCATGACGCGGGTGTAGGCAAGGATCAGGCAGGCATCAGCGGACTGCCATTCGGGGACAGGCATGGATTGCCTGTCGCGGCGGTCGCGGGGAGCACGGCGTCGCTGTCCAACGGCAACTCCCTCTATGAGGGGACCATCGGCCATGCCAACAAGCTGGCTACCGAACTCGGCGTGCGCGCGGGACAACCGGTCGCGGAGGCGGCCCGGCTGATGCTCAGGGCGCCGCGCGGCCGTCCGATCGATGCCACCCGTGAAATCGAGTTTGTCCTTCGCCGGATGAAGGAGACGCCGAAGGGCTGCATCTATGCCGTCTGGAACCTGTCTGGACTGCCGGAAACCTATCCCAACGACGTCTTCGCGCTTGCGACCCATTCGGCCCGGGTGGCGGCAGAGCACGCATTTCGCTGGAACGTGAAGGGCTGGATCGCAAACGACGCGGGCATGGCAAAGAACAACTCCGGCATCTCGGGACTGGCGCTGTGCGCGGAGAAGGGCATGCCGGCTGCATCGGTTTCGGCAGAATCTGCGCGCATCGGGGATGGATTGAGCACCTATGAGGACGGCATCATCTCGGCGGCAAACGATGTGGCTGCGCGCAAGGGCGTCAGCGTGGGAATGACGGCCAGGATGGCGCTGGAGATCATGCTGTCATAGGGGAACTCCATCGTGCCCGGCACGCAGGTGATTGGTCCGTGAACAGGTCTGGTGCCGGTCATGACCAGCTTCCAGGCCATGTTGTGGCACGTATTCGACATGCTCAACCTGCGTGAGCCGGTGACCGGCTACGGACTTATTTCAGACCTTGCAGCGCTAAACAATAACGGATGGGGAAATCAATCCCGGGCTGCGCAATCTGTCAGGCCGCCACAGCCTTCGGCGTTCCTGCTCCCGCAGCACTCAACCTTGAATATCTGTCGTGCAGCTCACGACCTCTTCTGCCGAGCTCTTGCGCCTGCTCAAGACGCTTGGGCGTGATGTAAGCATACGGCGGCAGAGTCGGCCCCGCTTTAAAATACCCGGCGGCGTTGAAGCGCGCTTTCATAAAGGGGATTTTGTCTTCATGCCAGAGTTCGAAGTCGCCGTTCGGGACGAGTCCTTCCGTAGTCCACTGGAGTTCCTTGATGATCTTTTTTGCTTCATCCCATTTCCCGGCATACAAAGCGTCACGCAGAACGATGTGGGGGGCGGGTCCCGCGCATATCGAACTGGACCAGCAGGCATCCAGGCCGAACGACTTGTATGCAAACAGCCAGTCGCGCTCCTGGGTCATGATCTTGATTCTGTCTCCAACCGCTTCCAGATCCGCATCGAAGGTGTTTTTTGCGGCGGCGCCGACGAGAAGCTTGGTGCGATATTTGCAGGCGACGATATTGGGAATCTTCGCTAACTCGGCGAACACTGCGGTGGTAAGAGGGCGTTTGAAAACCTCCTCGTTTTCGTAAATGTAAATTGCCGTATCGGGAAATTCTCCTGCCAGGTCACGGAAATACTGAACGGCATTCTGATCGGACAAGGGCGTCAGCATCGGGCGACCCAGCATAAGACCTACCGCACCCATATCCCGGTAGGCCCGAGCCCGGGTGATCGTATCGCGCGTATTGAGCGTGGTTACACCGGCGAACACCGGCACCCGCCCCCGAACCGCCTCGATAACGGTACCCGTAAATGCCTTCGCCTCCTCCCAGGTCAGTGAGGGCACTTCCCCGAAAGTGCTGTTGATGGCCAGCCCGTCAATTCCATCGCGGACCAGGGCGTCTGCCCCGCGTGCGGCTTCATCAATATCCACGGCATTCTGTGTGTGCTTTGTAATTTCCTGGTCTTTGACGGGCGTCAACATGAAGCCAAATATCCCGCGCAGATCCTTTGCCCGTATTTGGGGCGTCCTGGACATTTGCCTGTCTCCTCGTTGTCGTTCAGGGAACGGATAATCGGTGGGGCGCCATGTGCAACAAATGACTTCGCAATCCGGTCAGCGGGTGCGAGCCTCCCGCACCTCCGCCTCGGTTGGCAGTCTCCCGTTCGCCGCGAAGCGACCCTCGAATCGCAGCATATAAGCAGGCAAGGGGTAAGCGTCATCGAGAGGGAAACCCGCAGCGAGCAAGGCCTTGCTGAATGCGTCCCGACTCCGCTTTTTCTCCGCCTGCTCCGCCAGGCGTTCCGCCTTGTCCCCGGGAACCACGATCACACCTTCGGCATCCGCCAGGATCCAATCGCCAGGTTTGACCAAAACGCCTCCGCATTGAATCGCGCAATCAGCCTCCCAGGGCCTGAGCCAGGTCATGAAGGCTTCCGGGCAGGATCCCCGGGCGAATATCGGGATTCCGCTCTCGGCAATAACGGGAACATCTCGAACGGCGCCATCGACGACGACGGCGGCGATCTGCCGGCTTTGCAACCGCGCGAACATCATGTCCCCCAGCACGGCTTTAGTCGTACATCCCATGGCGTCCAATACCAGCACTTCTCCGCTGTTGACGGTGTCGTACAGCACGCGGTTAACGGGACCGCTCGGGGAATGCCCGACATCCTCCCGGTCGGGCAAAAATCGCAATGTTCGCGCCAGTCCTGCCATCGTACCCCGTACCGGGACGAGGGCACGGATGTCACGCATCACGATATGCGAAACTCCCAGCATGCGTAAATGATCGGCCGCGTCGGCCGTCGAGATCTCCCCGAGGCGCTCCCTGAGAGCTTGGCAGGCTGCAACCGCACTGTCACGCACTGTGGCCTTCATCGTCCTTCATCGTATTACAGCCCCTTCAGGTGATTTCGATGCGGGACCGCGCGCGGCGCATGGCTCGGCCGCCGGCGCGCGCGCCCTGACCGAAACTATGGTCCAGGAAGAATAAGCCTTGCGCTCAGTCGAACTCGATAACGCAATCGCGGGTGATGACGATCGGAGCGCCGGCGGGGGACTGAATGCTCATCTGCATGAACATCAGTATGAACGTCATGTTCAAATATATCTTTTTTTACACTACTATCCGCATTGGTCCATGTCAAGGAGGCGGCATCGGCGGCACTGTTTCTCGCCCAGGGTGCGGATACCTCCTGGTTCGACTGTTGATGCCCCGTGCACGGCACGTGGCGGTTTGAAGGACACGCTCATGACTGAAACTCCCGAACGAGTCCAGGCGTTGCTCAGGACCGGCCTGCGCAACCTCTGGCATGCCGTAATTCCCTCCTACAGGGTGCAGGACGCGCCGCTGGGCATCACCCGTCTCGGCGAGAACATCGTGCTGTGGCGCGACAGGGAGGGCGGGGTGCGCGCACTCGAGGACCGCTGCCCGCACCGCGGTGCGCGGCTGTCGCTCGGCTGGAATCTCGGCGACCGCCTCGCCTGCTGGTATCACGGCATCGAGATCGACGCAGGGGGGACGGTACAGAACGTTCCCGCGGTCGCCGCCTGCCCCCTGGAAGGCAGGCAATGCGTCCGTACCTATCCGGTTCGCGAATCGAGGGGTGCGATTTTCCTTTACTTTGGCGACGAACTGCATCGCGAGCCCTGCGCTTTCGAGTTGCCGGAGCAGCTGGTCTCGGCCGAATGGGAGGCGATTCTCTGCACCGGCTACTGGAAGTGCAACTGGCAGTATACGGTGGACAACATCATGGACCCGATGCACGGCGCTTACCTGCATGCGCTGTCGCACTCGATGGCCGAAGGCGACAAGCAGGCCGAGATGCGGATTCACAAGACCGAGACCGGCATCCTGTTCGAGAAGGCCGGCCAGCGCGACGTCAACTTCGACTGGGTCGAATGGGGGGAATCCGGCGGCTGCTGGTTGCGGCTGGCGATTCCCTACCAGAAAAAATACGGTCCGGGCGGGCCGTTCTATATCATCGCTTTCACCACGCCCATCGACGAGAATCACTGCGAGGTGTTTTTCTGGCGCTGCCGGAGGGTGTCCGGCTGGCAGCGCGACGTGTGGAAATTCATGTACCAGAACCGCCTTGAGGGCCTGCACTGGGACGTGCTGGAACAGGATCGGGTGCTGCTCGAGAACATGGCGCCGGGCGCGCGCAAGCGCGAGTTCCTGTACCAGCACGACGTCGGCCTGTCGCGAATCCGGCACATGCTGGAGAAAAAAGCGGCAGAGCAGATCGAAGCGCTGGACCGGGCGCACGCTCATACCATTCAGACGTTGAATTGAGGAGTCTCGCATGACGGTGCAGGCACGTGTAGACCGGATCCGGAGCATCGCTCTCGGAGGCCCGCGGGCGCCCGAATCTGCAGACTTCTACAGCAAGGTCTGGGGTCTGGAGACCCTCTCCTCGCCGGACGATGAAGCGTATCTGCGAGGGACCGGCGCAGAGCACCACATCCTCGCGCTGCGTCGCTGCCCGACCCGGCGAATCGTCCGCATAGAGCTGGGGGCTCCCGACCGCGCCGCGGTTGATGCGCTTCATGCCCGGACGGTCGCGCTGGGAGCAAGAACGCTGGGCGCACCGTTTCCGCTGCGGGGCCCTGGAGGCGGCTATGGATTCGAACTCATTGATCCGGAAAACAGGGTGGTTCTGATCTCGGCCGACGTAACCATGCATGCGAACGGCGGGAATGTGCCGGGCAGGCCGACAAAGATCTCGCATGTCGTCCTGAACTCGCCGGATATCGAGGCTGCGCAGAAGTTCTACGGCGATGTGCTTGGTTTCGTCGTGAGTGACAGGTCGGAGGAGCAGATGGTCTTCATCCGCTGCAACAACAACCGTCACCATGAGATTGCCTTCAATCGGGCCGAGTATTCATCGCTTAATCACATCGCCTATGAGATGCCGAGCTTCGATTCGGTCATGCAAGGCGTAGGCAGGCTCAAGGCAAACGACTGTCCGATCGGGTGGGGAACCGGTTGCCACGGTATCGGCAACATCATGTTTGCGTACTTTGTCGATCCCAACGGCTTTGTCATCGAATACAACTTTTACGTCCACCCGTTCGACACAAACGCCCATCAGGCGAAGACCTGGCCGCGCTCGCCGGAGGTCATGGACTCCTGGGGCACGGCAGGCTTGCCGAGTGCGCAGATGAGACGGGCCATGGCGGGAACGCCCGACCCCGGCTTTCCGGGATAGGCATCGACTCTTGCCGGAAGGCCGCGCCTTATCTCTTCACGCCGACTTTCTTCACGATCGGCTCCCACTTCGCAAGGTCGGCTTTCACCATGGCGCCGAGTTCCTCGGGCGTGGTCGGCGAAGGCTCCAATCCGGAAGAACTCAGCTTCTCACGGATATCCGGCATATTCAGCACTTTCAGCACCTCGGCGTTGAGCCGGTCGATGATGGGCCGCGGCGTGGCGCCCGGCGCGAACAGCGCCAGCCAGTTGCAGCCCTCGAGACCGGGATAGCCGACCTCGCGCACCGTCGGCATGTCAGGCAGGCCCCTCTGACGCTTCGGGCCCGTGGTGGCGAGGCCGATCATCCTTCCCTCCTTTATGTAGGTCGCGTAAGGAAGGACGCCGACGACGGCCATGTCGATGTCGCCCGCGAACAGCGCCTGCGACTGCTGCGGCGCGCCCTGGTAGGGCACCGACAGGACGTCGATGCCCGCCTGCAGCTTCAGTTGCTCGCTGAGCAGTTGGGAGGCCATGTTCGATCCGCCGATGGTGAGCCTGCCGGGATTCGCCTTGGCATAGGCGACCAGCTCGGCCAGCGTCTTGCGCGGCGCCTTGCTGCCGCCGACGAAAATCACGCACTGCACGGCAAGGTTGCTGATCGGCGCGAAGTCCTTTATCGGGTCGAAGTTGGGCTTGGGAACCAACCAGGGGTTCATCGCCAGCGTGGCGTCGATGCCCAGATAAAGGTTGTAGCCGTCAGGCTCCGCTCTGGCGGCGTACTCGGCGCCGATGTTGGTGCCGCCGCCTGGGCGGGTCTCCACGATAACGCTCTGTCCGAGCCCAGGCTGCATCGCCTGGGCCACCGTGCGCGCCAGCAGGTCGGTGCTGCCGCCGGGCGGAAAGGAATGGATCATGCGCAGCGGCTTGAGCGGATATTGCTGTGCCAACGACAGCGAAGTGCAAAGCATTGCGGCAACGGCGAACATGCGTTTCATGATTTTTTCACCTGGAGTTTGAATCAGTCGGCTTTGGCGCCGGCAGCCTTCAGCCGCGAGCCAATCCACGTATCAACGGCTTCCTCCCTTTGGCGCAGGGCGAAACATTCCCTTGGTAGGCTTGCCGCATAATAAAGTACGAAAAGCTCGGGGGGCAACGGGACGCCCCTGCCTCCTGGGATAAACCGTCAGGGCGAGTAAATCGCCGTCATGTCCTTGTCCATGGATCCGGCGTCACCCGCGTCCCGGTAAGTCCGGATCACGCTCACGAGCACCGGGGCATCGAAGCCGCTCTGGGCGCAGATGTCTGCGCCGAGAACGAGATCCTTCAATACGCGGCTGATCTGGAACCCGGGCACACGGTCGCCGTTTTCGAGGCGCTCCGCCCAGCCGGTCATCAGGGGATCGCCGGCGGCGGAGTGACGCATCACGTCGATGAAGTTCGGCACGTTGAGCCCCGCCTCGCGCACCATGCGCGCCGTCTCGCAGAACGCCGCGACGTAGGACAGGTAGATCATCTGGTTGGCGATCTTGGTGACATTGCCGCTGCCAACCGGTCCCATTCGGCACAGGTGGCTGCCCAGGTGGCTGAGCACCGGCAGCGCGTGCTCGTAGTCGGCCTCATCGCCGCCCACCATGATGGTGAGTTCTCCGCTGGCCGCCGCCGCCACGCCGTTGCTGATGGGCGCATCGATATAGGCGATACCCGCTTCGCGGCAGCGCGCGGCGAAAGTGCGGCTGAGTACCGGGCCGATGGTGCTCATTTCCACCAGCAGAGCACCCTTGCGCGCGCAGCAGACGAGGCCCTGCGCGCCGTCCATTACCGCCTGCACTTCCTTCGGGCCGGGGAGACAGGTCATCATGATATCGCTGCGCCGCGCCACCTCGCCCGGCGAATAGCACAGGAAGGCGCCCCGCTCCGCCAGGGGAGCGCAGGCGCGGGCGTCCACGTCGTAGACCGAGAGCGGGTATCCCGCCGCGAGCAGCCGCGCCGCCATGCGGCTTCCCATGCGCCCGAGTCCGATATAGCCTAGCCGTGGTGATTCCATGCGCTCTTCCGCCGTGAGATACTGTGATTTTGACGCAAACTCGAAACGGTAACCACTCCCCCTTGCAAGACACTGCGTACGAAGACAAGCTCGGCGACGCCCTCGAGAAGCTGCTGGACGAGGGAGCGGACGATCTGGAAGCGCTGTCCGCCGGACTGAATGCGCTGGGCGTGACCTCGCCTTCCGCGCAGCCTTGGACTGCGGAAAGCCTCCAGGCTGAACTCAAGCGCCTCGGCTCCGGAGCGCCGATTCACGGAAGGCCACGCCGTGAATGACACTGTGTCTCCCGGCCGGCTTGCGCGCGCCCCGCATGCGCTGCCCGCGACAGCCGATGAGATGCTGAAAAGCGGTCTCCTGAACCAGTGGTATCTGGTGTGCCGGTCCGAGGACCTCGCCACGAAGCCGATTCGCCTCACGCGCCTCAACCAGCACATGGCCCTGTGGCGCGATGCCGCGGGCCGGGTGCACGCAGTGGAGGACTTCTGCCCGCATCGCGGCGCGCGGCTCTCCATGGGTCATGTGGTGAGCGAAGGGCTCGCGTGCTGGTACCACGGCCTCACCGTTGACGGCGAAGGCGTGGTCCGCGCGGTGCCGCCGGTGCACGAGTGCCCGATGGTGGGGCGGAAAGCGATTGCCGCCTACCCGGTGCGCGAGGCCGTCGGTGCAGTGTTCCTGTACTTCTCCAACGGCACGAGCGGAGAAATACCCGAACTCGAGCTGCCGCCCGAACTCACCTCGGACGAGTGGTCGGGCTTCCTGCATGCCGCCGAGTGGAACTGCCACTGGACGCTGCCGCTGGAGAACCGCCTCGACCCCATGCACGCGCCGTTCCTGCATGCGGTGTCGTTCACGCTGTCCTACGGCGTGAAGCAAAGCCTCATCCAGCTGCACCAGACCGCGCATGGATTCGTCATCGAGCGGGACAACCAGCGCGGCGTCAACATCGACCGCACCGAAGTTGTATACAGGCCGGGCAGCAATTTCTGGATCCGGACCGACATCCCGTACCCGAAGTGCGCGGGCGGCAATTATTTCCGCATCATCAGCCACCTTACGCCCATCGACCACGAGCGCACTTATTTCTGGGTGTTCCGCTGGCAGAAGTCCTCGGGCTGGCGGCGCGACCTGTGGCACTTCCTGTACAGGAACCGGCTCGAGCAGCGCCATCTGGACGTGCTCGAGCAAGACCGCAGCATCATGGAAGGCATTCCCGCCGACGTGCGCGAGCGCGAAACGTTGATCCAGTCCGACGTGGGCATCGCCCGCATCCGGCGCATGATGAGCCAGGAAGCCGAAGCACAGGTGCGCGCCATGCAAGCGCGCTGGCAACATTTGTCACACTCTTGACAGCGCATTGCCACTGACGAAAAGGTTTCGGGAGCGAAAGCCGACCGGGCTCTCGACGATGAGCACGGTTCGCAGTGCCGCCAGTGACGAAGCAAACCAGGGTTGATGCAAGCGCCTCGTCTCGGTGGCGGTCCATGCCGGGCAGGTAAATCCATGGGCGCGGGCCAGTTCCTCGGCGGTCGCGGCAAGGTAGGCATCCTGCACGCGTCCAGATTCGCCGAGGACGGGTGCAAGCAATGCAGGCGTCTGCGCCAGCCCCGATTCGCCCGGCGCAACGTAAAATTCATCCAGAAAATTCGCAAGGCTTCGATCGAAGGAGTCGCCACCCAAAGCAAGCCGGGCGACTTCGGCCAGCGACTTTGGCCTCACACCTGTCCCTCGTTGAACAGTCCTTCAAGGAGATATTGGCTCTTGACCGATATCCGGTTCGCAGGGTAGTAGCGAGCGACGATGTCGAGCGCTTCTCGTGCCGACTTGATTCCCAGGTTGCGCAAAAGAAAGATGATATCGGGGACGTCGGACTGCTCGCCAGCCGTGCCGCCGATACGCAACGCCATGCATTTCATGGCGAGCAGATACTCAGCACAGGCATGCCCAGCCGCAGATGCCCGAACTGGGGCAGATCCCCGATAGTGGTCTCGTGCTGCAACGAGGTGAACCTCTTGACCCCATCGTTGAGCCAGCCTGGAGGAAGATTCTGCTGTACTGCTACCTTCTCGGCAGCACTTCGAACCAATTGCGCCGGTTCAAATATCGCGTCCACGTCCTGGGTGGCGAGACGCGCAGTAAACGCCAATACCATGACGGTGCCGCCAAACAGGCATAGCTCGCCTGTGACACCTTGTTTGCCAAGCTCGTCGGATAGCCCGCCCAGCGCCGAGAGAATGGTCTGCCGTGTCAATGTTGAACCTGCCGTATTGGAGTGGCTGCTCATTGCACTGCAAGGTTACCGCAAGCAACCGGACAGTTCCACCGGCGGCAATGCTCTTTACCTCTCCGCGTTTGAGTATCATGCGTGGGTCCGCGCCCGGTTGCGGGCTCGTGACGGGGGAGAGTGAAATGGAAAATCAGCTCGAGCTTCGCTTCGCCGTCATCGCGGGTGCGGTGCTGGTCGCGGCCGGGGGATTCGTTACCTATTACTTGTGGTACGTGGGTTGAATCTGCTCGAGTATCCCGATTCCTGAGCGAGGAGGCCGAAACGATGAACGCAGCATTGGCGAGCGCAGCCCGCGCAGCACCCGAAATCCTTCTCGAGCGGGCACGCGGCTTGGTTCCCTGGTTTCGCGAGTGCGCAGCGGATACCGAAAGGAATCGCCGGGTGTCGGACGAATCCATCGCACGGCTGCGCGATAACGGGCTGTTCAAGATTCTGCAGCCGGCGCGCTTCGGAGGGTTCGAGCACGACCTGGGGCTGTTGATCGACATCAACTGCGAGATTGGCCGCGCCTGCGCCTCGACCGCCTGGGTCTATGGCGTCGGCGTCGCCCACCAATACCTGGTCGCGATGTTTCCGCCGGAAACGCAGGAGGAGGTCTGGGCCGGCGATCCCGATACATTCGTGGCCGGGTCCTATGCGCCTGCGACGCTGGCGCGCGCCGCAGCCGGCGGGTACCGAATCAGCGGCCGGTGGTCGTTCGCGAGCGGCGTTGACAACGCGAAATGGTCGGCGCTGGGAGTGCTGTTTCCACCCTCCACGCCCGAAGCGCGTCCGCGGGCGGGCTTCCTGCTCGTTCCTGCCGCCGACTATGTGATCGATGACGACTGGCACACGATCGGCCTGTGCGGCACCGGCAGCAAGACGATCGTGGTGAACGATGCGTTTGTTCCGGCGCATCGCGCGCTGGGCTTTGCCGAACTGCTCTCGGGAACCTCTCCGGGCGGTTGCCTTCACCCCAATCCGCTGTTCCGGATGCCCTTCATTGCCACCATTCCGGTCACGATTCTGTCCAGCGGCCTGGGCGCCGTCCAGGGCGCGATCGATGACGTTCTTTCCGAGGTGACGAAACGATCGACGCGCGGCGCCACGGCGGGTGCCGGCGGCAGGATCGGCGACTTTGCAACCGTCCAGATCCGCTTTGCGGAAGCAACGGCCTGCCTGGATGCCGCCAAACTGCTGCTGCAGCGCGACTGCGCCGAGATTCTCTCACTGCTGCGCGCCGGCAAGGAAGTTTCGCTCGAAACTCGGATTCGCAACCGCCGCGATCATGCCTTCGCCGCCACGCTCCTGGTTCGTGCCGTTGACACCGCGTATGCCGTGGTCGGTGGCCAGGGGCTCTATCTCAATCACGCGACACAGCGCGCGTGGCGCGATGCGCACGCCGTAGCCAGGCACGTAAGCTTCAATTGGGACGCGGTCGGCGCGATGTACGGTCAGTTTGCGTTCGGGTTGGAGCCCAAGGGCCAGTATTGAACGCATTTACTCAGAAATCGGTTAGTTGCACAACATCCACTGCTCGTAGAGCAAGCACTGGCACGGCTTTTCGGGAAATTACCGTCGTCTTACTTGCCGACTCCTGAGTAGCGCGAGCACTACGGAGCGCCCGCAAAATTTTACCGACCGCCTTCTCGCCGCACGCGCCGGAGTGTTGCGCTCCACACCCCTTTGGCTGTCCCGGGGACGCACCCTGGCTGGCGCGCACGAAACAAAACGGGGCGCAGCGCGCCCCGAAACCTTCAGCGGAGAATGCAATTCAGGGCTGCGTGCGGGTCTTCACCCAGCTGGCCAATTCCTGCACTCCGGTGTTGTTCGGCTGGCGCTTGGACATTTCGTCCACCACCGGCTTCATGTCCTCATAAAGCAGGTAATCCTGGAGCACGCTGTACAGATACAGCTCCGGCGTGATGTCGTCTGCAACCGCCTGGGCGCGCAATTTCCGGTACGTATCCCTGGCCGACGTAACCTCGGCCTGCTGGTCCGCAGTCAGCTTGGGCGGCCGGCCCGCTCCCCGGACCGACACGCCTCCGGAGCGGCCCAGCTTGGCGATCTGAAGCAGTTCTGGCACCTGCGCAATTTTCTGCGGGACCGCCGCGGGCAGTGTCGAGACTTCGGACGGCGCGCCGCTTTGCGCATCGCTCGAGGTTGCACCCGCCTTGAAATTCGCCGGACCCTTCCAGGTTTCCTGGCGGCCACCCTGGAAATACACGATGCGCAGCTGCGCCCCTGCGGGGACCGAAAACCGGTCGCCCTGGCGCATTTTCATGAACGGCTGCGCCTTGGCGACCGCCGTACCTTCGCTGGTATAGGACACCTCTCCGTTCAGCATGTTGACCAACCCGACGTCGGGTGCCTGTGCCAGCGCTGCGGTTGCGCCGAGGGTGACGGCGAGGACGGCCATCCGAAACAACGATCTGCAAGCTGACATGTTCATCTCCCTTGTTGAAAGCTTCAAATTGCAGGATAGGTGCTGCAGGCCATTCGCCGTGAGGTAATTTATCACGGCATCGTAGCGTAATTCCCGAATCCGGCATACATGCCGATTCCGGGTGCATCTTCGCGGTGTCTCCCGCCGCCGATTTCAAGCCGGGCGTGAATAGTTGGCAGCGAGCCTTTCAGGTCGGCGCGGCTACCGCTGCTCGCTGCGCTTGTCCTCCTCAGACCCGGTCGATGCCGATGATCTCGAACACTTCGATCGCCTCCTGGCGCCCCTTCACCGATGCCATTTCCGTGCGGCCGGTGCGGACTCCCGGGCCGGCGTCGGCCACCGTTACACTGCTGGCGATCAGGGTGCACTGCATTTCCTTGGTGAAGCCCTCCAGACGCGAAGCGGCATTCACCGTGTCGCCGATTGCGGTGAATTCGAGCCGCTTGACCGAACCGATGTTGCCGATTACCGCGTCCCCGGTATGCAATCCGACACCGATGGCAAATTCGGGCAAGTCCCGGTCGGGAAACCGATCCTTCATCCACTGGCGAAACTCGTTTGCTTCCTCCACCATCTGCAGCGCGGCGATGAGCCCGCGCCGGGCATGATCCGGATAGGCAACAGGCGAGCCGAAAATCGCCATGACGGCATCGCCTATGTACTTGTTTACGTTGCCGCGCTGTTCCAGAATCGGCACGGTAACGCGGCTGAAATACGCATTGAGCATCTCCACGACCTCATGCGCCTTGAGTTTTTCCGAAATGGTGGTGAAGTTGCGGATGTCCGAAAACAATACTGTGACACGCACCGTCTCCCCACCGAGATCGAGCTTTTTTCCTTCCCTGAGCAGCAGATCGACGACTTCATCGGACACATAGCTGCCGAACATCTGCTTCATGCGCGCGCGCTCGCGCTCCTCTCCGGTCAGACGCAGCGCCAGCGTGGTCAGGAACGCCACCGCCAACCCGATCTGCGGCTCGGCGACCGGCAATACCCAGTCGTACTGAAACGCGGCGATTGCGGGTACAGGCAGGTTCAGCGCGAGCAGCAGCGCGACAAGGGCGGCGCGATCCGGCGCCATGCTGAGGAAAAACCAGGTGGCCAGGGCCATCAGCAAAAGCACATAAATGATCTCGGCCCATAGAGGCGGGACCTTGGGATAGCGTCCGGTCAGGATGGTCTCGACGATGTTGGCATGAATCTCGCCACCGGCCATCTGGTCCGCCCGCACGCCGCGCGAATACGGTGTGAAGTGACGGTCCGACGTGCCGGCGTTGTTGGCGGCCAGAACGACCACTTTGCCCTTCAGCGCCTGCACCTTCGGGTCTGCCAGCGCATCCGGCTGCAACAACGCATGCATCGAAACCGTGGGGATGGTCCCTGGCGGACCGGTGTAGCCGATCCAGCGCGGCGCCAGTTCACGGTTGAGCCTGACCCCGGCGATGTCCCACTCGGGCAGCGACGGATCCTTCCCCGCGGCACGCAACGCCAGTTGCATGGCAAATCCGATGCCGGGAAAAGCCGGATCGGGCACCATCACCGGAAAGAAACGCCGCACGTGCTTGTCGTCGTCCGGCTGCAGATTGGCGATGCCAAGATCATGGATGCCCCCGGGCAGCAGGATGCGCTGATCCTCCGGCGGCATGAGGATATTCAGATCGCCATTGTTGAGCTCGACCAGGTGCGTGATGAGAATCTTGTTACCCGCTGCCAGCGCGGCGCGCAACGGCGAATCGTAGTTGCGGCTGATCTCGCTGTTGGGAAGGTTCAGCTTTCGCAGCCAGGCCTCGGCGCTGACCTGGTAGATGAAATCCAGTCCCACAGCCTTGACCCCGGCCCGGGTGAGGACATCCATGGCACGGCCGAAATGCGGCGCCCAGAAGGCGAGCGGATCATCCTTGAGCGCCACCAGGGTTTCATCGTCCATCGACACGAACGCCGCGTGCTGCGGCAGGTAACGCACACCGGCGATGACGTGCCAGTAGTCGTAGTAGACGTTTTCAATGGATTGCAGCCAGTTGGCGCGGGCCAGTCCCACCGCCGCCGCGCAGGCAAACAGCGCCACGCCGAAATGTCTCAACAGCTTCCTGCGTGCCGCGCTCAAGCGCGGCGTCTGAGCGTCCGTCATTCCCGCCTTTCCTTCGAACCGCAAACACTGTTATTGAACAACTCTTCCTGAAAACCCATGAAAGGTGGCCGGGATGTTCTTCCCAGGGACCGCTTCCCCGGCTTGGAGACCTTGGATAAAGGCAAAAGCCTGCTGCGCTTTTATTCGAAATCGGGGTTTTTGTGCGGATGGCTTCATCATCCGTGCAAAAAACCCGATTCGCCTTTCTTTGCTCAACTAGCGGTTCCCGGAGCCGCTTCACCGGTTCCGGAAACCGCAGGGCTCCTTGTTTTAGTCCGGATGATGAAACTATCC
>Ga0080064_1001821_pt1 | contig 40065 bp, 29 predicted proteins | sample Subgrocontami54m_FD_69260 | JGI IMG/M metagenome (GOLD analysis project Ga0080064, IMG submission 69260) | Subsurface groundwater microbial communities from S. Glens Falls, New York, USA - GMW46 contaminated, 5.4 m (SPADES assembly) (version 2) ...
GGTGGCGCACCTGGTGCCCTACATCGAGGCCGAGAAGGCCCGCGCCGGCGACCTGAGGCCGCGCGGCAAGATCGTCGTCGCCACGGTGAAGGGCGACGTCCACGACATCGGCAAGAACATCGTCGGCGTGGTGCTCCAGTGCAACAACTTCGAGGTGATCAACCTCGGCGTGATGGTGCCGGCGCAGAAGATCCTCGAGGTGGCGCGCCGGGAGAACGCGGACATCATCGGGCTGTCCGGCCTGATCACGCCCTCGCTCGAGGAAATGGCCCACGTGGCGCGCGAGATGACGCGCGAGGGCTTCTCGATCCCGCTGCTGATCGGCGGGGCCACGACCTCGCGCGTCCACACGGCGGTGAAGATCGCGCCGAACTACTCCGGCGTCACGGTCTACGTCCCCGACGCCTCGCGCTCGGTGGGCGTGTGCCAGAGCCTGCTCTCGGCCGAACTGCAAGGCGAATACGCGAGCTCGGTGCGCGCCGACTACGACAGGATACGGGCACAGCACCAGGCCAAGAAGGGCCAGTCGCTGGTGCCGATCGCCCGCGCGCGCCGCAACGCCTGCCGGATCGACTGGCGCGCCTACGCCCCGCCGGTTCCGAAGCTCCTCGGACGCAGACTGTTCACCGGCTACGACCTCGCCGAGCTCGCCCGCCACATCGACTGGGCGCCCTTTTTCCAGACCTGGGACCTCGCCGGCTCCTACCCGAAGATCCTCGAGGACGCCGAGGTGGGGAAAGTGGCGCGCGGCCTGCTCGCCGAAGCCCGCGCGATGCTCGATCGCATCATCGCGGAGAAATGGCTCACTGCGAGCGGAGTGATCGTGCTGCTCCCCGCGGCATCGGTCGGCGACGACATCGAGATCTACGCCGACGAGTCCCGCAGCGAACCGGAGATGGTATGGCACAACCTGCGCCAGCAGACGGAAAAGGCCGAGGACCGGCCCAACCTGTGCCTGGCGGATTTCGTTGCGCCCAAGGACTCGGGGGTGCGCGATTACGTAGGCGCCTTCGCCGTCACCGCCGGAATCGGGGTCGAAGAACGGGTGCACGCGCTGGAGGCGAAGCACGACGACTACAGCGCCATCATGGTGAAAGCGCTCGCCGACCGGCTGGCCGAGGCGTTCGCGGAGGCGATGCATAGGCGGGTCAGGCGGGAATTCTGGGCTTACGCTGCCGACGAGCGCCTGCAGAACGACGAACTGATCGCCGAGAAGTATCGCGGCATACGTCCGGCGCCCGGCTATCCGGCCTGCCCGGACCACACCGAGAAAGGCTCCCTCTTTGACCTGCTCGCGGCCGGCGAGGCCGGCATGACGCTGACCGAATCCTTTGCCATGTTGCCCGCCGCGAGCGTGAGCGGCTTCTACCTGTCCCATCCCCAGGCGCAGTACTTCGCCGTCGGCAAGATCGGCGAGGATCAGGCCGAGGATTACGCGCGGCGCAAGGGGTTCGCGCTCGAGACGACCGAACGCTGGCTCGCGCCGGTGCTCGCCTACGACCGCTGAGAGCGGGCGCCGCGATTCGCTTCACGATCTGCGGGTATGGTTAGAGGTCTTAGTCTTGTCCTGACGCTTGTGCTTGCGGGCTGCTACGCCGAGTTCGACTGGCGCGAGATCCGGCCGGCCGACGCGGGATTCACGGTCTCTCTGCCCGGCCGCCCCGCGTACGAGGGCAGGGCCCTTTCAGGCGAGCACGCGGGTCTCACGATGCACCTGTGGTCGGCGAAGGTGGGCGACACGGTGTTCGCGGCGGGTTATGTCGATTCCCGCGTCGCCGATGCGCGCCTGGTCGACAGCCTGCGCGACGCACTGGTGAAAAACATCGGCGGCCGCATCCTATCGGAGCGCGAAGTCCGCTCGGGAAATGCGATCGGGAGCGAAACCATCGCCGACGGGATCGCGGGAGACACACCGATGGAGCTGCGGTTGCGCCTCTACGCCGCAGGCGGGCGCGTCTATCAGGTCGTGGCGCTGGGCAGGAAGGGCGCCGTTCCGGCCGCCGAAATGGAGAACTTCTTCGACTCGTTCCGCTTGGCCAGGCCCTGACGAGCCCGGGCGCTCACTTGCGCCAAAAGGCGGGCGTGAACACGACCAGCAGCGAGAACAGCTCGAGCCGCCCGAGCAGCATCGAGGCGATGCAGACCCAGGTCTGGAAGTCGTTCAGCACGGCATAGTTGGCCGCGGGGCCGACCTGCCCGAGCCCCGGGCCCATGTTGTTCAGGCAGGCGACGACCGCGGAAAACGCGGTGACGATGTCCAGGCCCGAGGCCGCGAGCAGCATGGTCATGACGATCATCGTCCCGCCGTACACGAGCATGAAGGCGAGCACCGCGAACACGATGTTGTTCTCGACCGTCTGGCCGGAGAGCTTGATCGGGATCAGGGCGCGGGGATGGACGATGCGCACCAGCTCGCGCAGCGCCTGACGCACCATCAGCTCGGCGCGCACCATCTTGATTCCGCCGCCCGTGGAGCCCGAGCAGGTGGCGAAGCAGGACAGGAACAGCATCCACACCGGAGCGAAAATCGGCCACTGGCTGAAGTCGGTATTCGCGAAACCGGTCGTCGTGGCGATAGAGACGACGTTGAAGCTCGCGTATCGGAGCGCCGTCCAGAAATTCGAATAAGCGTGGTGAGCGAGCAGGAACCAGGCGATGGCGAAGCAGGACAGGATCACTACGAGGAGGTAGGCCCCCGCTTCGGGATCGAGGCGGTAGGGCTTGAAGCTCCACTTCCGGAATGCGAGGAAGTGGGTGCCGAAATTGATCCCCGCCACCAGCATGAAGAAGATCGTGACCGCCTCGATCGCCGGCGAATTAAAGTAGCCGAAGCTCTCGTCGTGGGAGGAGAACCCGCCCAGCCCCATGGTCGAGAACGCGTGCACCACCGCGTCCAGCCAGGTCATTCCGGCCATCTTCATGGAAAGAATGCAGGCGAAGGTGATGATCACGTACACCACCCACAGGCCCTTGGCGGTCTCGGTGATGCGCGGCGTGAGCTTCGTGTCCTTCATCGGCCCGGGCGTCTCGGCTTTCATGATCTGGCTGCCGCCGGCACCGAGCAGCGGCAGGATGGCCACGGCCATCACGACCACGCCCATGCCGCCGACCCAGATCAGCATCGAGCGCCACAGGTTGATCGAAGGCGGCATCGCGTCCAGTCCGGAAAGCGTGGTCGCGCCGCTGGTAGTGAGCCCCGATACGGTTTCGAAATACGCGTCCGTAAACGACAGGTCCGGCAGGAAGATCATGAGCGGCAGGGTCGCGAACGCCGGCACCACGGTCCAGGTAAGTGCCACCAGCAGGAATCCGTCCCTGGGCTTGAGCTCCTCGCGGCTTCTGCGTGTGAACGCCCATAGCGCGAAACCGGCGGCGAAGGTGACCAGGACTGCCTCGTCGTAGGCATGCAGCGCGGTATCGGCGTACAGGAAAGACACCGCAAGCGGAAACGCCATGGCGAACGCGAACACGATCAGCACCACGCTGAGTACGTTGAGCACGGCAGCGACCCGGACCATGGCCGGCTCAGACGAACCCGACGCTGACCTGGAACAGCTTCTCGACTTTGGGAACCATTTTCTTGTTGGTCACGAAGATGATCACATGGTCCTCGGTCTGTATGACCGTGTCGTGGTGCGCCATGATGACCTCATCGCCGCGCACGATGGCGGCGATGGTCGTGCCCTTGGGGAGATCGATGTCCTCGATCTTGCGGCCCACCAGCGGTCCGGACGCCGAATCGCCATGCACTACTGCCTCCAGCGCCTCGGCAGCGCCGCGACGCAGTGCATGCACCTGGGTGACGTCGCCTCGGCGCACATGTGCGAGCAGCGTGCCTATGGTCGCCTGCGCGGGCGAAATGGCGATGTCGATCTGCCCCGCCTGCAGCAGGTCGACGTAGGAGCGGCGATTGATGAGCGCAACCACGCGCCGCGCTCCCATGCGCTTGGCGAGCAGGCAGCTCATGATGTTGTTCTCGTCGTCGTTGGTGACGGCGATGAAAACGTCCATTTCGTCGACGTTCTCCGATTCCAGCAGCGACTCGTCGGTCACGTCGCCTTGCAGGACCAGCGCCGAATTCAGGCGCCCGGTAAGCACCTCGCAGCGGCGCTTGTTGTACTCGATGATCTTGACGATGTAGTTGCGCTCCAGGGCCTGCGCGAGGCGCAGGCCGATATTGCCGCCGCCGGCGATCATCACGCGCCGCACGGGCTTGTCCATGCGGCGCAGCTCCCGCATCACCTGGCGGATGTGCTGGGTCGCGGCCAGGCAGAACACCTCGTCTTCGGCCTCCACGACCGTGCCGCCCTCGGGCACGATAGGGCGATCGCCGCGGAAGATGGCCGCCACCCGCGTGTCGACTCCGGGGATGTGCTTGCGGATGTCCTGCAACTGGTGTCCGACGAGCGGCCCGCCCTGGAACGCGCGCACGGCCACGAGGCTCACTCTGCCGTCGGCGAATTCGAGCACCTGCAGCGCCTCGGGAAACTGAACCAGCTTGACGATGTAGTCGGTAAGCACCTGCTCGGGACAGATGGCGAGATCGACCCCGAAGCACTCGGGTCCGAAGATACGCTCATTGCCCAGGAAATCCGTAGCGCGGATGCGCGCGATCCGCGTGGGCACGTTGAACAGCTGTTGTGCGAGCTTGCAGGCGACGAGGTTGGTTTCGTCGTTCTGGGTCACCGCGATCACCATGTCGGCGTCTTCGATGCCCGCGTCGACGAGAACGGAGGGGTGCGACGCGCTGCCGGCCACCGTGCGCAGGTCCAACCTGTCCTGCAGGCCCTTGAGGCGCCCTGCGTCGACATCGACGATGGTGATGTCGTTGCGTTCCGACACCAGGCTCTCGGCGACGCTGGATCCGACCTGGCCGGCGCCCAGGATGACGATCTTCACGCGTTGTTTCCTGCCGCAAAAGCGGCAATTCTATGCTCTTTTGTGCGGCGCACCCAAACGCTGCGGGAGGCTGCGGCGGTCTGCGCCTACTCCTCCCTGCGGCTGGTCGGTATGCCCAGAGCCTTCAACTTGCGATACAGATGGGTCCGCTCCAGGCCGCATTTCTCCGCAACGCGCGCGATCGAGCCGTGCTCGAGCGCAAGGTGGTGCTCGAAATAGGCCCGCTCGAAAGCCTCGCGTGCTTCGCGCAGCGGCATCCCCAGGGGCAGGCCCACGTTGCTGGGGCGCGCCGTGTACTGCGGCAGCACGCGCTCGACGTCGGCCGCTCCGATGGTCTCCTCGAGCGAGGTGAGCGCGAGCGCCCTCACTGCGCCGGACAAGTCCTCGAGATTTCCGCGCCAGCTGAAATTGCGGAGCAGGTTCAGCGCCGCGGTGGCGAAATGCCGTGGCGGGCAATAGCGCGCCTCGACCAGTTGCAGGAGCATCAGGTTGGCGATGTCGGGTATGTCCTCGGGGTGGTCGCGCAGCGCCGGAAGCGTCAGTGTCAATTCCGACAAGCGCGCGAACAGCTGCGGATCGAATCCCTGCGATTCGATCAGCCGCTTCGGATCCTCGGCGCTGAACGATACCAGGCGCAGCTTGATGCGGTCGGCCTTGGCCGCGATGAAGACCAGGTTCTTCTGCTGGTTGCGCGACAATTGCGCGAGTTCGTCGATGAACAGGATGCCCCCCGCGGCATGGGCGAGCGCGTCCTGCCCGGTGTCCGACAGCGCGTGGCTCGCCGGCACCCATGGGGTGTTCGGCTGGTGCAGGTAGCGGGCGAACAGCTCCGGCATCGCGCCTCGCTCGCCCCGCAGCAGGACCGGCACGCCGAGCCCCGCAATCTGCGACAGGCGCTTCTTCAGGTCGGCAAGCACGCTCGAGCGCCCGACGGAGGCGAGCGACAGCGGTTCGGCGGTCCTCGGCTCGTCCCGGCGCAACGCCCGCTTGACGGTGGCGAGAAGCTTCTGCAGGGCGATCGGCTTTTCCAGAAAATCCATGGCGCCGATGCGGGTCGCCTCCACTGCGGTGTCTATCGTGCCGTGGCCCGACATCATGATCACGGGCATGGTGAGCTGGCCGGTCGCCGCCCACTCCTTGAGCAGCGTGATGCCGTCCGCGTCCGGCATCCAGATGTCGAGCAGCACCAGGTCCGGGCGTTCGCGCGAGCGCAACTCGCGTGCAGCGGTGGCGCTGTCGGCGAGCCGAACACTGTGCCCTTCGTCGGAGAGGATTTCCGAGAGCAATTCGCGGATGCCCACTTCGTCGTCAACGACCAGTATCTGTGCCATAGGAGTCGCCCTTCTCAGGCAGCCTTCGCGAGCGGCAGTGAAATACTCACCGCCGCACCCTGCTCGCCCTTCTCCTCCGGGCGGTTCACGATGCTGATGCTGCCATGGTGTTCATCGATGATCTTCTTCACGATCGCCAGTCCAAGCCCTGTTCCCTTGGGCTTGGTCGTTACGTAAGGCTCGAAGGCGCCCTGCATGATCGCTTCGGGAAAACCGCAGCCGTTGTCGCTGATCCTGAGCATGACCCGTCCGCCTGCGGCCTCGGGGACGAACGAGGTGGCGATGTCGATGCGGGGGTCGCCGCTTCCCGCGAGCGCGTCCTGCGAATTCTGGAGCAGATTGTGGATCACCTGCCGGAGCTGGTTGCGGTCGCCGCGAACCGGCGGGAGTCCGCTCTGAAGCCGCAGCCGTACCTGCACCCCTGACTGCTCGTAGAGTGCAAGCACGTCCGTTACGAGCCCGTTGATGTCGAGCGGTTCCAGTACGGGCGCTGGCGTGCGCGCGTATTCGCGGAAGTCGTCCACCATGTTCTTCATCGCCGTGACCTGCGCCACGATCGTATCGGTTGCGCGCTCGAGCGCCTGCCCATCCTCGGCGGAGAGCTTGCCCGCGAGCTTGGCGTGCAATCGCTCCGCGGAGAGCTGGATCGGAGTCAAAGGGTTCTTGATCTCGTGCGCGAGCCGCCGCGCGACCTCTGCCCAGGCCGTGGCGCGCTGGGCGGCGATCAGCTGGGTGATGTCGTCGAACACGACCACGTAGCCGCCGCCGCTCGCCGCAGGCAGGGCCGAGCCCCTGAGCACGATGACGCGTTCCGGAAGCTCTATCTGGTGCTGCCACGCCCCTTCGGTCTGCATCGCGAACTGCTGCATCAGCGTGGCCGCGACCTTGGGCAGCTTCTGCCAGCGGTCCGGAGGCGTTCCGATGAGCGACACGAGGTCCCTCTGCAGGATGTTCTCCGCAGCCCGATTGATGGTTCGCAAGACCAGTCCGGAATCGAACACCAGCACGCCGGCCGAGAGGTTCGCAAGCAGGCTCTCGAGATAGGCCTTCGCGGTCTCCAACTGGGCTCGATTCGCCTCCGCGGCCGAGCGCGCCTCGTCGAGCTGTTCGGTCATGCTGTTGAAGGACTGGGTGAGAATGCCCAGTTCGTCGCGGCTCATGATCGGTGCCCGCCGCGAAAAATCCCCGCGCGCCACCGCCTGGGTGCCTTCCGCGAGCACCGCGAGCGGCCTCGACAGCCTTCGCGACAGCAGGAACGCGAGCGCAATGGCCGAGAATAGCGCGAGCAGCAGCGTCAGCGTCAGCGTCAGAATGTAGATATTGCGCAGGCTCTGGCGCGACAAGGACAATTCCTTGTAGGCATGGTAGACCGACTGCACGCTCTCGCCCTGCTCGGCGAGAGCCTGCGGCACGGGCTGGGTAAGCTGCAGCAGCCGCGCCTCCTCGGCAAAGCTCAGGCTGTCAACGGGCACGATTACGCGAAGCAGCAGGCCGCGGTCGCCCTGCGGCTCGATCGCACTGTAGACGCGGCTCTGGCGCGCCTGCCTCAGTGCCGCGGCCGAGGGCATCGAGGGCAGGAGCTTGACGGCCTCCCGGCTTGCCCCTCCCAACACCTTCCCGCCGGCGGTGAGAAGCAGCGCATCCTCGACGCCGACCTGCTCGCGCAGTCGCGACAGCGCCATCGTGTGCTGGGCGCTTGGCATGTCCGAGAGATCGAGCGCCATCGAGCGCGCCTTGCGCGTCAGGTCGGAGAGCATCGCCTCCAGTGCGGCGCGCCCCAGACTGAGGCCGCCCTCCAGCGCCTTGTCCACGCGCACGTCGAACCAGGACTCGATGCTCTTGGCGAGGAACTGCACCGACACGGTGTATACGAGCGCCCCCGGAAGCACGGCAATGATGGCGAACATCACCAGCAGCCTGAAGGTGAGGAGCGACCCGAACACCTTTGCGCGGCGCTGGCGGGCGAGCACCACCAGCTGATAGATGACCAGCCCGAGCAGCGCCGCTGCGATCAGCGCGTTCAGCGCCAGCAGCAGGGGATAGTGCTCGCTAAACAGCGGCGTGTTGGCGCTCGCCGCGGCGAGCAGGAACAGAAGGATACCGCCGAGCGCCGCGCTCGCGATCAGGGCGTAGGTCATTTCGACGCACTCCCCGTGCGGCCGGCGGTGAACACCACCCGTACCCAGTCCGATGCGAGCGTCCATTCGCGGTTGGTCAGCGCGGTCACCTGGAAGGGTTTGGGAAGTTGCGTGGTGTCCAGGCGCATGCGCAGCGATGCGACGTAGCCTTCATCGGACTTCACGCGATCGCGTTCCGCGACCGTCCAGTCGCGCACCGTGCCCATCGTTCGCAGCGCCTCGCCCAGCGAGGCGAAGTTCTGGTAAAACGCGCCACGCGAGACGCGGTACTGGCGCGACAGGGTATGGTACAGGAGGCGCAGGACCAGTTTATCCGATGCGGTCTTTTCGTCGAACCAGTACCAGCGCGGCCGGACCAGTTCGAACTCGACGACGAAATACAGCGGAACGCCGTGGTGAAGCGCCTCATCCAGGCGCGGCGAAAGGTCGAAGCCGAAATCCGCGCTGACTTTCAGCCCGTCCTCCTCCTGCGCGATCTCGAAATGGCGCGCGTCGATGACGTCCGCGATCGCGCCGGCCGGGACGGCGATCAGGGCGAGCACGAGCAGCAGGCGGTGGAGCATCAGCGAAGCTCTTAATAACGCGAACCGCGGGCGCCATCGCACGACGCGGGCAGCACAAGTCCTTGATTCGGCCTTCCCTCGCTCGTCCGGCTTCGCCGACTCGCGACGCAACTCACGGTCTTGTAGAGCTTCATCAGGACTTTTTCTCGAGCAATGCGTAGTAGAAGCCGTCGGTTTCGGATCCCGGCAGGATCTGGCCGTCGCCGATTCCGGCCAGCGGCATTTTGAGCGCCTCGGGATGCCGGTCGAGAAAGCCGCGGACCTGCAATCCGTTTTCCTCGGGAAAGACGGAGCAGGTCGCGTACAACAATGTACCACCGGGGGCGAGCAGCCGCCACAGCGCCTCGAGCATGCGCGCCTGCGCAGCGGCGAATGCGGCGATGTCGCTGCTGCGTCTCAGCCAGCGAATGTCGGGGTGCCGGCGCACGACGCCGGAGGCGGAGCATGGCACGTCCGCGAGGATCCGGTCGAAGGGCCTTCCATCCCAGAACGATTGCGGCGACGCCGCGTCGCCTTGGCGCACCGTCGCCGCAAGCCCGAGCCGGTGCAGGTTCTCCACGACGCGCGCCAGCCGCTCCGCGGACAAGTCGATCGCAAGCAGCTCGCAGTCGGCGAGCTCGAGCAGATGCGCGGTCTTGCCGCCGGGCGCGGCGCAGGCATCGAGCACCCGCATGCCCGGCCCGACCTTGAGCAGGGGGGCCGCCGCCTGTGCGCCCTTGTCCTGGACCGAAACCAGCCCTTCCCGGAACCCCGGCAGCGCCTCCATGCGGCACGGTCGATCGAGCAGGAGCGCCGCCCCGCCGAGCGGGCGAGCACCCATTCCCGCGGCGCCAAGTTGCGCGAAGTAGGCATCGACGCTCGTACGCCGCAGATTCACCCGCAGTGTCATGGGAGGATGCGCGTTCGCGGCGCGCAGCGCTTCCTGCCACCGGTCGGGGTAGGCCGCGCGCAACCGATCGATCCACCACTGCGGATGGCGGAAGCGTCCCGTCTCGGTCGCCTCGATCTCTGCGACCAGCGGGCGAGCGCGGCGCTGGAAATTGCGCAGCACCGCGTTGACCAGTCCCTTGGCGCGCAACTGTCCGAGCAAGACCGCCGCCTCCACCGCCTGGTGCACGAGGGCGTGCGCGTGTTGCGGCCGACTGGCGAGCTCGGCGAGCGCGACGAGCAGCAGAGCGCGCAAGTCCCTGTCCTTGAGCGGCCGTTCGAGGAGGCGCTCGAGCACGGCGTCGAGCAGCCCGTAGCCGCGCAGCGCATTGAACGAGAGGTCCTGGGCTGCGGGCCGCAGGGCACGCGGCCGGACCGCGTCGAGTCCCGCATTCAGGTTCTCGCCAGCCAGCACGCGTCCCACGGCGCGCGCCGACGCCGCCAGCGATTCAGCCAGGGAGGATGATGGATTCAATTCCCGAAGTGTTCGCCCGGCAGGACCGGATGGCCGCGCAGATACTCCCCGCAGGTAAGGCGCCTGCCGCCCGCGCGCTGCAGCTCTTCGACCCGCAGGCCGGCTTCGCCACAGGCGACGACGATCCCGCGCGCGCCTGCCTCGAGCACTTCACCCGGGGTGCCCGAGACGGCGGCCGGCGTTGCCCGCCAGATCTTCACTTCGACCTCGCCCAGGCGCGTCACGGCGCCGGGGTGGGGATTGAAGGCCCTGACTTTGCGCCAGACTTCCACTGCCGGCCGAAACCAGTCCAGCCTCGCCTCCGCGCGGTCGATCTTGGGCGCGTAGCTGACCCCGGCATCCGGCTGCGGCCGGGCCGGGAGCGCGCCCCGCGCCAGGCCCTCGAGCGCCTCCAGGAGCAAGCGCGCGCCCAGTTCCGCGAGGCGATCGTGGAGCGTCTGAGCGGTGTCTTCGTCGCTGATCGGCAGCGATTCGCACAGCAGCACGGGTCCGGTATCCAGGCCGGAATCCATTTTCATGATGCACGCGCCGGTTTCGCTGTCCCCGGCCAGGAGTGCGCGCTGGATCGGCGCCGCACCGCGCCAGCGCGGCAGCAGCGAGGCGTGGATGTTGAGCGCACCCAGGCGCGGAATATCCAGTACCGCCTGCGGCAGAAGCAGGCCGTACGCCGCGACGACCACGAGGTCGGCACCGACCGCGCGCAGGGTGTCCTGCACGGCGGAATCCTTCAGCGTCACGGGCTGCGCAACCGGGATTCGATGCGCTTCGGCCAAGCGCTTGACCGGGCTCAGGTTCACCTTGAGACCGCGCCCCGCGGTCCGGTCCGGTTGCGTCACCACGAGCGCGACTTCATGCCCGCCTGCAAGCAGGGCAGACAGGGCGCGCGCCGCGAACTCGGGCGTACCGGCGAAGATGATCTTCACGAGTTCAGCGCCCGGGACGCTTCACGCGGATTGGCGCAACTGCTTCTGGAACTTGGCGCGGATGCGGTTCTGCTTCAGGCGCGACAGGTAGTCGACGAAGACCTTCCCCTGCAGGTGATCCATTTCGTGCTGGATGCAGATCGCGAGCAGCTTCTCGGCTTCGAGCTCCGAGTATCTTCCGTCCAGCCCCAGCGTTCGCACGCGGACCCACTCGGCGCGCTCCACCGGCTCGTACACGCCCGGCACCGAAAGACAGCCTTCTTCGCAATACTGCGAGCCTTCCCGCGCGAGTATCTCCGGATTGATCAGGACGAGCAGTTTGTCGCGCGCCTCCGAGTTGTCGATGACGATGACCTGCTTGTGGACGTCGACCTGGGTGGCCGCGAGCCCGATTCCAGGAGCTGCGTACATGGTGTCGGCCATGTCGCGCACCAAAGTGCGAATTCCGTCGTCTAGCTCGGCAACCGGCGCTGCCTTCTGGTAGAGGCGGGGATCGGGGTAGCGCAAAATTGGAAGCAGCGCCATAAACACTTGCTAATTGAATGAATTAGATGCAGAATTTAATGAAGACTATAACTTGCATGCGTTGTTAGAGCCCATATAGGGGTGGCTGCGCGCGTTTCCACACGAGGTCGCCATGCGAAAGTCTATCACATTCTTTCTGCTCGCTTTTTCGCTGAGCCCCTGGCTGGCTTACTCCCAAGGGGCATTGCGGCTGCAGGATGCGGCTCCCGATCGCTACATCGTCCAGAAGGGCGATACCCTCTGGGGAATCGCCACGAAGTTCCTCAAGGATCCGTGGCGCTGGCAGGAGATCTGGCGTCTCAACCGGGAGCAGATTTCCGATCCGCAGCGCATTTACCCCGGCAGCGTCATCGTCCTCGACCGGAAGATGACCCCGCCCAGGCTCACGATCGCGGAAACCATCAAGCTGTCGCCGCGGGTCCGTGTCGAGCCCCTTGCCGCGGAGGCGATCCCGTCCATTCCGGCGAACATCATCGAGCCGTTTCTTTCCCAGCCGCTGGTGATAGAGGAAAACGGGCTGGAAAAAGCGCCGCGCATCGTGGCTACCGAGGAAAGCCGCGTGCATCTCGGGGCGGGAGGCCTGGCCTATGCACTTGGCATCGGACAGTCCGGAGAACCGCTTTGGCAGGTCTTCCGTCCCGGGAGGCCGCTCGTCGATCCCGATGGCGGCAAGACCCTGGGATACGAGGCGATCTACCTCGGTACCGCACGGGTCACCCGCCAGGGCGAGCCCGCCACGCTCCTGATCGTGGCGGCGACGCAGGAAATCAGCCAGGGCGACCGGCTCGTTCCCGCGGGACCCGCCGTCATGAACCGCTATGCGCCGCATCCGCCGGCGAGCTTCCTGAAAGGACGCATCATCGCCCTGTACACGGGTCTTGCAACCAGCGAAGGCGGGAAGGACTCGATCGTATCGATCAACAAGGGCCGCCGCGACGGCCTGGAGATGGGGAACATCCTCGCGATCCTGCGAGCCGGCGCCTCGATTCCGGATCCTCAGTCCACGCTCTCCCGCGACAGGGCGCCTTCGATCCGACTTCCCGACGAGCGCTACGGCGTCGTGTTCGTGTTCCGGGTCTTCGACAGCGTATCGTATGCGTTGATCATGGAAAGCGCGCGGCCCGTCTCTCCGGGCGACATCGTGCAGTCTCCCTGATCCCGCAAGCGGGCGCATGAGATCGAACGACGATCTGGCATCCTGGATCGACCTCGGCCTCGTCCCCGGCCTGGGACCCAGCGCGTTTCGGGCGCTGCTCTCTGCGTTCGGCCTGCCCCACGCCATACGTTCGGCATCGCGATCGCAGCTCGCCCGCGTCGTGCCGGAGGCGATCGCGGCGGAGATCGTCACCGGTCAGCGCGCGGCGGGCGTCGCGGCGGCGCTCGAATGGGCGGAACAGCCGGGCCGGTCGGTGGTCACGCTCGCCGATCCGGACTACCCGCAGCAACTGCTGCAGATCCCCGATCCCCCGGTGCTGCTGTACGTCCGCGGGCACGCGCGCCTGCTCGGCGCGGCTTCGCTCGCGATCGTCGGAAGCCGCAACGCGACCCATCAGGGAGTGGCGAACGCGGAGGCCTTTGCCCGGGCCCTGAGCGAGGCGGGCCTCGCCATCGTCAGCGGGCTGGCGCTCGGCATCGACGCGGCGGCGCATCGCGGCGGGCTCGACGGGCGAGGCTCGACGATCGCGGTGCTCGGCTGCGGCGCGGACATCGTGTACCCGATGGGCAACCAGACGCTGTTCGAACGGATCGCCGGAAGCGGCGCGATCGTCTCGGAGTTCCCGCTCGGCGCGCCTCCTTTGCGCGAGAATTTCCCGCGGCGCAATCGCCTCATATCGGGCCTCGCGCGCGGCTGCCTGGTGGTGGAGGCGGCATTCGCCTCGGGTTCCCTCATCACCGCCCGCCTCGCCGCCGAGCAGGGTCGCGAGGTATTTGCGATTCCCGGCTCCATCCACTCGCCGCTCTCCAAAGGCTGCCATGCGCTCATCAAGCAGGGCGCGAAGCTCGTTGAGTCCGCACAGGACGTGCTCGAGGAGCTCGGTGTCGGCGCCCTTGCCTCGACTGGGCCCAATTCCTCGGGGGGGTCGGATGGATTCCTACAACATATGGGGTACGATCCCTGCACGATCGACGCCCTTGCCGGCCGCACAGGCTTGACGGCCGAAGCCATATCGGCGATGCTGTTGACACTGGAGCTCGAAGGAAAAGTGAGCAGCCTGCCCGGCGGCGCGTACCAACGCATCAACTGAGGCCCGTACACGGAAATGTTCGACGTCCTCGTCTACCTTTTCGAGAACTACTACCAGGCCGATGCCTATCCCGATCACGACACGCTGAGCCGAAAACTGCACGCCGCCGGATTCGAGAACGAGGATATCAGCGAGGCGCTCGACTGGCTGAACGGACTGGCCCAGTTCAAGGAAAGCGACCTGCCGCAGTCGCTCGACACGAGCGTTTCGCATCGTGCCTACACCAACGACGAACTCGCCAAGCTTTCCACCGAAGGGCGGGGATTCCTCGTCTTCCTCGAATCGGCGCGGGTCCTGTCTCCCCTCCTGCGCGAAGTCATACTCGAGCGCGCGATGGTGCTTGCGGAGGATGTCGTCGGCCTCGAGAAACTCAAGCTCATCGCGCTGATGGTGCTGTGGGCCCGAAAGGGCAGTGTCGACGCACTGATCCTCGAGGAACTGCTCCCGGACGGCGAAAAGCACCAGCTGCATTGATCCTTCGCGGCGCCACCGCCGCAGCCCCGGGGCACGATTGCACGCGGGGCGTCGCAGCCGCGCAACATTCTTCCTTGCTTGTCTGCAAGAAATGCTCTTATCATTCTGCGCTTTCCGGCGGCGCGCCGGACCGACTTGCATAGTCATATCCCAGAGTGGCCAAGAAGCTCATCATCGCCGAGAAACCCTCCGTCGCGAACGACATCGCCCGCGCGTTGGGCGGATTCACGCGACACGGCGACTACTACGAGGGCGCGAAGTACGTGCTCTCGTCGGCGATCGGGCACCTGGTCGAGATCGCGGTGCCGGAGAAATACGAGGTGAAGCGCGGCAAATGGTCGCTCGCCAATCTTCCGGTGATTCCGCCGCATTTCGACTTGAGGCCGATCGAGCGGACCGAAGACCGCCTGAAGCTGCTCACGCGGCTCATGAAGCGCAAGGACGTCACCGGCCTGGTCAACGCCTGCGACGCGGGCCGCGAAGGCGAGCTGATCTTCCGCTACATCGTGCAACACGCCGGCAGCAAGAAGCCGCTCCAGCGTTTGTGGTTGCAGTCGATGACGCCCTCGGCGATCCGCGACGGCTTTGCGTCCCTGCGCGAGGGCGAGACGATGCTCCCGCTCGCGGACGCCGCCGTATGCCGCTCGGAATCGGACTGGCTGGTGGGCATCAACGGAACGCGCGCGATGACCGCGTTCAACTCCAAGGAAGGCGGCTTCTACAAGACCACCGTCGGCCGCGTGCAGACCCCGACGCTCGCGATCCTGGTCGAGCGCGAGCAGCGCATCCGCAGTTTCGTCCCGCGGGACTACTGGGAACTGCACGCTACGTTTTCCGTGGGCGGGGCTGCCTACGCGGGCCGGTGGTTCGACGAGAAGTTCGATAAGCCCCAGCGCGACGAAGACACCGACCTGCGGCCCGAGCGGATCTGGGACGAGGCCCGGGCAAGCGCGATCCGCGCCAAGTGCGAAGGCAAGCCGGGTATCGCGACCGAGGAATCCAAGCCCACTTCCCAGCTCTCGCCCTTGCTCTATGACCTCACCAGCCTGCAGCGCGAGGCGAACAGCCGTTTCGGCTTCTCGGCGAAGACGACGCTTTCGCTGGCGCAGGCGCTCTACGAGAAACACAAGGTCCTGACCTACCCGCGCACCGACTCACGTGCCTTGCCGCAGGACTATCTCTCCACGGTCGCCTCGGCGATGCAGATGCTCTCCGGTGGCAAGTCGCGCAAGCCCTCCGTTCTGCTCGCGGCGTACGCGCCGTTCGCCGCGCAGATCCTGAAGGAAGGCTGGGTGAGGCCGAACAAGCGCATCTTCGACGACAGCAAGGTTTCCGACCATTTCGCCATCATCCCCACGCTCGAGGCGCCCAAGCACCTGAACGAGATCGAGGCGAAGCTCTACGACATGGTGGTGAAGCGGTTTCTGGCGGTCTTCTTTCCCGCCGCCGAGTATCTCGTCACCACGCGCATCACCCGCGTCAAGGGCGAACCGTTTCGGACCGACGGGCGCGTCATGAAGAAGCCGGGCTGGCTCGCCGTCTACGGCCGCGAGGCGCAGACCGGAGAGGAGGCGGCGACGCTGCCGGCGATCGGCGAGGGCAATGTGCTCACCGAGGCGATCGAGCTGCGCGCAACCCAGACCAAGCCGCCGGCGCGCTTTACCGAGGCGACCCTGCTCTCGGCAATGGAAGGCGCGGGCAAGCTGGTCGAGGACGAAGACCTGCGCGAGGCCATGCGGGAGAAGGGCCTTGGAACGCCCGCGACCCGGGCGGCCGTGATCGAGGGCCTGATCTTCGAGGACTACGTCCACCGCACGGGCCGCGAACTGCAGCCCACGCCCAAGGCGTTCTCCCTGTTTTTCGCCCTCAAGCATTTCGGCATCAGCGAACTCACCTCGCCCGAGCTCACCGGCGAGTGGGAGCACAAGCTCAAGCAGATGGAACACGGCGAGCTCAAGCGCAAGGTGTTCATGAGCCACATCGTCGAGACCACTCGCGAGATGGTCGAGCGCATCCGCGGCGGCAACATTCCCGACGAAGCCTTCGCGACCCTCAGGACGCCCTGCCCGAAGTGCGGCGGCACGGTGCAGGAGAACTACCGCAAGTTCCAGTGCCAGTCGTGCGACTTCGCCATCTGGCGCGTCGTCTCGGGACGAGAACTCGCCCCGGAGGAAGTGGAAGAGCTGATCGAAAAGCGCGTCGTGGGCCCGATTACCGGGTTCCGCAGCCGCATGGGCCGGCCGTTCGCCGCCGCGCTCAAGCTCTCACCTGAGCAGAAGATCGAGTTCGACTTCGGCCAGGGCGGGGGAGAGGGGGACAGCGAGGCGCAGGCACCGGATTTTTCCGGTCAGGAACCGCTCGGCGCGTGCCCCAAGTGCGGCGCCCGGGTCTTCGAGCAGCCCATGGCGTACGTCTGCGAAAAAGCGGTCGGCCCACAGCGCAGTTGCGATTTCCGCTCCGGTCGCGTCATCCTGCAGCGACCGATCGAGCGCGAGCAGATGCTGAAGCTTCTCGCGACCGGAAGAACCGACCTGCTGCATCGATTCACTTCGAAGAAAGGCAGGCCGTTTTCGGCCTTCCTCGTGCGCGGCGCCGACGGCAGAGTGGGGTTCGAGTTTGCGCCGCGCGCGGCGAAGCCGGGGGCGGCTGCGAAGCCGGCGCCTCGCGCTGCCTCCAGGCAGGCGGCCGCTGCAGCGCCCGAGGAAGCCCCGGCACGCAAGGCGGCGCCTGCCACAAAGGCCCGCGCCAAGCCGGCCAAGGCCGCCGCAAGAACACCGGCGAAAGCGGCGCGAACGGCGCGCCGGAAATCCGCTTCCTGACCTCTTATATATCGAGGCGCGCGACGAGCGCGTTCTGCTCGATGAATATGCGACGCGGATCGACGTCGTCGCCCATGAGCTTGGTGAAAATTTCGTCTGCGGCTATGCCGTCTTCGATCTGCACCTTGAGCAGCCGACGCGAAGCCGGATCCATGGTGGTTTCCCAGAGCTGCTCCGGGTTCATTTCGCCCAGGCCTTTGTAGCGCTGGACCGTCGCGCCGCGCTCGACTTCCCCAAGCAGCCAGCGGATCGCCTGCGTAAAATCCGTCACCGGCTGTTCCTTGTCCTCACGGGAGGTCACCGCGCCCGGCCCGATCAGGCCATCGAGCATCTTCGCCGTGCTCTCGATCTGCCTGTAGTCCCCGGAGACGAGGAAATCCTCGTCGAGAATGCTCGACCTGATATTGCCGTGGTGGTTGCGTTCGATCAGGAGCTGGTGGCGCTCGTTCTTCTCGTTGTACCGCGCGTACACGTTGACGCCCCCGTTCCCGTTTGCCTTGCCCTGCGGCATCGCTTCCTTCAACCTGAGCGCGCTCGCCCCGGCGGCCTGCGGGCTGGAAAGGTCCACCTTCACGCCGCGCATCAGCGTCCGCAGTGCTTCCCCGTCGATGATGCGCGAGAGCCGGTCGATGACCGCCTCCGCGAGCAGGTAGCTTCCGGCGAGCTGCGCCAGCGCTTCGCCGCGTACGGCCGCGGCCCCGCGCCTGGGCACCAGCGCCGCCCCGACGAGCGCCTGCGCGAGCATGAACTGGTCGCGCTCATGGTCGTCCTTGAGATAGCGCTCGGACTTGCCCAGCTTCACCTTGTACAGTGGCGGTTGCGCGATATAGATGTGCCCGCGCTCGACGAGCTCGCGCATCTGCCGGTAGAAGAAGGTGAGCAGCAGCGTGCGGATGTGCGCACCGTCGACGTCCGCGTCGGTCATGATGATGATGCGGTGGTAGCGCAGCTTGGAGATGTCGTACTCCTCCGCGCCTATCCCGGTGCCGAGAGTCTGGATGAGGGTGACGATTTCCTGCGAAGACAGGAGCTTTTCCGGCCGCGCCTTTTCCACATTCAGGATCTTGCCCTTGAGCGGCAGGATCGCCTGGAATTTCCGGTCTCGGCCCTGCTTTGCCGACCCGCCGGCAGAATCCCCCTCCACGATGTACAGCTCGCACTTCTCCGGGTCCTTCTCCTGGCAATCGGCGAGCTTCGCCGACAGGCCGAAGGAGTCGAGCACGCCCTTGCGGCGCGTGAGCTCGCGCGCCCTGCGCGCCGCCTCCCGCGCTCGCGCCGCGTCGACGATCTTGGTGCATATCACGCGGGCATCGGCCGGCCGCTCCAGCAGGAAGCTCATCAGCTTCTCGGCCACCACGTCCTCCACCACCGGCCTCACTTCGGAGGAGACAAGCTTGTCCTTGGTCTGTGAGGAAAACTTGGGCTCGGGCACCTTGACCGAGAGCACGCAGGCAAGGCCCTCGCGCATGTCGTCGCCCGTTGTTTCGACTTTCGCCTTCTTGGCGATCTCGTGGCTTTCGATGTACTGGTTGAGGGTGCGCGTCATCGCCGCTCGCAGGCCGGTCAGGTGCGTGCCGCCGTCGCGCTGCGGGATATTGTTCGTGAAGCACAGCACCGACTCCTGGTAGGAGTCGTTCCATTGCATCGCCACTTCCACCGTCAAGCCTTCCTTATGGCCTACCGCGTGGAACACATTCTGGTGCAGGACGTTCTTGTTGCGGTTGATGAACTCGACGAATCCCCTGACCCCGCCCGCGAAGGCGAAGCTCTCCTCCTTGCCGCTGCGCTGGTCGACCAGCTTGATCTTGACCCCGTTGTTGAGGAAGGAGAGTTCCCGCAGCCGGCGGGCGAGAATATCGTAGTGATATTCCACCGTTCCGAAGGTCTCCGTGCTGGCGAGGAAGTGCACCTCGGTACCGCGCCGCTCGGTCTTGCCCACCACCCGAAGCGGCAAGGCGGTCTCGCCCCTGCGGAATTCGACGAAATGGATGCTTCCGTCGCGGCGGACGGTCAGCCGCAGCCAGTCCGACAGGGCGTTCACCACCGACACACCGACGCCATGCAGACCGCCGGCAATCTTGTAGGCGTTGTCGTCGAACTTCCCGCCGGCGTGCAACTCGGTCATCACGATCTCCGCCGCCGAGCGGCCCTGCGGGTCGTCACGGTGCACTTCGGTCGGAATTCCGCGCCCGTTGTCGGTGACGCTTATCGAATTGTCGGTGTGTATGGTGACGACGATTTCATCGCAGTAGCCCCCCAACGCCTCGTCGATCGCGTTGTCGACCACCTCGAACACCATGTGGTGCAGCCCGGTGCCATCCGAGGTGTCGCCGATGTACATCCCGGGCCGCTTGCGGACGGCATCGAGGCCCTTCAGCACCTTGATACTGTCGGAATCGTACTGATCGGTCCTGGGCTGTTCGGGACTGCCGGCTTCGCTCATGTTTTCTGTCTTAGATACGCATCGGCATGACGACATACTTAAAGTCGCCACGCCCTGGAATGGTGATGAGCGCGCTCGAATTCGAATCGCCCAACCCGCAGTCGATCTCCTTCACCTCGACGTTGTTCAACACGTCCAGCAGGTAGCCCACGTTGAATCCGATGTCCAGCGTATCCCCCTCATACCGGACATCGAGCTCTTCCTGCGCTTCCTCCTGCTCGGTGTTGCTGCAGATGATCTTGAGCGTTCCCGAAGAGAGCACCCAGCGCACCCCGCGGAACTTATCACTGGTCAGGATGGACGCGCGCTGGAGCGACTGGAGCAATTCACTCCGGTCCAGGCGCAGCCCGCGCGGCTGGTTCTGCGGAATCACCCGCGTATAGTCTGGGAACTTCCCGTCCACCAGCTTGGACACGAGCAGGACCTCCCCGAACTTGAAGCGGGCCTGGCTTGCGGAAAGCTCAATCGCCACCGGATCCTCGCTGTCCGCGAGCAGCTTCGCGAGCTCCAGCACGGTCTTGCGCGGAAGTATCACCTCTTGCCGTTCCAGGTCGCTGCTCCCGACCGGTTTTGCAGCATACGCAAGCCTGTGACCGTCGGTGGCAATCAGCTTGAGCTGTCCTTCCTCTATCACCATCAGGAGGCCGTTCAGGTAGTAGCGGATGTCCTGCTGCGCCATCGCGTACTGGACCAGGCCGATCAAGGCCTTGAGAAGCTTCTGCGGCACTTCGAACTTCGTGGCCCCGTCCTCGGTCACCGCCAGCCGCGGGAAATCCTCCGAAGGCAGTGTCTGCAGGTTGAAGCGGCTCTTCCCGGACTTGATCTGCAAGCGCTTTTCCTGCATTGCCAGCGACACCTCGCTCCCTTCCGGCAAGGCGCGCAGGATATCGAGGAATTTTCGCGCGCCAACGGTTATCGCCTTGGCTTCACCCGTGGCGTCGATCGTGGCCGACGCAGTGATCTCGATCTCGATGTCGGTGGCGATCAGATCGATGCGGACACCGCTTCGCACCAGCAGCACGTTGGAAAGAATGGGAAGCGTATGCCGGCGTTCTATGATCCCCGAGACAGCCTGCAACGGCTTCAATAGCACATCCCGGCTGATCTTGATTAAGGTCATATTATTTTCCTTGATGGTGATGATGATGGCGGCCGATCACGTGGACAACCTGGCTGGTTCCAATGCTGGCGCGCCGCGGGCTGAAGACAAAGCCTGTGGACAAGCTTCTGCAAGCCAGTGCATGGATTCTGGATATCTCCAGGCTGCAAGGAGACAGGGGCGGTTACCCACATCTCTTCCAAAGTTATTCCCGCCGAATTTCATCCTTTTAGTACCTGCTCAAGAACATGGTAGTCGCGGTTGATCTCGTGGTTCTTCTCTCGCAGCGCGGAAATCGTCCGGCATGCGTGCAGTACGGTAGTGTGATCACGATTGCCGAACGCATCGCCGATATCGGGCAGGCTCATCTGCGTCAGTTCCTTGGCTAGGGCCATGGCGAGTTGCCGTGGTCGGGCGATGTTCCGGCTCCGCTTCTTCGAATGCATGTCGGAAACCTTGATCTTGTAGTAGTCGGCGACCGTCCTTTGAATATTGTCGACCGTTATCTGGCGGTTCTGGGCCGAAAGCAGGTCCTTGAGCGCTTCCTTGGCCGAATCAAGGGTGATTTCCTTGCCGTTGAACCGCGCGTAAGCCATTACGCTCTTTAATGCGCCTTCGAGTTCGCGCACGTTGGACCGGATGTGCTTGGCGATGAAAAACGCGACCTCCTCGCTGATCGTGATGGATACCGCCTCGGCTTTCTTCAGGATGATGGCCACGCGCATCTCGGGCTCGGGCGGCTCGACCGCGACCGAAAGACCCCAGGAAAAGCGGGATTTCAGGCGTTCGTCGATGCCGGCGAGGTCTTTCGGGTAGGTGTCGCAGGTGATGATCAGTTGCTTATGGGCCTCGATCAAGGCGTTGAAGGCGTAGAAGAATTCCTCCTGGGTCCGGTCCTTGCCGGTGAAGAACTGGATATCGTCGATGAGCAGAAGGTCGAGCGAGTGGTAATAGCGCTTGAACTCGTCGAAGGACTTCTGCTGGTACGCGCGCACTACGTCGGAAATGTACTGTGCCGCGTGCAGGTATCTGACCTTGGCGCGCGGGTGATGCGTGACCACGTAGTTCCCGACGGCGTGGATGAGGTGGGTCTTGCCCAGCCCGACGCCACCGTAGATGAACAGGGGATTGTAAGAGGTTCCCGGGTGTTCGGCCACTTGCAGCGCTGCGGCGCGCGCGAGCTGGTTCGCCTTGCCCGCGACGAAGTTTTCGAAAGTGAATTCCCCGATCAGGCTCGAGCGCAGCGCTGTCGGAGGCTTTTGCGGCTGCGGTTTTGGCGTTGCGGCCGGAACTTGCGCGGGGGGCTCCTCGGCTTGGTGGAGCACGAGGGAAACCCTGATGGGCGAGGCGAAAAATTCCGCGCCCATCGCCTCGATGCGCGCCGCGAATCGCTCCTTGACCCATTGCAGCACAAAGCGGTTCGGAGCGAGCAGGCGAAGCTCTCCCGACGGGGCTGCCGACGCATCCAGCATCAGCGGCCGTATCCACGTATTAAATTGTTGAGCCGGCAGTTCTTTTTCGAATCGGCTCAGGCAGGAATGCCAGAATCCTTGCATGGACTAACCGGGGTCTTCTCAGGCAGGTGAATCGAGCCTGAATTCTACTCTTTCGAGGACAAGTTATCCACAGGCGCGTCATCACTCTCGCATTGACAGCATCCCCTGCGCCATCGTCTAATACCGGGTTCTTTGTGACACTCGGGAAAAACAATGAAGCGCACTTTCCAGCCGTCTGTGGTCCGTCGCAAGCGCACGCACGGTTTCCTGGTCCGCATGCGCAGCCGTGGTGGCAGGGCAGTGATCCGCGCGCGGCGCGCGAAAGGGCGGGCTCGGCTCGGCGTTTGATCCGCGCTGAGCGATATCGCAAGACTCAGCGGCTCGGCTCGGACGCGATTGCCCAGATACTCGCTTCGACGCGCCCGCGCCGCGCCGGGGTGATTTCCGTCCAGGTACGGCCGAACGGTCTCGATTTTCCCCGGTTGGGGCTGGTTGTTCCCAAGCGCCTGCTTCCGCGGGCGGTCGACAGGAACCGCGTCCGGCGCCTCTTGCGGGAATGGTTCAGGCGCAATCAGATGCGCCTGGGTGGAAAGGATCTGCTGGTGCGCTTGGGCGCGCGGCCCACGGAAATCGCGTCGGTGAGCGGAGACATTGAGCGCCTGTTTGCTGTCGAGCGATGAAGCGAGCCCTGTCCACGGCGATCCGCGCGTATCGATACGCGATCAGTCCGCTCTCTGCTCCAAGCTGCAGGTTTCATCCTTCCTGTTCGGCGTATGCCCTCGAGGCCGTTGAACGGCATGGCGCTATTCGAGGCACGTGGCTGGCATTGAGGCGCCTGCTGCGTTGCCATCCCTGGCATCCGGGCGGATACGACCCGGTGCCTTGATCAGGCTATCGAGACTGCATCGCACATGGATACGCAACGACTGATACTGTTCTTCGTCTTTTCCTTCTCGCTTCTCATGCTCTGGGAAGCGTGGCAGAAGGAGAACCGCCCGCTGGAAGCGCCGGCCGCCGCCGGGCCGGCTACCGGAATGCCAGCGAGCGCGCCCACGCCCAGTTCGGCGCCTAAGAGCGTAGCGACGGCGCCAGCCGCGCCAGGGGACGCGACGCAGCCGACGCACCAGCGCGTCCGGGTCAGCACCGACGACATGGTCGTGGAAATCGACGCCCAGGGCGGCGACATCGTCAGCCTGGAGCTTCGGGAGCACAAGGACGCCGACGACAAGAACAAGAATTTCGTTCTGCTCACCCCGGAGTTCCGATACGCGGTGCAGAGCGGGCTGATCGGCCCGAACCTGCCGAACCACAAGACCCTCTATTCGGCGCCGGAGAAGGCGTATTCCATGGCACCGGGCAAGGACAGCCTGCAGGTGCGCCTCGAGGCGCCCGCCGTGAACGGCATCAAGGCCGCCAAGATACTGACGTTTCATCGCGGCAGCCACATCATCGACATCACCCACGAGATAACGAACGGAAGCCCGGCACCGCTCGCGGCCCACGCCTATTTTCAGGTGACGCGGGACGGCAAGTCGCCTCCCGGGGATACGCGGATGATGTCGACGTTCACGGGCGTGGCGGTATACAACGAGCACGACAAGTACGTGAAGGTCGGCTTCAGCGATATCGACAAGGGGAAGACGCCTTACTCCAAGACCGCCGACAACGGCTGGATCGGAGTTGTGCAGCACTATTTCGTGAGCGCTCTCCTGCCTCCGGGCAAGGAGCAGCGCGAGTTCTTCACCCGCAAGCTTGCCGAGGACTTCTACGCCGCGGGGGTCATCGTCCCGACCCCGATCATCGCGCCGGGGGCGACCGCGAAGGTCTCGGTGCCGCTTTACTCCGGGCCGCAGGAGCAGGACAAGTTGAAGGCGATCGCGCCCGGCTTGGATCTGGTCGTGGACTACGGCTGGCTCACGATCATTGCCGCGCCCCTGTTCTGGGTGCTGCAGTACTTCCACGGCTGGGCCGGCAACTGGGGCCTCGCCATCATCCTGCTCACCGTGGTGATCAAGCTGATCTTCTTCCCGCTCTCGGCGGCGAGCTACCGCTCGATGGCCAAGATGAAGCTGGTCACGCCCAAGCTCACCAAGCTGCGCGAGCAGTACGGCGATGACCGGGTGCGCATGAACCAGGCGATGATGGAATTGTACAAGACCGAGAAGATCAATCCGCTGGGCGGATGCCTGCCGATCGTGGTGCAGATCCCGGTGTTCATCTCGCTTTACTGGGTTCTGCTGGCCGCGGTGGAACTGCGGCACGCGCCCTTCTACGGATGGATCACGGACCTCGCATCGGCGGATCCCTGGTACGTGCTGCCCGCCCTCATGATGGGCTCCATGATCATCCAGACCAAGATGAACCCGACGCCACCGGATCCGGTGCAGGCCAAGGTCATGATGATCATGCCTTTCGCCTTCGGCGTGATGTTCTTCTTCTTCCCCGCGGGACTCGTACTGTATTGGCTCGTCAACAACATCCTGTCCATACTCCAGCAATGGCAGATCACCCGCATGATGGGGGGACAGAAAGCGCCCGCGCGGCGCTAGAGCCGCGGAGTCTGCGTGCGACCGGCTGACGCCGATGTCATCGCCGCGGTCGCCACCGCGCAGGGGCGGGGCGGCATTGGCGTGGTCCGCGTCTCCGGGCCGGGTCTCGAGGGCCTCGCTCGCTCGCTGCTTGGAAAGCTACCCCGGCCGCGGGTCGCCATGCGCGCGGAGTTCATCGGCGAGGACGGGCGGCCGATCGACGACGGCATCGCGTTGTTCTATCCGGCCCCGTCTTCCTATACGGGGGAGGACGTGCTCGAGCTGCAGGGCCACGGGGGCCCCGTCGTGATGCAGATGCTGCTGAGGCGGTGCATCGGCCTCGGTGCGCGGCTTGCGGAGCCTGGCGAATTCACCCGACGGGCCTTTCTCAACGACAAGCTGGACCTCGCGCAGGCCGAGGGTGTGGCGGACCTGATCGAGTCCGCAACCGAAACGGCTGCGCGCTGCGCGCTGCGCTCGCTGCGCGGGGAGTTCTCGGCGGTCATCGACGCGCTCGCGGCCCAATTGGTCGAACTGCGCATGCTGGTCGAGGCGACCCTCGATTTCCCCGAGGAAGACCTCGACGCGGTGGACCGCGAGCAGGCGGGCGCGCGTCTTTCGCGGCTTAGCGCCGAGCTCGCGCTCGCGCTCGCACAGGGACGCCAAGGCAGCGTGCTGCGGAGCGGACTGCAGGTCGTGCTGGCCGGCCAGCCCAACGTGGGCAAGTCCTCGCTGCTCAACCGCCTGGCGGGGGAGGAGCTTGCGATCGTGACGCCCGTTCCCGGGACCACGCGTGACGCGGTGCGCCAGAACATACAGATCGAGGGGGTGCCCCTCAACATCATCGACACCGCAGGCCTGCGCGAGACGCGCGACGAAGTCGAGGCGATGGGCATCTCGCGCACCTGGCAGGCGATCGACCGGGCGGATGTCCTGCTGCTCGTGGTGGATGCGGGGCAGGGAATGGCCGCGCCGGATCGCGCCATCGTCGACAGGCTTCCGAAGCGGTTGCCGCGCGTAGTCGTATTCAACAAGATCGACCTGACCGGCGAGGACGCTGCCGCCGCCTCCCTCGGGGGCGAGACGCACGTTCGCCTATCGGCAAAGACCGGCGCGGGCCTGGAACTGCTGCGCCGCGCGCTCCTCTCGGTCGTGGGTTGGCAAGCGACGGGCGAGGACGCTTTCATGGCCCGCGAGCGCCACCTTGTCGCCCTGGCGCGGGCCGCCGAGTGCTTGGAGCGCGCGGCGGGCGTGACCCAACGGCCGGAGCTGTTCGCCGAGGAACTGCGGCTTGCGCACCGGGAACTGGGCGCAATCACCGGCGAGTTCACGTCCGACGACCTGCTCGGGGAGATTTTCAGCAGGTTTTGCATCGGCAAGTAGGCGCGCCGTATCATTGTCTTTCTCAGGGGAGGACGTATGAAATCTATTGCAGGGATTTTCTTGGCGTTGCTTCTGGCCGCGTTGCACGCGTTTGCCGCCGACAATCTCAGGATACTCGTGCCCGCCAACCCCGGCGGAGGCTGGGACCAGACCGGCCGTGCGCTCGCTCAGGCGATGCAGAGCTCCGGCGCAGTGAAGAGCGTGCAGATCGACAATCGCGGCGGCGCGGGCGGAACCATCGGGCTGGCGCAGTTCGTGAACTCGGCCAAGGGAGACGGCAACCAGCTCATGGTGGGCGGGCTCGTGATGGTGGGCGCAATCGAGCTCAACAAGTCGCCCGTGAACCTCTCGCAAGTGACGCCGATTGCGCGCCTCACCGCAGAGTACGACGTGATCGTCGTGCCCGGCGCCTCGAAAATCCAGTCATTGAAGGAACTGGTCGCGCAGCTCAAGGCCAATCCGGGCAGCGTATCGTGGGGCGGCGGCTCGGCGGGCGGCGTGGACCACATCCTGGTCGCGCTGATCGCCAAGGATGCCGGGGTGGATGTCGCGAAGGTCAACTACATCCCGTACGCGGGCGGCGGCGAAGCCAACGCCGCCATACTGGGCGGCCATGTGACCGCCGGCGTGGGCGGCTATGCCGAAATGGCGGCCCAGATCAAGTCCGGCAGGATGCGCGTACTGGCGATTTCGTCGGACAAGCGGCTGCCCGACGTACCCGCGGTCCCGACGCTCAAGGAGCAGGGCGTCAACGTGGAGATCTTCAACTGGCGCGGCGTGTTCGGCGGTCCCGGGCTGTCCGAGGCGCAACGCCAGGCGCTCACGAAGACGGTCGCGGACGCGGTCAAGTCGCCGTCATGGCAGGAGACGCTCAAGCGCAACGACTGGAGCAACGTGTTTCTCTCCGGCAACGAATTCAAGGGCTACGTCGATTCGGAGCAGAAGCGCATCGGCGCGGTGCTGAAGGAAATCGGATTGGCGAAGAAGTAGGGCTCGTCGTGAAGGCCGGCGAGCTGCTGATAGGGCTTGGCATCACTGGGTTGGGGCTGTTTCTCGCCGCACAGGCCTACGCACTTCCGGATGCCCCGGGCTACGCGCACGTCGGACCGCGCCTGTTTCCGGGGCTGATCGCGGCGGGGGTGATCGCCTGCGGCGTTCTGCTTGCGCGCGAGGCGGCGAGCGGCGGATTCCGCAAGCTGCCCGAGGGCGAGCGCGCGCGCCTGGATTGGAGAGGGTTCGGCTGGATCAGCGCGGGCGCGCTCGGCCACATGGCGCTGATCGGCAGCATCGGATTCATCGCGGCTTCGACGCTCCTGTTCTTCGCCGCTGCGCGTGGTTTCGGCAGCGTGCGGCCGCTGCGGGACGTCCTCGTCGCCGTTGTTCTCTCGGGCGTGGTGTTCGTCGTCTTCACGCAGGCGCTGGGTCTCTCGCTGCCATCCGGACTGCCCGCGGCGAGGGGCTGAAGTGGAGACGCTGAATGCGCTGCTCGCCGGTTTCGCGGTCGCGCTGACGCCGCAGAACCTGCTTTGGGCCATGATCGGATGCACCCTGGGCACGGCGGTGGGCGTGCTGCCCGGGGTCGGTCCGGCGCTCACGGTTGCGTTGTTGCTGCCGGCGACGGCCAAGCTCGATCCGACCGGCGCGCTGATCATGTTCGCAGGGATTTACTACGGCGGCATGTTCGGCGGCTCGACGACCTCCATCCTGCTCAATACGCCCGGGGAATCGGCGTCGATCGTCACGGCGATCGAGGGCAACCTCATGGCTAAGCAGGGCCGGGCAGGGCCCGCGCTGGCAACCTCGGCGATCGGCTCCTTCATCGCAGGCACGATCGCGACCTTGCTGCTCACCGTGATGGCCCCGATCGTCGTGGAGTTCGCGCTCAAGTTCGGGCCCGCCGAATACTTTGCGCTGATGGTGCTCGCGTTCACCACCGTGTCCGGGGTCCTGGGCGCCTCGGCGTTGCGCGGCTTCACCGCGCTGTTCCTCGGTCTCGCGATCGGCTTGGTGGGAATAGACGCCATCTCGGCGCAGCCGCGCTTTACGCTGGGCGTTGCGGAACTGCTCGACGGCATCGATGTGGTCGTCGTGGCGGTGGGTCTTTTCGCGGTCGGGGAGACTTTGCACGTGGCGGCCTATGAGCCGCGCCTGACGGAGACGATGGAGAAAGTGCGCGGCTCGGTCTGGATGACCGCGGAGGACTGGAAACGCTCGTGGAAGCCGTGGCTGCGCGGAACGGCTGTGGGTTTTCCGTTCGGTTCCATTCCCGCCGGAGGTGCGGAAATACCGACCTTCCTCTCCTACGCCATCGAAAAGAAGCTCTCGCCGCACCCCGAGGAGTTCGGCAAGGGCGCAATCGAAGGCGTCGCCGGTCCGGAGGCGGCGAACAACGCGTCGAGCACCGGGAGCCTCGTTCCGCTGCTCACTCTCGGGCTGCCGACTTCGGCCACCGCGGCCATCATCCTCGCGGCTTTCCAGCAGTACGGCCTGCAGCCCGGGCCGCAGTTGTTCGAGAATTCGCCCCAGCTGGTCTGGGGCCTGATTGCAAGCCTGTATATCGGCAACGTCATGCTGCTGGTGCTCAACCTTCCGCTGGTGGGCATCTGGGTCAAGCTGCTTGCGATCCCGCGTCCGATGCTCTACGGCGGGATTCTGGTCTTCGCTACGCTCGGCGCATACGGTCTTCGCCAGTCCTGGTTCGATCTGTTCCTGCTCTATCTGATCGGACTGCTGGGCTTCCTCATGCGGCGCTACGACTTCCCGGTCGCGCCGGTGATCGTGGGGATGATACTGGGGCCGCTTTCGGAGCAGCAGTTCCGGCGCGCGCTGTCGATAAGCCAGGGCGACATGACAGTGTTCGTGTCGCATCCGATTTCCGCGACTTTGCTTCTGCTGTCGCTCGTGGTCGTGTTCGGTCCGTGGCTGTGGCGGCGGCTGCGGTCGTGAGGGTCCGCTGGCCGGGATGGGACGTCGCACGGGGCCTTGCGGCGAGTGTCGTCGGGGGCGTAGTGTGCACGTGGCTGCATACACCCCTGCCCTGGATGATCGGACCGCTCGCCGCGATGGCGATCCTGTCGTTGGCCGGAGCGCGGGTCGGGACGCCGCGTGGCGGCCGGGAAGCGGGGCAGTTGATCATCGGCACCGCACTCGGGCTCTACTTCACGCCCCCGGTGGCGCGCGAAGTGCTGACCTACGGACCTGTCCTGGTGATGGCCGCGGTGCTAGCGACCGCGCTCGCCTACGCAGGCGGCTTTTTCATTTCACGCTATGCCGACACCGACCGCACGACGGCGTTCTTCGCCAGCGTTCCCGGAGGCGCCGCGGAAATGGCGGTGCTCGGCGAACGCTTCGGCGGACGCATCGATCGCATCGTCGTTGCACAAAGCGTGCGCATCCTGATGGTGGTCATCATCGTGCCGTTCGCGATGACCATGCTCGGGGTGCACGGGGCCGACGCCTACGAACCGGCAAGAGTGCCCGTGCGGATCGAAGGCGCCGCCGCGCTCCTCGCGGTGAGCGCGGCGAGCAGCCTCGTCTTCTGGCGGCTTCGCATCCCCAATGCGTTCATGCTGGGATCGCTCTTCGCAACCATTGCGCTGACGGTTTCGGAAATTGAGCTTTCCTCGATTCCCACCGTACTTTCCAATGCGGGCCAGCTCCTGATCGGCTGCACTCTGGGTTCACGCTTCGACAGCACGTTCATGCGAAGCGCGCACCGATTCGTCGCGGTGGTATGCGCGAGCGTCGTGCTCGCCATCGTCGCCTCCGCGCTCGTCGGCGCAGGCCTCGCGAAACTCGGCGGCCTGGTGGTGCCCAGTATGGTGCTCGCGACCGCGCCGGGGGGGATCGCCGAGATGTGCATCACGGCGAAAGTGCTGCAGCTCGGCGTGCCCCTGGTGACCGCCGCGCATGTCACGCGCGTCATCGTGCTTGTGACCACCACCGGACCCCTGTTTCGCTTCGCCCGGCGCATGGCGGGAAGGCCGCAGACCTGATCGGGAAGGGCCTTGACGCCGGCGATCCCGGCGTCCCGGGGCGGGATTTTCGCAAGCGTCGGATCGTGCTACAGTTCGCGGCTCCTTCCGCCTGCTTCCAGGGAGACCTTCGCTGCAGGTCTGCTGCGGGCAACACTAGCGAGCTAGCCACAATGAACCAACCCATTTCACGCGACATCGACATCGGCGTCCCCGGCTATCTTCAACACTACAGGGTGAAGGAGTGGGTGGCGCAGATCGCTGCCCTCACCAAGCCCGACCGGATCTACTGGTGCGACGGCTCGCAGGAGGAGTACGACCGCCTCTGCGAGGAGATGGTCCAGGCGGGGACCATGCGGCGCCTCAACCCGAAGCTCCGGCCCAACAGTTACCTCGCTTGGTCCGACCCGACCGATGTTGCGCGCATGGAGGACCGCACCTTCATCTGCTCGAAGGAAAAGGGGGACGCCGGCGCCACCAACAACTGGGTCGACCCGGTGGAGATGCGTGCCACGCTGGGCAGGCTGTTCGACGGCTGCATGAAGGGACGCACCATGTACGTGGTGCCGTATTCGATGGGGCCGCTCGGGTCGCACATCGCCCGGATCGGCGTCGAATTGTCGGACTCGCCCTACGTCGTGGTGAGCATGCGGATCATGACGCGCATCGGGCGCAAGGTCTGGGACGTGCTCGGGAAGGAAGGGTACTTCGTGCCCTGCGTTCACTCCGTCGGCGCGCCCCTCGCCAAGGGACAGAAGGATGTGCCCTGGCCGTGCTCCAAGGAGCACAAGTACATCGTGCACTTCCCCGAGTCGCGTGAAGTCTGGTCGTTCGGTTCGGGCTATGGCGGCAACGCGCTGCTCGGAAAGAAGTGCCTCAGCCTGCGCATCGCATCGGTGATGGGGCGAGAAGACGGCTGGCTGGCCGAGCACATGCTCATACTCGGGGTCACCGCGCCGGATGGGCGCAAGACCTACGTGAGCGGTGCCTTCCCCTCGGCCTGCGGCAAGACCAATTTCGCAATGATCGTCCCGCCCGCCGGATTCGAAGGCTGGAAGGTCTCGACGGTCGGCGAGGACATTGCGTGGATCAAGCCGGGGAAGGACGGGCGCTTCCACGCCATCAATCCGGAGGCGGGTTTCTTCGGGGTGGCCCCGGGAACGTCGTTCAAGACCAACCCGAACTGCATGAACATGCTGAAGGAAAACACCATATTCACCAACGTCGCGCTCACGCCCGAGGGTGACATCTGGTGGGAAGGCATGACCGATACGCCCCCGGCCGAACTCACCGACTGGCAGGGAAATCCCTGGACGCCCGAATCGGGACGCAAGGCAGCTCACCCGAATTCTCGTTTCACGGTTCCGGCGTGGCAATGTCCCTCGATCGATCCCGAATGGGAGAATCCCGATGGCGTACCGATCTCGGCCTTCGTCGTCGGCGGCCGGCGCTCCACCACCGTACCGCTCGTGTTCGAGGCGTTCTCCTGGACCGATGGCGTGTATCTGGGCGCCACGATGGGATCCGAAACCACCGCCGCCGCGACGGGCAGGGTAGGCGTGGTGCGTCGCGATCCCATGGCGATGATTCCGTTTTGCGGCTACAACATGGCGGACTACTTTGCCCATTGGCTCAAGCTCGGGCGCGCGACCGTGCATCGTCCGCGCGTCTTCTGCGTGAATTGGTTCCGCACCGACGCGAACGGCCGGTTCGTCTGGCCGGGATACGGCGAGAACATGCGCGTGCTGAAATGGATGGTCGAACGCTGCCAGGGCCGCGCGCACGCGCGGGAAACGGCCATCGGCTGGGTGCCGGATTACGAAGACCTCGAGTGGAAGGGTCTGGAGTCCTTTTCGCGGGAACAATTCCGCTCGGCTATGGCGATCAAGCACGACGAGTGGGAACACGAGCTGTCGTCGCACGACGAACTGTTCAAGACCTTGGGGGATCGTCTGCCGCGGGAGCTGCAACTGCGTCGCGAAATGCTGCACCTGAGCCTCGACGCCTGACCGGTTCAGTCGATAGGCAAAGGCCGCCCGCGGGCGGCCTTTCTGTTGGCTCCGGTTCGTGCATACGGCTCGGTGTAAGTATACGCTATCTCTAAAATGCCCTACAGTAAAGGATCTTTGATTGACGTTTCACGTGGAACGTTCCGCCCTCGAATCAAAGTGGGGGGCGAGCCAAGCCTGCCTGAGCCCCGGGTTCCACGTGAAACAGGGCAGCAATTTTTGCTGAGCAGAGCAAATTGGGGCTAGAATTCGCCACCCAACCGGTCGGAAACGATGCTCCACCCAGCAGAATTCGATGTGATCGTGGTCGGCGGCGGCCACGCCGGAACCGAAGCTGCGCTCGCTGCGGCCCGGTCGGGCTGTCGCACCCTGCTTCTCACTCACAATATCGAAACCCTGGGACAGATGTCGTGCAATCCGTCGGTTGGAGGGATCGGCAAGGGCCATCTGGTCAAGGAGGTCGACGCGCTCGGTGGGGCGATGGCACTTGCCACCGACGAAGCTGGAATCCAGTTCAGGATACTCAATTCGAGCAAAGGACCCGCTGTCAGGGCCACGCGCGCTCAGGCGGATCGACTGCTGTACAAGAAGGCAATCCGGTCGCGCCTTGAAAACCAGCCCAATCTGACCTTGTTTCAACAGGCGGTCGACGACCTGCTGGTCGAGGACGATCGGGTTGTCGGGGTCTTGACCCAACTCGGGATCCGTTTCAGGGCGAGAACGGTGGTGCTGACCACGGGCACCTTCCTGTCTGGCCTGATCCACGTCGGTTTGAGCCACTACCAGGCGGGAAGGGCAGGGGATCCGCCTTCTTTGAGCCTTGCGGCGAGGCTCCGCGAACTGAAGCTCCCGGTCGGGCGGTTGAAAACGGGAACCCCGCCCCGTCTCGACGGCCGGAGCATCGATTTTTCAGTGATGCAGGCGCAGCCTGGAGACGAGCCCGCCCCGGTGTTCTCGTTCCTCGGCCGCAGCGACATACACCCGGCCCAGCTGCCATGCTGGATCACCCAGACCAACGAGCGCACGCACCAGATCATCCGGGGCGGCCTCGATCGTTCCCCCATGTACACCGGTGTCATCGAGGGCATCGGTCCCCGGTATTGCCCTTCGATCGAGGACAAGATCCACCGATTCGCCTCCAAGACCAGCCACCAGATTTTCCTCGAGCCCGAGGGGCTGACCACCAACGAGTACTATCCAAACGGGATTTCGACCAGTCTTCCGTTCGATGTTCAGTTGGAATTAGTACGCTCTATCAAAGGGTTGGAAGGCGCCCATGTACTCAGGCCGGGCTACGCGATCGAGTATGATTACTTCGATCCCCGCGGTCTGAAGGCCTCGCTCGAGACCAAGGCGATTGCCGGGCTGTTTTTTGCCGGACAGATAAACGGGACAACCGGGTACGAAGAGGCGGCCGCACAGGGCCTGCTCGCCGGAATCAATGCCTCGCTGCAGGTGCGCGGGCTCGACGCCTGGTGCCCGAGGCGGGACGAGGCTTACCTCGGCGTACTGGTCGACGACCTCATCACGCGGGGGGTTTCCGAGCCCTACCGGATGTTTACCAGCCGCGCCGAATATCGTCTCATGCTGCGCGAGGACAATGCCGACCTTCGCCTCACTGAGAAAGGCCGACAGCTCGGACTCGTCGACGAGTTGCGTTGGGGCGCGTTCAATCGCAAGCGCGAAGGGGTCGCACAGGAGCAGGAGCGCCTGAAGTCGACCTGGGTCGGTCCGAGGGTCCTGTCGGCCGACGATGCCGCCAGGGTTCTCGGCAAGCCGGTCGAGCGCGAATACTGCCTCATGGATTTGCTCAAGCGCCCAGATGTCAACTACGCGTCGCTCATGGCGTTGCCCGGTGCGGGTCCTGGGGTCAGCGATCCACAAGTTGCGGACCAGGTCGAAATTCAGGCTAAATATCAAGGCTATATCATCCGCCAGCAGGATGAAGTGGCGCGCCGGGAACAATACGAATCAGTGCTGCTGCCCATCGGTCTCGACTACTGCGAGGTGCGTGGACTTTCGAACGAGGTTCAGCAAAAGCTCAACCAGCACCGGCCGCAGACGATCGGCCAGGCGTCGAGGATATCCGGGGTGACTCCGGCTGCGATCGGACTCCTCCTGGTGCACCTCAAGAAGGGTTCGCGCCCGCCTCGCCCGAGTGCGGCCAAGTCCGCAGCATGACGACGGGAATTTCTAGTGAGCAGGTACTTACTGTCGCTGCGACTGAGCTGGAGCAGGGCATAAGCGAGCTGGGCTTGGTGCTCTTTGCGGAGCAGCAGGCCAAACTGCTCCAGTACCTGGTGCTGCTGGAGAAGTGGAACCAGGTCTACAACCTCACTGCGATACGCGATTTGGGCAAAATGGTGAGCGCCCACTTGCTGGACTCGCTTTCAGTCATCCCTTGTCTTTCCGGGGAGGCGATGCTGGACGTCGGCAGTGGCGCCGGCTTGCCCGGGATCCCCATCGCGCTCGCGCGGCCCGATTGGGAGGTGACCCTCCTGGACAGCAACCACAAGAAGGCGGCATTCCTGCGCCAGGCCGTCGCCGACCTGTGCCTGAGGAATGCGAACGTGGTATGCGAGCGGGTCGAGTCCTGGCTCGCCCCGCGGGAATACGATGTGATTATCTCGCGCGCCTTTGCCGATCTGGGGGAATTCGCGTCGCTGGCGGGGCGGCTGCTGGCGCCGGGCGGGGTGCTCGCGGCGATGAAGGGCCTGCGTCCGTTCGAAGAACTCGAACACCTCCCGCCGGATTACCGCGTCAAGGACGTCATGGCCTTGAAAGTCCCCGGCCTGGACGCGCAGCGCCACTTGGTGATAGTCGGGCGCGCATGACCCGGATCCTCGCCATCACGAATCAGAAGGGCGGCGTGGGCAAGACGACCACGAGCGTCAATCTCGCCGCGGGACTCGCGCATGCGGGAAAGCGCGTCCTGCTCGTGGATCTGGATCCGCAGGGCAATGCGACCATGGGCAGCGGCATCGACAAGCGCACGCTGAAGGCGAGCGTCTATCAGGTGCTGCTCGGCCTTTCCACGGCCGAAGCGACTCGCCGTCCCTCCGAGGCCGGCGGCTATGATGTCATTCCCGCCAACCGGGACCTCGCCGGCGCCGAAGTCGAACTGGTGGAACTCGAGCACCGCGAGACGCGGCTAAAGTCCGCGCTCGCGCCGATCGCGGCGGACTACGACTTCATCCTCCTCGACTGTCCGCCTTCGCTCAATATGCTGACGGTGAACGGCCTGGTCACGGCCGACGCAGTGATGATTCCCATGCAGTGCGAGTATTACGCGCTCGAAGGCCTGTCCGATCTCGTGAATACCATCAAACGGGTCCGCCAGCACCTCAATCCCAGGCTCGAGATCGAAGGATTGCTGCGCACAATGTTCGATCCGCGCAATACGCTCGCGCAGCAGGTGTCGGCGCAGTTGCAGGCGCATTTCGGCGAAAAGGTCTACGCAACCGTTATCCCGCGCAACGTGCGGCTGGCCGAGGCGCCGAGCTACGGTGTGCCTGCAGTGAACTTCGACAGCGCCTGCAAGGGGTCGCAGGCGTATATCGCCCTGGCCGGAGAGTTGCTGTCACGCAGCAGCATCCCCGCCGTCGCTTGAGAATGACATGAGCACGAAGCAAAAAGGTTTGGGTCGCGGGCTGGACGCACTGCTCGACGCCGACGATTCCGGTCCCTCGCCGCAGGACCGCCTTGCCACGCTGAAAGTCGGCCAGATCGGGCCCGGCCGATTCCAGCCGCGCACGAGGATGGACGAGGCCTCACTGCAGGAGCTCGCCGCGTCGATCAGGACGCAGGGGCTGATGCAGCCCATACTGGTGCGCCCCGTCGCAGGCGAGCGCTACGAGATCATCGCAGGCGAACGGCGCTGGCGCGGGGCGAAAATCGCCGGCCTCGCCGAGGTTCCCGTGCTCGTGCGGGACGTGCCGGACCAGACAGCGCTCGCGATGGCGCTGATCGAGAACATCCAGCGGGAGAACCTGAATCCGCTCGAGGAGGCACAGGGCGTCCAGCGCCTGGTGAGCGAATTCAGCCTCACGCACCAAGAGGCGGCCGAAGCCATCGGCCGCTCGCGCACCGCCACCACCAATCTGCTGCGCTTGCTCAACCTCGAGAAAAGCGTGCAGCGGCTGATGTTCGACGGCCGGCTCGACATGGGGCATGCCCGGGCTCTGCTCGCGCTCGAGGGGCGCCGCCAGGAGCACGTCGCTGCGCAGGTCGCCGAACGCGGCCTTTCGGTGCGCGAGACCGAAAAGCTCGTGAACGACCTGCTCAACCCGTCGGTCCGCAGCAAGACGCATCGCGCGCAAACGGACCGCGATGTCGCACGGCTGGAGGAGCAGTTGTCCGAGGAGCTTGGCACCACCGTGCAGATCCGCCAGGGCAGAAAGGGAGCGGGCAAGCTCGTGATCAGCTATACGAGCCACGATCATCTCGACAGCCTGCTCGAACGCATCAAGCGTTGACAGCGAGGGAACCCTTCCGATGAAGATCGACATCTACAACCACGTCATCCCGGCGCGCTATCTGGAGATGATGAAGCAGCATTCGAAGGACGCGGGCATCGTCAAGCGCATGTCCAACCTGCGCATGCTCTGGGACATCGAAGCGCGCGTGAAGATGCTGGACGAGTGGCCCGAAGTGCAGCAGGTCCTCACGCTCGGGCTGCCTTCGCCCGAGCTGCTCGGCGGTCCGGACCTTTCCCCCGAATTGGCGCGCATTGCCAATAACGGCATGGCCGAAATGGTGGCCAAGTGGCCGCACAAGTTTCCCGCCTTCGTCGCCTCGCTGCCGATGAACAACGTTCCCGCCGCCCTGGAGGAGATGGACCGCGCCATCGGCAAGCTCGGCGCGCGCGGCGTCCAGATCTGCACCAACGTCAACGGCCGGCCGCTCGACGAACCCGAGTTCTTCCCCGTGTTCGAGCGCGCAACCCGCAAGCACGATCTGCCGATCTGGATGCATCCGGCGCGCCCGGCGACGCGCGCGGACTACGTCAGCGAAGCCAAGTCGAAATTCGAGATCTGGCAGGTGCTGGGCTGGCCCTACGAGACCAGCGTGGCGATGGCGCGCATGGTGTTCTCGGGATTCTTCGACAAGCTGCCCGAACTGCGCCTGATCACCCACCACTGCGGCGCCATGATTCCCTTTTTCGCCGGGCGCGCCGAAACGCTGTGGGCGCAGCTTGGGAGCCGCACCGCGGACGAGGACTACGGTGCCCTGCTCAAGAGCATGGCGAAGAAGCCGATCGAATATTTCAAGATGTTCTACGCCGACACCGTGCTCGGAGGTTCGGCGTCCGCACTGCGCTGCGGCCTGGATTTCTTCGGCGCGGACAAGATCGTGTTCGCGAGCGACTGCCCCTTCGATCCCGAGGGCGGCCCGATGTTCATCCGCGAGGGAATGCGCTCCATCGAGGACCTGAAGCTTTCCGAGAACGACAAGCGCAAGATCTACTCGGGCAACGCGCTTCGCCTCATGCGCATGGCGGCCAAGGCCGGAAAGTAGGCCTCCGGCGAGGCGCTTTGCGCTAGGTCTCAATCATCTCGCGCAGCACCGCCATCCACGCTGCGGCGATGTTGTTCAGGTCGTAGCCGCCGCCGCCGAATACTATCATCCTGCCGTGGGCCAGGTCCGCGGCGAGGGCCAAGAGGCTCCTCGTCGCGCGGGCGTGCGCAGCCGGGGTATAGCGCAGGTCAGCGAGCGGATCGCCGGCAAGCCCGTCGGCGCCCGCCTGCAGGATGATGAACTCGGGCCGGTGGCGGCGCAGGTGAGCCTCCGCGCGCTCCCAGGCGGCGAAGAAATCGCCGTCGTCCGCGCCGGGCTTCATCGGAATATTGAGCTTGGTCCCCCGGGCCTCGCCCTTTCCCGTTTCGTGCGCGTGGCCGGTGCCCGGGTAGAGATGATTCCCGTCCTCGTGGATGTCGACCACGATCAGGTCCGGGTCTTCCTCGTACGGATAATAGACTCCGTCGCCGTGGTGTACGTCGATATCGACGTAGCCGACGCGCGTGATGCCGTACCGGGCCCGCAGCGTGTCGATCACGATGCCGAGGTCGTTGAACACGCAGAAGCCCGCGGCGCAATGGCGTCGCGAATGATGCATGCCGCCGATCGGCTGAAAGGTCCTTTTCGTCTCCCCGGCCATGATGCGATGCAGGCCCTCGAGCGCCGTTCCGGCGACGGTCGCGCCCGCCTCGAAGACGCCGGGGAACGCGGGCGTATCGCCTTGGTCGAGATAGCCGGTTCCCTCCTTCGAGCACGCTTCCACCCATTCCACGTGGGAGTCGAGGTGAAAGCGCAGCAGCTCCTCGCGCGTCGCGGCCCTCGGCGCGCAGACGTCCACCTTCTGGTCCAGGCCCCGCTTCCGGGCCTCGTTCCAGAACGCGCCCTGCCTGTCCACGGAGAACGGATGGCCCTCGGGGAAACCGTAGCGGGAAAGCGCTTCGCCGACGAAGACCGAGACGTCCGATTTCATTAGACCCCCTCACCCTGCCCTCTCCCCCGCGTGCGGGGGAGAGGGCTTATCGGCACTTCGCTGCTCAGCCCGCGCTCGCGTACCGGGCGCGGGGCCGCAGCACGAAACCGGCGAGCCGCTGCTCCATCACGTGCGCCATCCAGCCCACGGTGCGCCCCAGCGTCCACAGCGCGCTCGCGCTGCGCTCGGGCATCCCGAGCGCGGCCGTGAGCGCCACCAGCCCCACTTCGATGCTCGGCCTCAAATGCAGCCGCTGCTCCGCCTCCTCGATGAACGCGCCGATGAGCCGCGCCCGTTCGCTCTGCTGCCCGAGGGACTGCGCAAGCAGCAGCAGGTGGCGCGCGCGCGGGTCGCCCTTGGGATAAACCGGCAGATTGAATCCCGGCACGCGCGCACCGGAGCGCTCGGCGGCCGCCAGCCGCTGCGTCAGATCGCCGCGCGTCCGCGCGCCTCGCAACAGGTCCTCGGCGAGGTCGCAGCCGCCTCCCAGCGTAGCGCCGGAATGCGCGGCAATGGCCGCGAGCACGCAGGCGCGCAGTTCCGCGCCGGTCGACGCGGCGACACGGGCGGCAAAAGTCGACGAGGACAGCTCATGATCGGCGCACAGCACCAGCGCCTGGTTGATCGCCGCGACCACCTCGGCGCCCGGCTTCGGATAGAACACCGCAGCGACCGACTCCGCGATAGACCTGCCGGGCTTCGGCGTGCGGAATCCCGGCCGGCGCCCCAGATAGCCGAGGCATCCGGCGAGCGCGCGCATGAGCTGGCGCGCCGCGGGAATCGTGGTACCGCGCCGTATTTCGTTGCCCACCGTTTCGGCCACACCGAGCATGCTGGTCGCGAGCGCGTAGGTGCGGGCGACCGGCAGCCGCTGTCCGCGCAGGGCGACGCCGTCCAGCATGCTGCCGAACTCCGGCGGCAGCGGCTCGTGGTCCCAGCGCACCGGTTCATGGTGAAGCACGCCGGTCCAGAGCAGCTCCGCAACGGCTTCGAGCGAGCAGCCGCTGCGGGCGAGGTCCACCGCGGAGCGGCCGCGGTAAAGCGGGCCCTCGGGAGTGATCTCGGTGATGGAGGTGTTGATCACCGGCTGGCCGCCCCAGCGCATCGCCGACTCGGCCATCGCGCCCTGGCCGTGGCGCACTATGCTGCGCGCACGTACCTTGTCGATGTCCTCGCGGTAATACAGACGCCGCTTGCGGTCGAGCTGCGCCACCGAGCGGATCAGTCCCCGGCTGACATAGGTGTAGAGCGTCTGCGGCTTGATGCGCAGCAGGCGCGCCGCCTCTTTCGCCCTGAGGCGGGGGGGGGCGGCGGGGGGGTGGGCGG